>Ga0210065_1000083_pt1 | contig 29198 bp, 23 predicted proteins | sample Muzzi_PWB_D1_FD_185533 | JGI IMG/M metagenome (GOLD analysis project Ga0210065, IMG submission 185533) | Wetland microbial communities from San Francisco Bay, California, USA, that impact long-term carbon sequestration - Muzzi_PWB_D1 (SPAdes) | ecosystem: Environmental > Aquatic > Marine >... | reverse complement strand
TACCGGGTTGGGCTTGAGCATCAGCAAGCGGTTTTGCGAATTAATGGGTGGTACGCTGACGGCAGAAAGTGAACTGGGCGTGGGTTCAAGCTTTGTTATCCGGATTCCAGTGGGGTCCATATGAAGCACCTGTTAGCGGGCTTGCTATTTTTGATGGCGGGCCATGTCCATGCTGTTGATATGGAGCAACACCCGGAACTTGATCAGCTGTTTAATGAGGCGGGTGTCACCGGTACCTTCGTGCTCTACGACGTGACAGCCGGGCGGCTTGTTGTGCATGACCTTGCCAGGGCAGAGAAACGCTTTATCCCGGCCTCTACCTTCAAGATAGCCAACAGTCTGATCGGTCTTGCAACGGGTGCAGTGGCAAGTGTCGATGAAGTCTTGCCCTATGGCGGCAAACCCCAGCCAATTCAGTCCTGGGAACAGGACATGGGTCTGCGCGACGCGATCAAAATTTCCAATGTACCGGTTTACCAGGAGCTTGCCCGTCGCATCGGTCTCGAACGTATGCGTGAAAACCTGGCCGCTATCCCGTACGGAAATGCCAAAGTTGGAACCGTGGTGGATACCTTCTGGTTGCAGGGTCCCTTGCAGATAAGCGCGGTGGAGCAAACGGAATTCCTGGCACACCTGGCTCAGGGCGAACTGCCCTTCCCCGCCGAAGTTCAGCAGAACGTGCGCGGTATCATCCAACTGGAACAAGGGGATGACTGGGTTTTGTACGCCAAGACCGGATGGACAACTGCACCGGACCCGGACATTGGCTGGTGGGTCGGATGGGTAACAAAAAATCAGCATGTATTCAGTTTTGCAATCAATATCGACGTGCTTGAAAAGGCCGATATTGCCAAACGTGTGGAACTCGGTAAAGCCTGCCTGGGTGCACTGGGTGTATTTTAAATAAGCAGGAGAAAACAATGTCCAATATAGTCATCCGTCGAGCGGGCGCTGAAGATTCCGCGCTGATACTCCGCTTCATCACCGACCTTGCCATATATGAAAACGCCGAAGAGGCAGTAGTCGCCACGGAATCCGATATCAGGGATTCGTTGTTTGCCGCAGATTCGACAACCCGAGCCGTTATTTGTGAAATCGATAAGCGGGCCGCCGGGTTTGCGGTCTATTTCTTTAATTACTCAACCTGGCTGGCCAGGCAGGGACTTTACCTCGAAGACCTGTACGTTTCCCCGGAATACCGGGGCATGGGTGCAGGCAAGGCACTGCTGAAGCACCTGGCGCAGATTGCGCTTTCCAGAAATTGCGGCCGTTTTGAGTGGAGTGTGCTTGACTGGAACGAACCCGCGATCAAATTTTACCAATCCATTGGTGCGCGACCACAGGATGAATGGGTTGGCTATCGCCTGACCGGCAAAGCCTTGGAAGACCTGGCTAAGAATTAACAGGGAAAGACCCGGATAACAGCCCGGTCAAATTTATTCTGAAGAGCCTGACTTACGGACTTTCTCCTCGTCGAGATACACGGCAGCCAGGTCGACATAACGTTTGGCAGTATAGTGAAAAAAATCCCGTTCCTTGTCCGTCAGGGCCCGTGCCTGGCGAACGGGGTTACCCATATAAAGGTATCCGCTTTCGAGTACTTTGCCCGGCGGCACCAGTGTGCCGGCCGCAATAATGACCTCGTCATTGACCACCGCACCATCCATGATCACGGCGGCCATTCCAATCAATATCCGGTTAGCAATCGTGCACCCATGCAGCATCGCCTTGTGACCGATGGTGACATCGTCGCCGATGATTAACGGAAACCCGTCCGGGTTGTAGGGGCCGGCATGCGTCACATGCAAAATACTCCCATCCTGCACACTGGTGCGCTTGCCAATGCGGATACGGTGAATATCCCCCCTGATCACTGTCATCGGCCAGACCGAACTGCCTTCACCTATTTCAACATCACCGATGACGACCGCATCCGGGTCTATATATACATCCGCAGCAATCTTTGGCTGCAGACCGGCATGGCTACGTATGCTCATTACGCAGATTCTTCATTGGCAAATTCAGAAAACTTATGATTCATGTTGTCGGACGTATTCTTATCAAAGCAGCCTACACATTACCCCAAATATGAAAACAAATGGAACCGATATAGCCATAAAAATGATTACGTTTTTCAGGCAACACTTTTTGCAGCGATGACACTGACATCAACGATATCCTGTACAGAACACCCCCGGGACAGATCCATCCAGGGCTTTGACAAGCCCTGCAACAAGGGACCCAGCGCAATGGCGCCAGCGAGACGCTGGGTTATCTTGTAAGCAATATTGCCGGCATCCAGGTTGGGAAAGATAAAAACGTTGGCGTACCCTGCAACCGCTGAACCCTTGGCCTTGATCGCAGCAACTTCGGGAACGAATGCGGCATCAAACTGAAGCTCCCCGTCGACAAGTAGACCGGGTTGCATTTCCCGCGCGATCTTCAAGGCTGTTTTCACCTTGTCCACCAGTGGATGTTGTGCACTGCCCTTCGTGGAAAATGATAATAGCGCCACGACGGCGTGTTCCCCCGTAAGTCTCTGATAGCTATACGCCGTGTCAACAGCAATCTGTGCCAACTCCTGCGGGTTCGGATCCGGGTTTACGCCGCAATCTGCATAGGCAAAAATCTGCTCTGCCAATTGCATCAGAAAGAAACTGGAGACGAGTCGACTGTTGTCAGCCAGGCCCACACCCTGTATTCCCGCCCTGACGACCTCAGGGGTCGAGGCTAAAGACCCTGACACACCGGCATCAGCAAAGCCCAAACGGACCAACAAGGCAGCCCTCAACAGGTGATTGCTTTCCACCATCCGTCGGGCTTCATCCAGTGAAGTGCCTTTATGGATATTTGCCTGGTGAAAAGCTTCAACACACCGTCCGGTCCACTTTGCGCAATTTGGATTCCTGGTAAATATTTCGATATTTTCGACAGGTTCAGCGGGTTCAGACAATAACACCGCTGTTGCAAGCCCCTGGCGATTGATCTGCCCGGCCGCCGCGAGGATTCTTTGATCAAGGACTTCCGGAAACAGTATTCGCCTCGGGGTTTGCTGCACATCATGCCTGGAAGGGAACATTAACCGCTCTCGGGGACTACAGGATAGCGAGTTGATCAGGAACGTCAATTTTCATTTGCAGTATTCCAAGCCCATGCGTTTTTCCCTGTGCATCGGTCTTCAGGCTCTCTGATCCACCACCACCTAATGAATCATGCAGAATAAAATTCAATGCCAGCAGATTGGGCGCTTCATAACGATCCACACCACCCAGGCAAATCTTTGAAAAGTGCTTTTTGACTTTATCGGCCGTGAGTTCTTTTAGCAGGAACTGGTAAATTTCCTGCGTGTTTGCGATAACACCGACATTGCTCCCGTCACCCTTGTCACCGGATCGGGAATAGGCTATTTGCCCAAGTTTGATAGTTGTCAAAGCTTTATACCTCCTCAACAGAAACTTGTGTTGATATTTTTGTTTTACCGATTAAGGCCGGCCAGTAGCTGATAATTTCCGTTGCTCTTGGCCGCCCACCGGCAAATCCCGTTACTCCCGGGGGACCGCTTGTTACCAACGGCACAATCTCCTGGCCCAGCCGGTTCAGTTGCTCAATATCATCCCCTTTCGCACCGATTCGTAACACGACCTCACCCGGATCAACGGGTGGCGGCATAATGCCGTCATGACAGATATTGGTGCCCAGTAATTCAATGAAGCGCTTATCTTCCGGGATGTCGGCGCCGTCCATTGCAGCACGGTCAAACACGATTGCTGCGCACAGCCTGGCTTTTTCTATGGCATCCGGCCCTGCCACGGTCAGTTGACCGGAAATCTTATAGCCGTTGGACCAGGACATTGAGACTTTGTAGGTGTCCGTTGGTGCCCGGCCTTTCACGCCACTTACCCTTACCCGGTCCGGACCCTCCTGCTGTAGCTGAATTGACGTAAAATCAGCCGTGCAATCAGGTCCCAGGTAGGAGGAAGGATCACCCATTTCATAGACCAGTTGCGAGCTTACCGTTTCCACAGTGACCAGGCCGCCGGTACCTTCGTGCTTCGTCACGACAAATGATCCGTCGGCAGATACCTCCGCGACCGGGTACCCGATACGCGCCATGTCCTTTACATCCTGCCAGCGCGTATAGTTACCGCCCGTGCATTGCGCACCGCATTCCAGGATATGACCCGCGATCGTGCCCGCAGCGAGTTTGTCAAAATCATCAAACGACCAGCCGAATTCGTATATGAGCGGCGCGAGCACGAGCGAAGGATCGGTTGAGCGGCCCGTTACAACAATATCCGCGCCCTGCTGCAACGCCTCCACGATCGGTTGGGCGCCTATATATACATTTGCGCTCGATACCTTATCGAGAATGGCAGAAAGTGGCTGACCGGTATCCATATTAGCCAGTTGCTCACCGTCAGCGATCAATTCATCAAGTTGCCCAAGAATGTCATCACCCTCAACAATACCAATCTTTATTCCCGTCAGTCCGAGTTCCCTGATGACCTCTTTAATCGCAGTACTGCATGCCCTCGGATTTACACCACCCGCATTGGCGATAACCTTAATTCCCTTTGCTTTACATTGCGGCAGTATGCGGCGCAGCATTCTCACAAAATCTGTTGCATAACCGGTAGAAGGATTACGCAGTTTTTGTTTTTGCATAATGCTCATGGTCACTTCGGCCAGGTAATCCAGGGTCAGGTAGTGTATCGGCCCTTCCCGGACCAGGCGGATGGGACCAAGAATGCTGTCCCCCCAGAAACCCTGGCCATTTGAAACCAGTACCTTTTTGTTTGTGTCCTTCGGTTGATTCATAGTTTTACCGGATTAAGTGTCGTTGAGTTTATAAAAAATAAGTGCCAATCACGATCCTGCTTGATTGTAAATCAAGTTTACGTTAACGTAAGCGTAAGCACAATACTTGCCTGGTGCACAACCAAATATACGACCTGAAATCGTGTCCACTGAAGGAAGTTCATGGAAGACAAGTTATACAGCATTCGTGACCTTACAAGTGAGTTCAATGTGACAGCGCGAACGATCCGTTACTACGAGGAGAAGGGTTTATTGAGCCCGAAACGGGATGGTACACAGCGTATCTATAGTGCTTCAGACCGTACCAAGCTGAAACTGATCCTGCGTGGCAAACGCCTCGGCCTCAGTTTGGATGAAAGTGCCGAGATTGTGCTGATGTATGGTACACCGGAGAAAAATCGCCGCCAGTTGGAAAAGTTGATCGAACGAATCCGGATTAAACGTCAGGAACTGATGCGGCAGAAAGATGATCTGGAGTTCATGCTGGTGGATCTGGAAGGAATAGAAAAAAAATGCGGGACCGCGCTTGCGCAACTCGAAGACAAGTAGTGGATTAGGCTGGTTCCATATCGGAGGAAACATGACATGACAATGGATTACCCAACTCTGGATTTCGATCTCGGAGAAGATATCGGTTTTCTGCGTGAAGCGGTCCAACGTTTTGCCCAGTCCGAGATAGCACCGCGTGCGGCGCAGATAGATAAAGACAACCTGTTTCCGGAAGATCTATGGCCCAAGCTGGGTGCCATGGGCTTGCTGGGAATCACGGTCGAGGAACAATATGGCGGTACTGACATGGGGTACCTGGCCCATTGCGTCGCCATGGAAGAAATCAGCCGGGCATCGGCGTCGGTGGGGCTTTCATACGGCGCACATTCCAACCTGTGCCTAAACCAGATACAGAAAAACGGTAACGAGGACCAGAAACTCAAATACCTGCCCAAACTATGTAGCGGTGAACATGTGGGGGCGCTGGCCATGTCGGAACCCAACTCAGGCTCGGATGTTGTCAGCCTGAGCCTGCGCGCCGAACGGAAGGGCGATCACTATATCCTCAACGGAAGAAAAATGTGGATCACTAACGGCCCGGAGGCTGAAACCTACCTGATCTACGCCAGGACTGATGCCGACGCCGGATCGCGTGGCATTACCGCCTTTATCGTCGAACGGGATACACCGGGATTTAATCGGGAGAAAAAACTGGACAAGCTGGGTATGCGGGGTTCGAATACCTGTGAACTTGTGTTCGAGGATTGCCACGTGCCCGCAGAAAATGCTGTGGGTAAGGAAAACGGTGGCGTTAAGGTGCTGATGTCCGGTCTGGATTACGAACGAACCGTTCTTGCCGCCGGACCGGTTGGTATCATGCAGGCTTGCCTGGATATCGTGTTGCCCTATGTCCATGAACGAAAACAATTTGGCCGCAGTATTGGTGAGTTTCAGCTGATAAGGGGCAAGGTCGCTGATATGTACACCGTGCTGAATGCCTCGCGCGCGTACCTGTACGCGGTTGCCCGGGCTTGTGACCAGGGGCGTTCAAGCCGAAAAGACGCAGCCGGCGTCATCCTGTTTGTCTCTGAACGTGCCACCCAAATGGCGCTGGAAGCCATTCAGATACTGGGGGGTAACGGCTATGTTAATGATTACCCGGCGGGCCGTTTACTCAGGGATGCCAAGCTATACGAAATCGGTGCCGGCACTTCAGAAATACGCCGTCTGTTGATTGGTCGCGAGTTGTTTAGAGAAACAGCATAGGTCCAGGAGGCATATCAACATGAACCGGATCCAGTCAAAAGTGAATACCAGGTCAGAAGATTTTCTGGCCAACGAAACGCATATGAAGGGTCTGGTCAACGATCTGCGCAAGCAGTTTGAAGAAATAAAACTGGGTGGCGGAGAGCGCTACCAGGAACGACATCAGTCGCGTGGAAAACTGCTGGTCAGGGATCGTATCAATGCCCTGGTTGACACGGGTTCGCCTTTCCTCGAGTTTTCGCAACTGGCCGCATTGAATGTGTACGGTGAGAAAATCGCTGCCGCCGGTATCGTCACTGGTATCGGACGGGTGTCAGGTCAGGAATGTGTCATCGTCGCCAACGATGCGACCGTGAAGGGTGGTAGTTATTTTCCACTGACCGTCAAAAAACATCTGCGTGCCCAGGCCATTGCCAAACAGAACCACCTGCCCTGTATCTACCTGGTGGATTCGGGTGGTGCCAACTTGCCGATGCAGGATGAGGTTTTTCCGGATCGCGAGCACTTCGGCCGCATTTTTTATAACCAGGCAACGCTGTCCGCCATGAATATCCCGCAAATTGCCGCGGTGATGGGCTCCTGTACCGCCGGTGGCGCCTATGTGCCGGCAATGGCTGATGAGTCGATTATCGTCAAGCAGCAAGGAACCATATTCCTGGGAGGGCCCCCACTTGTAAGAGCGGCCACCGGTGAGATAGTGACCGCCGAGGAATTGGGTGGCGCTGATGTACATAGCCGCCAATCGGGTGTTACCGATCACTACGCACAAAACGACCAGCACGCATTGAAGCTCGTGCGCCGGGCAGTGAGCCGTTTGAACCGGCTGAAATCCGTGAGCCTGGATATGCGCGAGGTGAAACAGCCGCTTTATGACGCCAGTGAAATTTACGGGATCATCCCTGCCGATGTGAGGAAGCCCTACGATGTCCGTGAAGTGATTGCGCGTATCGTGGATGCTTCGGAATTTGACGAATTCAAGACCCTGTATGGCACCACGCTGGTCTGTGGTTTTGCCCGGATTCATGGTTACCCGGTCGGAATTATTGCCAATAATGGCATTCTGTTCAGTGAGTCCGCCCTTAAAGGTGCACATTTTGTGCAACTGTGCGGCCAGCGGAAAATTCCGCTGGTGTTTCTGCAAAATATCACCGGGTTCATGGTGGGTAAGCAATACGAGACGGATGGTATCGCCAAGCATGGCGCCAAGCTGGTGACGGCCGTCGCCTGTGTCCAGGTCCCCAAGTTCACCGTTATTATCGGCAATTCTTATGGAGCAGGTAATTACGGTATGTGCGGACGCGCCTACGACCCGCGGTTTCTGTTCACCTGGCCGAATTCGCGGGTTTCTGTGATGGGAGGGGAACAGGCTGCCGGTGTGTTGTCCCAGGTGAAAAAAGACCAGGCACAGAGATTGGGACAAAGCTGGTCAAAAGAGGATGAAAGAAGCTTCAAACAACCCATCCTCGACAACTACGAGGAACAGGGACACCCTTATTATGGTTCCGCCAGGCTGTGGGATGACGGTGTCATCGACCCGGCGCAGACGCGACAGGTACTTGGATTGGCTATTTCAGCGTCACTTAACCGGCCCATTGACGACACCACTTTCGGGATATTCAGGATGTGAGGGATTTATACGATGTTTAGTAAAATCCTGGTAGCCAATCGAGGTGAAATCGCGTGCAGGATCATCAAAACCGCCCGCAGGATCGGCATCGGAACCGTCGCCGTATATTCCGATGCCGATCGCAATGCCCTGCATGTCTCACTGGCGGATGAGGCTGTATACATCGGTGCATCTCCGCCGCGTGAGTCCTACCTTTTGCCTGAAAAGATCATTGCCGCCTGTAGAAAGACCGGTGCTGATGCAGTTCATCCGGGTTATGGCTTCCTGTCTGAAAATGCGATTTTCAGCCGTCTGTGCAAAGACAATGACATTGTCTTCATTGGTCCGCCCGCAAGCGCAATCGAGGCCATGGGTTCCAAGTCCGCTGCCAAAACCATCATGTCAGCAGCAGGCGTACCCGTGGTGCCTGGATATCACGGTGACGACCAGTCACTTGAAAAAATCAGGGAGGCCGCCGGTGATATCGGCTATCCCGTGTTACTCAAGGCGATCGCCGGTGGCGGTGGCAAGGGCATGCGGTTGGTAAACAACGCGAGCGAGATCGAACCGGCTCATGCGGCTGTCAGGCGTGAGGGGCTATCAAGTTTCGGTAATGATGATCTACTGGTGGAAAAATACCTGACCCAACCCAGGCACGTGGAATTTCAGATTTTCTGTGACCGGCATGGCAATGCGGTTTACCTGTTCGAACGCGACTGTTCCGTGCAACGTCGACATCAGAAAGTCATCGAAGAAGCACCCGCTCCGGGTATGAGCACGGACCTCCGAAAGCAAATGGGCGATGCGGCAGTAAAAGCGGCACGCGCGATTGACTATGAAGGTGCCGGTACGATTGAATTCCTGCTCGATCAGGACGGCTCATTCTATTTTATGGAGATGAACACCCGCTTGCAGGTCGAGCACCCCGTGACCGAGATGATCACCGGGCAGGACCTGGTGGAATGGCAGTTACGTGTCGCATCAGGTGAGACCCTGCCGTTACTGCAGGGAGATCTGGAAATAAAGGGTCATGCGTTTGAAGCGCGTGTCTACGCCGAGGATACGGAGCATGATTTCATGCCGGCCACCGGTACGCTTGAGTATTTGCATGCACCCACAGAGGGCCGCCACGTACGGCTGGATACGGGTGTTCTGCAAGGTGATGAAATCAGTGTTTATTACGATCCGATGATTGCCAAACTGATCGTCTGGGATGAGAACCGGGAACGTGCGCTCGCCAGGATGGCAAAGGCATTGTCCGAGTACCACATCAGCGGCGTGACGACCAATATCCCATTTCTATATAACATCGTGACTTCCCGGGCTTTTGTGGAAGCACAGCTGGATACGGGTTTCATCGAGAAAAACAGGGAGTCACTGTTTCATACATCAATTGCGGAGCGGATGCAGGATCTGCCGCTGGCATCACTGTTCCTGTTGCTACGTCTTGAGAAAGCCTCTGCCGCACGTGCCAGGTCCGCGGACCCGTGGTCTCCCTGGAATACCGTCAATGCCTGGCGTCTGAACGAGCCCGGCAGGCACAGCGGGCAACTGACAATGAATGGGCAAGATTACGATGTACCAGTGGAGGAGATCGGGACCGAAAGAAACCGGCGTTTCCGGATCACCGTGGACAACCGCTCCGTCATCGCTTCCGGCGAACTTAACGGTAACGAGTTATACGCCGACATCGATGGTCATCGGCGACGTGTCGTCGTGGTGCCGCATGACGGTCAATTTACGTTATTCAGTGAAAAAGGCGCCATGCAATTTGCGCTGAAGCAGCCCGATTACGGAATAAAGGACGAGGGGACCGGCCTCGATGCTTTCACTGCGCCGATGCATGGCGTCATCGTGGAACTGCTGGTCGAGACCGGTGCGGAGGTAAAGAAAGGCCAGCCGGTGATCATCATGGAAGCGATGAAAATGGAACAGACCTTATTCGCGCCCGCAGATGGTCATGTCAGTGAATTTTACTTCCAGGTCGGTGACCAGGTGGAAGGTGGTGTTGAATTGGTTGAATTTATTCATCACTAGTACAGGACACTACGCTAGCAGCCTGACTCCAGCAGTTTGCTGATAATGCCCTTGAACATTGACATGCCGGTCTCCAGTAAGACATCAGGAAAATCATAGGCCTGGTTATGTAAAGGCGGTGTTTGAAGACCCGCGCCGAGGCCAAACATGGCGCCTTTCCCCTTCCGTGTGAAAAATCCAAAGTCCTCTCCGAAGCGCATTGGCGAAGTCAACTCGGTCACCTTGTAATTAAGCTGTTTAGCGGCCGCAATAATCACCTCGATGCACTGCTCATCATTGACGACCGTTGGAAAATAATCGAATTGTTGCGTGGTGTACGCCAATTCGTATTTTTCACATAAACCTGATGTGACTGCTAGTATCGAATCCTGCAACCGGCTCATCTCTTTCTCGCTCCACGTCCGGAGCGTGAAATGCGCCTCCCCTTCGGCAGCGGATATTCCATAATCCGGGGCACCAATGCGGGTATATACAGGTGTCACAAGGGCAAATGCCGGGTCTGCCGGATCCGGATTGGAAAGTCGATCCAGCGTGATGCAGGCTTCGCTGATCGCAAGGCTGGGATTACGCCCGCTTTCGGGATGCGCGGCATGCGCCGCCACGCCACTGAAAAAAATGGCCATACTCTGAACGGTTGCGTTGAACTGCCGCCTGACCACAACGATCTCATGCAGTGGGTATCCTGGCAGGTTATGTAAGGCAAACATATAATCCGGTGAAAAATCGGCCATCTTCATATCTGCCAGCATGGCCTGCGCACCCTTGCCGTTTTCCTCCGCCGGTTGGAACAGAAGCCGTACTTTGCCTGACTGGAAGGGCCGGGTTGAGAGCCACTGTGCAATACCTGCGACGATCGCCATGTGACCGTCATGACCACATTTGTGCGACACGCCAGCCGTGGCAGAGGCATGAGGAAGGTGCGTGACGTCCTGGATCGGCAAGGCATCCATTTCACAGCGAATCACAATTTCCGGGCCATGCTCACTGAAAATATAGGAGGCCATCAAACCGTATCCCCCTATGTTTTTAACCATCTCATCCGGATCAAAGTCATCGAGAAAATCGCTGATCCTTTGAAAGGTTTGTTTTTCCCTTCCTGATAACTCAGGGTGCTGATGTAACGCCTGCCGCAACTCAACCGGTGTTTTATATAAGATGCCCATTGGGCCAATGTAATGTAAAGCTGAACTTAATCCAACAGGGTTTACGCAGCACGAGTCGATTTTCTACGCGGTACGTGACAACTACGGTGTCGTGCTGTTATATACGCCGGTTTCCTGCTTGATCTGGTAAAGGGACTGGGGTAGGTACTTACAACCAGGACTTGCCATGATTTCGTCCTGAAATCCAGGTCGCGACTACCCTGTCGCTCTCGACCCTGGCAGTAAGTACCGCCCCAGCTATTGCAGACGCAGGCGTCCGATAAAGCTTGGCAATATGTCAATATTCCTCATGTGGATGGCCACCTATCTCACACTCACCGGGCGTTTGAAACGGGATTTGTCATTTGCCTTCATCAGGGCCGCTTCCGCGCTTATTATGCCCTTCTTCAAGAGTGCATCCAGCGAGTCATCCATGGCGCACATTCCGTCATTGACCCCGCCCTGGATAACCGATGCCAGCATGGTTGTATTGCCCTCGCGAATGATGTTGGGCAGACTGTTGGTACGCAACAGAATTTCGTAAGCAGCGCAACGGCCCATACCATCGGCAGTTGGCAGCAGCAGTTGCGAAACGATTGCACATATCGATTCAGCCAGGGTTGTGCGTACCTGGGACTGCCGACTGGCTGGAAACGCATCGATCAATCGATCGATCGTTTTGGTCGCACTATTGGTGTGCAGGGTCCCAAATACCAGTGTTCCCATCTCCGCTGCCGTGATTGCCAGTTCGATTGTTTCCGTGTCGCGCATTTCACCCACGAGTATCACATCGGCATCCTGCCGGATGGTCGCCTTGAGAGCGTCGGCGAAACTGAGCGTATCGTTACTGACCTCTCTCTGTGAAAGCACACTTTTTTTATTCTGATGAACAAATTCCACTGGATCTTCGATTGTGACAATGTGTTTACTGAAGGTCTCGTTGATCTCGTTGATAATTGAAGCCAGGGTGGTGGATTTGCCCGAACCGGTAGGGCCGGTGATGAGGACTAGTCCGCGTTCAAGGTAAGCCAGTTCACGAATTGCCTTCGGTATTTTGAGTTCGTCGAAAGTAAGTATTTTCTCCGGGATGATACGGAAAACGGCTGCGGCGCCGTAATGTTGGCGCAGGAAATTGACACGAAAACGTGCCTCACCCGGAAGAGCCCAGGCGAAATCAATATCACCACTGGCTTCGTATTCCTGCCATTGTGCCTCGGAAGTGATTTCACGCATCAGTTCTCTCAGCTTTTCATCTGAAAGTGGCCCCCAACCTTCGACGTCCATCAATCTGCCGTGAATACGTACCCGTGGAGGCCGGGAGGCCAACAAATGCAGGTCCGAGCCGCCTTTGGTTTTCAGATAGCGGAATAATATGTCGATTTTGGCCACTTCATGCCCCCGCTATTCGAAGTTCCTGGGTTCTTCTGCATGTCTGATCGCTTCCTTTTGGGTGATCACTTTGTCTCTCATGAGCTTGGTCAGTGATGCATCCAGAAGGCGTTGGCCCTGGGCTATGCCGGTTTGCAGAATTGATTTGATCTGGAAAGTACGATTCTCACGAATGAGGTTGGCAACCGCATTATTGTTGATCATGACCTCAAGTGCTGCAACCCGGCCCCGGCCGTCACTGCGTTGCACCAGACGCTGGGAAATAACGACTTTGAGAGATTCAGATAACATTCTTCGGATCTGGCATAGCTGATCCGGCGGAAACACGCCGAGCAAACGGTTAATGGTCCGAATGGCGTTTGAGGTATGCAGTGTAGCCATGACCAGGTGACCGGTTTCAGCAGCAGTAATGGCCAGCGAGATAGTCTCCAAATCACGCAATTCTCCAATGACGATCACATCGGGGTCTTCCCGCAGTGCCGCACGCAAGGCCTTGGGAAACGACTCGGTCTGAAAACCTACTTCCCTTTGGGTGACATTACACGAGGCCGAGGGATACACGTACTCAATCGGGTCTTCAATGGTAAGGATATGATCCGGCCGGCGCTCATTGATCATATTCACCATCGCAGCCATGGTAGAAGATTTACCACAACCTGCCGGACCGGTAAAAAGTACCAGCCCCTGGTGGAAGTCTATGAATCGCTCGAAATCTTCTGGCAATCCAAGTTCAGCCAGTGTTGGCGGTGAAGGTTTAATGGTGCGAAAAATGGCATCGAAACCACGCTGTTGTTTGTAGACGTTTGCACGAAAGCGCCCGACTCCGGGAATCTCGTAAGCAAAATCAACCTGAAAATTCTCTTTCAAACTATTGAGTTGCGACTCATTCATTATAGCTGAAATGAGAGATTCACATTGCTGTGAAGTCAATGCTTCCGGTGAGGCCTCACAAACGTTACCACCGCGACGGACACGCAATGTAGAGCCGCTGTGGACGTGAAGGTCGCTGGCATGCAATTCAAGGGTTTGCTTGAGCAAATCCTGCAGACTCACACCGGGAGCATATCTCAGCAGGCTTTGCTTTCCCGCAGCTACGGATGTGTCTGCGGATAAGTCTGCGCGTGTGGATTTTTCGGCCTGCGGGGAAACTGTAACCGCAGTCACCGGACTTTTTGTCGGCTTGAAACCGGCATCATGCGCCGGCTCGGGCTGTCCCCATTGCTTGCCTTCCAGGTGTGCGAGAACAGAGGATACTTTCGCCTGGTTCAATACCGCGCTCATGACGCCCTCGCCGCATCACTTATCATAGTGACTGTCTGGCTGGAAGCGAATGACGCAACCAATACACCCAATACCCAAATCTTGAGTAAGTAATTCATGTGGTTATTCCTTAACCGCTATTTCTGATTTTTAGTTCAACATCCATGTCGAAGTATGAATTTCTTACTTCAACACTGATTTTATACAGCATCCAAAGATGTACATCTGCTGTTAGATTTGACAGTTTTAGATTTGGATGGGACCAGCTGCAGCCAGCCAGATTTTCTTTTTCAGGTCTTCAGGACTGTCACTTTTACAAAGAGGCTGAAGGGACTCGCAGGGTGGATTTTGGCCACGGTCTCACCACGAAAAGCCGTCGCCTGGCCTCGCGACGGGCCTGTTCACTGATCTTTGTAAATTCTTCCAGTTGCTCAGCAATGACCCTCGCCACCGGCAAACCATTCTCCAGCAATATCCGGTTACCGGTTATTGCCGGGGTTTTCAGCCCCGGCGTGATCAAGCCACCGAGGTTCAGCGGGTCACAGGCGCTGATAACAGTGAACATGGGTTTGTCCAAGGATCCAGGTGGTTGACGAAGCAAGCCAAGCGCTTCAGGTAGTGCAAATTGCTCACCGGAAAAGCCGTCCACAAAGCGTCCGCCACGGACTTCGCCACGATCTTCCATTCTCCTCAGGTAGTTCAGTAGTTCCCGCCAGGGAGGTAACAGCGGCTCCCTTTGGAGGACCGCACGAAATACGACGCCGTAGCGGCGTAACAGGGATTGGCAGATGACGGCCAGTCTCTGCTGCCCGCTATTGCCTGGGCTATCAGCTATATGGTTACCAATGGCTGTGCCCGTTACGCTCCAGCGACCGACGGGTAAATTGACTGCGTGACGTTTCGCCTGCCGCGAACGCCGCAGTTTCTGCGCTTCCGGCCGGAGTAGCCAGCGCACAGGTGAAAATGCATCCGAGGTAATCGCACCTGCTGCGATCAGGGTTTTCAACGCCTGCTCCAGTTGCGGTCGCAACAGACCGGATTGCTGTTCGAGGTCGGCAGTAAACATGGCGCCGTGTTTTTCCAGCAGGCGCATGACTTTTCTTGCCAGTGAGTCTGCTATGGCATCAGTATCCGGTGGTATTGGTAGCCATTGGGGGATATGCGTACGGGGTACAATCGCCAGCGGTGTTGCAGAAACGATGGTGCTTGTGGGTTCCGGCAATGACGAGGGTCTGAACCAGGCCAGTTGTCCGCTCAGGAATCGATGATCCAGTTGTTCGGGGGAATAATCCTTGCATCGCGTCGCCAGCAAACCGTGCTCCCACGTCGCTGCTGGCGCCGACCATCCCTGTAATAATGACAGGGCCTGGTCAAGATCAGCACCGGCATCATCCAACCCATGCCAGCGCACCAGGAAATGCATATACGCTGCCGGTGAAACGGGTTTTACCGCGCGCCGGCGTTGCTCGCGGCTATAGCGGTGTATGCGGGCCAACAGGCGCCGTTCACACCATAGGTTTTCTGTGGATTCGTTCTGCATAAGGATGGCGAAGCCTTCGTTCTGCAAAGCCATCAGCGCCTGCTGGAGGCGGTCTTCATTGAGACCGAAATCCAACGCCAGACGTGCTCTGCTGACGGGCCCCAGGCCGCTCATACGGCTTCTCAGAAGCCCAAGCAACGCTTCCTCCCGCCCACAGGTTGAAGCAATCGGCAGCAAAGCGGTAGGGTCAGGTGAAAATTCAGATTGCGGGTGAATGGCCAGCCATTCGGGTAGTCTTTCGGAGGCGATCCACCAGTGCTCCGGGTTGTCCTCCCCGCTTTGGCTTAACCTGATGCTGCAAACCCGAAAGTCATCAGTCAGCGCTGAGAACCATTTGGCCCATTGGCCTGCATTGCCACCGGCGCCACAACTGGAATTACCGCTTGTGTATTCCGCGCGGGTCAGAAAACCCAGTTGCAGCAAACCATCATGCAACTCATCAGCGTTGCGTGGTTGTATCCAGGCCTCATCACGAACCTGGGTTCGGGCTTCAACACTGATGATGCTTAGAGTTGCCGCACACGACAGGTCATCCGGAGCATTGCTGATCGCACGCGTGCGGCGATTTTCAGCCTCACCGTCATCCAGGAACGCATAGGGACGGGCATTGATAATTTCACGTGATAAGGGTGATGGGCCGACCAGGTCAAGGCAGTGTATTGCAACGTCACCAGCAGCTATTTTTGTCAGCAGGCTTTCAAGACCATCAATATCCATGGTATCGGTCAGGCAGTCAGCAATGGTCTGGTTGACCAGTGGGTGATCGGGTATCTCGCGTGCACCACGGATATTTTCGAGACACGCGATCTGGTCGGGGAAGACCACGGCGACCAGGTCTTCAGCCTGGTTTCTCTGCCACTGGGGCGGCAGTTTCTTACCGTTACGCATACGTTGCACGGCCAGCGCGATGCTTGCGTTCCAGCGCCAGCGCAGTTCAAACATGGGTGCATCCAGCAACGCCTGGACCAGAACATCACGAACAGTCTCTGGTTTCAGGTAAGAGGCTACATCAGAGAGCTCGAAACTGTGGGTTTCACCCAGTGAAAGGATCAGTGAATCTTCCAGTGCCGAGGCCTGCAACTCAAAATTGAATTGCCGGCAAAAGCGTTTGCGCAGCGCCAGTCCCCAGGCCCGCATCAGACGCGAACCCAGTGGTGCATGTACGACCAGGTGCATATCACCGGAATCGTCGAAAAATCGTTCCATGATGATTTTTTCCTGGGTTGGCAGACAACCCAGGGCCTGCACGGACGCATGCAGGTACTCGACCAGTTGTATGGCTGCAATCCTCGAGATCCCTTCTTCACATAGAGTTTCAATAACACTTGCAGGTTTATGTTCTTTAAGTTGTTTTTCTATCTTTTTTCGTAACCTGGAAACCGACGACGACAGTTCGTCGCTACGCCCTGGTTTGTCGCCGAGCCAGAAAGGGATTGTCGGAGGTTGACCATGTGCATCTTCGACCAGCACCCTGCCCTGTTCAATTTTCAGCATGCGATAGCTGGTATTACCAAGTTGGAAAATATCGCCCGGGATACTTTCAAAGGCGAAATCCTCGTTCAGGGTTCCAATACGGTGACCCTGCGGCAACATGATGACTTCGTAGTCAAAGTGGTCGGGGATTGCGCCCCCGTTCTGTAATGCGGTTAAGCGGGCAGCCGGACGGCCACGCAACTGTCCGTTGATGGCATCATAAAATACCAGTGCCGAACGTCTGCCACGACGGGTTGAATATCCATCTGCAAGCATCTGTACAACCGCAAGGAACTGTTCTTTTTTTAAATCATGATAGGGCCAGGCACTACACACAACTTTTAAAAGGTCGTCCACCTGCCAGTCACGGACCGACACTTCTGCGACCAACTGCTGGGCCAGTACATCCAGTGGTGCTGACGGTATGACAATAGCATCGAGTTCACCCGACTCAAGTGCCTTCTGTAAGGCCACACATTCGACCAGGTCATCCCTACTGAGCGGAAACAGGCGACCCTTGGGTGTTTCACCCACCGCGTGACCGGACCGGCCGAAGCGTTGCAACAACGCGGAAATACTGCCTGGTGTTCCCATTTGGCAAACCAGGTCGACATGACCGATATCGATACCGAGTTCCAACGACGCCGTGGCTACCAGGGCCTTCAGTTGTCCGCTCTTTAGCGCCTGTTCTGCTTGCAGACGATGCGTACGCGACAAGCTGCCATGGTGCGCGGTGACCGCGTCTTCCCCCAGCCGTTCCGCCAGGTGCCGGGCAAGACGTTCTGCCAGGCGGCGTGTATTGACAAATATCAGCGTGGTGCGATGCTCCAGGATGTAGGTCACCAGTTTCTCGTAAAGCTCTTCCCAGACTTCGTTGGCCAACACCGGTGCCAACGGTGAATCAGGTAATTCCAGGCGGATATCCATATGCCGTTTATGGCCGGTATCGACAATGGCACAGTCCTGGCCGCCGCACAGGTACTCCGCGATTCTTTCGATGGGTTTTTGTGTCGCGGACAGACCGATACGTGCCGGTGGAAAATCACACAGGGCATCCAGTCTTGCCAGTGAAAGTGCCAAATGACTGCCGCGTTTATTGGCAGCCAATGCATGAATTTCGTCAACGATCAACGTACTGACGCCCGCAAGCATGTTTCTGCCGGATACCGAGGTCAGTAGCAGGTAAAGTGATTCAGGTGTTGTAACGAGGATATGCGGTGGCCGTCTGGCCATTTTTGTTCGTTCACCCGCCGGTGTATCACCGGTTCTGACCGCCGCGCGAATGTTGTGGGCTGGTTCCCCGCTGCCAGCCAGTTCATCGCTTATACCCAGCAATGGCGCCTGCAGGTTTTTTTCTATGTCGTTTGAAAGCGCCTTGAGCGGCGACACATACAAGACATATACCTTGTCTTCCAACAGACCGTAGCGGCTTTGCTTCACCAGCTCATTGATGGCACACAGGAACGCGGCCAACGTCTTGCCACTGCCGGTCGGCGCCGCGATCAATACCCTCTCCTGCCGGATGATTTCCGTCCAGGCCGCGGTCTGGACCGGGGTGGGACTGGTAAACGTCTTTTCGAACCAGCATGCAACCGCCGGATGAAAATCCTTGGGTAAAAAACACGGCATACTATTTGCGGGCATATACCGATTGTAGTTCAGACGTTCTCAAAATCCGAGAATGGAAATTGCGTCCTGCCTTTTGCCGGTTACGGGTCGGGAAGTTGCACAGCTTCCCAGTCCGCCCGCTTCAGGAGCCAATCGCCACCATCACGCGACCATTGTGTATCGACCTCGAAAAGCTGTCCCCTATCCGGCAACAAGCCGGCGCCACCGGTTACCAGTAACTTGAAATGCGCCGAAGCCGCGTTGTCGCCTGACTCCTGCACGAAGATGGGAAAAAACTGTGCCTGCAAACGCCGGTTCTGGTTGATCTGGAAAATCATAAAGCGGTGAAAATCGCGTCGCTCCATCGAGCCCTGCTGTGCGCTGAAAGAGTCGGCAACGTAGCTCATGAATTCGAGGTGCTGCCCATCTTCGGCGGCGGATTCCATGTTGCGAAGGGTCGCGATTATTTGTTGCTCTACACTGAGTTTTTCACTGCAAGCTGAAAGCAAAAGGGCCGCGAAAGCTACACCAAACAGGCACCGCATCACTGGCTCATTTCGACTCTTCCAGGTAACGCTCCAGCAGGTGTGACGCAACCAGGATAAGATCATGCTCAGTGACCAGTCCGAGCAGTTTGCCCTTGTCAACCACTGGCAGGCATGCCACCTGGGCCTTGCGCATCAGGCGTATTGCATCGGCAGTGGTGGCATCAGAGTCGACGGTTACCGGGTTGCTTGTCATGATTTCCCTGACAGTAACCTTATGGTCGCCACCCACCCTGCCCTCGGCTACCAGGCGTAATAATGCACGATGCGACAACAGACCGATCAGTTCACCATCATCGTTTTCGACCGGAATATGCCGTATATGTCGCCAGTCCATCAGTGATGCGGCGAAATCCACGATGTCATCCGGGCGCACCGTATACAAGTCAGTTGACATGAATTGGGAAACTTTCAGGTAACTCTCCCGCCAGTCCTGCTCTATGCAGAAATCGGCCAGAACCCACTCGGATATCGGTCGGCCGGTGGTCTGCTGTTCTATCATGCTGCTGACCAGGCAGCGCATACGCTGATCCTCTGTACCCTGATCATTCATCTCATTCAGGGATTCCAACGCCCAGCGGGCGCCGTTTCTGCGGGTGGAAACACGGTCCCTCAGAACACCGAGATATTTATCGATATCCTTTTGATCGACACCGTATTTATTCAGGCCACTCTCAGCCAGTGGCAATAGTTCGTTGAGAATCAGTTTCCTGGCAGGCATATGGGTGTCACCGAACCAGTTCATTTGCGCACGGATACCGGCACGGGCGGCGGCCATGAAGTTGGCCTTTACATCCTGGAAAGTGATCTGTTCGCGTATATCTTTATATTCTTCTGACATACCAGCCATCATGCCGACAAAAAATGCCGCATTAGCGATCTCATCGATAACCGTCGGACCTGATGGTATGACCCGGTTTTCAATACGCAGATGCGGGATGCCGTTATGCACGCCATAGCAGGCCCTGTTCCAGCGATAGACGGTGCCATTGTGCAAACATAGCGCTTTGAGATTCGGTGCAATACCCTGCGCCACCATCGCCAGCGGGTCATGTTCGGTCTCAGTCGTCAGCAGCACACGGAATCGGGCGATATCTTCCTTGAATAGTTCGGTAACGGATTTATCCACCCAGTGATTACCAAAATGCACACGTGGTTTCAGTCCGCGGGCCTGGTGGGTCGTGGAGCGTGCATCGACGGAATATTCAAAAACGGAAATTCGCGTTTCATGCCATAGACGCTTGCCCAGCAGTATGGGTGAGTTAACCGCGGCAGCTAACAAGGGACCGGTCACCACCTGGGCAATATTATAGAGATGTGAAAAATCATCAGGGCTGACCTGGAAATGCACCTGGAAACTGGTATTGCAGGCTTCCATCATCAGGTTATCGTGATTGACGGTCAACTGATCAATCCCGTTGATAGTGAATTGCAAATTTTGACCGCGCATCGCCATGAAGGCCTCATTCAGGGCGTGATAGCGCGCAATGGGCACCATTGAGTCCAGACCTAGGTTTTTCAGGGTCAGTGTTGGCAAAATACCCACCAATGCAATTTCACTGTCGCACTGATGCGCTGCTTTTCGTGCCTTGGCGTAGACTTCCTGCGCCTCGGCCTCCATCCGGCTCAGACAGTCGGACTTTAGCTCCTGGACCGACAGGTTAGCTTCAATATTGAACAGGCCAAGCTCATGTGTAAACCGTTCGTCATCGAGCCTTTCCAGTACTTTTAAAGCGGTCGGAGCCGGCTGGTGAGCGCTATTAACCAGGAACATTTCCTGTTCGGCACCGATGCGACTGACACCCGCCTCCACCATACCCTTGTCGAGCATGGCTTCCAGTGCCCTCACCTCTTCAAGAAGTGATTTCATGAAATCCTGCCGTTTGGATTCGCTGGCGTGTTCGACTATATTTTGTTCACCCATCCGGTTTTGCCTTTAGCAATGATCCGCCAACTGATAATAAACACCGCAATTGAGGTCAGCAAACAAAAACTACAAAATAACTGCGCAAAGTCATTTATCATGCAAAAATAGCATGCGAACATTATCCTGCTTCAAAAAAGCGATCGACTCACCTCGGGAGGTTTCACAATCAATGGAAAGACCCTGGCTCAAAAACTACCCACCGGGTGTACCCGCAACAATTGACTTGAGTGGTTATCGCTCCATCGTCGATATTCTGGAACATAGTTGCAGTACTTATAAGGATCGCATGGCCTATCACAACCTGGGTGCGGAACTGAGTTACTCAGAACTCGACTACCTGACCAGGAATTTCGCAGCTTACCTGCAAGATCTTGGCTTGCAGCCGGGTGACCGCATTGCACTGATGATGCCAAACATACTGCAATACCCCGTGGCGCTTTTCGGTGCACTCCGGGCGGGGCTGGTCATTGTCAACACCAATCCTATGTATACGGCGCGTGAACTGCGCCACCAACTGGTCGATGCCGGCGCCAAGGCCATCGTCGTGGTTGAAAATTTCGCGTCTGTTCTCGAAAGCGTACGTGATGAGGTTCCGCTGGAACACATCATCACCACAGGTGTCGGCGATTTGCTCGATTTCCCGAAATCCCTGGTGGTTAATTTCGTACTACGATATGTGAAAAAGAGCATACCGGCTTGGAAATTACCGGGTTCCGAGAAATTTCAGGATGCACTGGACAGAGGCAAGAAATTACCGCTGAGACCGGTCAGTATCGCCTTTGAGGATATTGCCTTTCTCCAGTATACGGGCGGCACTACCGGGGTGGCAAAAGGGGCGATGTTAACGCATCGCAACATCGTGGCGAATATGTTGCAGGCGCGGGCCTGGTTGGCCCAGCTCGATGGCGAGTCGCATGAAACCATCATCACGGCTTTACCGCTTTATCATATCTTTGCGTTAACCGCGAACTGCCTGACTTTTCTGTACCTGGGCGGGAGTAATATACTGATCACCGACCCGCGTGACATGTCTGGATTTATAAAAGAACTCGGTCGCCATCCGTTTACTGCGATCACCGGCGTCAATACATTGTTTAATTCCATGCTGCATACCGACGGTTTTGCAGATCTCGATTTCTCAAACGTCAAGATGACACTGGGCGGTGGTATGGCCGTACAAAAAGCGGTCGCTGAACAATGGAAGAAGGTCACAGGCGTCACTCTTATTGAAGCCTATGGTCTTACAGAAACATCTCCTGCCGCCTGTATTAACCCCGTGACCCTGGAAGAATATAACGGCTACATCGGTCTGCCTATTCCTTCAACTGACGCGGCTGTCATTGGTGATGACGGCGAATTCCTGCCGGTGGGTGAAGCGGGTGAACTGTGCATACGCGGGCCACAGGTTATGAAGGGCTACTGGCAACGACCAGAGGCAACCGATGAAGTGCTGGATGCTGATGGCTGGTTACATACCGGTGATATAGCCCTGATGACGGAGGGTGGTTTTTTCAAAATCGTTGACCGTAAGAAGGACATGATCCTGGTGTCCGGATTCAATGTTTATCCCAACGAAATCGAAGATGTGCTCGCCTTGCATCCAAAAATACTGGAAGTGGCCGCAATCGGTGTGCCGGATGAAAAATCCGGTGAGGTGGTCAGTGTGTTTGTGGTCAAAAAAGACCCGTCGTTGACAAAAGAAGAAGTCAAGGCCTTCTGCAAAGAAAACCTCACTGGTTATAAGCGCCCCCGTTACGTCGAATTCATGGATGAATTGCCGAAAAGTAATGTCGGAAAAATCTTACGCAGGGAATTAAGAGATTCATAATATGAATCCCTAATTCCCAGGCCTGGCAGGCCATACTTTGCATACGCAACCATGAGAGCAGTGATCTGGACCAAATACGGCGCGCCGGATGTACTTCAACTCAGACAGATAGCGAAACCAGCCCCGGCCGGCAATGAAATCCTGATTAGGATCATTGCCGCCAGCGTATTTGCAGGTGACTGTGAAATGCGCAGATTCGATTTCCCGATCTCATTCTGGCTACCTCTGCGACTCATGTTTGGCCTGATAAAACCCCGCGTAAAAATTTTGGGTCAGGAGTTGGCGGGAGAAATCGAGGCAGTTGGTCACCGGGTAAAACAATTCAGACCGGGTGACCAGGTTTTTGCCCCGACCGACGCCGGCTTTGGTGCTTATGCCGAATACATATGTCTGCCGGACACACACCCGATAGCCTTCAAGCCGGCTAATATGACCTTCGAGGAAGCCGCCACTGTGCCAGTCGGGGGACTCAATGCCCTTCATTTTCTTAGAAAGGGAAATGTTCGGCAAGGTCAGAAAGTTCTAATCAACGGGGCGTGTGGAGGGATCGGCACCATGGCGTTACAGATAGCCAAGGCATTGGGTGCGGAAGTAACTGCTGTGGACAGTGCAGAAAAACTGGACGTACTGCGTTCCCTCGGGGCCGATAAAGTGATCGATTATATGCAGCAGGACTTCACCAGGACCGGCGAACTCTATGATGTTATTATCGATGTGTTTGGCAACAGTCCGTTTTCACGCAGTATAAAATCACTCAAACAGAATGGTCGCTATATTTTGGGCAACCCCAGGTTGCCCGGCATACTCAAAGGTCTGTGGACTTCAATGGTCAGCGATAAAAAAGTAGTTGTTGCCCTGGCGGCTTACAAGACTGCGGATCTTGTCTATCTCAAAGACATGATCGAGCGGGGCAAGATCACGGCAGTTATCGATAGCAGTTATCCACTTGAACAGGTTTCCGTAGCTCATGCTTACGTTGAAACCGGTCAGAAAAAGGGCAACGTGGTCCTCACTGTCGGGTAACAAAAAAGCAAGGGATGAAACGGGTGTTGATCTGAACTACGCGATGATCCAGAACTGCAAAGTTGCGGGTACTGGTACAGCAGGATTATTTTGACCTTGCCGCACCTTATGGTGCCACCCGGTACTTCCCTGACCACCTTGGCTTTGCGGGTAATCACAGTGCAATGGTTTCACAAAAATTCGCACGGCGGTCAGCGGGTGCGGGTGGCTACTTATTTCCCCACCTCTTTTTTACCTGTCCTGAGCGCCCGTGCATGCGTAAGTTTGTTTTCACCGTAACGACGCTTGATTTCATCCAGGGTCTTATCCAGCGTTTTTTGTGCTGCCGTGTCATATTCAATACCGCGCTTGTCCGGTGTCTCGAGCCCGCTGACACCTACTCCCAGCAACCTGACCGGGGTGTTCAGGTGCTCCTGCAACCACTTCTCCAACAATGATCGGGCGATCTTAGATACAAGTTGCGTAGCCGTTGTCGGCACCGCGAGACTGCGGCTGCGTGTGACCGTGCGGAAACGTGCATCACGAACCTTGATGTGGACGGTGCGTGCCGCCAGGCTTTCGGCACGTAGCCGTCCCGTTACCGACTCAACCTGCCGTTGCAGCTCGGCATACAATTCCCTTGGTTCGTTGAGATCCTTGTCAAATGTCACTTCACGACTTAGGGACTTATCCGCCCTGCTGGCTATCACTTCACGTTCATCTTCACCTCTCGCCAGTGCCAGAAAATGCCCGGTGCGATTACCCAGCACGCGGGCGAGTTCGACGGGTTCGGCCTTGCGCAGTTGTCCGATGGTAAATATTCCAAGCTTTTGTAACTTTGGAAGGGTTTGCTTGCCAATACCCCAAACCCTGCTGACCGGCATGGGATCCAGAAACAAACGGACACCATCGGGTGGAACATGAATGAAGCCGCGCGGCTTGCCGGCGTCTGATGCCAGCTTGGCAAGGTATTTATTGTGGGCCATACCCACCGATGCATGCAGTCCGGTACGGCTCAGTATCTTTTCCCGTATTGCCGCACCGATTGTTTCAATACTGCCAAACAGGGACAGGCTGGAGGACACATCCAGAAATGCCTCATCCAGGGACAGGCCTTCCACCTCAGGTGTCGACTCGCGAAATATCCGGAATACCTCGGCGGAGACTTCCCTGTACCGGGACATTCTTACCGGCAGTACTACCGCTTGTGGACAAAGGCTGCGGGCCCGGGACATTGGCATGGCTGAAAACACACCGAATTTTCGAGCCTCGTAGCTGGCCGCCGCAACGACACCACGGCCACCTGTACCACCCACGAGCACCGGTTGATTTCGATATTGTGGCTGGTCGTGTTGCTCAACCGATGCGTAAAAGGCATCCATATCGACGTGAATGATGGCACGCTCACGCGGGGAATCGGTTTTTGAAGTTGCGGTAGATGTCACAGTGCGTTCATTATATCGATATGAATATGGACACCACAGTACCGATTCCAGGCAGCGTCATTCCACTGGATGAGTTCCCCGTTTTGCAACGGGGCCTGTATGCCAATCACGCGGCCATTTCGCCCTGGCCACGGGCGGCATCACGGGCGGTTGCCGCATTTGCGCTTGAGAATTCTGAAATTGGAGCGGAAAAATACCCGCAGTGGTTGTTGCGTGAAACCCAATTGCGGCAAAGGCTCGCGACCTTGATCAATGCCGTTTCGGCAAACGATATTGCCTTGCTTAAAAATACCACTGACGGTATTTGCACCGTAGCCAATGGTATTGACTGGCACAAGGGCGATAACGTGGTCCTGCCGGCATCAGAGTTTCCATCAAACCGGCTGCCCTGGCTGGCTTTGCGCCGGTATGGTGTGGAAATACGCGAAGTGGATATTCGATCGGCACCTGATCCGGAAAAGTCATTGCTCGAACAGGTAGATAGTCGTACGCGCCTGCTGTCGGTCAGCGCAGTGCAATGGACCGATGGTTTACGCTTGCGGCTCGAAATACTGGGTCAGTACTGTCAACAGAATAATATTCTATTTTTTGTGGATGCAATCCAGCAGTTGGGCGCAGTGCAACTGGACGTGCAGGCTTGCGGAATCGATTATCTGGCTGCGGATGGACATAAATGGTTACTGGCACCGGAAGGCATCGCGGTATTCTTTTGCCGGGAGGGTCTTCGCGAGCGGCTGCAAATTAACCAGCAGGGCTGGCATATGGTCGATGCACCCTATCAATTTAACCGTGATTCCTGGCAACCGAGTAAAACGGCCATGCGTTTCGAAGCCGGCAGTCCCAACACCCTGGGACAGGTCGCAATGTTTGCATCCATTGGTGTATTGCAGGAGGTAGGCATGCCGCAGGTGGAAGCTTTTGTTACTGCGAACTCGCTTGCCCTTGCAACAGGTCTGGCTGAAATACCCGGTGTTGAGTTGGTTCGGCCGTTTGATCTGCAAAGGGTATCAGGGATTGTAAGCTTCAGACCCGCAAGCAAAGATCTGGATGAATTTCAAAGAGCATTGAAAAGCAGGCAGTTGAGCTGCGCAGTACGTGGGGGTGCCATACGACTCTCGCCGCATTTCTACCAGGCCGGCAAACCCATCCTGGAAATGTTGAATCTCATCGAAGATATTTTAAATACAAATTAGATTACATATACAATATAAATACTTGATTTACTTACATTGTATGTGTTCGTTTTTCCGATGACAACAATTGGGCGAGATGTGATTCGATTATCGTCCTGGCATGCGCACCATCAGAGGTATCACCAAATTGAACACCGATCCCGGGGCGCCGGTTACCTTGCGCGCCCGGTGGGGTCACCCATACGACCTTGCCGGGAATGGGCAAGCGTTCTTCGAGCTCCATGATGGTCAGTAGCAGAAACACCTCGTCACCCAGCGCGTAACGCTTGGTGCTTTGCACGAATAATCCACCACCCTGGATAAAGGGCATATACGCACTATAAAGTGTTTGCCGATCCTTGATGGATAATGAAAGTATGCCTTGCTGTGCCATGCTCTATTCCTTTTTCCTTGCCGTCTTGGGTTTCAGACCGTCAGCCTTTCAGATCACCTGTTCCGCCCATCTTATCAGCCAATCCTGCAAAAGTAAGTCGCCGCGTACCGGTGTTGTTGCCAGTTGCCGATTAATATCCGCCTGCCTTTGCAATTCTAACAGCGGTTTGTCACGCAATTTCGGGTTTGCTGGCAACCCTTTCACTAACTTGCCTACCATGACTGATTTTATTACCTCTGCTGTACAAATGGAAAGCCATCGCCATAATTCAACCGGATTCAGCTTATTCAGTTCATTACTGACCTGCGATACGGAACCCGGCCTGACCAGCAGTGTCGCCAGGCCTGCTTTCACCTGCTCATACGCATCCAAATCGGGTGATTCCAGGTAGTGGGCTGCCCGCAGTGGGCTGCCTCCGGCTGCCTGTAACGCAGCCTCGACCAACGCTGCGGATTTGTCCGTGTTCTTTCCAAGCCATTCCAGCACCAAGCGGGAATCCGGCTGATCAACAGAAATTGCCTGGCAGCGACTGCGTATCGTGACCGGTAGTTTACCCGGATTATTGCTAACGAGGATCAATATGGTATTACCGGCGGGTTCCTCGAGACTCTTTAGTAACGCATTTGCCGCAGCAGCGTTCATTGCCTCGGCAGGGTGAATATAGGCAAGCTTCCGTTCGGAGATCGATGTCGTGAGGTTCAGCTTCGCTATCAGGGCCCGCACCTGGTCAACTTTGATGACCTCGCTATCCTCATCAGGTTCAAGCTCAAAATAGTCCGGGTGTGCCGCACCGGCGAGCAACTGACACGAGCGGCAGCTTCCGCATGCCTGTGTTCTGTTTTCCCGGCATAAAAGCTTCGCGGCCATGGCGTTTGCCAGGGCCTGTTTGCCGCAGCCTGCAGGCCCTTCGATCATCACGGCATGCGCGAGTTTATCAAGCTCAAGGCGCTGCAAGAAAAACGACCAATGCCCGCTCAGCCACGGATAGACTTCAGTCAATATGGGTGCTGGCTCGTTCACAAACCCAGCCCTGCCTGCAAAACGCCTTTCACCTCGTGCCAGACCCGGGCTTCGTCCTGGCTGGCATCAATAACCCTGAACCGTTGCGGATTTGCCGCGGCACGTTCCAGGTAGGCATTTCTGACCCGCTCGAAAAAACGGACCGATTCGACTTCGAAACGATCGGCATCACCGCGACCGGCAACTCTCTTCATACCCAGTTCTACCGGCACATCGAACAACAGGGTAAGGTCAGGCTGCAGGTCCTTGAGGACCAGTTTTTCCACGCAGGCAACGGTCTCAGCACCCAATTGCCGCCCGCCTCCCTGGTAAGCAAAACTGGCATCCGCAAACCTGTCACAGACAATCACCTTGCCGTCTTCCAGGGCCGGCAGTATCACTTCCTCTACCAATTGGGAACGCGCAGCAAACATCAGCAGCAGTTCAGCCACCGCGTTGAGCCCCGCATTTCGGGTATCCAGAAGTACCCGGCGGATTTGCTCTGACACCACCGTGCCTCCCGGTTCACGCGTCTCAACAACATTTTCACCCTGCTCGGAAAGCCAGTTGACAATGCGCTTGATTTGCGTGCTTTTCCCGGCTCCCTCCCCGCCTTCAAGACTGATGAAGTATCCTTTTCTCATCTTTTGCTTTCCTGGATATCAGGCACTTCGGATTGGTTTTTGCTCTGTTTGATCAAGTTTCTGACCGCGTCGTTATGCCCTTCAAGGGTTTGGGAAAATGTATGACCACCCTGCCCGTTGGCCACAAAAAACATGGCATCACCTGCCGCCGGGTGCGCCGCAGCCTGCAAAGATGCCAGACCGGGCAATGCGATAGGGCTCGGTGGCAAGCCATGACGTGTATAGGTGTTATAAGGCGTGTCCATTTTCAGATCTTCACGACGGATATTACCCCTGTAAGCCTCACCCATACCATATATCACCGTCGGGTCCGTCTCCAGTCTCCAATGTTGGAGCAAACGGCGTACGAATACGCCTGCAATATCCGCTCGTTCACTTTCCAGGGATGTTTCTTTCTCAATAATGGATGCCATGATCAGCAGTTCGTATGGAGTTTCATAGGGCAAGCCAACATCCCGACCGGCCCATGTCATTGAAAGGCTTTCCTGCATGTCATCGTATGCGCGCCTGAGTATTTCAAGGTCTGAGTCACCGCGAACGTAAACATAAGTTTCGGGAAGAAACCAGCCCTCAGGGTTACCCGCAGGCAGTCCCGCCAGGCCTTCAAGTTCTGC
>Ga0210065_1000082_pt1 | contig 29214 bp, 25 predicted proteins | sample Muzzi_PWB_D1_FD_185533 | JGI IMG/M metagenome (GOLD analysis project Ga0210065, IMG submission 185533) | Wetland microbial communities from San Francisco Bay, California, USA, that impact long-term carbon sequestration - Muzzi_PWB_D1 (SPAdes) | ecosystem: Environmental > Aquatic > Marine >... | reverse complement strand
CTGGCTCGACAGCACCACTTTCGTATGGCAGCGAGAAGGCGTTAGTGCATGAACAATAGGAGAAGATAGAAGTATTTAAACGAGTACGGGACTCTGCCCCGTCGGAACGGAGGCCGGGTGATCTCGATAAACGGTTGAGGCGGCATTGCAGGAAGCCGATCTCGCGAATGACATTAGGAGACACCTGACCACCGACACCATTATGAGGCAAGCCTGCAACCAGGCTTGACCTCGGAAAGAACCATGAATCCGGCGGTACAGAAACTATAGACCCTTGACAGAGAGGCCGCGATCAAAGAACCGTTTGTGGCGGTGTACTCGGACAATGGACTAATTCTATATATATGAAAAACAGCAAGGACGGGAGACAACCCAACCCGGTCGTACATAATTTTTGCCTGTTCGGCCACCTCTCGTGGTGTGGCAATAGCTTACGTCATGGCATCAATCAGAGCCTGTCCCTGCTCCACAAGACTGCTGCAGCCAGAAAACCATGGACTTTGATTGTTTCGTGACGCCCCTTGAGCGGCTGCAACAACCGTTCTAGGTAGAGCCGGAGGGTCGTAGTGTTCCCCTCCATGGCTAGCTCCAGTGCCTTCTGCACCAAATCCGTGGCATGTGGTTCCAGAAGCGCACTAGCTTCGCTGATTTGCCGCTGTCTTTTGGACGACCGCCATGATTGCCGAACAGTGGCATGTTGGGGAGAATATTTTCTGCACAATCGCATAAAAGAAAAATGTCGACAGGATATATCTCCCTGACGACAACCTGGGGTGGGTTGCTTGGCATATTATTTGATCCAGTTTCTTATATGTTAGGATGCGGCGTACGCTGGTAATCACTGCAAAATCGACATGAGGTACTCATGCTATCAAAAGTCCGGTCCATGCTCTCGAAAGTGCGCTTGGCGGATCATCCTGCCATGCAGTATCCGGGTAATACCAACACTGACAAATGTCTCGATATAAAGGGAATCAATGATCTCAAGGATGACGAACTAAATCGACTGAACGCCCTCCTGCCCTGGGCTGCATTTGTGCTCGACAAGCAGGGCCGCAAATTTGGCCAGGCCTACTCACATAAGAAACGCAACGATCCACAGGCCATTCCTGACCGGCGTATCATCGAGCTGGACATGCGCTATGGATTGGTAGGCAAGTATGTACTGGAGGCTGGCTGCTTCGAGGGTATACATACTGTGGGTCTTCTCCAACAGGGGGCAACGGTTTCCGCGTTTGATGGCCGTATCGAGAATGTCATCAAGACGCTGGTGCGCTGCTGGGCGTTTGATGTGTATGCAAATGTATTCTACTGGAACCTGGAGGAAAACAGGCCTCAGTCTGCAAGCATTGAGTGTGACATTCTCCACCATGTTGGTGTTCTCTATCACCTTATGGACCCGATCGGGCACTTGGCGACCATGTTGCCGCACGTGCGGCTGGCGGTAATGCTGGATACTCATATTGCGCCCGAGGGTAAAGGGACGCTGGCCGAATCAGCCGGCTTCAAGTATCACTATATCAATTTCAAGGAAGCCGGTCGCACACCGCCCTTTGCCGGGCTGGGCAACCACGCCAAGTGGGTAGCTCTGGAAGATCTTGTGGACTTCCTCAAGCATTCAGGATTTGGCAACGTGGACGTTGCCGAGCGACGTAACGAACGTAACGGTTTACGAGCACTGATCTACGCGCACCGATAACATCTGCACTCTGGTTGTTGAGCCGTGTTGTTGTCAGCTTCGTCTGAATCGACGCATAAAGGGATCAATTTCAACCGAAAGGATAAATCTGAGTACCCCCAAAGACGTATCCATCAGCCGCTCCATCGTCGAGAGGGCAAAACCTCCTCACCCCATAGGGTGGAGCAGTGCGTGTCCTTGGTTTCCGGACATATACGAAAACACTAAAGGACCGGGTTTTATCTTACCCCAGTTTAACGGACACTCAGAAAGGGATTACGATGCCCCGAAGGGAGTGTTCCATGACGAGACGAGCGTACCGAAGATTTTCCCAGGAATTCAAACTTGAAGTGATCCGTCTGGCGGATCTCCGGCGTCCCTTAAACTAACAGGTCCAGTGCCGACGTCGCGGGTGCATGCACAAAGGATAACGCATTGACAGAGCATGGATTTCATCATATATCTAGAAAGACATAACAGAGTCATCTCTCACAAGGAGCGTTCCATGGCATACAAGCGCACTAAGTGTACTTTAACGACCAGGTGGGGAATTCTGCTTGTCGCCGTCATTGTGGCAGCCGTCGGCACCGTTCCAGTTCTGGCAGCGCGGACAACGCACATCGGTCCGGAGATCCAGCAGGGAGGGCTGACGGTGGCCAAGTTGGCAGCCCGCCAGCAGGAGATCTACCAGCGAATCTCCGCACTGATCCCGGCCGGCGTCGCGAAGGAGCGGCTGGAAGTCGGAATCACACAGAAGGATCGTGAGCATCTCGCGGCCCCCCACGTCAACGACGGCACGGCTCCGCTGAAAATCGGCGTCGTGAAGACGGTCGCGCAGAACGTCGGCAAGCTGTACTCGGGAGATTTCACCCGGGGCCTCATCGAGGAGAGCCCGGGCGGGAGCTTTGTGTGGGCCATGGAGGTGAGTTCCCAAGGGGCACAGGCGATCCGCCTGCACCTGACTGGATTCTACCTGCCCGACAACACCGGGATGTACCTGCTCGGGCCGAACGGTCAGGCCGATGGGCCGTACACGGCAGAAGGTCGTAACGGGGACGGCGATTTCTGGACCCGGTCGATTGCCTCGGAAACGGTCCAGGTGGTTCTCCGTTACACGGGCACCACCCCAAAGATTGATCGCCCGGTAATGTCGTTCCGCATCTCGGAAATTGCACACATCAAGGGCCGGCCACCCCAGGTCCTGGAGAAGAATCACGATTCGTGGTCATGCTCAGACAACGCCGATTGCCTGGTCGACGCACAGTGCATCAACGGGACACCTGCCGATGCGGCGAAGGATGCCGTCGCCAAGATGGAGTGGATCCAGGGACCGTTCATCTACACCTGTAGCGGCGGGCTGCTCGCCGACACCGACTCGGGCTCCCAGATACCCTACTTCCTGACCGCGAACCACTGCTTCAGCTCGAGCAATTCGAACCTCGAGACCTTCTTCAACTACACGACCGATTCGTGCGACGGCACGTGTCCTGACAGTCTCGTGACGGGCGGTACGCCACCTGCCGCGAGCACAGTGGGGATCACGGTCGTGGCGTCGGGGCGCGACGGCGACTACACGCTCGGCATCCTGGACGAGGCCCCTCCCGCGGGTTCCTACTTCCTCGGGTGGAACAACACGCCGGTCGCCTCGACCAACGGCGCTCAACTCTACAGGATCAGCAACGCCAACTTCGGTCCCCAGGTCTACTCGGAGCATAATGTCGATACCGGTTCGCCCACATGCACTGGCCTGCCGCGCGGCGAGGAGATCTACAGTAAGGATCAGTACGGCGCCACCATGGGCGGAAGCAGCGGCTCACCGGTCCTGAACAGTGCGGGCGAGGTGGTCGGCCAACTGACGGGCTGCTGCGGTAACAATTGCGCCGACGTGTGCGATATGAACAATAACTGGACCATCGACGGCGCTCTGGCCTTCTACTACGCTTCGGTCGAGCAGTACCTCGATCCGGGGATCGGCGGCGGTTGCACCAGCGATGCCGAATGCAACGATGGCCTGTATTGCACTGGTGCCGAGACCTGTGTGAGTGGCACCTGCCAGTCAAGCGGTGATCCTTGCGGTGCGGGCACCATATGCGACGAGGCCACAGACACCTGCGACGTTACGGTCACGACCTGCGGAGACGGATCCTGCGGGGCGGGCGAGGACTGCAACACCTGTCCTGCCGATTGCCGCGCGAAGTTGAACGGGAACCCGGCCACCCGGTACTGCTGTGATGGTGATGTTGCCGATTGTGGCTACACCCAGTGCAACGCGGATGGATGGGTCTGCGGCGGTGGGAATGGTATATGCACCAGCGATGCCGAATGCAACGACGGCCTGTATTGCACCGGCACCGAGACCTGCGTGAATGGGTCTTGCCAGTCGAATGGCGATCCCTGTGGCACGGGCGCGAACTGCGATGAGAACACGACGTCGTGTGTACCCGTTTCGTGTGGCGCAAACAAGGCTTCGTGCAGCAGCAACGCTGACTGCTGCTCCAACAGTTGCAGGAACGGAACATGTCGAGGCAATTGAGCAGGGCTTCTGTAATTTGATTAAATCGGGCGAGCCGGTTAAACCCGGCTCGCCCTTCATTTTCCTCGCGGTGGACTAGCAGGATCTGATGATTGCCTGTTTACACCAAACCCTAAAGGTCTGTTTACACTTCAACTCGGAAGTCTACGGGATTACTGGGAATGACGTCTTCGGGTCGTCTCAGGTCATTTAACGAAATCTTATATAAGAAATCCATGTAGGACCGGTTACAGACAGTTACTTGTCGATTCCCGTCAACTCAAAAGCCGCCGCTGCTCATGCTGTAGTTGTTATTTAATCTCTGACTTAGCAATGCTTTCTTTTGCTCTGTTTGCTGTGCTGCCACCCAATTTTGATATATGTCCATGTTCATATAATCATTAGGCGGAAAGCTATGCCCAGCATCTTCGTATACAATGCAATTTTCCAGTAGCTGCACTGGCAGATTATTAGGGCAATCTGTAATTGCTAATCCGCTTGCTGTTGACGTAAATATCAATAAAACAACTTCTGCTTGTTTGGTCATTTTCATGTCTTCAATCCTTTCGCGAGGGTTGAGCGCTTTATTAATGATGTGCGATATACGTATAGCGTTATATGCTTCATGTGCTTTTCAGAGTGGTAAGGATTAACCGTCAACTTAGACTATTAATCTTACCTCGCTGGGTGGTCGTACTGTGAAGCGCTAATCGATCAATACTTCTGTGGAAGCAAATAGAGACAGGAAAGTTTGGGAGCCCTACGCTCCCTTGGTATAGATAAATATATGGGTATATACGTACAGGCTGGCAGACACCCGCAGTAGGTATTTCAATAAAAGCTAAACGTCCGGTTCCGTGTGCATGCATGCTGTTCCAGATGCTTCCTTCCCTGAAGATCGCCGTGGATGGCTAAGCTGGAACCGGCCAGTTCCTGCCCTTCATGGGTGAACAACGAATGGGTGGTTCAAACTTGCCGTTCGTGGTTGGGACGAAGCTACTACCGGACTGGCAAAAGAATTCTCGAAGCATTCAGCATTGACGGGCGTGACTACGTGCTCTGCACCCGGGCCGAGATCGTGGACGACCCCGGCCTGTACCATTGCCGATAGCAGAAGTGTCAACAGTGCGCTTACAGCGAGTCGTATGGAATAGACTATTACCATGATGGTGATTCCTTCTTGTTATGACCTGATTATAGGTACAGAGTAGCACATAATTTCAGGGGATAAAGTTCAGTCCCTGATTTCCGTGCACCGGTTTTTCAGAATATCCCCTCTCCACAGCCTTCCAGATGCCGCTCATGACCGGGGCATGTGATGAGGGGCTGTGAACAGCAACTTTCAGTTGACTGGCCTACAAAAGAAATTTATTTGCATCCAGGTCGGGTCGTACCCGTAAGTACAGGGTTTCTAGTATTAGCGGCAGATGTAATTCCGGGAATGACTTTTTCCGATTCTGCAGTCGCGGCATATATAAACATCACGAACCAGAGCCTGGTGCAGCGCCAGGTTCCACTTATGTCTGGTCTCTGAGTAGCGTCTCCAGTCACGGTTCTATCGTAGTAGAAGGTATACAAATCCCGCCACAGGGACGGGGCTGATTCTTATGTGTGGGAATGGCTGGTATGCTCTTCTGGCCGTTATAAGACCTTCCCGGGATAAGAAAACCTTGCCACCAGGCTCAGTCATCATCGTCATACACCTCGTCTACCAACACATAGTCATCTGACTCGTCAGGCTCATCCACAGGGCAGCAGACAGGACAGCGGTCCTTATAGTGGGTAAAGATGTAGCGCATACCGCAGGCGGGGCATATCGTCGAATTATCTTCAATCATGCCTGTAGCTTACCACTGTATATCCATCCAGCAATATCCACAGGAAACCCGGGCAGGCCGCGCTACAGCTCCGTTATGTCACGATAACGGGTGAACCTGTACATGGAGTCACCACAAAGGGTAGGTTTCCCTTGCGTCTGCCCGTGCTGGCTACACAATGAACAAAGGTATTACCACGGAACAGTAGTATGTCCAGCCATAAAGGAACATGCTGCAACCCTGTAAGGACTTTCGGAGAAGCATCATGGGACTAGGAAGCATCGCAAGTAGTGTCTTGCTGGCTGCCGCAGCGTGTGGGTCAGTAGCCATAGCGGGTGGTGTACTTTGGTTGTCGATGCGGCTGATGGCGTGGTGGTCTGGAAGGTAATCGCAGGCTGTCAAATCAAGCTGTAAGTGGCCGGAAACACAGTCACCCGAATCTGCAGGGCAATAATCGCAGACCGCAGGAGCGACTATCTCGGGTGAACCCATGCATCCCGCGGGGTTCTTGCATACTTTATTCTGCCCACAGTTACGACGGATAGACAGCATGGAATATTGTGCGCAGCTCCCCCGTTCAAATCATAAAAACCACTAATCCAATGGTGAATAAGCAGCTTTCCAGTACTATAGCAAAAAGGTTAACGATGAATGTCAGACTTTTATCGTGCGCAAGCGGGTTATGGCTGTTTATAGATAAAAATCATCACTGTATGAAAGAAACGAATCATCACATTGTTGGGAAACTCATGTAATTGGTTTGTGCGCAGTGCTTGTGCTTGTCTTGATATCAGCTTTTTGACGGTAAGGTCAGTCTGTAGTAACTGGCAAGCCATGGATTATTTGCTATATTTATTGCATGGCGGCAGGAATGCAGGAGGTGAGCCATGAGCGTTAGCAAAAGGCCATCATACTACTGGAACGGTCCACCAAGTCACTGGCACGGAAAGGTTCATTACTGGCATACACCATCGTATTTGTGGGAAGGTGTCGCGTTCGTGTTCGTGCTGATGTTTGCAGCGTATATCGTCGCGACCTTGTTTTACCTTTGACCGGTAACCTTCAGTCCTTCAAAACAGCCAGTACCCCATCAGGCTAGTACCTCGGAACAATAGTATTGCCTTCCCGGAATCGGTCATGATGTAGCTGTACATCTTTCCGGGAGGAATATCATGGAAATACTCGGTAGCCTTGCGCTGACGGGCGCTTCATTTGGGACACTTGCACTGGCGGGCGGACTAATGTGGTGCTCAATGAAGTTTTTACGACTTTACCGTAAGCATTATCGGTGAAGCCAGTCGCCATAAACCAGAAAAACTTTCCGCCTCCGCAGAGCAAGGAATGCACAGTAGCAGGTCCTGCCACTAAATCTGGAATATAAGCGGCTGGGTCGAGGGCATCAGCTGTTAGAATGTCGCGCTCCTCGTCGCTCAACCGCTTGAAGCACTCAAGATAGACTGTCCGTAATTCAAGCAATAGTGGGTTGTCTTTTTTGTTTAGCTTTAATGGATAACCGCCGGTAGCGGTCAGTTTGGGTTTTACTGATACACCCGGACATAAGCCCGATCAGTGTGCTTGATTAACTACTCGAAACACTCTGGTCTTGTCACGCTTTTCTTTTACGAGATAGTTTTCCTGAATTGTTGAATAATGGCTAATTGCTGTGTTTTCCTGAATTCTGGATGCAACAATTGATGAATAAAATTGTACAGATCCAAATTTTTCAAGCAATTTGTTCAGCTCTTCAGCACGGGTTCTCTGGTTATTGACTCCAGAATCTTCATAAACGATCAGAAGGCCACCAGGCTTGACTTGCTTCCATGCGGTCCCTAGCAAAATCAGATCTGAATCAGACGACCCGTTTAGAGAATTGAATACGCAAACGACATCCGATTTTTCATTGGGGACAGAGCTATTTGCATCGTAAGCTGTGATTAGATGGCGATCTTTTGTATAAGGGGCAAAGTAATGATGAAAGTTTCTGGCTACGTTCTCCTGTACAACAGATGTTTTGTAGGTCACACCCTTTACAACGCTGACATAAGGGCTCAATAGCAAATCGGTAATCAATAATCCGTAATCATTTGCAAGATTTTGTATTGTTACAGATGTCTTCGCGCCAAAATGGTCCAGTATAATCCGCTCGACAACTGCACTATGGGTGTAATTCTTCCATACATTGTCAATCAAGCTTGAATAAACAGCCTGAATACCATGATTCCCGCTGGATACCAGTAGATCTTCCAGCATCATATTGGCTCTTTGTTGATAGAACCATTCAATTGTACTGGGTATGGGGTCTGGCCATTTGCGACCAACTCTTAATGACATGACACCGTCGTTTTCAGCTCTAACATTACTAAAACCTGTCCAGCGTTGACGGCTCAAAAAAATATTCTCCAGAAAACTTCTGGACCAATACCCTTTTTCCTGAGCCTGTCCTTCCGGGTATACCGGCAATATTATCGTCCCATCAGGTATTAATACTTTTAAAAGTTGCAGTAGTAATGATGCGCCCCAGTTGTTTGCAAATAACGGAATGCTTGTGCCGATATAGATACGATCCAGGATATTTGGCAACGTTGGGAAAAAGAAATTTCCGGCTTTGTCCCCTTCAGTTTCGAAACTCAATTGGTCCGACACGGGTGTCATGCTGAGAATATTGTCGTCTGGACGAATTTGATTGTTTTTATCCCGCGCTCCGGAAAAATAATAATCCAGATCTTCGCTAATAAATTCTTCGGTGAGATGAAGGATCGCTTGTGTCATGAGTAGATGATTGTAAAAAAGCTAGTGGCAGAACTTAGCCAGTGAAGAAGTATATTTTGAAGACGCAAGGTTATTGATGGTCATTTGTGCGATTACAAAAAAATTCCTGAAATTCTTGCCAATAGGCGGTGATGGTACGACCTTGTGTTCCGCGTTTTCTATGTGCGGATGTTTTGTTGCCAGGGGTAAGTATACATCAATGGCAGAGGGCTATTGAGGCTGTGCATTAAAGATGGCTACATAGAGAACTCAGGTTCACATGGGGTATGAACACTGTCGGAAAATCACGTTTTCAATATCCGCTGTTTCTCATGCCCGTTTCGAGAGGCCAAACAGTGCTTGTATCCTGGTAGCCCTTTGATAACGGGTAGATTTGACTGTGATACTAATCTGACAAGTAACTGCCCTGGTGCACGATCCTCTTTCTCCAAGAACTAGTAGTTTTACGAGCATCGTAGTGCAATGGAATTAACTATAATCGGGGATAGTTATCCAGACCAGTAATGGGGGGTGCTGGATCATGCATGCAACGACAGTTTGCATGAGTTCGCTGGCTCATTACCTGCAGGCATGTACGCCTGATATACCGACAGGAGTCGGTCATCTATCGCCCGCTGGTGATTATTACGGGAAGCATTTATTGCTATATGAACGCATTGTTTCGTATCCGAATCAACGAGGACCATGAATTATGCCAAAGCTAAATAGAAGAAATTTTATCAAGGCATCAGGTGCAGGAGCCGTCGTCGCAGCAACCGGTATCAGTGTGTCGGGTACCGCACACGCTAAAGCTGCGATGGTGAATACCGGCGGGGACGCACCCTTGCCAAAAGCCAAAGGACAAAGAGTTGTCGTGGTTGGCGCAGGAACGGCTGGTTTAACCATAGCTAAATATCTGAAGAAGGAAGACAGCAAACTGGATGTGGTGCTGGTCGAACGTCGCGACATGTATTCATCCTGCTTCGCCAGTAACCTCTGGTATCCCGGCATCATCGATCTGGAATTCCTTGCAGATCACAGCTTTCTTGATGCGGCTGTAAACGGAGGCTATACGTTTTTCAGTGGCACCGTGCTTGGCCTGGATCGTGACAGCAAGCAGGTGATCACCGATCAGGGCACGATCAAATATGACTTTGTCATATTCTCACCGGGAATTGACTATTACTATCCCCGCTATGGTATCGATGACCCGGCCGATCAGCTGGAGCTGGCGCAGAAATATCCGGGTGGTTTTATGAAGGGCACCGAGCATGTCACCATCAAGAATAAAATAGATAATTTTGATGGTGGAGTCTTTCTGTTAAATGTGCCGCCAGGTAACTATCGCTGCCTGCCTGGACCGTACGAACGTGCCTGCATGATCGCCTCAATCTTCAAAAAAGAAAAGGTCAAGGGAAAGGTGCTGCTTCTTGATGCAAATCCCGATGTCACTATCAAAAAGGATGGCTTCCATGCAGCCTTCGACGAGCTGTATAAAGACATCATTGAATACAAACCCAGCACGGAGATTACCGGTGTCGATCTTGGTAAAAAAGAGATTAAAACCGAATTCGACACGATCAAATTCGACGATGCAGCGATTTATCCCTTCGTGCGGGCATCTCGACTGATTGAGACCTGTGGTCTGATGAATCCAAAAGACTCACAATTCCAGGCGAATATCAATGATGAAACAAATAATCTTATCGGTGACAAAAGTGTGTACGTGACCGGTGACAGTCGACCGATGCCGTTCTCAAAGAGCGCCAATACAGCGCAGAGCGAAGCACACCATATTGCAAAAGTAGTGGCCGCTCGCGCCATGGGCAAGGCAGATCCGCCGTACGAGTCACCGAACACAATTTGTTACTCTATGGTTAATGCCTATCCACCTGAGGCGATTAGTGTGAATGCCTACTACAAGAAGGGTGAAAACGGCAGCTTTGCTTTCGATCGCGTCAATATGGTCGAGGTGCGTTCTGCTGAGCAGGCCACCCTGACGCTTGAGTGGGCCAAGGGTGTTTATCGAGACATGTTTGAATAAGGCATTCCACATGTCATCAGCCAGATACTATGGAGAGGGGGATTTCCCCCTCCCCATCTGCCACCCTGGAGAGCGCCTATGCAGCGACGTGATTTCATCAAGCTATGCAGTAGCACAGCGGTACTTGCCGCTACGGGCACAGTTGCGATACCCAATGGATATGCAGTCGAAGGTATGCAGGCGGCCAGGCTGGTTAATGTAGAGGGTAAACCTGTCAAGGTAGCGAGCCTGAATACGGATGAGAACTATATTTTTCATTATCCCTACCAGTCAACACCATGCCTGCTGCTTGGTCTGGGCAAACAATTAAAGCAAGAGACGGTGCTGGAGAGCGATGATGGCACTGTGTATACATGGCCTGGAGGTGTCGGGCCGGAGGGTAATATTGTTGCCTATTCAGCCATCTGCCCTCACGCGCTTTCGTATAATTCCAGGGCGGCGAGCATCCTGAACTACAACACGGCAAAGAGCCAGATTGCAGGTATTGGTGAATCAATTACCTGCTGCGCACATGCCAGTGTCTACGACCCGGCGGAAGGTGCCCGGGTCCTGTCAGGACCGGCTCCAAAACCGCTGGCAACGATCCTGCTGGAGTATGATGCGGGCAATGATGAGCTGACAGCCGTTGGCGTTATTGGCAGCGATGTCTTTACAGAATTTCTGAAAACATATAAAAAGGATCTGCGCGAGGAATATGGTCGTGGCGGAGCTGAAGAGTTTGTTACCGAGAAAACAGTACTGATGCCAGCTGCTGAATACAGCGCAATTATGATCCAGTGCTGACGTAGACAACAACGCCTCTGTTTAGCTACGGAGCTGGCTGCCCGGCATCCCTGACTGGATACTTCATTCTAATCACGCTCTTTACGATCGTCGGCTGTGATCTCTAATGTTAACGCAGTTATTCTTGTGAAGACGTCATCTATACCGGCTTCGCCGATGACATTATTGCTGAATACAACAAGTGCTGGATCGTGATACCGCTGCCCGAGTATCTGTGTCGGTTTCTGCGGTCTGCGGTGAAGCCGCAGTGGATGATGTCCTGTGGCCTGCTGTTGCTGTCCCTGTCCCTGCCCGCACAGGCGCCCGGGGAGGCTACCCGGATTGTGCTGCTTGGCACCGGCACCCCGGCCGCCAATCCGGAGCGCTACGGCTCGGCACTCGCTATAGTTGTCGGCGACACGGCCTATCTGGTCGATATGGGTCCCGGTGTGGTGCGGCGCATGTCGGCAGCCAGGGATCTGGGTTTCGAACAACTGTTCTATCTGAACCATGTCTTCGTCACACATTTGCACTCGGATCATACAGCCGGCTTTGCAGACCTGATACTGACGCCGTGGGTGATGGGGCGTACTGAGCCCCTCGAGGTATACGGACCTGTCGGCATACAGTCTATGGCGAAACACCTGCTCGAGGCCTATCAGCAGGATGTGGAAATACGACTGTCGGGTCTGGAGCCTGCCAATACAACCGGCTATCAGGTAAATGCGCATGAAATCAAGTCCGGGTTAATCTACCAGGATGCCAATGTTCGGGTTGAAGCGTTTCCGGTGCAGCACGGCTCCTGGGCACAGGCCTTTGGTTTCCGTTTTACAACGCCGGACAGGACCATTGTTATCTCCGGTGATACCGTGCCATCCGGGAAAATTGTGGAACTATGCAACGGCTGTGACGTGCTGGTTCATGAAGTATATTCTGCGGCGGGTCTGGAACAGATGCCTGACCGGTGGCGCCGCTATCACGCGGCTTTTCATACGTCAACGAAACAACTGGCGGCGCTGGCCGGTCGCGCGAAACCGGGCTTGTTGATTCTTACTCATCAGTTGTATTTCGGTACATCGGATGCCGGTCTTCTCCGAGAAGTCACCGATGAGTATTCGGGCAAGGTGGTGAGCGGTAGTGACCTTGATATCTATTGACAGTGACAATCGGCAATGCCCGTTGTTTGCCGGTAGTTCATGAGGCTATTCCCGGTGATATGACACCAACCTGTCCACCTCGGACTTTGAACCGAGAATAACCGGCACGCGCTGGTGGATGCTGTCAGGTTTGATATCGAGAATGCGTTCGCGGCCTGTCGATGCGGAGCCACCCGCCTGCTCGACAATAAACCCCATCGGGTTGGCCTCATACATCAGACGCAGTTTGCCCGGTTTTGAGGGGTCACGGCCGTCGTAGGGATACATAAATATCCCGCCCCGGGTCAGAATGCGGTAGACCTCGGCCACCATCGAAGCGACCCAGCGCATATTGAAATTCCTGCCGCGTACACCCGCTTCGCCCTGCATGCATTCTTCGATATAGCGTTGCACCGGCGTTTCCCAGAAGCGCTGATTCGACATATTAATGGCGAACTCACTGGTTTCTTCCGCTATCTTCATGTCCGGATGGGTAAGAATGAATTCACCAACATCCTGATCAAGGGTGAATCCGTTCACGCCGTGACCTGTGGTCAAAATCATCATGGTCGACGGTCCATACAAAACAAAGCCTGCGCACACCTGATCAGCACCCTTTTGCAGGAAATCATCGAGGCTTGCAGCGATGCCTTCGCGGCAGCGCAAGATCGAAAAAATAGTGCCCACAGTCAGATTGACGTCGATATTCGAGGATCCGTCCAGCGGATCGAACAACGCCAGGTACTTGCCCATAGGATACTGCCCGGGAATCGCAATCGGATCATCGACTTCTTCCGACACCATACCCGCCAGATGTCCGGTCCAGTCCAGTGCACCAACCATGATATCGTTAGTGATGATATCCAGTTTCTTTTGCGTCTCGCCCTGTACGTTCTCGGTATCCGCGCTGCCCAGTACTCCGATCAGGTCACCGCGATTCACCATGTGCGAAATTCGTTTACATGCCGTCACGATATCGGTCAGCAGCGAGGTGAAATCGCCCGACACCCCGGGCAAGTTGCGTTGCTGCTCGATAATGAACTGGGTCAGGGTTATTTGTGCGCTCATACTGTCACCTATCCGTTTCGAATTCTTCTGCTTCCAGTATTTCATTGACTTCGAGCCACATGGCATTGATAACGGCCAGGGAAGAAGCCAGCAGTACGCCAAGTATCCAGGTAAAATACCACATGTCCGTGTCTCCTAATAAAGTGAGTGACTGTTCTGATCGATGTATTTCGCCGTCACGCGTCCCCACATGGCGCGGTAACACCAAAGTGTATATCCGATGACCAATGGCATGAAAATAATCGCGGCCCACATCATTACTGTCAGGGTATATTGACTTGATGTACCGTTGAACACAGTGAGGCTGTCAGCAGGCGCGATTGACGAAGGCACGATGAATGGAAACAGCGAAGCACCGCCAGTCGCCATGACCCCAAAAATGGCCAGTGAACTGCCGAAAAATGAACGGCCGGGTGAGCGGTCAGCATTTCGGCTGGCCATGATGAGCCCTGCCATACCCAGCAGCGGCAACAGAATCATTTCCCCGTGGCTGTATACATCCAGCCATGCGCCCGGTGCCTGGCTGACCTGTACCGCTGCATCCAGCCGGTAACCGTCAATACCCGACCACAACCAGATACCGGCGAGCACAAAGCTCGCAAAGGCGACCTGTGCTGCCGAGCGTGCATAAACCGTCAGACGCTCCCTGATCACACCTTCCGTGCGCCACTGCGCATAGACCGCACCATGCAAAACCAGCAAAGACAGACTTAACACGCCAATCAGCAGTGCAAACGGATGCAACATACTGAAAAAAGTACCAGAGACCAGCGGGCGCTGGAATTCGTCCAGTTGAAACGGCACACCAAGAAACAGGTTGCCGAATGCGACACCAAAAAGGAAGGCCGGTACAGCGCTGCCAGCGAAGATTCCCCAGTCCCAGAATTTGCGCCAACGCGGGTCCTCGAGCTTGCTGCGGTAATCAAATCCTACCGGGCGGAAGAACAACGCAAACAGGATCAGCACCATTGGCAGATACATCAATGAAAATACGGTACCGTATACCGGAGGCCATGCCGCAAAAACAGCACCCGCGGCAAGCACAAACCAGACCTGGTTTCCGTCCCAGTGTGGCGCGATGGCATTAATGAGGATACGTCGTTCGGTATCGGTTTTGCCAACGAACGGCAGCAAGGCGCCGACACCTATATCAAACCCGTCTGTTAACGCAAAACCTGCGAACAGTGTCCCGATTAACAACCACCAGACCAGTTGCAGGGTTTCGTATTCAGGCATGTGCTACTCCACTACTCATGTACCAGGTCCGTGGTTGTTGTTCGGGTTCCCTGCTCGAAATAGTATCTCCCCGTGTGCAGACTACTCGGTCCCAGGCGGGTATATTTAAGCATCAGGAACATCTCCACAACAAACAGGAAGGTATAGAAAAATATAAATCCACCCAGGCTGAAATACAGATCCCCCGCACTTACTGTGGAGGTGCTCAGATAGGTAGGCAGGATTTCGCCGATACTCCAGGGTTGGCGACCGTACTCTGCAACAATCCACCCGGCTTCAGCTGCGATCCAGGGCACCGGCAGCGAAAACAGCGCCATCTTTAATAACCAGCGGCGTTTATCGAGACCGTGACGCATATTGGTAAAAATGAAGGCCAGACCGAATACCAGCAACATCCAGAAACCGCAAATGACCATCAGGCGGAACACCCAGAACAGTACCGGCACGTTTGGCACCGTATCCAGCGCAGCCTGATTGATCTGCTCCTCACTGGCATCGATCACATTCGGCGTATAACGCTTCAATAGCAGCGCATAACCCAAATCATCCTTTAACTGATCGAAGGATTCCAGATCGACGTCCGTCGCAGTGCCATTTCTCAGCTTCATCAACAAACGGTAGACCTCGATGCCAACGCGAATTCGCTGTTCATTTTCGGCAACCAGGTTCTTGATACCCATAACTTCTTCATCTGTGGAACGTGTTGCGATCAGACCCAGCAACCACGGTACCTTGAATGCGTAGTGAGTCTCCTGGGCCTCCTTATCCGGGAAACCAACCAGCGTGAATGCCGCTGGCGCCTCTTCCGTCTCCCACTCGGCCTCAATAGCAGCCAGTTTCATCTTCTGAACCTCACCTGCCTCATAGCCACTTTCATCACCCAGCACAATAACTGAACATACCGATGCAAATCCGAACGCCGCAGCAATGGCAAAGGAACGATGCGCGAACGCCATGTCACGCCCCTTGAGCAGGTACCAGGAGGAAATGGCCAGAACAAACATTGAACCGGTGACGTAACCTGCAGCCGCGGTGTGGATAAACTTGACCTGTGCCACCGGGTTGAAAAACAGGTCCGCAAAACTCGTCAGTTCCATACGCATGGTTTCATAATTAAATTCGGCGCCTACCGGGTACTGCATCCAGGCATTTGCAATCAATATCCACAAGGCGGAAAGATTAGACCCGATCGCTACCAGCCAGGTTACCGATAGATGCTGAACTTTCGACAAGCGATCCCAGCCGAAAAAGAACAGGCCTACAAAAGTGGATTCCAGAAAAAATGCCATCATTCCTTCGATAGCGAGCGGTGCACCGAATACATCACCCACATAGTGCGCGTAATATGCCCAGTTGGTGCCGAACTGGAACTCCATGGTCAGCCCTGTTGTTACGCCCATGGCAAAGTTTATCGCAAACAACTTGCCCCAGAAGCGTGTCATATCCTTGTATATTTGCTTGCCCGTCATGACATAGACGGATTCCATGATGGCCAGCAGGAAGGACAAGCCCATGGTCAGGGGCACAAACAGGAAATGATACAACGCCGTGATCGCAAACTGCAGGCGGGACAGGTCAACGACTTCTTCAGGAACCATGGTCTCGCTTACCTGTTATTCTCGTCATGAGCAGCAATACCCTGAACCGGGCTCGATTCAAAGACAAGAAAATTTGCAACACTGCTGCCTGACAACTCAGGTCGATGCTCTGTACTGAAGAACAGCCACCACAGAAGAAACAGAAGTACTATTTTAATGAAGAGTACCCCGCTCAATTCTTTAACGAGTGATGAGTGCGTGTCTTCCCGAGCCGGCACTAATACCTCCTTGCCTCGAAAATAACGCGGCACAGGGTCTCGTATAATCTGGAGATCATGAGATACCTGGCCTCTCTTTAATATTTGGCTGCTTTATTACAGCGCTGATTAAAAGCCTGTGACAAGAATCATGATGAGACACCATGCTCCAGCACCTGATGCCTTGATGAAATTACGTCAATTCAGATAATTCATGATCCTCGTTAATCCGGATACGAAACAACGGGTTCATGTAGCATTATAGATACCCGGAATATCCACCTGTGGACGTTTAAAATACCGACTCCTGACGGTTTATCTGGCGTACATGCCAGCAGGAAATGCGCCAGCACGCTCGTGCAGATTGTCAGTCCACATATGAGTCAACACTCCCGCTCACAGTGCTGGCTGGAGTATCACAGCCTACTATAGATAATTCCATTGCATTACGATGCTCGTAGAACTACTAGTTCTTGGAGAAAGAGAGGCGTGCAGCGAGGTGCACTTGACATCCATGTTCTCATTCAAAGAAGGGGCAATTCAAGGCTGATGACTGCTTGTAAACCCCTGACAACCGGGGTTCTGTGTATCAACACCCTGTGTTACCACTGTTTGTTTACAAAAGAATGTTTTTACTCGTGAAACTATTGTCACGGTTTATCTGCTGGCTAATGGACTATCCAGTCTATTTACTGATCATGGTTGACTTATATCTGTGCTGTGCTATCCATTTAACAAGCCTGCAGTAGAACGCTTCATTTATTGGCGGGGAAGATGAAGCCCTATAACCTCACTGTTCGGAGTGAATAATCATGGATATAAAACGACGAAATTTCAACAGAATGTTACTTGCATCGGTCGGCGGTCTTGTTGCAGGTGCACAGTTAGGACCATCGATCGTCGGTAATGCGTATGCTGGTGATGAAAAGCATGTCTGCAAGGGCATGAATTCATGCAAGGGGCAAGGCGGATGCAAGACAGGTGATGCTGGTTGCGCTGGAAAGAATTCTTGCAAGGGCCATGGCGGTTGTGCCACAAGCGCCAAACACGAATGCGCGGGCAAGAACGATTGCAAAGGCCAGGGCGGATGTGGTTCAGGCGACAACGGTTGTGCCGGTAAAAACTCCTGTAAAGGTAAAGGAGGCTGTGCTGTACCTGTCAAGGAAGGTCATCTCGGTTAGTGGGTAGTCACCAGAGGGCGCCAGGCCCTCTGGTGAAAACCGGGAGCTATAACTGCCGGTCCGGATGTGGTCCGGTGGCAAATGAGCATAATTTATGAGAATCCAGAATCGATGGAACCTGCCGGATCTCGGTCTTGGCCTCGGTCTGCGTACCCGGCACTTTAATCATATCCTTGAGAAAAGGCCGGCTGTGGACTGGTTTGAAATAATGTCAGAAAATTTCATGGATACCGAAGGTCGTCCCTTGTACATACTTGATCAAATAGCAGAGCGCTATCCCGTAGTGATGCATGGTGTATCGATGTCCATAGGTAGTACTGACCGGATCGATTTTGACTACCTGGCAAAGCTAAAAGCGCTGGCGCAACGGGTCAATGCAGTATGGATGGGTGATCATGTGTGCTGGACAGGTGTCGCAGGTCGTAACAGTCATGACTTGTACCCGATACCCTATAATGCCAAAACACTGGAATATCTGGTTGAGCGTATCCGCATTGTACAGGACTTTCTTGAACGGCCATTGATCCTGGAAAACCCGTCGACCTACCTGACTTTTTCTAATTCGACGATGCCTGAAGAAGAATTTTTGAAGTTCATGGCGGTAGATGCAGACTGCGGTCTTTTACTTGATGTTAACAATGTGTATGTGACCTGCAGGAATCATGATCTGGACCCTTATGAATATCTTGCTGCACTGCCTTATGATCGTGTGGTACAGATACATATAGCCGGTCATACAGACAAGGGCACGCATTGTATTGATACACATGATGGCCGGGTAATCGATGAAGTATGGGCGCTTTATGCCGAGGTACATCGCAGGGCAGGCAACCGCGCAACTTTACTTGAGTGGGATGCACATATTCCACCTTTTGAGGAGGTTCATGCGGAAGTCCTGAAAGCAGCAAGATACCGGGATGGAATTGAGGCGGCACGTGCCTGACAGGTGTCCGGAACTTGATCGTATGGAGCGCTGGATGCAAGCGGTTATCACACATCCTGATGGCGCAGAAGCCGGATTGCGAAGCGCGCAGGCAAAGGCGTGTTTTCCAACGGACGATGAGGCACTGGATAAACTGGTGTTGCCGTCCAGGAGGCTTACGGCAAAAGAGCGTGTCTCAATTTACGCCAATATGTACTATTGGCGCTTGATAGATGTACTGGCTGATGATTTTCCAACCGTACACCATCTGCTGGGCCCGGAACAGTTCACAGTTGTCGTCAAGGAGTTCCTCGAAAAACACCCGTCAAACAGCTATACACTGAATCGTCTTGGTTGCAGATTCCCGGAATTTATCAAAGTGGAGGCTGGCGAACTGGCGCATCGTGATTTCATTGCTGCAGTGGCCAGGGTCGAACGTGCAATGGAGGATGTTTTTGATGAAAAATATGCAGCACCTGTCACACTTGATGAACTGGGGTCGCTCTTGCAAGAAGATCTGCTTGATTTACAACTGGAGCTAATCCCTGCGCTACGTCTACTCGAACTTGAGTATCCTGTAAACGAATACATCACAGCAGTGCGTGAAAACCGACACATGGATATTCCGTCGCCGGCTAAATCCTGTGTTGCCGTCTATCGCAGTAATTACAGGCCTTTGCGGGTCGACCTTGAGCCACAGCGGTATGCGCTGCTCTCGTCACTGCAACAGGGGAAAACATTAGTGGAGGCCCTGGAGTCATGTATGCCGTCATCTGATACCGATGGCCCGGCTGCTTCGCTGGAAGACTGGTTCAGGGATTGGTCAGCAGACGGGCTGTTCTGTGGAGTAAAGGTCATCACCGGTAAATAAGCCGTTTTTCATTCGCTTGTCACTAATGCATAAGCGTATGCGTTGTTTTATTGCCTATATGTCTGTGATGAATTTGCATGCAAGGTTTGTTTGTAGCCGATAGCAGTTGGCGCAAGCCGCATGAGTCTACTTCCAGATTCGGTTAATAATGGGGGGATTACGCAACCGGGTGTACCTGTGAGGCACATCAATTTAGGCGATACGCATTCTTTTGACGGCAAGGTTGATGGCCGAATGAATTCGACCCTGCAACGGTAATCTACCCCCTCGATCTGGGGAAGAGCCTGAAAATATTCACTCGTCCTGACCAGGCTTCAAGGCAGGTAATATTTCTCTGGCTTCAAAGGATCTGGTGTCTCTTCTCCGAGTGCTTCCAGCAGGTTAATTTCAATGGTGCGCGACAGGGCGCTAAGCGGGAGGTTATTCGGGCGCTCACCAAAGGGATCTTCCAGTTCCCGGCCCAGGGCGTCCAGACCGAAAAAGGCATAGGCTACCAGCATTGAAATGACCGGTGCTGCCCATCCTAATGGCGCGGCAAAGCCAAACGGTAACAGGAAACAATAAAGATAAGCCGTCCGGTGCAATAATAAGGTGTAAGCAATAGGCACTGGCGTATCGCGGATGCATTCACAGGAAGATAATACCTGCGTCATGGAATCGAGATGTCGATCCACATGGATAGTCATTTTATCCGTCAACAACACCTGTTTTCGGCATTGTCCCAGTTCGCGACCCATAATCCGCAGCATTGTCTCGCATTCGTTTTTGGATTTCTGTATCTCGTCAATATCCCCGGGTGTGATAAAGCAGCGTACCTCCTCCCAGCAATCGGCGTCTCTGAGTTGGTAACGCAGGCCGTGAGCAAAGGCAATACAGAGTTTGATGATGCGCTCCTGTGCTTCTCTTGCGCCGGGTTTGTCTGCGTCAATGTAAGCCAGTACCTGACGCGCCACGGCACGTGAGTCAATAATCAATTGCCCCCACAGTTGCCGTGCCGTCCACCAGCGGTCATAGCAGGTATTGTTACGAAAGCCCAGGAAAACCGAGAGCGAAACACCCAGCACAGTGAATGAAGCGGTCGCATTTTCCGGAAAGTACTCAGGAAACAGGTGGTAAAGTTCAACAACAACAAATCCCCACAGTCCAATTAAGATGATCTGGGGGAAAATATTTTGCACGACCGAGCCGCGCATAATAAAGAGTAACTGCCAGGCATTGGGTCTGTCCCGTAATATCATTGTTCTTGCTTTAATCCTGTTTACTGTTTCAGTTGTCGGATCAGTTTGTAATCACCCGCGCAGGTACTGTACATAGTCACGCGGGCTGCAGGATATTTTTAATAAAACAAATTGTGGGAAATCTGTTTGCTGTTGTATTCTGAATACTAGCATGTTGGCAGATGACGGTACGGCAAAAAGACGGATATAACGAGTCAGACCTCTGTCCTGTGCACATAAATACCCATTCGAGAAATAATCAGGATACCGGGACTGAGGTCCAGTCTCTTTCTCATCCAGATTTCCACACGGGCTGCGTGCCTTTACCTGTTTCACCGAACAGGTGATTATTACCGGAAAATATCCAGGTAAAAGTTTTGGCTAAAAGGGCCCGGGTATTCTGTTTGCGCTAACAGATCAGGGGGTCCCTGGAAGAATGAGCGGGTTTATTTCCAGGGAGGCGAATCCGCAATCAGGTACAGCTTGTCTCCGTGCCACGCATTGTGCCTTGCAAGAGTCCATCAAGGCACTTTTTCACTTGCAAGGATTCACGTACACTGCGTAGCATCTGAATACCAACCCTATCATCATGGAGGTGATCTTAATGGTTACATATATGTCCCGATACAGAAGACTGACTGCACAGGCGCTGGTTCCCGCGCTCCTGCTGCTGGGTGCCGGTTGCTCGGAAAAGGAGGCCACGCCTCCCCAGGAATCTATGCCGGCGCAAACATCTGCCCCGCAGGGTACGGAACCAATGGCACCGCCTGCTGTTGAGGTTATCGAAATCGCCGCCGAGCCAGCGGCGCCGCAAACAGCCCCCCCGGCCGCCGACATGCCGTCAGACACCCAGACCGCTCCTGTTGACGGACAGAAGATCTACCAGGCGTCCTGCCAGGCCTGTCACAATACAGGGGTTGCGGGTGCTCCGAAACTGGGTGACAAGGCGGCCTGGGCGCCGCGCATTGCAAAGGGTAACGAGGCCCTGTTTTTGTCAGTCAAGAATGGCCTCAACGTCATGCCGCCGAGAGGTACCTGTATGAGTTGCAGTGATGATGAACTGCATGCTGCTATGTTGTACATGGTCGAACAGGGTTCCTGACTAGTTGCGGAGACGGATTCTTTCCGTCTCCGCCGCGGTACTGACAGCGTAATAAAGTAAATTTTCCCGGCGGCAGGTCATTTAATAGTGTGAACGACTGCAAGTCCTGGCGTTTTGTCGTTATGACACAGCAGCTTGAACTAACGGACCCGATACGCATATTTTCTTCCCGGGGTATTCGATGGTGTCTTGCACTATCGATGCAGGCAGTACAAGCACATCCCTTGATCGCGTCACCACATGAAAATGATCTGTGGACTTCACTGTCAGGTCGGGCAGGGATGGCCTTGAATTCAACACACCTCGATTTATCGGTGAATCAATAAACACCCGTAACAGGAGGTAAAGCAGATGAGGGTGGTATTGGCATGCACCATGATGATGCTCCTGCTTGTCTCGGGCAGCGCCTTGTTTGCGGGAATAGATGAAGCGGATGATGCGTTCAGAAACGGGCACTATATCGACGCCTACAGGGAATATCGAAGGCTTGCTGACCAGGGGGACAGTGATGCGCAGTTCAAGCTGGGAGAAATGTACTACAGCGGCAATGGGCTCCCGCAAAATTATGAAAAGGCCGTAACCTGGTTTCAGAAAGCAGCAGAAAATGGCCACGTGGCTGCACAGAGTAGACTTGGTGTTGCCTATTCACTCGGGCAGGGCGTAGCACAAGATAACAGGAAAGCTATCCCGTGGCTCAAGCAGGCTGCTGTAGAGGGAGATAGCGAGGCACAATTTTACCTGGCGACCCTGTATTACAGCGGGCAAGGAATACCGCAGGATTACCATGAGGCGGCAAAGTGGTTCCGCTCCGCAGCAGAGCAGGGATCAGCCGACGCGCAGTACCGCCTGGCACTGTCCTACTACCGGGGTGAAGGCGTCGATAAAGATTATATGCAGGCACTCGCCTGGTGTGAAAAAGCAGCGAACCGGAAACATACGGGTGCAATCAGACTGGCTGCGCTGATCTATTACTATGGAAACGGCGTCAGCCAAAGCTATAAAGTGGCTAGCGAGTGGTATAGAAAGGGAGCCGGGAATAACGATGCGCTCGCTCAAAATTATCTTGGCGAGATGTATAGAGACGGTCTGGGTGTCCCGCAAGACTACACGATGGCAATGAGTCTGTTCCGCAAGGCAGCAATGAGTGGCAATGCGGAAGCGCAACTGAATCTTGGGTTGCTGTATTTCACTGGCGCTGGTGTCGATGTGAATCTGGATGAGGCGGCAAAATGGTTCAAGCTCTCGGCAGAACAGGGATACCCCCAGGCGCAGTATGCCCTGGGCCTGGCGTACGCGGGTGGTTTGGGTGTCGTGTACGACTATGACCGCGCTGATTTCCTGCTCAGGAAAGCTCAAGAACAAGGCATTGAAGAAGCGGCAGCCCAGCGAAAGGCGCTTGCTCGAGACAGGGCATCCGGGAGGCGATGAGAAAGGAAACGTTGCAGGCGGATTCCGTCGTCAATGGAATACTGGCTATAACCGGCACCTGCCGGGTAACAACTCATGCCTCAGTCATCCCCGGCGGGTACGGGGCGCAAGCGGAACAAACCCTCCGTGTGGGCGTCACTGGTGAAATACAGCATCCCGTCCGGACCAATAGCGACGCCGACCGGGCGAGCCAGGCGCTGTCCATCTGCGTGCTGGAAGCCACTTACGACATCGACCACATCAGTTGCCTCGCCCCCTGAAAAACGTACCATCACAATGGCCGGTGGACGCCGGGTGGAGCGGCTACCCAGCATACCGCCAGAGGGCCGGGTGCCCCACGATCCCCTCAGTGCCACGATTGCATTATTGTGAAAACGCCGGTCCAGGGCTGTGTCCGGAACAAAGGCCACCCCCATGGGCGCATTGCGGGCCGGGAAGGTGGCGACCGGAACCGCTACGTCGCCTGGTGGTCGGGGTGGCGGCTTGCGAATACAGTCATCCCGCCGGATAACCTTGCCGTCAAACTGGTACCACGGCATGCCATGGAATGAGCCGGGTGTGAGTTTCGCAAAATACTCGGGTGGCTGGTCGTAGCCGAGGTGGTCGGGACCGTTGTTGGATGCATACAGGATGCGGGTCTGCGGTTGCCAGTCAAACCCCACCGGGTTACGCAAACCGGATGCGTAACTCTGCCAGCGCGGCGCCGGACCACTTTCATCGAGCACGAGAACGCCGCCCCGCCTGTCATCGAAACGGTAGCTCCGGTCAAGGTATTCATCTGTACAGTTGCCACTGATTCCCAGTGCCAGGTACACGCGCTGGTCCGGGCCGATTGCCACGGTGCGGCTGTTGTGACCACCGCCACCCGGGAGGTCTGCCAGCAGTTCAACATCATCCCGGTCGATGCGAGCCTGGCCTGGCCTGAAGTCGGCGCGATACAGGCCGTTGGTCTGTGCAATCAGCAATTCACCGTCGCGGTAAGCAAGGCTGTGCGGATAGTCTCCCAGCTCTACCAGCACCTCGGCGCTGGAGTACGGGGGTACGAGGCGATAGATCTTGCCGGCGCGTGAGCCGATCAGCAGTTCCCCATTGGGCAGGAAGCGCATCAGGCGGGGTTGCTCCAGCTGGTCGGTCAGCAGTTCCAGCTGCATACCTTCAGGAATGGTCAGCGCCCAGTGCGTCCCGGAAACGCTCAGTTCCTGCTCATGGCGTACCAGTTCGTCTGTCCGGGCTGTGGTCGCGAACAGGCAGAGAGCCCCCAGTATCATTAAGCAGACTCGGCACATGGTCCAAGGTTAGCGTAAATGACGAGACAATGGCGTGCTGATGGAACGTTCAGGCGGGCAGATCGGGTGAGCCCTTTACAGGCCATGAACAGACATGAGCTGCATGATCTTGAATACCCGAACAAAAAACCACCCTGTGGCGGGTGGTTGATTGAGACAGACCGGTTTGTGTGCGGCTAGAAAAGCGGAGTACCGTTAATTATCGTGAAGATCTGGTAAATGCCAAGCCATATGGCGGATGCAACAACAGTCCATTTGATGGTTTCAATACCCATGATTTTGCTCCCGTTCTCATTACACCAGTTCGTTTATCGACCGCCAGCGCATAAACTTTCATAAACGCATGCCATGCGGACGCAGTGATAATACGGGGGAAGATTAGGCCTTTACTGTTCGTAATGGATTGGCCGGGCGGCACTTTTTATTGTCTCGGTGTGCCGGGCAATTGCAGGGTCAGGCGTCAGAATGTTTTATAACTACATGTAATGTAATAAAAAGTCGGCTTTTGGTGGATGAGTTACGGCCAGACTGGCAGGCCGCTGTCGGCTAGCGAGCGATCACCAGTGATTAGGCGGCAGGCATGGCCCCGCCTGTGGATTTGTCAGATTGCTCTATTGCGTGTGTGTAATGTAGTACGACGGGCGTCCGCCAGCGATTTCTGGTAATCGTTGAGGTCCTCCTGCCATGCCTTGCAGCCACGCAGGAAGCCCAGCACGATGATGGTGCCGATCAGCAGGGCATATGAGTCGCTGGAAGGGATATTGTAGTCGCTGAGGAATGCAATGCTGGTACTGCCGAGGATCAGCACTATGAGCATTTCGCTGCTGAATATTGAAGAGAATACATGTCCCAGCAATCGGGTCACGGACGGTTTGTTCAAACCGTGTTTCTCATGAAGTTTCTGAACCGTCCTTAAGTTGCTGTATTCCATCCTGGCTCTCCTGCATCTTGCTGGTATTTTTAGTGTGAGTGCGTGCTGTAATAACAGGATAGGAAAGCCGGTGTTCTGTGTATATTGTCCCAAGGTATGACAGCTTGCGGGTGTTCATTTTCAAGCGGCGAACGTGAAACTTGATAACAGACACAGTTTTGCCGTAGTGTCGCGAACTGTCGCCGTTAATGAGTCTTGATCGAGCCATGACAGGAGTGTCGAGACCCCGCCTGCTGGGGATGTTTTGCCTGCTGGCAATGATGCCGCTTACCGCGTTGGCCTCGGGTGAAGGGATGCCTTCGCTGGTACGCGATATCGGCATTTGTATCGTGCTGGCTGGCCTGCTGGCTATCGTGTTCGTGCGCATGAGTATTCCCGAGATTGCCGCCTTTCTGCTTGCCGGTGTGGTGGTGGGGCCGGTGGGCGCCGAGATGGTCACCGACCCGGCAAATATCGAAACTATCTCTGAACTGGGGTTGATCCTGTTGCTGTACCTGATCGGGCTCGAGATCGATGTCCGCAAATTACTGGACAGCGGCCGTATTCTGGTGATATCCGGCCTGCTTCAATACCCCTTGTGTGTGGTCTTTGGTGTTGTGGTGACCAAACTGCTGGTGTCGCTAGGTATCGGCGGTGCATTGTTGTCCGATGGCTATGCGCCTTTATATATTGGTTTTGTCGCAGCAGCGTCTTCAACCCTGCTGGTTGTCAAGCTTTTCCAGGAAACCTTTCAGCTGGATACCGAGGTCGGGCGGATTGCTCTGGGTCTGTTGATCTTTCAGGACATCTGGGCGATTGGTGTGATTGCGGTACAGCCGAACTTTGCGGCGCCGGCCGCGAGTCCGATTCTGCTGTCATTTCTGGGTATCGTGGTGCTGGCGATGCTGGCGATTTTCATAGCACGCTTCATCATTCCAATCGGCTTCAAATGGGTGGCCAAAAAACCGGAAGTTGTTTTTGCCGCGTCGATTTCCTGGTGTTTTCTGATTGTATTGCTGGGTGTCAACCTGGATGTATTGACGAGCTGGTTCTTCATGTTCGATCTGCATATGAGCGTCGGTGCGGAAATGGGTGCGCTTATCGCCGGTGCCACCATCGCCAACCTGCCGTACAGTACTGAAATCATCAGCAAGGTCAGCGTGGTCAAGGACTTTTTCATTACCCTGTTTTTTGTCGGACTCGGGATGAGCATCCCCATGCCGGATGGTGCGGATGTGCTGCTGCTGGCCGGAGTGTTTGTGGTGATCGCCGTAGTGGCCCGTTACCTGGTGTTCTTTCCACTGCTTTATGCAGCCGGTCTCGACCGGCGCAATGCCATGGTGACCTCGGTGCGCCTTGCGCAGATTTCGGAATTCAGCCTGGTGATCGGTTTTATCGGTGTGCAACTTGGACAAATCTCTGCCGGTCTCAACAGTGCAATCATTTTCGCATTTGTGATTACCGCCCTGCTGACCCCGTTATTGTTCCAGCAGGCAGATGTCATTCACGACCGGCTTTCCGGCGTGCTCGCAAGACTTGGCTTCAGGGAACCTCCCAGCAGCGAGGCGGTTGAAGAAGACTCCTACAGCCTGGCATTGCTGGGGTTCCACCGGATCACGTCGTCATTGCTGTACGAACTCAAAAAGAACCATCCTGGATTGCTGGAAAGCACACTGGTGGTGGACTTCAATGTCAACATTCATCCGAGCATCGCCGCTCTGGGCCCGACGGTCAAATATGGTGATCTGTGTAATGCCGAGACCTTGCATCACGCGGGTGTCGATAAGGCCAAAGTGATTGTCTGCACTATCCCTGACGATGTTCTGAAAGGCACAACGAATCGAAAACTTGTCGAGGCAGCGCGACACATCAATCCGGATGCGGTGATCATCGCGAATGCGATTGAGTTGTCAGAAAGCCGTGCGTTGTATGACGCCGGTGCAGATTACGTATTTCTGCAGCGTATAGAAACGGCACGTGCAGTCGAGCAGGCGATTGAACGCGCACTCCGCGGTGAGATCGACAGCCACCGCAGCACGGTTGAAGCATTGCATGGGGTATGGCATGCACGCGAAGAGGTCATGTAAGCGCGCATTCACCCGGTGTACCTATTTTGAACCCAGCGGGATTTTCGGCGACCAGTGCAGCCAGTTTTCCTCGTGCTTTGCATGAAGTTCAAAGGACATTCCCTGGCTGGCAGCGTCTCCCATGTCGGGGTTGTCAGGTGTGGAAAAGGCTATGCCGCCATCCAGTATCGACTGCAGCGATTCAGTGTCGATCTTTACACCGCCGACCAGACTGGCATCCACACGAATACCGCTGGCATTCCAGAACATCGAATTGCTGCGCACCAGCGGGGCGTAATAGGGCCTGATGTTGATGAAAATGATGACCTCGTTGGCATTAGCGCCCAGAGTGTAACCGATGACGCTGCCGACACGTATCTGCCGGTAATAAACCGGGTCGCCTGCATCTATTGATCCGAGTCGCTGTGTCGTCAGTTGCAGATTGAGCCCGTCGCCAAGGCGTTGTTCCAGGGGGTCGTGTTCCAGGCCGGTGAATAGTGTCGCAGGTGTGCCATCGCCTGGTTGTATGGCAAGGTAATTGCCGGTTATCAGGGTTTCCAGGTGCTCGGTTCTGGCCAGACCGAAAGTCGCGCTGACGACCCAGAAGCGAGTGCCGGTGTTGGCCATGTGACGTGCCGAGCCAAACAGGCTTGCATGAACGGTTACACCATTCCGGTTGTTTCTCAGTTTGATATCCGTGACCCGACCGACCTGGATACCCTGGAACCTGATTTCCGCTCCGGCAGACAGGCCGGTGGCCGCATCAAACGTGATACGAATCGGCACACTGTCTTCCAGTGCACTGCGGGCATCCTTGTACAGCGGGTAAACCGAGTCTTCCCTTGCTGCGCCGCCCGGATTGTCCGGTGTACTGAAGGCTATGCCACCGGCAAGAATTGACTTTATCGATTCACTCTTCAGATGGAAGCTACCCAGTCCGCCGCTGAGTTCGATGCCGCTGGCATTCCAGAAACGTGTATTCTCATGCACCAGGTGCTGGTATTGTGGCGCGATGGTGAATTGCACCAGCACAGCTTCGTGGTCCTCATCCAGTCGGTAACCATTGACCTGCCCGACGGTAATCCTTTTATAGAGCACCGGCGAGCCTGCTGCCAGCGACCCAAGGTCCGTGGTACGCAGACTCAGGTGCAGTCCGGGTTCGCGTTTGCGGGCAAACAGGGTATTGTTCTCTGAAGCACTTTCATAATCCGGATAAAGTGTGAATAGTCTGCCGTTTTTCGCGGCGCTACCGGGTTGCTTGTTATCCGGCGTTGCGAATGCGATGCCACCGGAAATAATACTGGTGGCTGATTCGGTTCTGAGCTTGAAGCCGGCAACGCTGCCAGTCAGGTCTATACCGCTGGTATTCCAGAAACGCGTATTGCTGCGGACCAGGTGGGCATACTGTTCCTCGATATAGGCATCGATAATGACC
>Ga0210065_1000081_pt1 | contig 29216 bp, 13 predicted proteins | sample Muzzi_PWB_D1_FD_185533 | JGI IMG/M metagenome (GOLD analysis project Ga0210065, IMG submission 185533) | Wetland microbial communities from San Francisco Bay, California, USA, that impact long-term carbon sequestration - Muzzi_PWB_D1 (SPAdes) | ecosystem: Environmental > Aquatic > Marine >... | reverse complement strand
CCGCCACAGGCGAGTAGCCGGCTGGGCCGGCAGGGGGACGACCCGAACTATCCGCTACCCATCCCAAGGAGAGTAGACATGGATCTGAAGAACGCACGCGCCCTGGTCACCGGCGGCAAGGGCTCGTCCGCCTATTCCGGCAGCAAGTTCGCCCTGCGCGGAATGACAGAGTGCTGGCGGGCCGAACTGCGCCCGCACAACGTGCGGGTCACGCTGGTCAATCCCAGCGAAGTGCAGACGCCATTCTTCGGCAAGGTGGGTGTGGAGCAGGAGCTTTCCGAGCGGAAGCTGCGGCCGGCCGAGATTGCCGACGCCATCGTGGGCGCGTTGGCGATCGACGACCGCGGCTTCATCCCCGAGTTCTCGGTCTTCGCGACCAATCCGTTCTGAGGGCCCGGCCGCCAGGACGCGTCCCGGTTGCTGTGGTCCCTCGCTACGGTTGATCAGGACAGGCACGTATCGCCCCCGGAACTGCGGGGCGGAATCTATTTCTTCTTGCCGGGCGAAGCCTGCGCCGGATGGGCCTTGGCGAAGTCGGCCACCTTCTTTTCGCTCTTCTGCTTCTTCTGCACCGTGTCCTGTTTCTTGTTTCGTTCCTTGGACTTCGGAGACTTGTCGCCCATATCGTACCGCCTCGGTATCGGGAATGCTGCGGACGGGTACGGCCCGCCGATGTCTTTATAATAACGCTATTGCTGCAGCGCGTCACAAAGTCCGTGATCCATGATCGCGGTGGGTGGGGCCAGAGCGGAAAATCCAGGCCGTGCCGAAGACATCCTCCAGGACACGACGCCGATAGGAAAAAATGGCGGCCAGCTGGCGTCTGACCACCAACTTCTGGACGAGTGATCCCAGCCCGCCAAACGGCGAACTATGCGGTTGAATTTCCTATCCGCTATTGAACGTAAGCCGATCATAATGAGGCACTCGAACGCCCCGGCCGAAATCAATGGCCGGGGCGTTCGCTGAAGTCCTGCTATTCGGAGGGTGGGTTCACGGTACTGACGTCGGTCGCGACAGCTGTCTGGGCCAACAGTCGGCCGTTGATCGATGCTCCCGTCCGCATCGTAATGGCAGTCTTGCCGAGCACGATGCCCTCGAGGTGGGCAGTCGTGCCGATATCCACCGCACCGGCGACCTGCCAGAAAACGTTTCTGGCCAGGGCCCCACCGGACAGGGTGACACTCGTGGCGCTGCTCACGGTAAGCCCCTGGGCGATCTGGAAGACCCAGACTTCGGTCGCGCTGCCGGTCAGCGTGACATCAGTCGGTATCAGAAGACCGGTTCCCCATTTGTAAACGCCGGAACGGAGGGTCATGCCCCCGATATTGCCTTCGCCCAGTTCAGTCACATCCGGAGCGCGGCCGGCGGCATCCGTGAAGGCCAGCTGCATATCGCTGACAGCCGTGGTCAGGTTGGCCGGTGTGGGCGTCGCATAGTCCGCCGCATACACATTGCCGGTTACCTGAGATGAGGTGGAGTACACATTCGAGGCGTTCATCGTCAACGAGTATCCCGTTATATAGACGGCGGCCGCGGGGCTCAATCCGATCTTCCCCGTGATGACCGAGGCCGGTACCGAGGAAATCGCGCTCTTGGCGAGAATCACGTAATTTCCGGCCGCGCCCAGATTCACGGGATTCCCGGCTGCCACAGTACTGCCGGTACTGAAAGACCAGGTATGCGATGCCGCAAGGCCGTCGCCGGAGACCCTCTCGGCCCCGGTGGTGATCGTCGCAATGTACTGGGTCTGGTTCGTGAGAAGGTCGGTCGGCCGGAAGACTGCCCTGGAATCCGAGTAACTCACGGTACCGGCGACCAAAACCGCCGGCGTTCCGTACGTCACCGTGAATGTAGACGAATTCAGCGTGGCGGGATCCATCGGTACGCTGAATGTGGCGCTGACGCTCTCGTTTGTTGGCACGTTGCTCGTCGCGTTGCCGGGGACGGTGGATACGACTGTCGGTGCGGTGGCAATCTCCGTGGTGGAGTCGTCTCCACAGCCGGTGGCGAACGCAAGCAAAAGCAAAGCGAACCCTGCTTTCACCAGATAGGATCTTGAATGTCTCATTATCATCACTCCCTTGCTGAATCCAGTTGTGCTAGACCAGCCGGATTGGCGAGTTGTCGCAAATTGTACCTATCGCACATTGTATGCCACAAACATAATGCGTTTATTAGCAAGTGTTTGTGTTTTTTTTGAGGGGCTGGCAAAGTGTCGCGTCCGGCCATAATGATTGGCTACAGCATCCAGAATGATAGATGGGAGTTGCGCAGCCATATCGCCCGATTCTAGTTGAACAGTGCCTTGATCCGACCCCACGCGGTTGCTTCGACCGGCAAAGTGTCCACGCAGCCCAAGGGGACGTTGATGAGATTACTGTCCATGGTCACGGCACCGGCGCCTGCCCCCAATACCGGCCTTTACCGTCGTCGCCGCCCGACTGCCACCCTGTTGCACCGGGTCATGCGGGAAAACCTGGAAACATATCTGGTCGGTGGCGATCAGGCTGACGCGACCGGGCCAAGCATTCCGTTCCACATTGAGGCCGCATACCGTGGGTACCTGAAGTGCGGGGTTTTGGCGCACGGGTTCTGTCGCGCCTACTGCGCCCGGCCGGCGCCACGTTGCAGTTGTTGCAGGAGGCGCAGCGGCAGATGGGGCTGGAGGAAGAGCCGCCCGCGGCCGGCACCGGCGATCGGCTGCGCAAGGCCGCCGCCCATCCTGCCCGCGCATGGCAGCCGTTGGGCCGGTGTGTTCATTGGGGGCGGAATTCGGGTTTTCGAGGGCTTTGTGGCCGTATTCGGGGCCGGGTCGCAAGCCAGCCTCTGGAATGGGGCGGGCGGATGCGGTAGTCATCGTCGCAGGCGGGATCGCGTAGCGACTCCATACGGAGATCAAACGGGCTCCGGAGGGCGAACTATGCGGTTGAATTTCCTATCCGCTGGAGAAGATCGGCTTTGGGTTGGCTTTTTTTTTGGTTTTTTCGCTTTGACGGGCATCTTTTGTCAATGTGGGCAACCAAGGGCCCCGGCAGCAGGAACATGAGACAGCCGGGTAAACCTTTTATCGCCCCGACAATTTGGACGCCCCACGCCGGTTATCCAGGAGGACTCAAAATGAAGCGATCCATGCCTCTGATTCTTGCGCTCAGCGCATTCCTCCTTGCCACGGCGACTTTTTCGATCGAGGCCAGCGCCCAATACCAGGAAAATGCACATTTCGAGGCCGGGATCGCGGCATATGAAGCAGGCGACCTGCCGCTTGCCTTCCAGGAGTTTCTGGCAGCTGCCGGGGAAGGCGATGTCGGTTCGCAATTCAATGTGGCCTTGATGTATGAGCAGGGCCTGGGCGTTGCCAAGGATGAGCAGGAGGCCGTCGTCTGGTATGGCAAAGCAGCTTCGCAGGGGAACGCCGCCGCCCAGTACAATCTTGGGGTGCTCTACGAAAACGGCCGGGGCACTGAGGTGGACTTCGCCAAGGCGAATGAATGGTATCGCAAGGCGTCGGTGCAGGGGGATGCCCTGGCCATCGGCAACCTGGGCATGCTGTATGTGCGCGGCCAGGGTGTTGAGGTTAACAAGGTCGCCGGCGTGGCGTTGCTCCTGGTGTCGGCCACCCTTGACCCTTCCCCCGAAAACCATGCCAAGCAGAATATTTCGACCACTCGAGGCCTTACCGCTGAGATGATCGCCGAAGCCCAGGCTCTCTCCGAGGAACTTATGGGCGCGGATAACCTGCTGGTGCCGCTCGACCGGAATTTGAAGGCACCAGAGTAGATCGCCACCAGCCATCCGTCGGGCGCATATCCACCAGGTGCCTGCCGGGACCAACGGTGGGGTCCTCGTACCCCCGCCTTTGGGAAGTCCGGTGGACACGACCATCGCCTTGACCCTTCCGCGAGATGGACCAGTCGGCTGGCACGCCGGGCGATCCCTGGGACTGAACCCCTGGTTGACCACGAACAAGCTACGGGAGCCCGCGCATGGCAGCCGTTGGGCCGGGTCGCAAGCCAGCCTCTGGAATGGGGCGGGCGGATGCGGTAGTCATCGCCGCAGGCGGGATCGGGTAGCGATTCCATTCGGAGATCAAACGGGCTCCGGAGGGCGAACTATGCGGTTGAATTTCCTATCCGCAATAGACAGGTTGTGCCTCTGAGATTGTGTCCGGCCCATCTATTGCGATGGGCCGGACATGCACATCTCAATTTCACACCAAAAATCCTGGGCTCCACCCTTCTGCCCCAATCCCAACTGCAATCACCACAATAACTCCGGCGATCCATGGCCCTATAAGAAAATCGGGTTCTTCAAGCGCTTCACCCCTCCCCACCGTATCCAGAGGTTTACCTGTAAAAGCTGTAAGCGAAGCTTCAGTTCACAGACCTTCTCCACATCATACTGGCAAAAACTTCCCGAACTCGATGCCCGCATCATCATGAAAACCGCTGGGGGCATGGCAAACCGCCAGATTGCCCGCGACTTAGGCGTTGCTCCTGAAACGATCAATCGTCACATCGCCCGGCTTGGGCGCCACTGCCTGCTTTTTCACAACCGGATGATGGATAACAGCCCCCCGATCCATCAGGTCGTGGTCGATGGGTTCGAGTCCTTCGAATACAGCCAGTACTACCCCATCCATCACCATGTTGCGGTCGAGAAGGACACCGACTTCTTCATCTATTTCACGGACAGCGAGTTGCGCAGGAAGGGACGGATGACCGCGTACCAGAAAAACCGGCGCTCTCATTTGGAATCCAAGTTCGGGCGGCCGGACCCGAAGTCCATCGAGAAGGATATGGGACAGGTCTTGGGTTTTGTTCTGGGAAAACAACCGGCGGCAACGGTGTTCAGTGATGACCACCCGGCCTACAAGCGTTCAATTGTTAACCTGGGAACCATGATCGACCACCGGATCACCCCGGGATCCGCCCACCGGGACTTCAATAACGCCTTGTGGGAGGTCAACTTGTTGGATCTTTTGATCCGTCATGGTGGAGCCAACCACAAGCGTGAGACAATTGCCTGGTCGAAGCGTCGGCAGTCCAGTTCGGAGCGGATGGCGATCATGCTGGTGTGGCGAAACTACATAAAAGGTCGGCGCGAGAAGGTGCGTGGCAGCCCAACCCCGGCGATGGAGCGGGGGATGATGGACGGGCCTCTTGATATCGCGGAATTATTGCAAATGCGCCTGTTTCGGACTCGATGTGATCTGCCTCGGCGGTGGTCGGAGTACTATGACCGGAAGGTTCGAACCCGGGCATTGGCAAACAACCGAGTTCATGAATTGAAGATGGCTTACTGAAACCCCCTTCACCTTACTATGGGCGAACGAAGGGGGAATAGACACAATTTCAGAGGCACAACCTATTCGATCAGCATCATACGCCCCGTCTCAACCTGCTCCCCGATCGCCAACCGCCAGAAGTAGAGCCCGCTGGAGGATCTCCGGCCTTGGCTGTTGTTCCCGTCCCAGACCGCGGACAGGTTTCCGCCCTGAGGCATCTGATATTCGTCAACGAGGGTGGCGACAAGGTGCCCGGCCAGATCGTGGATCTGAAGGGAAACCCGGGCGGGGTGATTGAGCGCGTACTCGATGGTCACCGCAGGGTTGAAGGGATTCGGGAAGACTCGCAGAACCCCGTTTCCAGTGGCGGCCACAGGGTTTCCGCCGTCTGTTTCCAGGAGGGATTCTACAACTCCCTCGGTCGTCAATATTTGTCCGGCCAAAAGATTGACGTCTCCCCCGACCGGTAATTGCGCCAATTGGCCGGGCGCCGGTGAGGGCGCCAGAACCAGGACTCCCAACTCCAGAGGACGGGTGTCCTCCTTCTCCAGATTGAAGCCCATGAGGGTCCACTCCCTGCTGGAGCGCCCATCCCTTCCGGTCAGAAGCAAACGATCGGCCAGGTCGGGGACGGCTTCCCAGCCGACGATGTTGTAGTTGCCGACCTTCCCGCCCAGAACGACCGCAACCGCGTTGAGGGAGGATTCGCTTTCGAGTTGCACCCGCACCCGGATCTCACCGCCACGAACTGATTCGGCGGTTTGGGGCAGGAAACCAATCCGGGCATCGGAAATGATTTTCGGGCCCGAACCGGCCGCGGCGTTCGGGCCCGAGTGTCCGAAGTGACCGGCGAAATAGACAAAATCCATGATGTTCACGACGCCGTCGGGGACGAAGTCCGCACAATGGTTATTGCCGTAATACGGCGGGATTTCGGTCAAATACGTGGCCAGAATCTGGAAGTCCACCAGGTTCACCCGCAGGTCGTCCGTGAAATCGCTGCTTTGAGCGCGCAGGCCGGCAATGGAACCGACCGGGATGCCCTGGTAACGAATCTTCAAGGGAAGCGGGTCACTGTCCGGATCGCTGCAACCGCCGACTCGCGAGCGCCTGAGCGTGACCCGGTATCCGTTGGACACCGTGCCCGGGGTATCGAGCGAGGTGTCGTCGGAAAACCAGTAGTCGAGACCGCTGGTGATCAGGGAAATCTGTGCCGGCAGGACCTGGGGGGTGTCGGCCATGCCGGCATCGTCGAAATCTAGATTGATGACCAGCATGTCACCGTCGCCGGCGGGGCAACCTCGCAGGGTGTTCCCGGCGACCGGCAATTGTTGCCCGTCCCTTTCCATGTACGAGGAGATGACGGGAAGCTTGAACTTCTGGGTGATCGAGAGCCGGGAATCCAGATCCACCGTATTGGGGTAGAGTTCCACCGGGCTGCCGCCGGGCCAGTTCACCGTGATGAAGTCGACCGCCGCGACGGACCCGAGTCCGAAGTGGGCCGTCTTGGAATCCTGGCCGGACCCGCCGTCGGACTGTACCTCGCGGATCCGGGAAATACCGTCGGCCACGACGGTGACCCTGGTTCCCAGGCCGTCGTGATTGCTGGCGGCACCGGTCAGTTCCACCTCGAGCCAGTGGTTCCCGCCCCCGCCCTGGTTGACGATCAGGAAGTTCGGGGCGTCGTCGCGTGCGACGTACAGGTCGAGTTTTCCGTCACCATTGAAGTCACCGGCCACGGCGGTCCGGTTGTTTCCCATCATGTGGTCATCGGAAAAGGTCAGGGTTTTGAAGAGAAAGGTCATTTCGCCGGCGGTTCGGAGCCGGTTGACCACCAGCAGGTCCGACCCCCCGGGTCGCGTCACATAGAGGTCGACCCAACCGTCGTTGTTGAAGTCTCCGGTGGTGAGGGACGTCGCGCCCGTGTTGACAGGCACCGGGTTGCTGAAATACACGAATCCGCCAGGCCCGACGAGATAGAGCCCTACGTCGCCGTCGTCGCCAAGGATCGCGAAATCCAGGATGCCGTCGTTGTTGAAGTCCGCCCACACGGCATCAATTCCCTGGCGGACGGTGTTCACCCGACCGCTCCAGAATAGGTAGTCCCCGGTGACGTTCTGGAGAATCCTGGTGATTTCAAGCGTGTTGGAAGTCGAGGCGTTCAGCAGGAGGTCGTTCCACCCGTCGTTGTTGATGTCGCCCCAATGAACGCCGGATGAGGCCACGCCCTTGCTGGCGAATGCCGATATGGCACCGGGCAGGAGTTGGATCGACGGACCCGTCACCCCCATGTACACCTCATTGGCATCGTTGTACCGGGTCAGGAAGAGGTCCAGTTGCCCATCGTTGTCGATATCGCCCCAGTTGCCGGCCGTCGCGGCTCCCAGGGAACAAAGATCCGGGGATTGCGCGGAAATATCGACGAGCGTCCCGTTCCTGTTTTCGAGGACCAGATGACCAAACCGTTTCCGGGTAACGAACAGGTCCTGGTCGCCGTCGTTGTCGCCGTCGGCCCAGGATGCGTCAACGATCTCGGCGGCCCCGGCCAGGCCATCCGGGGCGATATCGATGAATCCGAGACCGCCCTGGTTGATCAGGAGCCGGTTGGGCGAGCCGGAATTGGCGATGAACAGGTCGTCATCCCCGTCGTTGTCGTAGTCCATGGCGCACAAGGCGGTGGCGCGGCCGGTGTCTCCCAGATCATTCGGCCCGCCCTGAATGATGGAAAGGGCGTAGGTGCCCGCAAAGTCGATGACCGGATCGGGAGTCTCGCCGACGACGAGGGTGACGTTCGCGGGTCTGCTGTAAAGGGGTACGTTTTCAAAGCTTACCCTGTATTGCCCACAGGTCGGTACGATGAATTCGTTGTTCTTCGTACCGGACAGGGAGTAGCCATTGGGGCCGGTCATGGTCCATTCAAAGCCGAGATCGGGGGGAGTGACCGTGACGCTGACCAATTGTGAGCATCCCGGATAGTCGAACGTCATGACGGGGCCGCTCGAGCTCACATTCCGGATACTGGATTCAATGAAATCCCCGTCCCACCAGGCGGCTCGCGGGTCGACGGATGGATCGTAATCGGGATAGTCAGGGGCGGCATAGAGATCCGTCCGGTTGCCGAAACTCTGTCCGTTCTCGAGTTCCCACAACCCGTCGGCCTGGACCAGGTGAACCTGGTAGTGAGTTGAATTCTCCTGGCGAAACTTAAGCTCGTCCACGTGGTAGATGGCCAGGCCGGAATCATCGATCCTGCCGTCCCGCCCGGTTTCCTGCCGGTTTTCGATCAGGAAATATTCCGTCGTGACCAGGGGATCCGGATGCGGAATGATGTACCCGGTATTGTCGCCACTGGAGGCCACCAGTCCGGTGCCGGGGTGGTCCAGCACGACCGGTACCATCCACCCGGCCAGTTTCTTGGGATAAGCCGAAGGATGAACCGGATCCAGTTCGTCGCCCCCGCCATAGGCCATCAGGCAGTAGTCTCCCAGTCCGAAGCCGTCCTGGGGGTTGGCCACCGAGTAGAGATCCGGCCACTGCCCCAGCATGTGCCCGGTCTCGTGGCAGAACGTCCGCAGTTCCGGATAGTTGCGCAGGGCGAACACCGTGAAGTGCTCCGCGGTCAAGCCGTCGAGAACAACGGGAATCATCTCGGAATAGTGGGGCCAGAGTTCCTCCAGGCCGAGAGGGCCCCAGAAATAGATATTGATGGCGTCGATCATTCCATCGGCGTTCGAGTCGAACGGGCTGAAATCGAAGCCCTCGGCATCCATCTGCTGTAAAATGTCCGGTAGAACGTCGTCCCAGGTCGTGTGGCCGCCACTCAGTTCGTTCCGGGAGACCGGCGATTCGTAGAATCTGTCGGTAAGGTGGTTGGAATAGGAAAGGTCGTTCAGGGACACGTCCTTGAAGTAGTCCAGAACGGATCCGTTGTTTCCGTGGCCGGTGTATCCCGGGAGATTGAGGAAGTCGTTGACGTCGCTGATCCAGGCCTGCTGGTCGGCGGGGTCGGGCACATCGGTCTCGAAATCGAGGTCGGGGAAATCCACAAGAATGGTGAGTCCCAGAACCTCTCCTTTGGTCACCGCCGGCTTGTCGAGGATCTTCCCGGGGGCCCCCTCGCCCGGTGCCCGTTTCCCGGCCACGATGTCGGCGACGACCGAAGCGTCCAGTTTGAGGCCGGGTTCCAGGCCAGGGGGAGGGGGATTTCCAAGCCGGACGCCGGTGGACAGGAGCCGCCTCCGGTCGGTTGAGACATTGGCGTAGCAGTACCAGCCGGAAACGGGCTCCCTGACGACCGTATACCCGTCGGGACTCTCCATCCGGTTGTAGAATTCGTCCCCGAACAACCTGACGACCGCTGTGGATCCATCCGGCTGCTCCACGACCGACGGGGTGTCCCACATCGGCGCGCCCGCAGCTCCCGTTGTCAGGAGCATCAGGGACAGGAACGTCAATACCGACTTGGTACGGAACCGTGAAGGCAAATAGGTCTCCCCTGCTGGACCAGGAATCAGGCTCAATGGACCTAAATATATGGAATTTGAAAAAATTTCGCCTAACCGCCTAGGCGCCCGGCCCCCTCGGGGAATCTCTTCTGCGAATTTAATTCAGCGAGATGAACAGGTCGTCGACCCTCAAGGTGGCGCGATCGTCGAAGGACACGACCCCGATCACTTTGTAGACGCCGGGTTCGACGGGGTCCCGGGTCAACCGCGAAATCTGGTTCCACGTGAAGGTGGATGAGATCGTGGCGCCCGCGGCGAGGGTATAGTTGTCGCGCTCGCCGTCGCCGTCGACGAAGTGCGCCAGGTCGTTCTTGTCATCGACATTGACCGTAAGGTTCGGGTAACGCGCCGGTTGACCACGCAGGAAATCGAGGATCTGGGGCTGGTCGCCGACGTTGGTCAGTTCGACTCGGATGGCGACTTCCTTGCCGAAGTCGACCTTGGCCTGAGGCGTGGACACGGTCAGGCGCAGGCCCCCGGCCGTGGCGCTGCTGGCGTGGCCGAAGGACTCCGGGACGCCGGGGCCCGTGGGGTCGTCGTCGGAACAGCCGGCGGTGCCGAGGGCGAGGGTGAGCAGGAGGATCGCGCGGAGCAGGCTTGCCGGGCGCAACCGGTGGTGAAGGGAATTGCTGGTCATGTCGGTCTCCTCTTTCATCGCGGAACATGAGGTTCCGGTCCGGTTCGTGTCTACGGTGGGTTCACTAGAGGACGCGCAAACCGGCATCAAAAACGATCACGGTATTTTCGTACGGCCCCAAAGGGCGCGAAAAGGAGAAGCTGATGGGTTCAGGCATCGCCTGCACCTGGGGGAGCGGTTGGACAGGATTTGAATTACCCATGAGTGTTAAATTTCCAACCCTGACCACTCGAGGAGCCCGTCTTGCCGCATTCCGAACCGATATCCCTGGAGGCCGAGGTCCTCAACTACCGCGAAATCCATGAACTGCCGGGGGACTGGGGCCCCGAGGCGCTGCTTCGCCTGCTGACGGATCTGGAAGTCGATGTCCAGGGCGTGGACGAGGGCGACCTGCTGGACCTGGCTCTGATGGCCCTGGGCGACCTGGAGCCCGATGATGCGGGCGTCGCCGTGCTGGGCGTGGTTTTCGGGGAGGGGATGTCCGCCGGATTGCGCGGCAACCTGGCCGCCGATCTCGAGGGTGATCGCCCCTGGGAGGAATTCGCCGACCTCTCGCGCCAGGCGGGCATCTTCTCCGCCACGGTCCTGCTGCAGAAGGCCTTGCCCCGCCTGTTCGGCAAGCCGGACGCCTCTTGGGCCGAAGTGGCTTTTCGCGCCTCCTCGGCAGCCGAGGCCGCCATTTTTTTGAAAGCCCCCGCCGCGACCACCCTGCGCGCCCTCGGGCCGGGTTTCGGTCCCCGGTCCATCGTCACCCGGCTCTATGCCGAAGGAATGCGCGGCGGCCCCTTCCCGGAAGCGGAACAGATCCTGTGGCGACGGACGCTCAAAGCGGATCCTGGGGACCCCCGGCGTGTCCTGGCGGAGGTCTACGGGGCCCAGTCGTTCCTCGGCGCGCTGGAAGAAGCAGCGCCCTGGCAGGTGAAGGTCATTCCGGGATAGTCCCGGCTTGGGAACCGGGGCCCAGCTCCGCCGGGACCTGGGATATTCCCCACCCGAATCCGCTGAAAATCACTCAGCGCACCAGGACCACCGAATTCGTGGCCACCACCGGTCCCGCCTGGAACCGCAGCAGATACACCCCGGAAACACATTCCGCGCCGGAGTCGTCCCGCCCGTTCCAGAACTCCCCGTACACGCCGGCCGGCCGCTCGGCCGTTACCAGGAGATGACGCACGGCCTGTCCGCGCACGTTGAATACCGTCAGGGACACCGGTGAATCATTCGGGACGGTATATTCGATTCGCGTCCGCGGATTGAACGGGTTCGGCGTCGCCCTGACCAGGTTGGTCGCGGGCTCCCGGGAGGGCACATCCGAGACCGCGGTCCCCTTCCGCAGCGAGATGGCGAAGTTGGCCACCGGGGATCCGCCGAACCAGTACAACCGTCCGCCCTCGGCATACAGATCGTGACTGGTGCCGACGGTAGGGGTTTCATTGATGAGCAGGCCCGCCGTCGGACTGGTGAACCGAACGCCGATCCATAGATCGGGTCCCCCTGCGACAGGTACGGCCAGATCGATCGCCACAAGCTGCCGGCCGCTCGCCAATCCGGTCGCGGCGAACGGCCCGGCCAGCACGATCCGGTCATTGTCCGCCCCGAACGGATTGTCGTAGATCCAGACTTCGGCGTCGAAGGTGCTCGCGGCCGTCGGCTCGTACACCTCGAAGCTCACCTGGGTGTAGGGACCGCCCAGGTCCGCATGGACGTCCTCGATCACCTCGGCGCCGCCCTGGCCGGCGTAGAACAACTCGGTCGCCCCGCCGGGGTTCACGAAAGCGTCAACGAATCCGAGGGCGGCCTTGGCGGCGCCGGCCGCGGCCGGGACCGGCCCGAAGTCGGTGCGCGCAAGGGGAGAGGCGCCGGGATCGGACGATCCTGCGTGGCTCCCCCCGGCGATCCCCAGACAGACCAACACCATTCCGGTGAATGTACGGGCCGCCTTCATCATTTGATCACCGTCATCCGCTGCACCGCGCTCCAGTCCCCGGCCTCGATGCGGCAGAAGTACACGCCGCAGGCGAGACCGCGGCCGACGAAGGGCAGTTCGTGCCAGCCGGCCGACTGGATGCCGTCATGCAGGACCTCGACCCGGCGTCCGCGCAGGTCGTACACCGAGACGCGGGTCGCGGACTCCCTGGGCAGGGCGTAGCGGATGGTGGTCCCGCCAGCCGACGCCGCGAAGGGGTTGGGAGACGGGCGGGCCATCTGGAACCCCACCGGCGATCCCTGGGTGGGGCCGGCCTGCTCGCCGGCCACGATGGTGTACGGATCGTTCACGCGGCCGTACGCGCCGTTGGCGACGAAGTCGACGGTATCGTCCACGAGCCAGGTCTCGTCGGCGCCATAGTCGAGAATCTGGAACGCGACCGATTCGCCGCGCACCTCGTTGGAGAAGACCATGAGGAACACGCGGTGGGACCCCAGGCCCTCGATCCACAGGGGCTCGGCGATGCCGCGGACCTGGCCGTCGACCAGCGCCACGACCACCTGGTTCGAACTCCACTGACTTTCGCCCTGGAAGTCGAGCTTTCCGGTCACGGTCATCGTGTGTTCGAACTCGCGGGGATCGAGATTGAACGCGGTTCCGTCGACCGAACGCTTCAGGGTCGACTCGGTTTGACTTCCGTTCTTGTCCGGATCGTCGGCGCCGATTGCGCCGGCCAGGGCGGCCCCGCTACCGGCGGTTCCGGACTTGCCTTTGGCGGACCGCTGAAGTCCGAAAACGGTCGTGACCTCCCCGGTTTCCCCGGTGGCCGTGGCCGGCGTCACCACCTCGCCGGCCCCGCCGGCCAGCAGCACCGTTCCCGCGGTCTGGGGGTAGGTGAAGGTGGTATTGAGGAGGGGGTCCTGGTTGAGGAAAAGGCGATAGCCCAGTCCCGGCTCCATCGACTGGAGGCTTCCCACCCAGGAATTCACGCTGTTGAACGTGTCGAAGGTGGAAAAGCTCTTCTGACTGCGGAGCAGGTCGTCCAGCACCAGTCGACCGTCCTCGAGGGCAAGTAGCGCGTCGCCCACCGGTTGGGGGCCCTGCGCGGTGTAGCCGATCCAGTTCCAGCCCTGCTGGATGGTGATCAGTACCGCGCTGGGGGTCACCGGAGAGCCGGGCAGGAGCAGTCGTCCCCCGTCGGTGATCTTCACCTGGTAGCTCTGGGCGTTGTCGAACTCGACGAGGTCGCCGACCCAGCCCAGGCCGGAGGCGTATTCCGCGTAGGCGCCCGACTGGGAGCGTACCTGGTCCCCGTCGACCGGGTTGAGGTTGCCGAACACGCGCGGCACGCTCATGTCGTCGTTGACGACGTGCAGCGAGAGCCAGCTCCACCCGGCGGCCAGTTCGGTCACCTGGCCCTCGTTTTCCAGCGCCACGCGGGCGTTGAAAAATTCGGGGTCCAGCGGCGAGCCCAGGGTCGCGTTGTCGAGGAAGGTCAGGTAACGATCGGTGCCGAGGTAACGTCGACACTGGCTTTCGTCGACCATCTCGAAGCGCACGATCTCACCGGTCGGGATCCGTCCGTACACGGTGAGGAAGGCGAGGTCCTGGGAGCTGCCCGAAACGGAAACGCTCGAAACCACGGCGTAACCGCGGACTTCGCTGCCCACGTAGGCCACGATGGCGTCGCCGGCGGTCCCGTCGCCCCCGGTGGGCCGGAAGTCGAGATCGGCCACGATGGTCATGCTGTAGGGATACTGGGCCACATCGAAGACCACCGGATCGGACGCGTTGCACTCCACGTCCAGCGCCAGATGGAGCAACGAGGTCGGCAGGGGTCCTCCCAAATTGGGATCCAGGGTGGCGATGACATCGCCCTCGAAGCGGGTTCCGATGTCGGCCGGATTATCGAAGAGGTAATCGAACCGCACCTCCACCTCTTCGCCCGTCCGCAGCAGGCCGGTCGCCGGCACGGCGGTGACGAAGGGTGTCAGGCCGGTGTCGATCACGAAGGTCCCGTCGTTGGAGGTCCCGTTGGCGAGCACCGCGCGAACGGACCCGTCGGCGCCGATCGAAACCCCGCGGGAGATTCCCGCGCTGGCCCACGCAAAGGCGCTCTGCTGAACGGTGAATTGCCAGTTGAAGGGCGCGACCGCGTTGCCCGCCACGTCCTTCACGCCGTTGACGTCCACCCGCAGGATGTCGTCCTCCATGGCCGCGAGGCCCGGATTGAGCGGCGTGATCACGAAGGTCCCGTCCCCGTCACAGACGAGGTCGATGACCACCGACACGTTCTCCGTCACGTTCGTCAGCTTGACGTTGGCTTTGCTCACCGAAGCGCAGTCAAGCGGCTCGTTGAACTCCGCCCGGATGGGTTCCCCCACCGTGAGCACGTTGTCAGCCGGTTGCAGGCTGAGGGCCACGGGCGCCGTCCGGTCGATGATCCCGCGAACGACGGGGGAATAGACGATCCCCTCGTCGCACTTGGCTTCGGCCCGTATCTCGTAGTTCCCGTCGGGTACCCCGGGCGACCCGTCGAGACCCCAGAGGAACCTGGCCGAGCCGTCGGGGCCGATTCGCGGATCGGTCTCGAAGTTGGTGACCTCGCCGATGGGATTCCATGGCCCGGTGCCGTTGGAGCGGTAGGTCGCCCTCACGCTCGTGAGGGTCTGGCCGCCCCCGAGATCGATGAGGAAATTGTCGAGCAGGACCACGATAGTATCCCTTTCGGCCGCGTCGGGGGCATTGTGGATCCAGCCCGGCCAGGGTGTCAGGACGGACACATCGGTGCAGGGAGCCCTGAAGTTCACGGAGAACTTCACCGAGGACGAGCCGGGCACATCCTTCGGCGTCCCGTTCCACGAGCACTCGGGTACCAGCATCAGTTCGATGTCCTCGTAGTTGAAACGTGTCGGACCGCGCTCCACCGTCAGTACGGCCTCCGCCGTGGTCTGATGGTCCAGGCGATAGCCGATGCCCCCGCTGAACGACTCACCGTTGAGCTTGAGCACGGCGCCGCCGGGATTGGACGCCTGCACGGGCACCAGTATGTAGTCCCGGGTCTCCCCGGAATCGCTGAGGTTGGTCATCAGAACGGTGAAGCTGGCGATCGAGTCGGGCGACACGGCGGCGAGCACCGGCGGATTGATCCCCAGGCTGGTGTGGTCGCGCGGCTGGGTGCCTTCCTCGTACGGGCACGAGGATGTGCCTTCGACGAGGTCGAATACAGGTGTTCCGTATTTCCCGTCGGACATGATGTCCACCGTGAAGAAATCGCCCTGGTCGTCATCGGCGAGCGTGTAGCCGACGGTGCGGGTGTTGCCCGACTCGACCGAGCCTCCCTGCTTGATGGAGGCCTTCATCGTGGTCGAGAAGGTCTGCTCGGTTCCCGAACCGGCCACCTCGAAGCCGAGCGTCACGGAGTTCTCCTGCGAGGTCTCGATTCCCACATCCCAGTTGAAGGTGTCGCGGAGCTGGTTGGTCTCGGAGTAGTTGAAGTCGGCGCCGGCTGAGAACGAGCGGTTGCGTTGGAGCTCCGCCTCGGCCTTGAGCTCCTCGTTGAGGGCGAGGTGCGCCTCCCAGTTAAGCCTGGCCCGGTTGAGCTGCGGGGCCCGGTCGGGATTGGCCGCGGCAAGGTCGCGCAGGGCCGGGATCACCGTGTCGCGTATGTGGCCTACGGTGTAGAGATAGACGGTGTCGAAGCCGTCCGCGCCCATGGCCACGGCCTCGGACTTGACGAGACGGCACCCGTCGAGTTCGAGCACGTCGGTCTTCGCGAAGACGAAGTTCACGCCCACGCCCATGAACAGGTCAGCGTCGTCGCCCACGAACGCGTCACCGGTGGAGGTGGAGATCTTCTCGGTGGTGGTGGCGCAGAGCTGAACCTGGTTATTCAGGTTCGAGGATATGGTCACGTTGAGTTTGCCCTCGGTCGTGATGTCGAGGTCGGTATCCGTCATGAACCCGAAACCGGCGGTGAAATCAACGCCGCCCTTGATCTTGTTCACGTACCCGGTCGTCCGCGAAAGAAGTCCGGCCGTCTCGAAGGTCGTGCAGAACGAGGTCCCCTCCTCGATATAGGCCGACGATCCGTCTCCCGGCGGATCCCGCAGGACCATCAGGGGGATCCCGTCGGACACGGTCGTGAAGGTGGACTTGCGCGGATTGTGTCCGGTCACCAGGGCCCATTCGGTCACCGTCAGGGGCTCCTGGCCCTCGACCTCCGCGATGAAGGTGATCGCCTTCTGGAAGGAACGATCGTTGTTCAGGGCGTCGCGCCGGCCGGCGGCCGGATTGGGGGTGTTGCCTATGGTGACGTACGAACTTCGCTGGTTGCCGGATTCGACCATGGCCTGGCCGTCGCGGATCACCAGGACCTTGGGGTCATCCTGCTCGTCGAGCACCTCGTCGTACACGGTGACCGTTCCCGCATCCACCAGACACAGGTTGCCGTCGCCGTAGTCCTCCACGACCTCGATCGTAATGGGGACGCTCTGGCCCTGGTCGATCACCGGCACGGCGGGAATGGTCCCGCCGCCGGGAAGTTCGATCACCGGGTTGCCCGGGAAGCAGCCCTCGGGAAGGTCGGCGTCGATGGTTACCAACATCTGCAGCGGCGCCCGATACAGGAAGTCCAGCGTGCCGTCGCCCTCGCTGAGGTCGATTTCCCTGGATCCCACCCGGTCGAACCACTGGGTGATCGTCCCGAAGTCGAGATTGGTGTCGAGGATTTCCTCGAGATAGACGAAATACTTCTGCGGCGGCAGGTTCAGGACCTCCTGCTGGCTGACGTCGACGAAGGTGGGGGGAAGGCAGCCGCTTTCGCTCACGACCCCCAGGCGCAGGGTGCCGATCGGGAAGAGGCAGTCCCCGCCGCCGACGTTGATGGTCAACGCCCGCGAGGTGAGCTCCTCGAAGTCGAGGGCGTTCATGCTCTGGTCGACTTCGAGCACCATTTCCGCCGGGTAGAACTCGCGGCCCGCCGCGACCGGTCGGATCACGTTCGTGCCGAAATCGACCACGAGTTCGTACTCGCCGAGGTCGTTGGTCTGCCCCTGGGGGATGCCGTTCACGCGGATCTCGATGCCCTCGGCCACGCAGTTCGGCTCGGCCTGGAACCTGATGGTTCCGGTCAGGGTGAGGGACGTGGTCTCGGTGAAACTCACCTCGTTCTGCACCGGGGACTGCGCGCTTAGCACGATCGTCTTGTAGCTGGGCGTGAACGAGCGGTTCGGCGCGCGCGGACTCAGGATGAAGGTCGTGGCGCTGCCGTAACTGGCGGAGATCACGTAGTTGCCTTCGCTGTCGGTGATGGCGAAGGTGGCGATCGTGGGCGCGCCGGCATCGGTGATGAAGGCGCCGTTGGCCGCGACCAGGAACCGGCCCTTGTTCTGGGAATCCGGAGTCGCGACACCGGAGGTCTCGTCGAAGGTCCAGTAGGCGGCGAGGTCATCCGCGTCAGGGGCGACGTTCCGGGCCGAGTTCGCCAGGATCTCCTCTTCGGTGCGCACGGCGCTCCAGAACCGGAACTCGTCGATCTCGCCCTGGAAGGCTCTTTCCGTGGCGGGAATGCCGTCTTCCCCGATGTACTGGCCCAGGTGGAGGATGCCCGGCGTGAGCATGCCGTTATAGCCGATCTGGAACGTGGGGCTCGGAACCCCGTCGACCCAGAACTGTCCGATGCCGTTGAGGCGGCCCGCCCAGGTGACCGCGACGTGGTGCCACTGGCCGTCATCGATGTCGATGCCCAGCGAGGGGCTGGTTTCTCCGGCGAGGGACAGGCGCAGGTCGGCCAGATTCTCGACGCGGACCGGATCGCGGCCGAACGAACTCGAATTCAGGTCCTGCTCCCAGGATATCGGCGTCCCGCCCACGCCGGGGGTGGCTCCCCGGACCCAGAACTCGATCGTGAAGTCCGACTGGTTGACGTCGGGGTGCAGGTCGAGGCGTTCGGAAACGAATTCGCCCCGGAGGCCGTCGAGCATCACCCCACGGTTGAAGCTGGGTTCGATTCCGACCTCGACACCGGCCACGCCCGCGCCCTCGTAGGTCGCCACGCGGCCGGAAATCCGACCGTCCGGAGGACGCCGGCCCAGGTCGCAGCCGAGATCCACATCGCCGGCCGGTGTCTCGGCGATGACACAGTACTCGTAGACCCGCCCCGGGACGGCCGACATGTCGTCGTAGCGGAGCTGGTCGGCGGGGAAGGTCTCGATTTCCGTCCCGTCGCGGAACAGGCGAAATCCGGTCTCGTCAGGCAGGTTCGACCAACGCACCTGCACGCGATCCTCGATCGTGGCGTCGCTCGCGGTGACGTTGTAGTCGGTGAGGGGCTCGGCCGGGCCGAAGGGAATGAAAATGTTGTTCGCGCTCATGACCGCGAGGCCGTTGGTGCCCCAGCCCACCGCGATCCCGAATTGCCCGTCGCTCGGATAGGCGAAGATGTCTTGGGTGTGGACCCAGTTGCCGTCGGCCAACAATTCGTAGACATATACCAATTCCTGCCCGGGGGAGCCCACGGCGAGCCTGCCGGAGGCCAGGGCGATCGCGTAGCCGAAGCCGGTGCCTGCTTGCAGCGTTGTTTCGAGATTCCAGTTCTGCAGGCCGTCGCGACGGTAGACATGGACCTCGGCGGAGGTGGACGGCGACAGGGTCGAACCGACCACCAGGCGGTCGCCGTCCACGACGACGCGGGCGCCGAAGTCGCCACCGGCGCCGGCGGGGCGCTGAATCTCCTGTGTCGACCATACCCCCGGCGCTGTCCGTTCGGCGATGATGACACGACCACCGCCCGGCGCCTTGGGCACGCCCATCACCGCGACCGACCCGTCGACGTCGACGCTCGAGCCGAACAGCCCGTCGGGATAGGATGAACCGTCAAAGGTCTGCTCCAGGGTCCACTGTCGGCCCAGGTACGGGTCGAAATTCACGTCGTCACGCACCCACACGTCCACCAGGCCGGCCTCGCCGGGCCGGCGCTCCGGGGCGCCGACCGCGATCAGGCTCTTGTGGATCGCGACGCTGGCCCCGTAGTGGCGCAGGTCGGGAAGGTGCGGGGAGGTCAGTATCTGCGACTCGCAATTGACCGGGAAACCACTTCCCTGTCCCCAGTCGGCACACCATGAATTGGTGACCTGTTCGCGCCGGCTCCCGACATACACGCTCGTCGAGTCGTCACCGCCGCCGGTGACGAGAATGAATTCGCTGGCGTCGACCGCTCGGCTCAGGGTTCCCTGCCATCTGACGGGGGTGACCAGGTTCCAGGTCCCGTCAGTCTGGAGCTGGGAGGAACCGACCTGGCCGGGTCCCCGTGACCAGGCCAGATGGTCGCCATCGAAAGCCAGAAGCGGGTTCGACACCGTGCCCGTGAGCGAGGTCCAGTGGATGGTCGCATTGCTCGAGGAATAGGCCAACGAGGTCGGTGCCGTCGAGAGGGCGGACCCGAAGGCGATCGCCGGCTCCGACCTCAGCCCCTCGGGGCTGATGGCGATCACATGGTATTCGCTGATCCCGGCCGTGGGGGAGGTGTCGGAATAGCGGGTTCCGTCGCCACCGGTTTCGCCAATCTTGACGCCGTCCCGTTCGATGTCATATCTCACGTTCGTCACCGAGCGGTCCAGCCACGAAAGGACGACCTGCTGGTTGTAACCCGTGGAGGCGTGCAGTTCGGCCGGCGCCAGGAAGGTGGTCGAACCTGTCGCGCGCGAAAACGCGTCGGCCGATTCCCCACCGAAGTCGAAGGAACGGATCTCGTATTCGTAGGACCCGCCGACCACCAGGCCATTGGCGTCGTCATGAAATACGGTGTCGGGGGGGAGATCGGGGGAAACGAGCTGGAAGGCCCCGGTGGACCCACCCGGGCGACGGTAGACCCGGTAGCCATCCTCCTTGCGGGAATCGTCGTTCCAGCGCAAGGCGATCCTGGTCTCGAAATCCCCGTCGGAGGCAAGGAGATCGGTGGGCGCCTTGAGGAGGCGGGCGCCGACGTCGGCCGTCCGGGCGGATTCGCCGCCCAGGTCATCGAAGGCGGCCACGCCATAGTCGTATTCGGTGTCGTTGGCCGCGGTGGTGTCGTCGAACGCGTTCCGGTTGGCGACGGTCATCCCCACCTGGAGGTACTGGGACGTGTCGGCGCCAACTGGCTTGCGGTAGATGCGGTAGCCGTCCTCGATCGCCGACCCGTCCTGCCAGGTGACCCGGACGATATGCTCGAGTTCCCTGTCGCCCGCGCTCACCGAGGTGGGGGCCTTGATCCGGCGGAATCCCGTGTCACAGGCGACGAGCGGCGATTCCACGCCGAGCCCGGTCACGGCGGTGATGCACCAGGTGTGCTCGGCGGTGTCGATCCCCGAATCACTGATCTGGTAGCTGCCGACGCCCGGCGCGCGCGCCACCGTGCGGAAGAAAGTGGCGTCGCGGTATACCTTGAACAACGCCGCGGTGGTCGACGCCGTTTCCCAGGAAATCACGACATGGTCCTCGAATTCCCCGTCAGTCGCCGCCACGTTGACCGGGGGGATGACCTGGGAGAGCAGGCCGGAATCCTGGCTGTCCGGTCCCTGCGCCGAGGTGCCTCCGTCCACGGTCTTGGTGATGACGGAGTAGACGTAAGCGGTGCCGGGCACGGCGCCGAGCGCAACACGGTCTTCCCAGGACGCGGCGGGAGCCAGCAGACGGGCCACCACCTGGGCGTCGCGCAGCACGAGGACACTGTCCTCGGTGGCGCCGGGAAGGGTCCAGCTCACCTCGACGCGATCATCGAATTTCCCGTCGCTGGCCTGCACTTCGGTCGGGCCGGCCAGGGTGGCCGGTCCGCCGATACCTTCGTCACATACCTGCACCGAACCCTGTGTCGCACCCTGCAGGGCCTTGCCCGGCAGCGTCTTGGCCATGAGGGCGACAGCCTGGCTGGCGGCCACGCAGTATTCGTGGACGGTGCCGTCGGAACCTTCGGCCGCGAGATCCTCCCAGACGGTCACGTTTGGTCCGACCGTTTCCACCAGCACACCGTCGCGGTATACCTGGTAGCCATCCTCCTCGGACGACTCGTCGCCCCAGGTCACGACCACGCGGTCCGGCCAGTCGCCGTCCGTGGCGCTCACGCCCACCGGCGGCACCACGAATCCCCGCGTGCCGTAATCGCGTGTCGACCCGGTGGCGAGAGCGGAGGTTTCCGGAGCGCTGAACACTTCACCGTCGAAACCGAGGCGCGCCGCCACCGCGTACTCGTAGCGGACTCCCGCCACGGCGGTGTCGTCGTCATAGGTCTCGAGATCCGCGGCGATGGTGGTGAGGAGCTGGAAGGGGTCGGGCCCCTCTTCCCGGCGGTAGACGGCATAGCCGTCTTCGATGAGGGAGCGGTCGGTCCAGGACACGCGGACCCCGTCGACGAACAGGCTGTCCGAAGCGCTCACGTTCGTGGGGGAGAAAAGGCGGCGGGAACCCGTGTCGGATCCGAAGGCGACCTCGACATCCTGGGTGTCCATACGCACGACACGGTAGACATAAACTTCCCCCGGACGACCGGTCGTGTCCTCGAAGTTGAGCTGGTTCGCGCCGGTCAGCGACAGCAGCTGCCCGTTGCGTTCAATGCGGTAGTAGTAGTCGGCGTCGTCGACCCCGGTCCAGCTCAGGGAGACGCGTTCCTCGAACAGATCGTCCGAGGCGACCAGACGGACGGGGCCGAAGTCCAGGATGGTCGGTCCGGCCTCGTCGGCCACCCCGTCGCCATTGGGGTCGGGATCGGTGCCTCCCACCGAGGCGTCGACCAGGGGCGTTCCGAAGACGCTGACCGCGCTGACGGCGGCCTGGTTGGCATACGATCCGGCGGTGCCGGGATCGAGCAGGAAGCGCACGTGGGCGGTCTCCCCCGCGGCAAAACCGCCGGTGAGGACGCCGGTATCGGTCGAACCGTCGAAATTGGCGTTCGCCAGCACGGTGGCCGGTCCGCTGACCATCTGCGGCGGGCCTACGATCGTGAAGTTGCCGGCGCCGAAGGCGGCGTCGAGATCGTCGGTCAGGTCCAGGTTCTGCAACGTCACGTCGCCGAGATTCTCGAGGTACAGATCGACCGTCACGTTCACGTTGTCATAGCTCATGGTCTTGGCTACGCCGATCGAGGGCCGCTCGACGATCACCGAACCGATACTCTCCTCGTCGGGTATGCCGTTGCCGTCGGGATCGGGGTTGGGTCCCGGCGTCGAGAGGTCGTCCGCGGCGGTTCCGAGCAGGACGGAGTTCGCGTAGATGCCGGCCTGATGGAAATATTCGCCGGGCGTGGGTACGGTCAGATCCACCTCGAGGGTGGAGGTGGTGCCGATGGGCAACAGGCCATCGGCCAGATTGAGGTCGCCGGAACCGTCGAAGGCCGGGTTGGCCACCAGCGTTCCCGAGGTCACCGTCGTCCCGACCAGGGAGAAGTTCCCCGGCCCGAAGGCCGATTCGAGATCGTTCACTAACTCGGCAACGGCGAGGTCGGCATCCCCCAGGTTCTCCGCCGTGATCGTCATGAGGACGCGACCGGGCCCGAGGTCGGGACGGGAGGCCATGTCGAGAGCCAGGCCGACCACGGCCGACTCCAGGACGACCGTCGTGAGGTCGCTCTCGTCGGGCAGGCCGTCGCCGTCGATTCCGTCGGGATCGGTACCCGCGGTGGAGAGGTCGTTGACGGCGGTGGCGGCGAACGTCTCGGCCGACACGGCGAACTGCCCGGAGTAGCTGCCCGGGGTGGGGACTTCCACGGTGATCGAGACCACGACCGTTTCGCCCGGGGCGAGTGATCCCCCGTCGAAGAGTTCGGTGGCGAGATCCCCGTCGAAGCCCGGATTCAGTCCGAGCGAAACGGAGGACACCGTGAAGGAGGGTGGGCCCAGGAGTGTCCAGTTCCCGGAACCGAACAAGGTGTCCAGGTCGATGGGGGTGGAGAGGGAGGTCAACGCGACGTCCCCCATGTTCTCGACGGTGTAGTCGATCGCCACCGCGTAGGGCTGGCTCGAGGTGAAGTGCATGTCGAGCGCGGCCCCTACCAGAGGGGTCTCGAGGGCGATCACGGTGGGGCCGTATTGCCAGGGCGAGGCCTCGCCGTCGCCCGGGTCGGTCCCGGACACGGAAAGGTCGCCCTCCTCGATGCCGTTCGGGGTTTCGTTGCGAAGGCGAGCCGAATTCTCATGGTAACCCGCCGCCGGAACCTCGACCACCGTGCGCAGTTGAGCGGTCGCCCCCGGATTGATGCTGCCACCGGAGATGAGTTCGGTGTCTGCCGATCCGTCGAACCCGCCATTGGCGCTCACCGGACCGCTCACCGTGGTGGTGGAGACCACCGAATAATTCCCCGCGCCGAAAGCCGTGTCGAGACTGTCCTGCAGGCTCAGGGCCACTCCCGGGTTCAGCCCGAAGTTCTTCAGGTAGAAGTCGATGGTGACGGTGTACGGGTTGGAGCCCGTGACATTCATGTCCTTGGCGACGCCGATATAGGCGTCCTCGAAAACCAGCGTGGCGGAGGCGGATTCGTCGGGATTGCCGTCACCGTCGGCGCCGTCGGGATCACCGCCGGTCGTCGCGAGGTCCGAGACGGGAGAACCGCCCGCGGTTCCGGTGGCCATCACCAGGCCGCTGAACGTCCCGGGAGCGCCGGGACCCACCCTCAGCCTGAACTGGACCGCTTCGCCCGGCAGCAGGAAGCTCCCGGCCTCGATGCCGGTGACCGGATTGATCGAAACATTGGCCGATCCGCCGTACTTCTCCCAGCTGGTATTGTTCCAGTTTCCCGCCCCGAAAATCGCGTCGAGATCCGGCGCCACCTGCAGGTCGGTGATCGTATCGGTCGGCGAGAAGTTTTCCAGCACGAACACGAGACTCAGGTTGTAGATCGCGCCGTACCAGTCAGGGACCGTCAGTACCGATATGCTGCGCGACAGGAAGGCGAAGTCACAGGAGAGTCCGAGCGGAGAGGTTTCGAGCGGCGCGCTGAAAATCTTGAAACCGCCGTACCGTGCGGCGACGTAAGCCAGGTCGTCGCGGAGGATGAGATCCCAGGCTTCCTCTCCTCCGGTCGACGCGGTGCCCTTGAGCGTGATCGCCGCCGGGTTGCTCACGTCGAGGTAGAGGACTCCCGAAGCCTCGGCGGCGAGATAGGCCGTATTGCCGCGCACACGGATGCCGCGGCCGTTGCCGGGGCTTGAGTAACTGCCAATCTGGGTAGGTGTTACGCCGCTGAAATCCACGACGGTGAGGCCCGCGGCCTGATCCGCGACATAGACAAGGTCCTCGACGGCGTCGATTTCGATCGCGCCGCCGGGTGTGGCGAAATACGCCACGGGGTTCGGATTGGTCGGGTCCGTCACGTCGAGTCGACGCACGCCCCCGGGGTATTCGGCGACGTAGAGCGTGGTCGGCGAGGATCCGACCGAGAGGGCCGTTGCGTTCGAGGTCGAGGAGTTGCCGATCAGGGCCGGATTTAGCGGATCGCTCACGTCGATGGCGAACACGTCGCCGGAGGCCAGGTACGCGGTCGTTCCCACGACGAGAACGTCCGAGCCATAGCCGCTCAGGCCATCGGCCGTACCCAGCTCGGCGACCTGGACGGGCGCGTTTTTGTTGGACACGTTGATCACGCGCAGGCCGTTGGCGACGGCTACGAAGGCAAAGTCTCCGACCGTGTCCACCGCACGGGTGTCGCTGCCCAGCGCGAGGCCGCCCATCAGCACAGGGACCGCCGGATTCGAAACATCGAGGATCCGGAAGGTATCTCCGCCAAGCCCGTCGGAGATGTAGGCGTAATTCCCTTCGACGTCGACGCCGAAGGCCTGGTTCGTCGGGAGGGAACCGACCAAAGTCTGGGCGCCCGCGTCGGCGACGCCGATCCCGCAAAGGAAGAGGCCTAGCATAAAGGCAACGGACGCGGGCTCGAATAAACGGGTCCGGCGTACTGGAGTGCGGGCCAGCGGCATGATTCAACCTCCGAAAAAGAGCTTAGATTTCCATGTTCAGTAAAGACCTGGGTAAGGAGATGCCCCGCGTGAGGTTCGCCGGGACGCTCCATAAAAAAAATTCACCCAGACGAGCCGGTCTGCACAGTCATGGAGAAAACAAGAGGGAAACAGTTTAGCATGAAAGAAATCGTGAAAGTGAAAATTGTTTTCAATTGATATTGAGGGGTCAAAAAAGACCCCTCATGGGGGACCACCCCCCGGTCGCACCAGGTGAAACTGCTGACCGACCTGGATGATGCGGCGCCCTGGAAGGTGAAGATCGTCCAAAGGTGGGGACGGGATCAGGCCTGGTTTCCGGACGCCGGCGCGGTCAGCCTCAACCCGACGATGGCTACCAGCAGGAGCGTCAAGAACACGACCCGCCAGAAGGTGACCGGTTCCTTGAACAGCACCACGCCCAGAATGGCGGCCCCCAGGGCCCCGATGCCCACCCAGACGGCATAGGCGGTGCCGATGGGCAGGGTCTTCGCGGCGATCCCCAGCAGCCACATGCTCGCGACGATCGCGGCCAGGGTCAGCGCCGTCGGCAGGGGCCGCGAGAAGCCGGCGGTGTATTTGAGGCCGATGGCCCAGCAGGTTTCCAGCAGGCCGGCCACGACAAGAATAATCCAGGCGGACATGGGGGCTCCTTGATCGAATCAGGTTTCGGCATGGCTCTCCAATCCGAGGTTGGGTATCATAATCCTTCCTGTCCGCAGATCAACAGGTCCTTGACCATGAGGGAATATCTTGGCACCCATCGACCCCGGCAGCTGGCAACGTCTAGAACCCTTCTTCGACCAATTGCTGGACACCGATCCCGCCGGGCGTGAAGCCTGGTTCGCGGCGTTCGAGGAAACCGTTCCGGGTGACGCCGACCTGCTGCGCGACCTGCTGGCCGCCCACGAGGCGGAAAGCGGGCGCCTGGACATTCCCCTGGCCGAAGCCGCCGCCCGGCTGGTGGCCGAAAGCATGGACGATCCCCTGATAGGGCAGACCCTGGGGGCGTTCCGGGTGGAGAAGGAGATCGGCCGCGGGGGCATGGGGGTGGTGTACCATGGGATCCGCGTCGACGGCGAATTCGACCAGGACGTCGTGATCAAGGTGCTTCGCCTGGGCGTCGACTCGGAGGAAACCCGCCGGCGCTTCCTGCAGGAGCGCCAGATCCTGGCCCGGCTCGACCATCCCACCATCGTGCGCGTGCTCGACGGGGGGTTCACCGGCGACGGGCGCCCCTACATCGTCATGAACGAAGTGGTGGGGCAGCAGCTGGACCGATATTGCGATGAACAGCGACTGGACGTTCGGGCCCGGGTGAGGCTGTTCCTGAACGTCATCGAAGCGGTGGATCACGCCCACCGCCACCTGGTGATCCACCGTGATCTCAAACCCGGCAACGTCTGGGTGGACAGCAACGGGAAGGTGAGCCTTCTCGATTTCGGCATCGCCAAGATCATCGAAGACGAAGGCACCGGGGGCCTGACGGTGACCCAGAACCGGGTCATGACCCCGGAGTACGCCAGCCCCGAGCAGTTCCTCGGAGGGGAAATCACCACCGCCTCGGACGTCTACCAGCTGGGGCTGCTGTTGTACCAGCTGTTGACCGGCCAGTTGCCGTACGGCGAAAAAGCCGGGTCGGCGCGGGAAATGGAAAAGCAGGTATGCGAAGCGGATCCGGTGCCGGCCAGCCGCGCGGTGACCTCCATGACCCGGGCCCAGACGGAAGCATTTTTCCTGACCCGGGACCTGCCGGCCGGAAAACTGAAAAAAATCCTCAGCGGTGATCTGGACCTCATTCTGCTCAAGGCCCTGCGCAAGGAGCCCGAACGCCGCTACAACACGGCCCACGGTTTCAGGGCCGACCTGATCCGCTGGTTGTCCGGCGAGAGGATCATGGCCCGCCCGGACTCTTTCGGTTATCAGGCCCGGCGGTTCGTCAGGCGTCATCCGATGGCGCTGGTTTTGACCGCCACGATCATCCTGGGCACGGCGGGTTTCACCCTTTTCCACCTCAAGCAGATCACCTCGGAACGGGATATCGCCCGCCTGGAATCGGAACAGCGCAAGGAGGTGTCCGATTTCCTGGTCAACCTGCTGCGGATTCCCGATCCCACCGCCGCCGAAGGCAGGGAGGTGACCGCCCGCGAGCTGCTGGCCGATTCCTATCCGCGCATCAGGGACGACTTGACGAATCCCGCCACCAAAATCCGCCTTCTGGCGGTGGTGGGAGAAGTCTCGAAAAACCTGGGCCTGTTCGACCAGGCCGATTCGGCCCTGACCCTGATGACCTCCCTGTCCGCCGAACTCTATGGCCCCCGCAGCCTGGAAACGGCGAACGCCCTTTACGAATTGTCGGCCCAGTACCGCACGGCCCGCGAATACGACAAGGCCCTGGGTCCGGCCGAGGAATCCCTGTCCATCAAGGAGGAATTGCTGCCACCCGGCCATCTGGACATCGGGTTTGCCCTCAACTCGGTGGCCCTGGTCCACCGGGAACTGGGGGACTATCAACAGGCCGAGGTCGAGTTGCGCGAGGCCATGGCCATCGTCGCGGCCCAGTTGCCCGAGGACGACCCCAGGCTGACGAATCTCAAGGGGGACCTGGCCTATGTCCTGCGGACGGTGAAGGAGTGGGACGAATCCGAGGTCCTGTACCGGCAGGTGATCGCCGAAATGAGGGCCCGGCCGGATGAATTTCCCGGGACCCTGCCCGCGGCGCTGAACAATCTGGCCTACCTGCTGAAGCAGAAGGAGAAGTACCCCGAAGCGGCGGCCCTGTACCGGGAGGCCATCCAGGGCATGGAGAACTTCCACGGGGAAGCCCATCCCCGAACCGTCATGTTCCGGGGCAATCTGGCCGCGGTGCTGCAGCAGATGGGGGAATACGAGGAGGCCCGGCAGGCGCTGGAAACAAACGTGGAGCAGCAGATCCATCTGAACGGGGCCGACCACTGGCGGGTGGGCGTGACCCAGAGGACCCTGGGTTTTTTCCTGTTCATGATCGGCCAATTCGAGGATGCCGAGCCGGCCTACCTGGCTTCCGGGGAAACCTTCTCCAGGGTCCTCGGTCCGGACCACCCCTGGACCGCCACCGTCGGCGCCATGCGGGCGGTTAACCTGCACTGCGCCGGGGATGAGGCGCGTGCCGAACCGCTTTGGAACCGCTGCTTGCCCATCCTGGACTCTCCGGAAGCCCGGGGGGACAGGAACGTCCAGACCATGCTGAACCTCCTGGTGGAAAATATTCCCGACGGGAACGAGGCCTGGTCGCAGCGGGTCTCCGGGTTGATCGCCGGCGAATCGGGTGACGACGGGTCAGGCCGATAGGATCTGGTGCAGCAGGGTCTTGGCCTTGACCCAGGCGCGACGGACGGTGCGTTCGCTGACGCCCAGGGCCCCGGCGGTTTCGGTTTCCGTCAATCCCGTGAAATACCGACACTCGACGACCCGCGCCAGCTGGGGGTCGTATTCCTCCAGGCGCTTCAGCGCCTCGTCCAGGGCCAGTAACTCCTCGGCCTGGTTTTCCATCTGGAACAGCTCTTCCTGGAAGGTCAGGGGCACACCTCCGCCGCCCCGCTTGGCGGCTTTACGCCGGCGCGCCGCATCGATGACCACGTTGCGCATCACGACGCTGCAGACCCGCAGGAAGTGGTCCCGGTTGAGCATGACCTTTTCCTGGCCGCCGTTGAGCTTGATGAAGGCCTCGTGGACAAGGGCCTGGGTATTGAGGGTGGCCCTGGACCCACCGCCAAGCTGGCGCCTGGCCATGAGCTGGAGCTCGTCGTAGACGATGGGAATGAGCTTGGCGAAGGAGTTGGTGTCTCCTTCGCCAAACGCATGCAGCAGCAAGGTGATTTCAGATAGTTTTTCCATGTGTCCGTTTCGGGAATGT
>Ga0210065_1000080_pt1 | contig 29244 bp, 29 predicted proteins | sample Muzzi_PWB_D1_FD_185533 | JGI IMG/M metagenome (GOLD analysis project Ga0210065, IMG submission 185533) | Wetland microbial communities from San Francisco Bay, California, USA, that impact long-term carbon sequestration - Muzzi_PWB_D1 (SPAdes) | ecosystem: Environmental > Aquatic > Marine >... | reverse complement strand
TCTATTGCAACATAGGTGGATTAGGTGTTCAGTCAAGACAATTCAGTACAAACACCCTTGTGGCCCGCAGATCTAGAAAGCCGGCTTGTCCGGTGTGGCCTGGTAGCGGGCGACGGCATCCGTAATTTCTTTACGGGCTGCATCAAGACCTTCCCAGTCACCGGTCCTTACCCACTTGTTCTGCTCGAGATCTTTGTAATGTTCAAAGAAGTGCTCGATCTGGTCCAGCAGCATGCCATCCAGGTCTTTGTATGTTTTGATATCCCGGTAGATACCGGTCACTTCGGTAACCGGGACTGCGAGAACCTTGGAGTCTTCGCCGGCTTCATCTTTCATCTGCAACACGCCGACCGGCCGGCAGCGCACGACCGTGCCGGGTAACATCGGTAGTGGCAGTACGACAAGGACATCAACCGGGTCGCCGTCACCACACAGGGTTTTCGGTACGTATCCGTAGTTGCAGGGATAGTACATCGCGGTTTTGAGCATCCGGTCGACAAAAATCGCACCTGACTCCTTGTCCACCTCGTATTTGATGGCAGGACTGTTCATCGGGACTTCTATGATGACGTTGATATCGTCGGGTACATTTCTTCCGGGCGGGACCTGTTGCAGACTCATTTTGACTTCCTTGATTGATGACCGGTCATTATACGCAAACTAAATTTACTTAGCGGTTTTAGCCAGGTTTTCAGTGAGATTTTCTATTAAGTTTTCCGTCTTCGTTTCAAAGCCGCACATAAGCAACTACAATATCCGCCCCGTTCAAAAGGTATTGATTAATGTGTCCGGCAACACCTGAAAAAAACAAAAACCGTGGTTATGTCATCCCGATCGGTGGCGCGGAAGCAAAACATAAAGATCCGGAAATTCTCGAGCGTTTCGTCACGCTTTGCGGGGGAGAAAACGCGCGCATACTCGTTATTCCTACCGCGTCAGAACTGGATGAGACCGGTCCCATGTACCTGGAGCTTTTTGAAAGCCTGGGTGCAAAAGCGATGTGTATCCCGATTGAAGAGCGCGACGATTGTTACGAGGAAGAGACCATTTCAGTGATGGGAAGGGCCACGGGTATTTTTATCACGGGTGGCAACCAGCTACGTCTGAGCACGATACTGGGTGGTACACCGGTGGCCCGCGCCATCCGCAGGCTCAATGCGGAGGGTGTGCACATGGCGGGTACCTCCGCAGGCGCTGCCATTATCTCTGAACACATGATAGCCGGTGGCCGTGGCGGACCGTCGCCACGTGAAAGTGGTGTTGTACTTGCACCCGGGCTGGGGTTGACCAATCGCGCCATTATTGATCAGCATTTCAACCGGCGTGGCCGCATGGGACGCTTGCTTGCAGCCCTGTCGTTTAATCCATTTGTATGTGGTTTGGGTATTGATGAGAATACGGCAGCCTTTATCGCGCCGGATGGGAGTATGGAGGTGGTTGGCCACGGTACCGTGACGGTGGTGGACCCATCGGGCCTGACCCATTCGTCCATGAGCTATGTGCGCAAGGCCGAAGCCGTTTCACTTATCGGTCTGAAACTGCATGTACTGGCTAGCGGTTCCCGGTTTAACCTTGAGACACGTGAAGCAAAATTGTAAATATAAACTGACCGGAAACAGGACGGCGCTCCGATATGCGATCCGGGCACAGCGTGATATTGTTACGCCTGAACCCGTGAATCCGTCAGCCCCGGATTTGCTTTGAAACTGACATGAAGGCCTTGCTATGAAAATCCTCTCCACCAATGTATACGTCGGTCCCAGCCTGTACGCCCATTTTCCGGTTATCCGTCACCACGTTGACCTGGGCATCCTGGAGGAGTGGCCGTCCGCGCGACTCGGAGACACATATATTGATGCCTTGCTCAAGGCACTGCCTGGCCTGCACAACCATGGTTGTTCCTATGGTGAACCCGGCGGGTTCATTCGCCGTATGCGTGAGGACGAAGGCACCTGGATGGCCCACATCTGGGAGCATGCTTCCCTGGAGTTACAAAATGAAGCGGGTTCATCCGTTTCATTTGGCCGCACCCGCAGTTCCGGCATGCCAGGCCAGTACAACATGGTGTTTCAGTACAAGCAGCGTGATGTCGGTCTTGAGGCTGCACGTATTGCCCTCCAGCTATTGCTGAGCCTTTTACCCGAAAACCTCAAAAAGGCGCTTTCTTCTGAAATTGACAAGGATTTCAATTTTGAGGAAGAGCGCGACGAATTCATCGTTTTCGCTCAGCGTAAGGAGCTGGGACCAAGTACCGCATCGCTGGTCAATGCCGCCGAAGAGCGCCAGATCCCCTTTTTGCGGCTCAACAAATATTCCCTCGTTCAATTTGGCCATGGTGCCTACCAGCAGCGTATCCAGGCCACCATTACCAGCAAAACACCGCATATCGCAGTAGAGATTTCCTGCGACAAGGAAGACACCCATAACCTGTTGCGTGATCTTGGTCTGCCGGTTCCTTCACAAAATATGGTGTATAGCCCGCGCGAAGCGGTGCGTGCTGCACGCAGTATGGGTTTCCCGGTGGTACTCAAGCCCTTGAATGCCAATCACGGCCGGGGTGTTTCGATCAACCTGACCACGGATGAACAGGTCGAAAGTGCCTTCGCTTTTGCCCGGGAGCAGGGCACCAGTAAAGCGGTGCTGGTTGAAAGTTATGTCGAGGGCTTTGATCACCGCATGCTGGTGGTCAACAATGAACTGGTTGCGGTGGCCAAGCGGGTACCAGGCCATGTTGTGGGTGATGGAAAAAGTACCGTCAAGGAATTGGTAGACAAGGTCAACGAGGATCCACGCCGTGGTATCGGACATGAAAAGGTATTGACCCGCCTTGAACTTGACCGGCCGGCACTCGAACTGCTGGCAATGGCCGGTTTTGATGCAACTTCAATTTTGCCGGCAGATGAGATTTTCTTCTTACGTAATACAGCCAATCTTTCTACTGGCGGAACCGCCATCGATCTGACCGATGTCGTGCATCCCGATAACCAGGAAATGGCAGAGCGGGCGATTCGTGCCGTGGGTCTGGATGTGGGTGGTGTGGATTTCCTCACACAGGATATCACCCAGTCTTACAAGGAAATTGGTGGCGCGATCGTCGAAGTCAATGCAGCACCAGGTTTTCGCATGCATGTGGCTCCCTCGGAGGGTAAACCACGTGATGTTGCCGGCAAGGTGATGGATATGCTGTTTCCGCCGGGTTCACCAGTACGTATTCCGGTTGCCAGTATTACCGGTACCAACGGCAAGACCACGACATCCCGCATGCTGGCGCACATTTTGAAAACTGCCGGCCACACGGTAGGTCTGACTTCGACGGATGGCGTTTATATCGATGGCCGCCTGACGGTCAAGGGCGATATGACCGGACCGACCTCTGCTCACATTGTACTGCGTGACCCGACGGTCGATATCGCCGTGCTGGAAACGGCCCGTGGCGGATTGCTGCGTTCAGGTCTGGGTTACCGTCGTTGTGATGTATCGGCCTGCCTGAATGTGGCCGCAGACCATCTCGGTCTTAAGGGGATCGACACGCTGGAGCAACTGGCGGAAGTCAAACGTATCGTCATCGAGGTCGCCCGCGATACCGCCGTACTCAATGCCGATGATCAGCTATGCCTGAACATGGCCGATTACACGCAGGCTGAACATGTCTGTTATGTCACGATGAATCCGGCGCATGCACTGGTTAAAGAACATATACGCGCCGGCGGCAGGGCAGTGGTGCTGGAACAGGGCTTCAACGGTGACATGATCACCCTTTATGACAAGGGAACGCATTACCAACTGGTCTGGACACACCAGATACCGGCGACCATGGATGGCAAAGCCACGCACAACGTACAGAATGCAATGTTTGCCGCCGCCCTTGCCTATTCGCTGCACAAGTCACTGGATGATATCCGCCATGGCCTGCGTACCTTTGGCTCGACGATATTCCAGGCACCCGGTCGTATGAATGTGTTTGATGAACATCCATTCCGGGTGATCCTTGATTACGGGCATAATGCCGCAGCCATTCACAGTATTTGTCAATTGGTTGACAGGCTGGAAGTGCCAGGCCGGCGAATCTGCGTTTTGGCAGCACCGGGTGATCGCCGCGATGAGGATATCCGCGCCATTGCGGATGAGGCCAGCGGCCATTTTGATCATTACATCTGCCGCGCGGATGACAGTCGCCGCGGGCGTGGTGAATCGGAGGTGCCGGATATGTTACGTGACCAGTTGGTGGCCAACGGTATTGATTCCGGCGCGATTGATATTATACCGGATGAGATACTGGCAGTAGATGCTGCACTGGATATGGCAAAGGAAGGCGATCTGCTGGTCTTGTTTGTCGATCATGTCAGGCGCTGCTGGAACCAGGTGATTCATTATGAAGGTCAAAGTGGCGCATCTGTCAGCACTGAAAAAGTCAAGCCTGTCCATAGTTTTGTGGAACCGGATCCGGATGCTTTTTCTCTCGATTCCGGTGTACGCCTGGTCAGGGATGAGCGTGGTGTGCGCGTGGCCAGAGAAGAAGAAGCCGACTAAGGCATCACAGCTGTGAAAATAGAGTTGCTTGACAGTCGCCGTCTGACTGGCCCCAACCTGTTCTGGGAGCGGCCGGGGGCGATACTTGATGTTGCCATTGACGGCATTCCTCCAGACCGGCTGATTTCGGCCTGGTCAAGGCAGGTGAGTTCCTTGATGGAGGCAGTTGGATGGCCGTCCGGATTTTTCTGTTCCCGCGTTTTTGACGGGGGTGTCAGCCTGGTCATCGGCGCACCGATAGACGTGCTGTACGCAGCTTGCGAGTTAAATGAGTTTGCCTTCAACCGGGCCGTCGCAACCCTCAAAGGTGAGCCACTGGCGGACTTGAATGACGCCATTGCAAGCTTGTCAAACCTGGTTGCCACCGAAAGCAAACCAGCTCTGCTGGCACTGCAGGCTGCCGCTGCCTATCACCACGTAGCTTTTCTTTGGGATGATGACGAGGTATCGGTTGGCTACGGTAAAACAGCCGTCATATGGCCGGCCGATCAATTACCGGAACCGGAAAACGTAAACTGGTCAGCTATCCAGCCGGTACCGCTTGCTATCGTCACTGGTACCAACGGAAAATCAACAACGGTCAGGCTTTCAGCCGCGATACTGGCGGCAGCCGGTCTTCGCGCCGGTATCACATCAACCGATTACATACGCGTCGGTGAAAAAATACTTGATCGGGGTGATTATTCCGGACCGGGTGGTGCACGTGCTTTGTTGAGGCATTCGGAATCCGAAGTCGTTGTACTGGAGGTTGCCCGCGGCGGTCTGCTGCGTCGCGGTATCGGTGTAGAGCATGCAGATGCTGCCCTGATCACCAATATAGCCACTGACCACATGGGTGAATACGGGATCAATAGCCTGGCGGAAATGGCTGAGACCAAGTTCATCGTGCGTCGGGCGCTAGCAACTGAAGCACCACTGATACTGAATGCCGATGATCCCGAAAGTGTCAGGATGGCCGCGACACTTGGCAACAGGATTATCTGGTTCGGGTTGGATGCAAGTCATCCGGTGTTGCACAGGCAGCTGCAAAGGCAGCGTGAGGCGGCTTATCTTTCCGGTGGCTGGCTGGTGCTGGCAGGTCCGGAAGGAAGGCGCAGAATTCTGCGGGCCAAAGACATCCCGATCAGCTTTGGTGGTGCGGCCCGCTACAATATCAGCAACGCGCTGGGCGCGATGGCACTGTGCCATGTTCTTGGTGTTACCGATGCGGCGCTGGCCAAGGGTCTCAGGAACTTCAGTGGCGACGCCGATGCCAACCCCGGACGGGGTAATATGTTTGAGAAAAACGGTATCAGGATTTTTCTTGATTTCGCGCACAATGAGCATGGCGTCAGGGCGATCCGTGATACGGTCAGAGCCTTTAATGCCGAACGGCGTATTGTTTTGATCGGGCAGGCGGGTGATCGTACCGACCAGGACATACATGATCTGGTCAGTGCTGTTTGCGATCTTGACCCCGGTCGATTACTGGTGTGTGATATGCCGGGTTACGAGCGTGGACGCGAAGCCGGTGCGGTCGCTGAAATGATCAGCAAATTCGCCATTGCGGACGGTATTCCAAAAGAGGCGGTAAGCCTGTTCAGTAGTCCGCTGGAGGGTGTAAGGCAAGCATTGGCCGATGCCCGCGAAGGCGATTTCCTGGTACTGCTGGCATTTTCCCAACGTAAGGAAGTGCTGGCTTTACTCCGGGAATTTGTAGCAAGTAATTAGACTTGTGGATATCTGAATGGCAAAGCTTTATTTCAATTTTTCATCAATGAACGCCGGCAAGACCACGGTCCTGCTGCAATCGGCACACAATTACCGTGAACGCGGTATGACGCCACTGTTATTTACACCGAAGCTCGATGACCGCTATGGTGAGGGCTGGATCAAGTCACGTATCGGTCTGCAAGCCAGGGCCACGATATTCACCGCGGATGATGACCTGTTCGAAATCACCCGGGCACAACTGGAAGCGCGGAATATCCACTGCGTTCTGGTCGATGAGGCACAGTTTTTATCACGCGAGCAGGTCTACCAGCTAAGTGAAGTCGTTGACCGTCTGAATATACCGGTGCTGTGTTTTGGTTTAAGAACAGATTTCCAGGGTGAACTGTTTGAGGGCAGCAAATACCTGCTGGCCTGGGCCGATCAGTTGACCGAAATCAAAACCATTTGCCACACGGGCCGAAAAGCCAACATGGTGGTGCGGGTGGACGATGAAGGATATGCCCTGAAAGAAGGTGCACAGATAGAAATCGGCGGTAACGAACGCTATGTTTCGGTCAGCCGGGCCGAGTTCAAAAAGGTTTTTATCGGTGGCCAGCGTATCAAGTTCATTGAGCCTGTATCCGCTGATGGCGATGATAAAAATGAAGCAGATGGTGAACAAGAGAGTGACAGGCTGCTATAGTCAGATCATGAAGCCGCTATTTTGGTGACAGGAGCACGACGATGCGCTGGTTATTCTTTTTGATCATTGTATTTGCAGTATTGTGGTATATCCGCGGTATTGAAGACGTCAAACCGCCGCCCATCGAAGAGGGCATCATCGGCGGCCCGATCAAGGCCCTGCACAAGGCCGAAGGTTTTGAAAAGTCCTACCTGGATGCCACCGATGCGCATCAAAAGCAGATGGAAGAACAGCTCGAGAAAGATTCCGGCGGTTAAGCCCTTATGTCCAGGGCCTGTAACAGGTCAACAGTAATGTCATCGGCATCTTCAATACCAACAGACAACCTGAGCAATCCTGCGGTAATGCCAAGCCGTTGACGCTCTTCTGCCGAGACCTTCTGGTGCGAGGTTGCTACCGGCTGGCAAATGGTGGTTTCCACACCACCGAGACTGATGGCGCAGTTCACCAGTTCGAGACGACGGATATAGCTGACCGGATCAATATCGTCGGCCAGTTCAAACGACAGCATACCGCCGAAACCCTGCATCTGCCGGGCTGCTATCGCGTGGCCCGGATGTTCATCCAGTCCCGGGTAATAAACACGTTTTATACGATCGTTATCATTCAGGTGCCCGGCAATTAGCGCGGCATTGCTGCTTTGGCGGGTCACTCTGAGCTCCAGCGTTTTGAGACTGCGCTCCAACAGATGACAGTCCTGAGCATTCAGGCACCCGCCATAGGCAACTGCGTGATTACGGACTTTTTCGATCAATGACTTGGAGCCGTTGACGGTGCCGCAACACAGGTCGCTATGGCCGCCAAGGTACTTGGTGCCGCTGTGCATGACCAGGTCGAAACCGTGCAGTAGTGGGTTTTGCAGGATAGGCGAGGCAAACGTATTGTCAATAACCGTGATAATCCCACGTGGTTTTGCGAACGCCGCTACCGCCGCGAGATCCACTACCGTGAGCAGGGGGTTGCTGGGTGATTCGACAAATATCATCCGGGTACCGGGGCCGCTGGCAGCTTCAATGGATTTCACATCCGTTGGGGTAAAGGTGTAGCTGATTCCAAAACGCTTTAACTCGTTGACGATAAGCGCGTGGGTGCCGCCGTACAATCCCTCGGTCAGGACAACGTGAGCACCGCTGTCCAGCAAGCCAAAAAGGATGGCAGATATGGCAGCCATCCCGGAACTTGTGACCAGTCCGGCCCCGGCGCATTCCAGCGTGCTCATCTTTGCAGCAACCACGTCATGATTGAGGGTATTGAAGTAACGTGGGTAGCGCACTTCGGAATCATCCAGGTATTCAATCGCACTGGAAGAGAGCAACGGGGTATTCAAGCCCCCCATATTTTTATCGCGGCGGATGCCTGCGCGCACGGCTTGTGTCGATTTTTTCAAAATGAGTACCCGGTTTGACTGGTGGATTTGCAGCTATTGTGGATCAGCGCTGACAGGCAGGGCAATAATAACTTGACCTCTGACCGATTACCTTTTGCTTTATGGTCGTACCACACTGGAAGCAGTCGCTGCCGGCACGATCATAAACCAGCAGTTCCTGGGCAAAATAACCCGGCGCGCCGTCTGAATTTACAAAGTCCCGCAGGGTCGTGCCACCGCGTCTTATGGCCCTTGCCAGCACATCACGAATGGCAGCCACCAGGCCGTCGTAGCGTTGCCTGGAAACCCTGCCGGCGGCGCGTTGAGGGTGAATCCCCGCCATGAACAGGGCCTCGGATGCGTAGATATTGCCGACACCGACAACGATATGCCCATTCATGATGAAATTTTTGATTGCCAGGTTGCGACCGCGTGAGCGCTGATATAAATAATCTGCGGTAAATTCGTATGATAGCGGTTCAGGACCCAGGTCTCTCAGTAATTCATGCAACTGCATTTCACCGTCCACCCATAAAAACGCACCAAATCGACGTGGGTCGTTAAAGCGCAGACACACGCCATTTTGCAATTCAACATCTATATGGTCGTGTTTCTGCGGGGCCGCAGGCTCCTGCAGAATTCGCAATGAACCGGACATGCCAAGGTGGATGAGCAGACCGCCTTGCCGGAGTTTCAGTAACAGGTATTTTCCGCGTCTCTGAACGCTGACAAACTGTTGCCCTTCAGCATTTACAACATCGGCGGGTACCGGCCAGCGTAATCTCGGGTCGCGGACGATGACACGCGCGACGCGCTGATTCAGCAGGTATGGCTCAATGCCCCTGAGGGTTGTTTCGACTTCCGGCAATTCGGGCATTTGAGCTTAAAACCTTTGTGATAGCATTCGATCCCATGGACGATATTACACTGGTTGGCATTGATACGGGCGGTACTTTTACCGACATCGTCGTCCTCGAGCACGACTCAGGCACCAGCACGATGCGACAGTGTAAAGTGCTTTCGGACCCGTCCGATCCATCCAGCCCGATCATTGAAGGTTTGAAGCGGCTGGGTCTGGATAAGCGGAAACTGCAGATCATTCACGGTACAACCGTCGGCACCAATGCAGTTTTGGAAGGTAAGGGTGCCCGTGTCGCCTATATCACCAGCGCGGGCTTTGCCGACGTGCTGACGCTTGGCCGCCAGGAACGGCAGCAGGTTTACCAACTCATACAGGCTGAGACCGAGCCGCCGGTGCGGCGGGATTTTTGCCTGGAAGTATCAACGCGTATTTCCTCGAAGGGGGATTTGCTCCGCAGTGCCAGCGACGAAGAACTTGAACAGCTGAAGATCCGTCTTGAATCCCTCGGTGTGGAAGCAGTGGCAATTAACCTGTTATTTTCCTTTTTGCAACCGGATGAGGAACAACGGATTGCCGAAAAGTTGGCAGACCAGTGGTTTGTTTCCTGCTCCGGCAAAATTCTGCCGGAGGTGCGCGAATATGAACGCGGTATAGCGACCTGGTTGAATGCCAGTGTCGGACCGGTTATTTCCCGCTATTTGCAGCGTCTTCAGACCCGTTTGCCAGGTGCCGCTATCGCGGTTATGCAGAGTGCCGGAACAACCATAGCGGCGGACCAGGCGGCGGACCAGGCGGTACGTTTGTTGTTGTCAGGGCCAGCGGGAGGCCTGGCGGCGGCGCGTAGCATCGCTGCGCAGACCGCGAACCATAAGCTGATGAGTTTTGACATGGGCGGTACCTCGACAGACGTCGCCCTTTTCAACGGTGAGATTCCCTTGACCGGGCAGAGTCGGCTAGGAACGTGGCCATTGTCGATCCCCTCGGTGGATATCCATACGATCGGCGCCGGCGGGGGGTCGATCGCCAGGGTGGACAGGGCCGGCATGCTGCTGGTTGGTCCGGAGTCTGCGGGCGCCAGTCCCGGCCCGGCCTGCTATGGCAAGGGTGGTGTGCAGGCAACGGTCACCGATGCCAACCTGGTATTGGGGCGGATACCTGAAAACATCCTGCTGGGGGGATATCTCCCCCTGGATTTACAATCGGCAAAGCAGGCAGTTGCAAAACTGGCAAATGAAATGGCCTGTGATCTGCTGGAAGCGGCGCAGGGTATCGTACGCCTGGCCAACGAGCACATGGCGCGTGCCCTGAGGGTCATTTCCGTCGAGCGCGGTCATGACCCGGCGGATTACGCGTTACTGTGTTTTGGAGGTGCCGGTGCACTGCATTCCTGCGATCTGGCTGAATTGTTGAACATGGCACGGATCATCGTCCCTGCCCGGGCAGGTGTATTGTCGGCCATGGGTATGTTGGTTAGCGAACCCGGCCGGGAACTTTCACAGGCCGTGCTCAAACCGCTGCACGACTTGCGTGACGAGACCATCGGAGATGGGTTCAAAGCACTGGAAACCGATGCCCGGCATCAACTGACAAATGAGGGCTGTCATGCCCGAAGCGTGACATTCAGACGTCAGCTGGAGCTGCGTTACAAGGGCCAGAGCGCAACCCTCAGTGTCGACTGGTCGCCTGGTGGAGCACATGAAGCGCTGTTCCACGAGGCACATGCAAAGGCCAGCGGCCTGCGATTGCCACATCCGGTTGAGTTGGTTAATTTGCGTTTAAGCGCCCGTGCTCCGGCAGTTTTGAAATCGATTAATGTCCGGCAGGAAAGCCGGGTATTTGAATCAGGCCAGCAGATATATATGCCTGAACTGGACGACAAGGTGAACATGTATCACCGCAGTGGCTTGGCTCCCGGTAAGTCCCTTGAAGGGCCGTTGCTGATAACAGAATCAGCCGCCACCGTGTGGATCAAGCCCGGTTGGGTGGTCACACCGGATGAATGGGGGAATCTGTTTTTACAGCTTGTTGAATAGGCCGTGCAAAACTGAACCACGCCGCTCCTCGGCAATTGCTCCTGCATCGCCTCAAGCGCCTACTCTTGGTGCTCTACCTCCTGCATGGCCCAGGCCACCCTCTCGACCGGTTCCCGGTCTCACCTTCTCCTGAACATAAAAAAACCCGCAGAGTGTGCGGGTTTGATTATTTCGATTGATGCCGTGGACCAATTACTTGATCTTGGCTTCCTTGTACATCACGTGCTTACGTACAACGGGATCGTATTTTTTCATCTCCATTTTTCCAGGAGTATTTTTTTTGTTTTTATCCGTCGTATAGAAGTGACCGGTTCCCTCGGAAGATACCAGGCGGATTTTATCTCTTGCTGATTTTGCCATGATCCTGACTCCTTAAAATTTTTCGCCGCGCGCACGCAGATCGGTCAAAACGGCATCGATACCTTTCTTATCAATAATACGTAATCCTTTAGAAGAAATACGTAAACGAACCCAACGATTTTCACTTTCCACCCAAAAGCGGTGGTGGTGAATGTTGGGCAAAAAGCGCCGCCGGGTCCTTGCATTTGAATGCGATACGTTATTTCCGGACATTGGACCTTTACCGGTTACCTGACAAACTCTGGACATTGGATTATTCCGTTTCTGTACTATCAAAAATGAGCCGCACTTTATACCGCAATACGACCGGATATGCAATCAAATTTCATTAAATGCCTTTCGATATCCGGGAGGGATTATAAGCCCAGGTGACCGACAATTATAACATTCCCCTTGACGCCATGGATACCGGCGGGCCGTCACCCACTACAAAATGATCCAGTAAGCGGATTTCCAATAGCAGTAAAGCATCCTTCAAGCGACGCGTAATGGCCTGGTCGGCAAGACTGGGTTCACTGACACCGGAAGGGTGATTGTGCGCGACGATGACCGCAGCAGCACTCAGTCTGAGGGCCCTTTCCGCGACCACCCTCGGGTAGACACAGGCACCGTCTATGGAGCCCTGGAACAAGTCCTCCGCAGCAATGACACGATGGCGTGTATCCAGGAACAGACAGGTGAAAATTTCACGATTGCGATCCCTCAAAACCGTTTGCAGGTATTCCATGGTCATCGCCGGACTGGTCAATGAAACGCCACGTTGTAATGACTGCCTGAGTTGCCTCCGCACCAGTTCATGGGCCAGCCGGATCAGGTTTGCTGCCCTGTCATCCAGCCCTTCACGTTCACCCGGGTTGAGACGGCTCGCGACCTGTAGACCGCGAAGTCCACCAAAGCTTTGCAGAAGGCTCTCGCTATCATGGCCGCTTTTTGCATACGGTTTATCCGGATAGAGCAAGTTGCTGAGCAACTCCGCATCGGTAAGTTGGTCGGGCTGGAGCTGTGTTTGTGGCTTCTTCCGGAAATTTCCGGGTCGCGGACAATCTGGTTTCATGTTCGGTGCTTCAGTTGAATTACTATTAATGCTGATGCATCGTGATGGTGGTGTATATTGGAATATATAAACAGTGCTTGTAGGATGAAGCCTCACATTTCAGTGTTGCAGACTACGCGGCAAAGGCTTGGTATGATGGCGGTAGCAAAAATAAGATTTAATTGAAAAGGGATGTCGATTGAAAAAACAGAGCTTAAAAGCCGTCCAGTTAAGGATTATTGATCAAAGGTTGGGTCGGGAAATTCCATTACCGGAACACGCTACCGATGGCTCCGCAGGAATGGACCTGCGTGCCTGTGTGGATGGCAATACGCTGATTCACCCGGGTGAAACCCTGTTGATACCGACCGGTTTCGCGATGCACATATCTGATCCCGGTATGGCGGCGATGATTCTTCCGCGTTCCGGGCTTGGTCACAAACATGGCCTGGTGCTGGGAAACCTGGTTGGGCTGATAGACAGTGATTACCAGGGGCAGGTCTATGTTTCCTGCTGGAACCGTTCAGATAAAGAATTTGAAATTGAGCCCGGCATGCGTATTGCCCAACTGGTTTTCGTACCCGTGGTCATGGCTGACTTCGAGGTAGTGGATTCGTTTGAGGCAAGTGAGCGCGGTGCTGGCGGATTTGGACACACGGGCCGTCAATGAATATTCCAGACAAATTCAAAGGGAAAGTTGATTTTCGTAAGCTGCTTGATTCGCTGATATTCCATATTGGGCAATTGAACCCTTTGGTGTTGATTGCGGTTGGTGCTGCGGCGCTGGTTTTGGTGGTGGTGCTGTTTCTCACAGGTGGCACCGGCCGGCAGAATAATGAAGAAACCCTCGAGCGGGCTCAACAAATCATGGGGCAGGTCGACGGTCTGGCTCAAAATTTGCGACGGGCGCTTGAAGACCAACAGGTGCAGGAACTCGCGGTAATTGCCGCCGCTGATCCTGCCAAGTTATCGAACCTGCAGCAATATGTCAGCGGGCGCATACCGGACCTTATCAAAATTGAGCTGTTCCCAGCGGATCTGAGCAACCTGCGAGCTGCAGACCTGGATCCGTTTGGTTATGCCGTGCTCGATATGTTGCTGCTCGCGCAAGAAACCGGTCTGGCCCCGGCGCAGATTCATGGCAAGGGCGCCGACTCCTACCTGACCATGGCCGTGCGGGTCGGTGACCAGGCGTCTCCGACAGGCTACCTGTTGGCAAAAGTGAGCCCGGAGTCATTGATTTCGGCGTTCAAAGGCGCCTTATCTGAATCAGGTGCTTTTGCGCTTGATCAATACAATGGCCAGTTTAAACCAACGATGTTGAGTGACCTTGCAAACGCACCTTCCTCATCTGAGCGCCTGGTCTGGATACGTGTTCCGGCAACTTTATTTCGTGTAGGTTTTGTACAGGGAACCAGCAGCATTGGTTCGCTGGGCATATTGCGTCCCGTACTTTTTGTCATGGGCCTGTTATTTCTGACCCTGGGCGTGATGTTAAAAGTTCGCCCTGCGCTCATGCACTTAAAGTTGGTGGAAGATCCCGTTGAGACCGAACCATTAACGCAAAGTACTGGTTCGGTAACCAAAAGCAAAAGCACTGATTCAGAGCATGAACTGGCCAAAGTGAGGCCTCCGGAAGATGAGTCGGTTGACGTTGAACGGCCCGAAACCCCGCCTCAGGAGCAGGCCAAAGTCGACCCGGAGGACGGTCTGGGCGTCATTGAATTACCGGATCTTGGGTTTAGTTTGGAGAATCCAGCCGCACACCGGAAAAAAGTGCTTCCTCCCGTGGAGTTGGTGGAAAGTATCTTCCGGGCCTACGACATTCGTGGAATTGTTGGTGAAACCCTGGATGCCGATGTTGCCTACCAGGTTGGCCAGGTGGTCGGCACGATGACGCTGGAGGCAAATGCCGCGCCCGTGGTCGTGGCCAGGGACGGCAGGGATTCCGGTGTGGACCTCGTCGAGGGCCTGATTGGCGGAATCGCATCCACCGGCTGCGATGTGGTGGACATTGGCGCGGTGCCAACCGGTGTGCTGTATTACGCTGCCTATGAGCTTGGCAGCGCCACGGGTGTGATGGTCACCGGCAGTCACAATCCGCCGGAATACAATGGCATCAAGATGTTGATCGGTGGCATCACGCAGGCCGGTGATCAGATTACCGATATTTACCATCGCATCAAGAATGGCAATGTGCGTGTGGGTAAGGGTAAGGTGAGCCAGCAGGACATGCTTGAACGTTACCGTGAGAGAATTGCCGGTGATATCCAGTTGCAGCGACCATTGAAAGTGATCGCTGATTGTGGAAACGGTATTGGTGGTATATGCGCCACCGATGTACTGCGTGCGATTGGTGCCGAGGTCATTACCCTGTTTGATGAGGTCGATGGCACCTTCCCGAATCACCACCCGGACCCCAGTGAACCAGCCAACCTGTCTGACCTGATCGAAGCAGTCCGTTTAATGAATGCGGATATCGGTGTGGCATTCGATGGTGACGCGGACCGCCTGGGTGTTGTGACATCGGTTGGGGATATCATCTATTCGGACCGCCTGATGATGCTGTTTGCGAAGGACGTCCTCAGCCGGGTACCGGGTTCAACCATCATTTATGATGTCAAATGTACCGGTCACCTGCATCACGTCATCGAGGAAGCCGGCGGCAGGGCCATGATGTATAAAACCGGTCACTCACTGATCAAGAACAAGATGAAAGAGGTCGATGCACCGTTTGCCGGTGAGATGAGCGGACATTTCTTTTTCAAAGAGCGCTGGTATGGCTTCGATTGTGGTATCTATTCTGCTTGCAGGTTACTGGAACTACTGGCGGCCGATGAACGTGACCCGCACGAGGTTCTCAGCAATCTTCCGAAAAGTTTCAGTACCCCTGAATTGAAACTTCATACGAAGGAGGGCGAAAACCATGCTTTTATTGCTGAGATGCAGGAGAAAGCACGCTTTTCCAGTGCCAGGGTTACCACCATTGACGGTGTACGTGCGGACTTTGCCGATGGTTGGGGATTGGTGCGTGCATCCAACACGACGCCGGTCCTGGTGCTGCGCTTTGAAGGTGAAACGGAGGAATCCCTGCAACGGATCAAGGATATTTTCAGACAGCAGATGCTGGCGATCAATCCCGGGTTGAAAATGCCTTTTGAGTAATGTCCCGGTCTTTGAATAAACTGCTCACAAGCCTGCTGGTGCTGGTAGTGTTGCCGCTATCGGCACAGGTATCCAGCATTGAACAGACATCTGTACTGCCGTTATCAGCCGAAATGACCGATGGTGAGATGGCCCGGGTTGTGACTTCCAAAGGCCGTCCTGCGCAATGCCTTGCCCCGGTCGCCGTTAACAGGATTGACGGTGAAAAAAGAACCGTGTCAGCATTGGGTTTTTTGATTGAGCCCGGACTGCATAGCATCAATGGCAAGGCCAGCCTGGATTTGACAAACTGTCCCTTGAGCGACAGCAACCTCTATATCAATAGTGCGGCTGATCTGGAAGTCGAATTCAAAGCGGGTATCACTTACTACGTCGGTTATTACCATCAACCTGCCAACACTGAAGAGTGGAAACTGGTGGTCTGGCAAATCGAAGAAAGCCGCTAACAAATATAGCCGTTGAACGGACACTCACGTCCGCTCCGCCGTTTAAAGTCTGCGCAAGGGGTCCGCGCAAGGGGAGCTTAATAAGCGGCTTCCGTAAAAACAGGGTCGACCGAACCATTCCAGCGGCCATGATAAAGCTCGAGTTTTTTCTCCGCCGGTGTTATTCCCGCATAGGCATTTGAGAACAGCGGTTCGAGAAAGCCGGTTTCGTTTTCACCTGATGAACTCAGACGATTGCGGCCGGTCAATCCGGAAGATGCCATTTCCAGAACTTCAAGTGCTATGGATTGCAGGCTACGCTCGCGGATCATCGCTTTCAGGCCCAGTCTTGGTGCGTCTGCCCTGAGTTGTAAACGTTCTTCCATGCTCCAGTCACGCACGAGGTCCCAGGCCGCTTCCAGTATCGCATTGTCATATAGCACACCGGCCCAAAAGGCCGGCAAGGCACACAATTTCCGCCATGGCCCACCGTCAGCACCACGCATTTCCATATAACGTTTTAACCTGACTTCGGGAAAAGCAGTTGTCAGGTGGTCTTCCCAATCATGAACCCTTGGTTTTTCACCCGGCAAAGCAGGTAATTTGCCATTTAAAAAATCCCGAAAGGATTGACCGGACGCGTCGATATACTTGCCATCACGATAGACAAAGTACATTGGCACATCCAGCATGTAATCAACATAACGTTCAAAACTCATTGAGCTATCGAAGACAAAAGGCAGCATACCGGTACGATCCGGGTCGGTATCTTCCCATACATGTGAGCGGTAACTGACATAACCGCAAGGTTTACCGTCGACAAAAGGCGAGTTGGCGAACAACGCGGTCGCAACCGGTTGCAGGGCCAGTGCCACCTGGAACTTTTTAACCATATCGGCTTCAGAGCTGAAATCGAGGTTAACCTGAACGGTGCAGGTGCGCGCCATCATATCCACCCCGAGATTGCCACGTTTTGCCATGTATTCGCGCATGATGCGGTAACGGCCCTTGGGCATCCACTGGGTGTCTTCGCGTCTCCATTTGGGCTGGAAACCCATACCCAGGAATGCGATCCCGAGTGGCTCAGCGATTGCTTTGACCTGCTTCAAATGGGTATACACCTCGTCACAGGTCTGGTGTACGTTATCCAGCAGTGCCCCGGACAGTTCGAACTGCCCGCCAGGCTCCAGGGTTATGGAAGCGCCCTTATCATCCAGCAGGGCAATCAGATTGCCTTGCTCATAAACAGGTTTCCAGTCGAACTGACCTGCAAGGCCTTCCAGCATGGCGCGGATGCTGCTCCTGCCTTCATAGGGTAAGGGACGCAGATCATGGGTGGTAAATCCAAACTTTTCATGTTCTGTACCCAACCGCCATTCGGACTTGGGTTTACAACCGGATTCAAGGTATTCAATCAACTGCTGGCGGTTTTCTATGAAGACCGGATTGCCTGGTTGGTTCAAGTGAAGTACTCCACGATGGTTTTGACCGGAATGCGCCGGGGGAATGTAATTACCTGCCGGAAAACCGTGACAGGTGTCAATTTTGTTCAGTGCAAGTAACGATGATCGTAATGTACTATATATGCTTTAGTGTGGCGAGACGCCGTCGCGGGTAAAAAAGTCCAGTTCCTTTGAATGATGAATCCAATGGGCCCGCCAAGCAGCGTTACTCGCTGCTCATACAAGTCGCTTCAGATCCTGGTTGAAAATGCAGAATTGGTCAATGAAGAGTGGAAAATATGACTCCGTGAATCTTTTACACCAATTCGTCCTGCTATCTATCCCGGTACTTTTGCTCGGAGCCTGTGGCAATGACGACCCGGAACAAGTGGCTGGCCGCGGCCGTCACGTCCGCCCGGTTGAGCTGATCCTAAACGAGGACGGCCGACCTGTTCCAGCTGTACTGGCAGATGTGCAGGAATTGCACCGTGATAATGGTCAGGAACCGCAGACGCTGGATCCGCATCTCGCCGAAGGTTTACCCTCGGCGCACATTTTGCGCGATCTTTTTGAAGGTTTGACGGGGGAATCACCGGAAGGCCGCATTATTCCGGGTGCGGCGATTCGCTGGAATATCAGTCGTGACGGAAAAACCTATACCTTCTATCTAAGACGGGACGCACTCTGGTCAAATGGTGACCCGGTAACAGCGGAGGATTTTGTCTACGGTTTGCGCCGCAGCGCGGATCCCGCGACTGCATCCAAGTATGCCCAGGTGCTGTTGCCGATTGAAAATGCGGCGGAGGTACTCTCCGGTGATCTGCCAACGAGCGAGTTGGGGGTCACCGCGATGGACGATTTTACTTTGCAGATCAGGATGAGAGACCCGACGCCGTATTTTCTCGCCCTGCTTAGCCACTCATCGACCTACCCGGTCCACCGTGCCAGCCTGCTCGAACACGGCTCTGCATTTTCACGCCCCGGTAACCTGGTGTCTAACGGCGCCTATGTGTTAAGTGAATGGGTGATTCGTTCGCGCATTGTGCTGGTCAAAAACCCGTACTATTGGGATGCGGACAACGTGATCCTGGAAAAGGTTGTTTATTATCCGTTTGAAGACCAGTCAACTGCCTTAAAACGATTCCGCGCAGGAAAATTACAGTGGACTTCGGAGGTACCCAATAATCAGTTCAAATGGTTACAGGAGCACTACCCCGATGAACTGGTGATCAGCCCCTGGCTGGGGTCATATTTCTTTGGGTTCAATCTTGAACGTGAACCCTTCATTGAAAACCCGGAACTCCGGCTGGCTTTGCTGCTGGCACTCGACAGGGATTTACTGACGGAAAAAGTGACACAATTTGGTGAATTGCCATCTTATACACTGGTACCGCCAGGAATAAGGGATTATGTATCACCTGTACCGGAATGGGCAGAATGGACCCAGGCCGAGCGCGAAGCAGAGGCACGGCGCCTGTATGCAGCGGCCGGCTATTCGGAGGAAAATCCACTCAAGTTTGAAATACGCTATACCGCGGGTGAAAACAATAAGAAGATGGCCCTGGCAGCATCGTCATTGTGGAAACAGGTATTGGGTGTGCAGGCGACGTTGCTCAATGAAGAGTACAAGGTGTTCCTGCAAAACCGGGAACGAAAGATACTGACACAAGTATTTCAGGCGGGTTGGATCAGTGATTATGCCGATCCTTATAGCTTTCTCAACCTGTTCCGCAGCGGTTATGGTCGCAATTACTATGGTTATTCCAACAGCCTGTACGATGCCCTGCTTGACCAGGTAGCGGCTGAGCGCATTCCCTCGAGACGCAGACGCCTGATGTTTGAGACCGAAAGCCTGTTACTGGCTGACGTGCCATTTATACCGCTGTATACCTACGTGACCAAGCGCATGGTAAACCCGCGGCTGAAAGGCTGGCAAAGCAATGTTATGGATCATCACTACAGCAAACACATGTACTTCCTCAAGGCGGCCACCGATGAAGTTGTGGTCGAGGACCTCGAAGTCATTGAGGAGGGAGCCGGGGAGGACGTCACAATTGATTCCCTGCAAGAGATAGCTGTACCCGGAGCGGGGGTTCTGATCGAAGAAGAAACGGAAACGGTTGTACCCGGGCAGGATCAGGAGTTGCTTCCGCCACAGGAGGAGAAAGAACCTGATAGCCAGGTTGAAGATGTGCCACTCGAAAACGAAACAGGCGGAGACGTGACACAGGACAAGGTCATCCAGGAGGAAATGATCGAATGATTCAGGACTCGGGTATGGCAAGACACGCGCTATGGCGCTTGCTGGGCTTGATACCGACACTTTTGATGTTGATCACGGTGGCATTTTTCCTGATGCGGGTTGCGCCCGGCGGCCCCTTTGATACCGAAAAACTATTACCGGATGACATCGAAGCCAACCTGAACGCCAGGTACCACCTGGATGAACCGCTATTACAACAGTATTTCCGTTACCTGGGCCAGGTTGCCGTTTTTGATTTTGGACCCTCCATTCAGTACAAGGACTGGACCGTCAACGAATTGATCCGCCAGGGCATGCCGGTGTCGCTGACAATCGGCGTGGCCGCCATGGTGCTGGCTTTTATTTTCGGTACGCTGCTGGGTATTACAGCGGCTTTACGGCAAAACACACGCGCAGACTATGCATTGATGGGGGTGGCCATGCTTGGTATTTCGATTCCCAACTTTGTCGTTGCACCGATATTGATACTGTTGCTGGCTGTTTATGCCGGCTGGTTACCAGCCGGTGGCTGGGACTGGAGTATTGCCAGCATGGTGCTACCGGTGGTGACGCTGTCATTGCCGGTCACGGCCTATATCGCCCGTCTGACACGGGGTAGCATGATCGAGGTCATGCACAGCAATTTTATTCGTTCCGCGCGTGCCAAGGGACTGCCTGAAAGCGTGGTGATACGCCGGCATGCATTACGACCGGCTTTGTTACCGGTTATCTCGTTTCTGGGTCCGGCGACAGCCGGTATGATCAGTGGATCTGTAATCATAGAGCGGATATTTTCCATCCCCGGTCTGGGCAGTTATTTTGTACAAGGGGCTCTGAACCGCGATTACACGCTGGTGATGGGGGTTGTAATTTTCTATGGTGTGCTGATTATTTTGCTCAATTTCCTGGTCGACATGATCTACGCCTGGCTCAACCCCAGGGTGCGATATGACAAAAAGCGCTGACATTCCCGTTATCGACCCTTTTGAAGCGGCGCTGGGGGTCACTGATGTCAAAGGGCGTTCGCCCTGGCAAGATGCGTGGCACCGCCTGCTTAAGAACCGTGCCGCAGTTTACAGCGCGTTTATTATGGCAGCCATGTTTCTGATGGTGGTTTTCGGGCCCATGCTGATCTCATGGGAGCCTGACTATACCGACTGGGATTACACATCATCACCACCCAGCCTGGCAAGTGGCCACTGGTTTGGAACCGATGCGGTGGGTCGGGATATATTGGTACGCACCCTTGAGGGTGGCAGGATTTCCTTGATGGTGGGTCTGGTAGCAACCATTGTCAGTCTGCTGATTGGTGTCAGCTATGGCGCCACGGCCGGATATTTTGGTGGTGCGGCGGATCGTATCATGATGCGTATCGTGGATATTATTTACGCCCTGCCGTTTATGTTTTTTGTCATATTGCTGATGGTGGTGTTCGGTCGCCATATTTTGCTGATATTTGTGGCCATCGGTGCGATTAACTGGCTGGATATGGCGCGCATTGTGCGTGGTCAGACCCTGAGTCTCAAAAATACGGAGTTTGTTGAAGCTGCAAAAGCTTGCGGGGTGGGCGACTGGGACATCATCAGACGTCATATCACCCCCAACCTGCTGGGCGTGGTGATTGTTTATGTGACCCTGACCATTCCCCAGGTTATCCTGGTTGAATCCTTTTTGAGCTTCCTCGGATTGGGTGTACAGGAACCCATGAGTTCGTGGGGCGCGCTGGTTAGCGACGGCGCACAGGATATGGAGTCCGCGCCATGGACATTGATAGTCCCCTCGGTATTTCTCACCGTGACCCTGTACTGCTTCAATTATATCGGTGACGGTCTGCGTGACGCACTCGACCCCAAGGACCATTTATAGTGGCCTTATTGGAAGTAAAAGACCTGGATGTCGGATTTGATACACCTGAAGGTGAGGTGCATGCCGTAAACCACCTGGAATTCTCGCTCGAGGCCGGTGACACACTGGCGCTGGTCGGTGAATCGGGTTCCGGAAAGACCCAGACCGTGATGGGTATCCTTGGTTTGTTGGCCGAGAACGGTCACGCCAGCGGGCAGGCCTTATTCAAGGGTAAAGACCTGTTGCAGATGAACAGCCTGGAACTGAACCAGCACCGTGGCAGTGAAATCGCAATGATTTTTCAGGATCCGATGACCTCTCTGAATCCTTATCTGCGCATCGAAAAACAGATGATCGAGGTCGTCATGCATCACGGGGGGTTGAAAAAAGCGGAAGCCCGGACCAAGGCGGTGGAATTGCTGCGGGCGGTCCGTATAGCGGATCCCGAACGCATCATCCGCCAGTATCCGCACGAGTTATCCGGTGGCATGCGGCAGAAGGTGATGGTGGCGATGGGTCTTTTGAGCGAACCGGAACTTTTGATAGCGGACGAACCCACTGCGGCGCTTGATGTGACTGTGAAGGCTCAGATCACCCACCTGATGAGCGAGCTACGGAAAAAGTCGAATGCCGCAATTATCTTAATTTCCCATGATCTTGGTATCGTCGCCGGCCTATGCGACCGGGTGCTTGTAATGTACGCTGGCGAAGCGGTCGAATGTGGTTCCGTGGATCAGATCTATTACGAACCGAAACATCCCTATACACAGGGCCTGTTGAACTCCGTGCCCCGTCTGGATCGACCGGATGATACCGAGATGGTGGCGATCCCCGGTAACCCGCCCAATCTCCTGTCATTACCGGGTGGTTGCAAATTCCGGGACCGCTGTCCCAAGGCGTTCGATGCCTGCACTCAAAGCCCGCCAATGCAAGTGGGTCAGGACCTCCATGCATATCGCTGCTTCCTGGGTGTCCCAACATGAAAGACCGGGTGATGAGAGTGCAGGACCTGGCGGTACATTTCAAACTTCGCGAAGGTGGGCTACTGAGTTCGAAAACATTTACATTAAAAGCGGTCGAAGGGGTGAGCTTCGATCTGGATGCAGGGGAAACGCTGGGTATTGTCGGTGAGTCAGGTTGCGGGAAATCAACCCTTGCGCGCGCATTGCTGGCCCTGATAAAACCCAGCCGGGGCCGCGTATTGTGGCTGGGTGAAGACCTGAACAAACTGGATGAAGAGGCGCTGAGGAAGAAACGGCAGGATATGCAGATCGTTTTCCAGGATCCCCTGGCCGCGCTCAATCCCCGTATGACGGTACGTGACATTATCGCAGAGCCTTTGTGGACGTTTTTTCCAAAAATCGCACGGGTGCAGGTGGACGAACGTGTGCGTGGGGCGATGAAGATGGTGGGTCTGTTACCGAACCAGGTCAACCGCTACCCACATGAGTTTTCAGGGGGCCAGTGCCAGAGAATTGGAATTGCCCGTGCCCTGGTACTGAACCCGAAACTGATTGTATGTGATGAGCCTGTCAGCGCGCTGGATGTGTCAATACAGGCGCAGATTATCAAGCTGTTAAAAGACTTACAGAAAAAATTGAATCTGTCTCTGGTGTTTATCGCCCATGACCTGTCGGTGGTGAAACACATCAGCGATCGCGTAATGGTGATGTATCTTGGGAGGTCGATGGAGCTTTCCCAGCGTGATGCCCTGTACAGAAAACCCCTGCACCCCTATACCAGCGCCCTGATCAAGGCGGTTCCGGTTCCTGATCCGAGACTTGCAAGAGCCGCAACTGATACGGGCTTGACAGGCGACATGCCATCACCCCTTAACCCTCCTCCAGGGTGTGTGTTTCATGGTCGTTGTCCATTTTTGATAAAGCGATGTCAACTGGAAGTACCGGCCCTCAGGCGAATGGAAAGTGGTGACTGGGTTGCCTGCCATAGGGCTGAAGAACTTGACTTAACCATTGCCAAAAGCGGTTAGAATACGCCCTAACCGTTAAAACCCGAATTGATAGAGGAAATTGGAATGATCCGAATTAGACTGCGATCCATTGCGGTAATAACTGTCGTATTGCTATTGAGCGGTTGCAGCAGAAATATCAAGATGGTCAGTGAATGGGATGCCGGCCGTGAGAACACTGACAAACGGGAACGAATAGCCGTCGTTGCGATGATGCCCGAAGCCTTGCAGCGCCTGAGCGTGGAGCAGGAAGTCGTCAGCGTGTTGCGCAAGAAGGGCCGGAGCGCACTGGTGTCCAGCGATATACCGGGTATGGCGGGTCGTTTGACGAGAGAGACCGCCGAGCCTGCCCTGAAGGCCGCCAGCGTGGACGCGATCATTGTTATATTTATTACCAGTGGCGGAAAAGGCGAACGTTTGGAGCGAGCTGATTATTATGCCGTTAATGTAACCTCCGATTTCTATGGTGCTGGCTATGGCTGGTTTGCACCGACTTTCACAAATGTGTATACCATCGTTGAAGGTGAGGGTTATTACGCCCAGCAAGACTATCTCTACGTGGAGACCACTTATTTTGATATCGTTGAAGACCGGGCCAAGTGGAGCATGATCACCCGTTCCGAAAATCTTGAATATAACGATACCGCCAGAACCGTTGCTGAAAAAATTGCTTCCAAGATGAAGTCGACAGGAACCTTTTAGGGCCGGAAATTGTGCCCGCAAGCTTTAGCTGCGATTCGCGACCCGTTTAAGGGCGCCTGCCCGTGTGGAAGCAGGATATTGGGAATTAAAATCTGCTTCGCTCAGAATACATCAGAGACACCTTAGATGAGCAATAACCACCCCGAGTCCATCAAGCTGGAATCCGGTCTTGCCCGGTTGGAACTGGACGTTTCTTCCGATGTGATCGGGAAGTTGCTGCTCTACATGGACCTGTTGAAAGAGTGGTCCGGGACCTACAACCTGGTCGCGCCGCGGGAACGGGATTTTCTGCTGACCCGTCACCTGCTGGATTCATTGTCGATCGCAGCCTGGCTACAACCGGGTTCCCTGCTTGATGTCGGTACCGGTGCGGGTTTACCCGGTTTGCCATTGGCCATTATTGAGCCGGACAGGGAAGTGACCCTGCTCGACAGTGCAGGTAAAAAAATTCGTTTTATCCGTCATGTTGGTCGCACGCTCAGCCTGAAGAATATTCATCCCATGCACCAGCGGATTGATGAATTGGCGGTCACCGGGGCATACGCAAATATCACCTCCAGGGCCTTTGCGTCATTAAGTGAATTTGTCAGGATGGTCAGGGTCTGTGCAGATCAATCGACGCTTTTGCTGGCGATGAAGGGTGTATATCCTGAACAGGAACTTGAAGAACTGCCCGACTGGGTCAATGTACAGTCAGTCGAACCACTAACTGTGCCTTATTTGCACGCTGAACGGCATGTCGTTTTGATGTCGATCTCAAAACAGTCCAGGTCATAAAGTAACCCATGGCAAGAATAATTGCGGTAGCAAACCAAAAAGGTGGTGTTGGAAAAACCACAACCTGCGTAAACCTGGTCTCCGCGCTGGCCGATATGAAGTATCGCACCCTGCTGGTTGATCTTGACCCGCAGGGAAATGCTTCCGTGGGTTGCGGGGTCAACTCGCGTGAGCTCGAGATTTCGGCGCTGGAAGTGTTGCAGGAGGAGTGTGATATACCCGAAGCCATGGTTCAGCTTGAAACCCTTGGTTTTGATGTGCTGCCCTCAAACAGTGACCTGACTGCAGCCGAGATCTCACTGCTGCAGGTTGACGATCGTGAGTACCGTCTGAAAAAGGCACTGGAAAAAATTGCCCATCAATACGCCTGGATTATCATTGACTGCCCGCCATCCCTGAACATGCTGACGTTGAATGCCCTGACGGCGGCCAATAGTGTTTTGATTCCGATGCAGTGTGAATACTATGCACTCGAAGGCCTCGCTTCATTACTTGATACCATCGAGCAGGTGCGTGGCAGTGTCAATCCGGGTTTGGAGATAGAAGGTTTGTTACGCACGATGTTCGATGGCCGTAACAACCTGTCCAACGCGGTTTCGGACCAGTTGATCGAGCACTTTGGCGAACGTGTTTACCGCACGTTGATACCACGCAATGTGCGTGTTGCAGAGGCGCCAAGCTATGGCCTGCCGGTATTGAGGTACGACCCGGCATCACGCGGGGCGCTGGCCTACCTTGGCCTCGCCGGAGAAATGTTACGCAGAAATCGAAAAAGACAGGTGGGTTAGGCCAGTCTCATTTACCTGCCATACCGTTTTAGTTCACTTTACTTTGTTTAAATTGATAATATGATTTATCAGTTTTGGAAAAACAGTTAATGGCAATCAAAAAGAATCCACTCGGTCGAAATTTGAGTTCAATGCTCAGCCAATCCGCTTTGCAGCATGCGGCAGAAAATGTGGGCTCTGAATTGTCCGGCAGGGACTCATTGAGGAGCTTGCCACTGGATCTGATCAGTCCAGGACCTTTTCAGCCGCGTTCAGTTTTTGACACAGACCGGCTGCAGGAACTTGCCGAATCCATCCGGCACCAGGGTGTTATTCAACCCGTTGTCGTCCGGGTGCTTGGTAACAACAACTATGAGCTAATTGCCGGAGAGCGGCGCTGGCGTGCGGCCCAGATCGCCGGTATTGAAAGAATTCCTGCAATCGTTCGCGAGGTACCCGACGAAATAGCCATTGCGATGGCGCTGGTTGAAAACATCCAGCGTGAGGACCTGAACCCGCTCGAGGAGGCAACGGCCTTAAGACGGTTGGTGGATGAGTTCCAGATGACCCACCAGGAAGCCGGCGATGCGGTTGGACGCTCGCGTTCCGCCGTTTCCAATCTGTTGCGTTTACTTGAATTGTCCCAGGAAGTTCGTGAACTGGTTGATGCAAAGCACCTGGAGATGGGTCATGCACGCGCTCTTTTGACACTAGAAACATCGATGCAGGCACAGGCCGCGCGGCAAGTGGTCAGCAAGGGTTTGTCGGTGCGCGAGACCGAGCAACTGGTACGGCGTCTGAAGAATCCCCCGGTCCCGAATAAACGTGAACTTGATCCTGATATTCAGCAACTGCAGGACAAACTGGCTGAAAAACTCTGTGCCAGGGTGAAATTGAGTTTTAATGCGAGGGGTAAGGGAAAACTGGTTATTGCCTATAATTCGGCGGATGAACTGGATGGAATCCTGCAGCAATTGGGTTTGCAAACAGACTGAACAATTGTTGATCAAGGTCAAAGAGACACGGTCGTTCTACCGTTATGATTCACCACATTAATTCAGCAGAAGGTAAGCATCATGCAAGGTTATCCCCATCTCTATGTTGCCAGCGCGTCAGCCGGTAGCGAAGGCAATGTCGTAGTCACCGGTGATGGTTTACCGGACCTGGATACGGCGTCACCGCCACAGTTTGACGGACCCCTGGGTGTCTGGTCTCCGGAAACCCTGTTTTCGGCCGCCGTTGCCGACTGCTTCATTTTAACTTTCCGTTCAATTGCGCGTGCGTCAAAGTTCGAATGGACCTCACTGGAATGCAGGGCAGAAGGCGTACTTGAGCGGCCTGAGAAGACTACTTTTTTCACTACCTTCAATGTTCACGCCGTGTTACACGCGCCCCCGGGAACGAAGGTCGAGTTGGCTGAAAGACTGTTGGAAAAGGCCGAGGTTCTGTGCCTGATCACCGCCTCGCTAAAGTCCGAAGTCGTCCTGACAACAGAAATACTGATCGACTAATAAATCCTGCGGTTTTTTCCACTGCGCCCGTCACCGGTGCTAATTTATTAGGTTGACGGAGCACTGGGCTTTAAGGTCTGGTGAAATATGCGGGCTAGTGACTGACCTGGTTTGCAGATGAAGCCGGGTATTGAGGACGCGCGCATGACCACTGAAAACAGCCAACTGGTAAAACGCAGTTTGAGAATTCAGTCTGTCGTGGGTCTGTTACTGGCTGCAGGTTTATTGCTGGTTGGACAGGTTGCTGCGTACTCTTCCATGTTCGGCAGCCTGTCGGCCTACCTTCCATCGTTGTTATTCGCCCTTGTGGTCGCGCCGAAATTCGGTGCCGACAGCGCCACTTTTCTTCGCACGGCGGCAGTTGCCGAGGTGGCAAAGATCTTTTTGACAGGTTTGCTGTGTGCGGCGGTATTTATCTGGGTTAAACCACTTGCGGCCGGATGGTTTTTTACCGGGATGGCGGCAGTGATTTTCAGCGGGCGCTTTGGTTTGCTTTTCAGAGCCGGTCAATAGCTGGTTAACGATTTAATTTAAATGTCTTAGAAGGTGTTGGCAATGAACCCAAAAAAAATAGTTGAGCTGTGGGTGGAAGCGTTTAATCGTGGTGATGCCGCTGCTATCGCGGATTATTATTCTGAAGAGGCCATCAACCACCAGGTTGCTGAAACCCCGGTTGAAGGCAAGGCAGCTATCATGCAGATGTTTGCCGAGGAGTTTGCACGAGCCGAAATGACGTGCCTGGTTGAGAACATTTTCGAAGATGGTGAATGGGCCATATTGGAATGGAAGGACCCCCTAGGTCTAAGGGGCTGCGGTTTTTTTCATGTGCAGAATGAAAAAATAGTTTTTCAAAGAGGTTACTGGGACAAACTGTCATTCCTGAGAATGCACAATTTACCCGTACCCGCGAACTAGGGAACTCGTGAACAAATCATGGCCGAATACCGGTGATGCCGTTGTCGGTGGCATACTTGCAGAAACAAAAATGATGGGGCTATAAGTATCGATAAATGTTGTTTATCGAGTGTTATACGAAATGCAATGGTTCAAAACAGGAGTGATTGATGCATTACCTCAGCGTCTCAGACCGGGAATCGTGGCGCGCCTGGTTAGCTGAAAACCACGCCATTGAGAAAGAAGTGTGGCTCGCCTATTACAAAAAACACACCGGCAAAGTCAGCGTCAGTTACATGGATTCGGTTAAAGAAGCCTTGTGTTTCGGCTGGATTGACGGTCTTAAAAGACGTATCGATGACGAAAGGTATGCGCATAGATTTACACCCCGTAAAGCCAACAGTAAATGGTCACCACAGAATATCCGGCTGGCAAAAGAACTGATCGCGAGCGGGGAGATGACCAAGGCGGGGCTTGCAGTATTTAAGCAGAGAGCCACCTACGATGATCATCTGTTGAAGGCATTGAGTGCAAAAGACCCACCGCTGATGGCTGAAACGGAAAAGGGTTTAAAAGCGAGCGAAAAGGCCTGGAAGAATTTTAATAAAATGACGACAGGTTACCGCAAACAGTATGTTACCTGGTTGCAAAGTGCCAAAAAGCCGGAAACCCGGAAAAAACGCCTGGAAGAAGCCATCGGGCTACTTGAAGCGAATCAGAAACTGGGGATGAAATAAATTGAAATCATGACATGGAATAATTACAAATGAAGTCTGTCAGCCTGGATGGGAAAGAAATTTTTCCGTCAAAAATTATATGCATTGGCAGGAACTATGTCGGTCATATCAGGGAACTGGGTAACGAGATACCAGAGGAACCGGTTATTTTTTTAAAACCAAACTCGGCCATATCAGCCGATATAATTT
>Ga0210065_1000078_pt1 | contig 29574 bp, 20 predicted proteins | sample Muzzi_PWB_D1_FD_185533 | JGI IMG/M metagenome (GOLD analysis project Ga0210065, IMG submission 185533) | Wetland microbial communities from San Francisco Bay, California, USA, that impact long-term carbon sequestration - Muzzi_PWB_D1 (SPAdes) | ecosystem: Environmental > Aquatic > Marine >... | reverse complement strand
GGCCCCCGCCATCAATTCCCCGTTCCCCGATTTTCCCCACAAATCACTTTTTTTCACCACCCATCACCACCGCAGAATAGCCTCCCCCCACAGGGGTGTCAACATTCTTTGTGAGGAAACCCCACTTTTTTTCGTCCCCCGTCCCGCGGGGTTGATTTTGGGCCAACTTCATGTGAATATGGGAGTTCAACAGATTGCTCCATTCCCAGCCCAGGAGGATCCCGTGAATTTCCGGAAAATATTCTGCCTGTTATTCGCCGCTGTCCTGGTCATGTCCGCGGCCGTGGACGCCCCCGCCAAGGAAAAGGACACCCGGGCGGTGACCACCACGGATCTGGGCGCCCTGACCTGGCGGCCCATTGGTCCGGCGAACATGGGCGGGCGCGTGGCCGCCATCGCCCTGGTGCCCGGCAGCCCCTCGGAATTCTACGTCGGGTTCGCCACCGGCGGCCTGTTCAAGACCTCCAACCTGGGAACCACTTTCCAGGAGGTCTTCAGTCATGAGGCCACCAGCAGCATCGGGGCCATCGGCGTGGTCAACGTCACCGAGGATTGGAAGGGATGGGCGGACCTGGAGGCCGCCGGTGATACCGTGGCCAGCGCGGACCGCGCGAAGATGGGCGCCGGGCGCGTCGTCTGGGTCGGCACCGGCGAGGGCAACGGGCGCAACAGCGTTTCCTGGGGCCACGGCGTCTACCGCAGTGTCGATGCCGGGGCGACCTTTGCCTACGCCGGTCTGGCCAACACCCACAACATCCCCCGCCTGGCGGTGGATCCCCGGTCGCCGGAGACCTGTTACGTGGCGGCCCTGGGACATCTGTGGGGCCCCAACCCCGAGCGGGGCGTGTACAAGACCATCGACGGCGGGGCCACCTGGGACCATGTCCTGAAGGTGGATGACGAGGTCGGCGCCTGCGACGTCGTGCTCGATCCCGAAAATCCGGACACGATCTATGCCGCCCTCTATGCCGCCCGGCGGACCCCATGGAGCTTCAACGGCTTCACCGACAAGGGCGGCATCCACCGCTCCACCGACGGCGGGGCCACCTGGACCCGGCTCACCACCGGCCTTCCCGAACGAACCGGCCGCATCGGGCTGGCCATTTTCCCGGGCGATGCGAACATCATCTACGCCGTGGTGGAAAGCGACCAGGGCGGCACCGGCCGGTCGGCCTGGGACGATCGCTCCCCCGCCGGCGGCCTGTTCCGCAGCGACGACGGCGGCGACAACTGGCGCCGCGTCAACGAGCTGAATTTCCGTCCCTTCTATTTTTCCCGACTGGCCGTCGACCCCGTCGATCCCGACCGGGTCTACATGCCCGGCTGGGACGTGGCCGTCAGTGACGACGGCGGCGTCACCTTCCGCCGCAGCGGGTCGCGCGAGGTGCATGTCGATCATCACGCCATCGTGGTCGACCCGCTCGACGGCGACCGCATCCTGCTGGGCAACGACGGCGGCCTGTACATCTCCCACGACCGTTCGGCGACCTGGGACTTCTACGACAACCTGAACGTGGGCCAGTTCTACCATGTGGCCGTGGACAATTCGGTTCCCTACCGGGTCGGCGGCGGGCTGCAGGACAACGGCTCCTGGATCGGTCCCTCGGCCACCGATTTCAACTCGGGCAGCGACGAAAAACCCGGCATCCTCAACGAGGACTGGACCGCCGTGTATGGCGGGGACGGATTCGGCCTGGCCTTCGACCCGGACGATCACGACATCGTCTACGCCACGTCCCAGGGCGGCAACCTGGGGCGCGTCAACCTGTCCACCAAGGAGATCTATCCCCTGCGCCCGTCCGCGGACGAGGGCCAGGAGAAGTTCAGGTTCAACTGGGACGCTCCCTTCCTGATCTCGAGCCATGACCCGACGATTCTCTACCAGGCCGGCAACAAGGTCTTCAAGATGCTGGACCGGGGTGACTACTGGTATGCCGTCAGCGGTGATTTGACCCAGCGGAACGTGGACCGCGTGATGACCGAGGGCTCGGATGCCGAGACCTACGGGACCATCACCGCCCTGGCCGAATCACCGCTCCGACCCGGGATCCTGTGGGCCGGCAGCGACGACGGCCTGGTCCACGTCACCACCGACGACGGCCAGTCGTGGCGGGACGTCACCCCCAAGCAGGCCAAGGGCCTGTACATCGCCTGCCTGGAGGCGTCCGGCCGGGACGCGGAAACCGCCTACTGCGTCATCGACGGCCACCGCAGCGACGATTTCAAGCCCCTCGTCCTGCGGACCACCAACGGCGGGGGCAAGTGGACCGACATCACCGGCGACCTGCCGGCGGACAGCCCGGTGCGGGTCGTGCGCGAGGATCCCGGCAATCCCGACGTCCTGTATTGCGGCAACGAGCGGGGAACCTTCGTCACCTTCGACCGGGGAAACGCGTGGCTGCCCCTGGGCGGAAAATCAATGCCGACGGTGCCGGTGTTCGACCTGGCTCTCCAGGCCAGGGATCATGGGCTGGTGGCCGCGACCCACGGCCGCAGCCTGTGGATCATGGACGGCATGGGGTGCCTGGCGGAACTGCCCCGCATCAAGGATCAACCCCTGCACCTGTTCCCGGTCCAGGACGCCACCCCTGAACTGTTCGGGTTCCGCGGGTACGGCAGCGGCAACCGGATCTTCAAGGGGCCCAATCCCCCCACCGGCACGGTGATCACGTTCTGGCTGCGGGATCTGCCGGAAGGGCAGGTCGCCGTGAAGATCGAAACCGAGGCGGGACAGGAAGTCCGCACGTTGACCGCCGGCGGCCGACCCGGTCTGAACAGGGTCGTCTGGGACCTGCAGGCCGATCCCGCCCACAGGTTCGCAAACCCGAGGCGGAGCGGCCCGGAATTTGTCGATCCGGGAGTTTATCGCGTGGTGGTGACGTCGGCCGAGGAGTCGGCCAAGGCCGAGTTCAAGGTGGCGCCCTATCCCGGCTGGATCGCGCCCGAGGACAAGGCCGCCCTGCCTCCGGCCGATCCGGGAATCAGTGGCGCCCCAGAATAAGACCGCGCAGGGACATCCTGGTTATCTGCCGGAAGCGCGCGAGCATGACCGCGGAGCCCGCGGCGTAGGCGATGCTGCTGGCCCAGGCCGCGCCGACGGGGCCGTGCCTGGGGATGAGGATGACCCCGGCGATCACGTTGATCACCACGGTCAGCGCGCTGGCCTGGGTGTTCCAGTGGGGCTTGCCCCGCCCGATGAAATCCCCGGCCAGGACCACCCCGGGGGCAAAGGCCACGATGCCGGGCAACAGGGCGCGCAACGCCACTCCCGAAGCCTGGTATTCGCCGCCGGCCAGCAGGGCCAACAGCGGTTCGGCCAGAAAATACAGGGGCACCCCGGCGGCCAGCGTCAGCAGCAGGCCCAACCGCACGGCCCGGGCGGCGGTTCGGTCCCGGTCCGGATCCGAGGCGTGGGCGGCCGAACTGTGCACCAGCAGCGGCGTCAGCGCGCCGGGCAGCAGCCAGAGCATTTCCCCCATGTAGACGGCGATGGAATAGATCCCCACTTCGGCGGCGCCGCGATAGTATTCCAGCAGGCCCTGATCCAGCCGCAGCAACAGGAAGTAGGCCACGGCGGAAATCTGTCCCAGCCAGCCGCGCCGCAGGTTGTAAAGGATCAGGCCGGCCAGCGAACGTGAAGCCAGATCGCCCGGGACGGCGTCCGGGTCGGGATCGGGAACCCCGGTGCTGCCGATGAACTCCCTGATGGAAAGATCCACCGTCGCCGGCGGCGGGCGGCGGGCTTCCCGCAGCAGGATGGCCAGGATGGCCAGCATCCCGCCGAACTGGGCCAGGGCGAAAACACCCACCGAGTGCCCGAAGGTCAGGGCTCCGGTCGTGGCCAACAGGCCGATCAGCAGGAGGTGGCCAAAGGCCCGGCTACCGTTGACCGCCGCCCCGACCACCAGACGGCCGCGAGCCAGCAGGTCGTAGGAAAAGATGTCGAAGCCCAGGAAGCCGACAGCCGCCAGGGCCGCCACGAATCCCAGCCCCGGCAACCAGCCCAACCGCTGGCCAAGCACGGCGGCCGGACCTGCGGCCGTCGACCACCAGGCGGCCAGCCCCAGCAGCAGGACCATGGCGCCGGCCCAGAGCAACTGCGCCTTCAGCATTTTTTTCAGCGGCACCTTGGCCTGTCGCAGCGGAGGCACCGCCGCCAGGCCCATCCCCCCGCCCAGCAGGGCGGCCAGAAGCATGACCAGGGCCACGGTCAGGCTGTAATGGCCCTGCCCCTCGGGACCCAGGATCTTGGCCACCACCAGGACCACCGCGGCGTTGGCCAATACCTGGCCGACACGGCTGAAAAGGATCTTGGCACCGGCGGCGACCAGTTTCATGCGTTCTCCCGCTTGTCCGGGTCCTGCAGGGTGTCGTGCCAGCGGTCGGCTTTTTTGACCCCCGGCCGCTCGCGCCACAACCGCCGCAGGCGGCGGACGCCCGCCAGGACCGGGGCGTCATTCAGGTACAGCCCCCGGGTGTGCATTTCCGCCCCGAAGAATTTCTTGAACCCGGACAGGGAATTCATGCTGCCGCTTCCCCCCAGGTCCAGCCAGTCGGCCCCGCGGCGGCAGGCCTCCACCAGGTCGCCCCAAATGCAGGTCGTGGCGGGAAAATACTTCTTGGCATAGGCGGGATCGGTCACGCCGTTCCACACCAGGACCTTGGGACCGTGATGCAGGTTCACATGACCCCCGACGACCTTGTCCCCGAGCCGGACGCAGGTGAAAAAAACCTCGTCATTGGGATCGTTGACCAGATCCGCCAACAACGACAGGGGCGCGGGCCGGGCACCCCAGTGGCGGGCGGCCTTCGTGTAGATCCGGTAATACTTCCCCAGCAGGTCCGGATCCTTGGTGACCTCGACCTTCAGTCCGCGCCGAAGTCCCCGGTTCCGCTCGTTGCGCTTGTTGGGACCCAGCCGATCGCGGCTCACGGCTTCTTCCCCGCCCTCCAGCGAGATGAGCGCCGTCAGTGTTTCCCGGCGCGTCCACCCCGGTTTGCCCTCCATGGCCGCCCGGAACTGGGTTTCACGGCGGGGACTGAGCACCATCGAACAGGAGCCCAGCCAGCCGCGCCGCAGGGAGGCCAGGCGATCGACCAGGGCCGAGAACAGGAACTGCTGATCGTCGGGTTCGAGGTCATCGGCCAGCACGGGCCCTCCCGACGTCCCTTCGAAACTGCTTTCCACGCAGGATCGCTTGAGGGTGACGCCCCCGAACCCGTGGCGTGTCAGGCCGCGGACCGCGCTGAGGCCGGCGACCGGTCGGCCGTCGCGCCGGATCATCAGCCAGATGGGGCGGGACCCCGGCATGTTCCCGCTGACGGCCTCGATCCAGTGACGGGTGTGGGAATATTCGGCCAGCGAATCGGCGTCGACCAGGTCGGACCAATCCGCCGGGGCCTGGTCCGAGACTTCGAGCAGGGAGCGGCTGTCGCCGACATCCACGGTCCCGGTCACCGGGCCCGCCTCTTGACGCTGGCGGTGACCACGGTGATGACGTCCTCGACATCGGCATCGCTCATGGCCGGGAACAAGGGCAGGCTGACCGCTTCGCGGAAATAGCTTTCGGTTTCCGCGAGTCGGGGCACGAATTCCCTACCCTCGTCGCGGTAGGCCGGGTGATGGTGCAGGGGAATGAAATGGACCGAACTGCCGATGCGGTTGGCGGTCAGGTCATCGATCAGCCCGTCGCGGCCGCCGTCGACCACATCGGGATCGATCCTCAGGATGTACAGGTGCCAGGCGTGGGTCGCCCAGGGCGCCGCGGCCGGCACCCGGACGCCGGGCAGGTCGGCGAACGCCGCGTTGTATTTCGCGGCCACCTCGGTCCGGCGGGCCATGAAGGCGTCCGCCCGCCCGAGCTGGACCAGGCCCAGGGCCGCCGCGGGATCACCCAGGTGGAACTTGTAGCCCATGGCCACCACCTCGTAATACCAGCGGCCCTTGTCCCCGTAGCGTTGCCACGCGTTGCCGTCCATCCCGTGAAAACTCAGCAGCTGGAGGGTTTCGGCCATCTTCTCGTTGGCGGTCGTGATCAGTCCCCCGTCCCCTGTGGTGATGCATTTGGTGGCGTAGAAGGAAAAGACCGTCGCGTCGCCGAAGCCCCCGATGAGCTTGCCGTCGACCGCCGCCCCGAAGCTGTGGGCGGCATCCTCCATCACCAGGATCTTCCGGGGGGCCGCCAGGGCGATGATTTCCTTGATGCGGCAGGGATGCCCCGCCAGATGGACGGGAATGACCACCTTGGTGCGGGGCGTGATCGCCGCGGCGAAAGCGGCCGGGTCCAGCCCGAGGTTGTCAGGGTCGATGTCCGCCAGGACCGGTCGGGCCCCGCAGTGAACGACCGCCGTCAGGGTGGAGATGAACGTCAGGGAAGGAAGCACCACTTCGTCGCCCGGCCCGATGCCCATGGCCTTGAGGGTCAGGAACAGGCCCGCGGTGCAACTGGCCACCGGCACGGCCCAGGGCACCTGGAGATAGTCGGCGCAGGCCTGGCCGAATTCACGAACCTTGGGCCCGTAGGTCAGCCATCCCGAACGGAGGACCTCGGTGACCGCGGCAATTTCCTGCTCCCCCACGTCGGGTTTGAAAAACGGCAAGAATTCCCGGCGCTCGACAATGGTCCCGATGTTGCTGTCAGTCATTTCATCTCCGTATCAAAAGACTGTTGGATGGGTGGCAGGGCGTTCTGGCGCATTCCTACCGGACGATCGCCAGGGTCCGGGAGGTGGTCGCCCCGCCGGCGGTGATCGTCAGGACATACAACCCGGTGCTGACCACATCGTCCTGGACGTTGACACCCTCCCAGAATCGGGTATCGGGGGCAACGGAATTGTCGGAATAAACCAGCTGGCCTTCAAGATTGTAGACACCCACGGCGGCCGTGTCGGTGGGCAGACCACCGATTCTCAAGCCACCTTCATCCTGGGTGGGATTCCAGGGATTGGGATAGCAGTACACCGACTCCAGGGCGTCGCCCTCGGTCCCGTTTCCCCCGGTTCCCGAGCCCACCGTGATCAGGGTGGTTCCCTGGTCGGCGCTCAGCAATATCCGGCGGCCGTCGAATGACGCGGCCATGCGGGCGTAGCTCCGCCCGGGCAAGGGAGCGATGACGTTGGGCGAGTAGACCAGCTGGTAGTCCGGGTTCCCGAGGTAATTGGCCAGGTCCATCCAGGCGGTGATCACCGGGTCTTCCTGCCGGGGACTGACCCGGTTGATACCGGTGGCCGTGGCCACCCACAGGTCCCCGTTGATGTCCACCGCGAGATCCTTCACGTTCCCGTTGACGAGGCCCTCGGGGGTCGCGGGACTTTTTTCGATGATGTCCTGGACCACGGTGACCGCCAGGCTCGTCCCGCCGGTCAGCTGGTAGGTAAACTGCACCAGCCCGTTGCCGCCCGCCCAGATCGATCCGTCGCGGCCGAGGGCCAGGCCCAGGGTCTTGCCCGGATCCAGGGCCGACCCGGGAAACGTGGTCACCGGGTTGTACCAGACGTCGTCGCTCTGGTCGAACCAGGTCAAGGGATCGTCGGGACCGGCATTCGGTCCGTTGATGTCCCACCTGACCAGGCCGCCGTCCTCGACCGCGAACCAGATGACGTCCCTGGTCTCCACCAGGGCGTCCCAGACCGATGGTCCGGACCCCAGCCCCCGGTCGACCGGCGGCAGGACCCAGTTGGCGTCATCCTGCCAGGCGTCGGGATCCACCAGCACTTCGACCTTCTGGGCGTCGACCCAGTCGTGCATGACGATCAGGGGGCCGTCCGGATGGACCACCAGGTTGATGATGGCCCGGCCTTCGAGGCCCGAGTTGAGGGGATCCATCAGGTCGGTCGTCCCGCTGACCGGATCATACTTCAGCACCCCGCCCCCGGCGTACTGGCCGGCGAACATCGTGCCGTCGGGCGACCCGGCCATGCTCAGCACCGGACCCAGGCCCGGGAACAGGTTCAGCGTGTCGTTCTCGGCGTAGGGACGTTCGAAAATGAAGAAGAAGGAATTGTCCTGGGCGTCGTAGCTTGAAATCTGTCGGCCGTCCACATCCCCCATCCAGGCGCCGCCCCCGGTGTCGAACGCCACACCGACGCCGTTGCCCACCTGGGTCGCGGTCCGGACCGTGGTTTCGAAATCATCCCCGGCCACCCGGCGCCCCAGGTAGTTGAAGGTCAGGGTCCCGCCGGCGGTGATCCGCTGGGCCGGACCCCCGATCCAGAAATCAGCGCCCGCGGCGATGGCCGTGCATTTGGGGTACGGCAGGGCGACCGGGCTCCAGGCGGCGCCGTCGTATTGACGGACGATGCCGTCCCCGGTGGCCGTCAAACCCAGGGCGAAGACAAGGTCGGCCGAGCTGGCCAGATCCATCACCCAGGCGCCGATGGATCCCAGCAGGCTCCAGGATTCGGCCACGGGATCCCACTTGAAAACACCGTTCTTGGTCGCGGCCAACAGGTTTCCGTCCGGGTCCAGGATCAGGTCGTTGATCTCCAGGCTGGTCAGTCCCGTATTCTGGTCGGTGAAGACGTTGTTGGCGAAAAGGGAAACACCCTGCAGGGTGCCGATGAAGAGGTCGTCCTGGAAAAGCGCCAGACAGGTGACGTCGTTGGAGATGAGACCGTCCTCCCCGGCGGTGTAGATGTTGCCCGACAGGCCGCCGTTGATCTGGCCCAGGCCGCCGCCGTCCATCCCGTAGAACACCCGCTCGGTGCCGCCGACGACCGTGCCGGTGACCGCGGTGACCTCAAGGCTGCCCAGGTTGCTGGTGTACTGCCGGAAAACGGGGTCGGACGTCAGGTCCGTCACGCGCGTCAGCCCGCCACCGAGGGTGGCGATCCAGATGTTCTGGCCGGTCCAGGCAATATCGGAAATGTAGTTCCCGGAAAGATCCCGCCCCGAGGTCCAGTATTCCGCCGGGGCGGAAATATCCGAATCGGAGATGATGAGGCCGCCCCCGGCGAGCCCGCGCAGGACCTTGCCGTCATATTCGAGCAGGGCGGTGGTGTTCATGGCCGGCAGCACCTGCTGAAAAACGGGTTCGGCGGCCGCGGCCGGGGCCAGCGCCCAGATCAGACTCCAGGCGACGGCGCACAGGGCGCCCCAGCCGGTGGCCGGAGCAAGAGAGGACGAGGCAAGGGCGGACAACTCAATGCGGATCTTCTTCATGTTCAGGAAACCTCTTCCAGGGAATCGGGGCCGTTGGCTCCGGGGGAGCCGAAGCCGCCCGGATCATTCCACAACTGTCGCCACTGGAGGGACAGGCCCGCCGGTTCGGCCGGCCGGCCGCCCGCGCACCAGGGACCGGTCAGTCCCGGGGCTCCGGGTTCTCCCCGCCAGAAGGCCAGGATCGCCGCCGGGTCCCGGGGGTAGTCGACCCGCCCGGCCGGCAGGGCCCGCGGTCCGGTCAGGCCCATTTTTCCCCTGAGCAGCGGACCGGCCAGGGCCCACTGCCAGGGCAGGGCCAGCTGGCGGCCGGCCGCCGAAACCGCCAGGGTCACCCAGCAGTCGCGCCCCCACAAATCCGACACCTGCATGCGGACCAGGCGGCCGTGGCCCCCCGGCAGCATGACCAGACGGAACCAGAGCCAGGGCAGCAGGCCGACCAGACCCAATATAAGACCAGCCAGGACCGACAGCAGGCGACCGGCCAGGACCCGGGCCGCGCCGCGGCCGTCGGAGCCCTTGACCGCGCTCATCGTTCCGGCAAAAACCTCGACCCGCGCCGCGGCGGCCAGAAGCCACACGTCCGGCACGTTCCAGCGCAGCCGGATCCTTTGTCCGCGCAGGGCGGCCAGGTTGCGCCAGCCCTTTTCATCGGCGGTGGGACGGTCCCAGAAGACCACCTGGGAAATCCGGTAACGGCGGACGACCTCGAGGATCTCGCTTTCGGGGCCCAGCCAGGGAACATCCCCTTCGCCCAGGGGCGGCAATCCGTCATCCCCGGAGGCCTCGGCCACGTAACCGGCGATGTCCACCCCCTGGCCGGCCAGGTTGCCGGCGTCCTTCAACCACGCCCCGATCCGCGCGGGGTCCCCGCTCAACAGGGTGCGTTCCAGCACGAAGTGGCCCCGCTCCAGCCGCCCCATCACCCGGCGGAACAAATCGTCACCCACCGCGGTGGTCACCGCCAGCAGGGGAATGAACATCAGCAGCACCGCGCGACTGATGACCTCCTGATGTCCCAGATAGGTGCTGGCCATCACCAGGATGCCCACCACCCCGACCTGCTGCAGGTGTTCGGAAGGCGACCGCCCCCCCCGGCGCCGGCGGGAACGGTAACGCCCGGTCAGCAGGAAGGTCAACGAGGCCAGCAGTCCCGAGAAAACCAGCATCGGCAGGTATTCGCCGACCGGATACAACGGTTCGGAAAACAGCCCCCCCATGACCGCGCGCAGTCCGTAGGCCAGCGAAAAAGCCGCCCCCAGCGCCACCATGTCCAGCATCCACAACAGGAGGACCAGCAGGGGGTCCCGCCACTTCTTCAGCAGCCAGACGAACATCCCCCACTTCTCGTAGAAGGAGATCAGGCTGCCCAGATGCAGCCAGAAGGATTTGTTGAACCGCCCCTTGGCGCTGTCACGGCGGTGATGGTGCTGGAATTTCGCCTCGGGCGCGTACAGCACTTCGAAGCCGGCCTGCCACATGCGGTAGCACCAGTCGACATCCTCGAAATACAGGAAAAAACGTTCGTCCATGGGCCCGGTGCGTTCCATCGCCGACCGGCGGACCAGGAGGCATCCGCCCAGCACCCAGTCCACCGGGCGGCTGCTCCGGTGGTCGAAATCGAGCATCAGGTGGCGGCGGACCGTCTGGTTCCCGGGAAAGAGCCGGCCCAGAAACGTGCGCCGCAGCAGCAGGGTCTTCAGGGTGTAGAAGCGGCGGCAGGAATCCTGGATGGAACCGTCGGGGTTCAGAAGCTGCGGACCCACCATGCCCGCGCGGGGATGGGCGTCGGCGAAAGCCAGCAGCCGGTCCATCGCGCCGGGTTCGACCACGATGTCGGGATTGAGGATGAGGTAGTATTCCGCCTCCACCTGGGCCATGCCCAGGTTGCTGCCCTTGGCGTAGCCCAGGTTCTCGGGGCTCATGATCCACAGGCATTCGGGATGTTTTTCCCGGACGGCCTCGAGCCCCGGATCGACCGAGGCGTTGTCCACCACGACCACCTTGTGCTCGGCCGCCGGCGCGCACGCCTTCAACGAGGCCAGGCAGGTGTCCAGGTCCCCGCTGGTGTTGTAGTGGATGATGACGACGGCCAGTTTCAAGAAATCTCCCGACGCGGTTCCGAAATGATCAGGGTATCCGGCGCAGCCTCAGGGCCCACACCATCCACATGGCTTCGACGATGATCCGCTTGGACATCTTCGAGACACCGACCTGACGGTCGACGAACATGATGGGGATCTCCTTGATCTTCAGCCCGCGCCTCCAGCAGTGGTAGTTCATTTCGATCTGGAAGGAATACCCGTCGCTCTTGATGCTGTCCAGCGGCAGCGCCTCCAGCGTGGTCCGCCGGAAACACTTGAAGCCGCCGGTCGAATCCTTCAGGGGCATGCCCGTCACGATGCCGGCATACCGGTTGGCGCCCACGCTCAGGATCAGGCGCCGCAGGGGCCAGTTGACCACGGTGATGCCGTGCAGGTAGCGGCTGCCCAGGACCAGGTCGTGGGTCTCGATCTGGGTCAGGAACTCGTTCAAGGCCACCGGGTCGTGGCTGAAATCGGCGTCCATCTCGAACACGGCCTCGAAGTCGGTGTTGGCCAGGATCCATTTGAAGGCCGCGATGTAGGCCGCCCCCAGTCCCTGTTTCTGCTGCCGTTCCAGGATGAGCACCCGCCCGCCGAATTCCGGCAGACCCTTGACGATGGCGGCCGTTCCGTCGGGTGAATTGTCATCCACCACCAGGACACTCAGGCGGGCATCCCGCGCCAGGATCAGGGGCACCAACCGCCCGATGTTGTCGGCCTCGTTGTAGGTGGGCACCACGACCACCGCTTTTTGCAGGTTCAGCGGAGCGACGTCCCGATGGCCGCGGTTGAGGTCATTCATCGCCAGCTCGATCTTTGGATTTCGCTTCCCGACGGAAGCGGCCCATGGGAATAAACCTGGAAGGAAGCAGCAGTCCGCCAACCAGCAGCAGCCCCAGCACCGAAAGAGTCAGGCCCGCGCGCACCGACGAATCCCGGTAATGGAATCGCACGGTGTGTTCGCCGGCCGGCAGCGCCACCGCCCGCAGCACCAGGTCGGCCTCCAGCAGGTCGGCCGGATTTCCATCGACGTCGACCCGCCAGCCGGGAGCCATCATGTCCGCTAGCAAGAGCAGGGCCGCAACGGGGCTCCGGGTTTGCAGGACGACCTCGTTCATGCCGTCGCTCACGAAGACCGGAGCGGGCAGGGCCTGATCGGCTGTTTGAGGCTGGGGCTCGGGGGTCGCCTCCAGGTAAACGGTATTTTCCACGTCGATGTCCCCGGACTGGATACCGTCCAGAAATGGCGCCAACGCGTCCCCTTCGGGCAACGAGGTCACCGGCCGCCAATCGGTCACCAGCCTGGCCCGCGGCAGCGCCGACAGGTTGGCGTAGAACCAGGGACCGCCGGTGTGCAGGGGCGTGCGGTCGAGGTCGCAGCCCAGGGCCCCCAGGGCGCCGAACTCGGGATCGCCGAAGGGACCCTCGAAAGCCACCACCCGGGCGCCCAGCCAGGAGGCCACCCGGCAGGCCGGCTGCTCGCTGAAGAGCCTTTGGCGGATGGGCTCGAACCGGGCCAGCTTGGCCGGGTGGTACCCGCCCAGCGAGCGGATGCCGTCGGCCATCCAGACATTTTGTCCGCCGAGGGATCCCAGGGGCCACACCCGGTCGTGGCCAACGAGGACCGCGAGATCCGCGGCGGCAGGACCCGGCTTGTTCCGGTCGGACCGCACGTAGGGCCGCCCCATGGGCTGGGCATCCATCAAACGGCCCCGTCCCGAGGCGTCGATCCCCACCTGCCGCAGTTCTCGTTCCGGATGGATGATCCGCTGGTCCACGGCCATCAGGTCGACCGCCACCAGGATCAGGAGGGTCCAGACCAGCCCCCGGTTGCGGAAATTCACGTTGCGCAGCGCGAACCAGCAGGCGGCCCCGGCGGTCATCAGGAGCAGGCCGATGCGGATCAGGTCGGCGCGGTGCAGCTTCCAGGCCGCTTGCAGCAGGACATCCGCCGCCTGCTTTCCCGAGGCCGCCGCGAGGTTTCCCAGCTGGGCAAGATAGGCGCCCTTCATCAGGGAGGCCCCGCCCCCCAGAAGATAGACCAGGCCCACCAGGCCAAGGCCCGCCGGCAGCACGATCAGGGGCACCGGCGTGTCCTCATGCTCCTTCCAGCGAGCCGCGCCGCGGGCCGCCAGGATGGCCACGGCGAAGGCCACCACCACCAGGATCATGGACGGGATGCGGAACTTGTTGAAGAACGGGAGCCAGCCGTAGAGCCATTCGTAGAAACCGAAACCCAGGTTCCCGAAAGCGATAAATATCGCCAGCAGGGACATCACGCCCAGGGCGGCGGCCAGGCTGCCCCGGCGACGGGACCAGCCGAAAAACGCCAGGCCCAGCGTCAGCACGCCGAAGTAGTTCGGGTAGTCGGTAAACGGCATGTGCCCCATGTACGTGGCCTTGCCGAAACCGGCGGCCGACGGCATGATGAACGTCCCCAGTTCGGCCGGGGCCAGCGACCAGCCCGTGGCATAGTCCAGGCCCACCCCGCCGCCGCCGGCGGTGTCCTGCCCCCGGATGGATATGCCGGAATAATCATGCACCGGCAGCAGCATGATGCCGCCGATCAGGAAACCCAGGACCAGCCCCAGCAACAGGCCCCCCAGGCGCCGCCAGCGGATGACCGCGGCCTGGTTGCGCAGGGCATCGCCGAAAGGACGCACGGTGTTCCACAGGCCCAGCCAACCGGTGACCAGCAGGGTGTAGTACGTGATCTGGGGATGGCCGCTGAGGACCTGCAGCCCCAGGAGCAGTCCGGTCATGCCGACGGCGCGGCGACCCGCGCCATCGAGCACTTTCAGGGACCACCCCACGATCCAGGGGAGATACATCGCCGCCAGGATTTTCGACCCGTGCCCGTGGACCCCCCAGGCGACCACCCGCGGAAACAGCAGCCAGATCACCGCCCCCAGCAGCAGGAATCCGAAAGGAAGCCTCCAGCGCGACAGCAGCCAGGCCATGCCCAGCCCCCCGAAAAGGAGGTGCCCCAGCATCCAGGTCAGCGGCCCGAAATGAAGCTGATTCTGCAGGAAGTTGAAGACGGCCGTCGGCGGGTACAGGAACTTGACGTAGGCCAGCGACCCGAACGAGGGCATGCCGGCAAACAGGTAGGGATTCCACAGGGGATAGTTCCCGGCCGCGAGGGCGGCGTCCCCGGCGCGTTCGAAGGCCTCGGCGTTGCCCGCGTCGCCACTGGAAAACACCCCGGCATGGAACATGGGGCCGGGATACAGAATCGCCAGCAGGAGCCACAGCAGGCCGGCCATCAACAGCCAGCGGCCCCAACTCCCGGAAACCAGGCCGCCCACGCCGGAAAGCCGGGCGTACCGGTCGGGGGAATCCTGCGGTTGGCTTGATTTGTTTCTGGTGTTCTTCTTGGCCAAGCAGAGTCTCCCGCGAAAAAACGCCGCAGCGATGGCTCCGGGCCGTTCCCGGGGACCTGGACATCATGACGACCGGCCGGACAGGGGCGCGCCCCTGCGGTCACCGGCCCGGCGGCATCCTGTGAAGCGCAAGTGATGATACCACCTTACCGTCGCCGATGTCCACCGTCGACCCGGTTGGAACCCGGCCTCAGGGCAAATAATCCCGGCCCCGCAGTTCATCGAGGGCCCCCTGCCAGACGGCCTGGGCCGTGGCCAGGCGTCCGTTCACCAGGTGCCAGCACGCATGGCCGGTCAGGTAGACCGTCTGGGTCACCAGCAACACCGGCCACATGGAACGGGGCCAGTGCTTGCGCAGCAGCCGGATATGGCTGCGGCTGCGCAGCCAGACCTTGCGCGGACTCTGGCTGCCCACCGACGAACTCACCTTGTGCAGGACCAGGGCGGACGGGACGTGAAGGATCTTTCCCCCGGCCTCGGTGATGCGCAGGGAATAGTCCGCGTCCTCGCCGTAGAAATAGAATTCCTCGTCCAGGAAGCCGATCTCCGGAAGGACCCGCGGCGACAGCAGCAGCGCGCACCCCGACCCGTAGTCGATATAGCGCTGCCGCGGATTCAGTTTCCCGGTCACCTTCCGGATGCCGTCGTGCCTGATCCAGCCGCTCCACCTGCCCACGATCCCGCCGTCATACCAGGCGTGGGCGGGTTGGCCGGCGTAGCAGATGCGGGGGGTGGCGGCCCAGGCCGCCTGGTCTTCCCTGAGGGCCTCGACCAGGCGGGTCAGGCTGCCTCCGGGCACGATCGTGTCGTTGTTCAGAAGCAGGATGCAACCGCCGAACGCCTCGGCGGCCAGCATGCGCAGGGCCACGTTGTTGCCTCCGGCCCACCGCAGGTTCGTGCCGGTCTCGATGATCTCGACCTCGGGATAATGCATGCGGGTCCAGGCCACCGAATCGTCCTCGGACCCGTTGTCCACCATGATCAGGCGCTGGTCGGGAAAGCCGGAATCCTGCAGGGAGGCAAAACAGTCGCCCAGGTCCCGGCGGCCGTTCCAGTTGACGATGACCACGGCCAGCTCACAGGGGGGCGTCTCGGGAAGGGAATCAGACACGGCCGGTGACCCTGAACTCGTCTTCGGGACGTCGGCCGGCCACGATCAGTTCGGCGATCAGGCCCAGGCTGATGAACTGCAGGGCCACCACGATGAACACCAGGCCCAGCACCAGGATGGGCCGCACCCGCAGACCATTGCCCAGCAGCCACCAGACCAGGAAATAAAGGCTGATGCCCCCGCCGACGGTCATGAAGGCGAGTCCCGCCCGGCCGAAGAAGTGCAGCGGCGAGGTGCGGCGCGCGTGCAGGAAATAGACCGTCAGCAGATCCAGGAACCCGTTGATGAACCGGGCCATCCCGTACTTGGTCTGGCCGTACTTGCGCGCGAAATGGCGGACGGGCATTTCCGTGACCCGGAACCCCTCCATATGGGCCAGGGCCGGCACGTAGCGGTGCATGTCGCCGTACAGGCGGACCCGCTGGGTCACTTCGCGGCGATAGGCCTTCAGCCCGCAATTGAAATCGTGCAGGTTCAGGCCGCACATCCTGCCGGTGAACCAGTTGAAGATCTTGCTGGTGTTGTTCTTGATGAAACTGTCCTTGCGGTCCTGTTTCCACCCCGACACCAGGTCCCAGCCTTCTTCGATCTTCGCCACCAGCGCGGGAATCTCGGCCGGGTCGTCCTGCAGGTCGGCGTCCATGGTGATGACGATGGGCGCGGCGGCGGCCCGGAATCCGGCGGCCAGGGCGGCGGCCTTGCCGAAGTTGCGGCCGAAGGAGAGCCCGTGGACCTGGGGCCGGGCCGCGGCCAGCCTGCCGGTCATGGAGAAGGTGTCGTCGGTGCTGCCGTCGTCGATGATCCAGACTTCCCAGGTCCGTCCCAGGGACGACATGGCCGCCTCGATGCGTTCGACGAGCTCCGGCAGGGATTCGGCCTCGTTGAAGGCCGGGACCACCACGGCGATGTCGCAGCGCAGGGCGGTGTCGGTCGGCGGAAGCATGGATCCACTCATCCCTGTTTCCTTCTGGCGATCGCCCAGTCCACTTCGCGGGCCAGGCCGGTGGCAAAATCGATCGTCGGCCGGTAACCGATGGCGGCCTCGACGTAGGTACGGTCGGCAAAGGTGTCCTTCACGTCGCCCTTGGCCGTTTCGCGGTAGGCGACGTCGGCGGTGATGCCCGGAACCCGGTCGACCAGGATGTCCTGCAGCATGGCCAGCGTGTCCCGGAAGACCAGACGACTGCCGCCGCCGGTGTTGAACACCGCCCAGGGTTCTTCGGCGGAAACGGCCAGCAGGTTGGACCGCACCGCGTCCCCGACGTACGTGAAATCCCGGGTCTGGGTGCCGTCGCCGTAGACCTCGAAGGTCCGGCCGTCGAGGGCGGCCTCGATGTATTTGCGAAAGGCCATGTCGGGCCGCTGCCGGGGACCGAAGACGGTGAAATAGCGCAGGCTGCTGGTGGGCACCCCGAAGTTCATGGCGTACAGGACACACAGGTGTTCGGCGGCCATCTTGGTCACCCCGTAGGGGGAACGGGGCTGCGGCAGGGCCTTTTCGGTAACCGGCAGGTCGGTCTGGTCCCCGTAGACCGAACTGCTGCTGGAATAGACAAAACGAACCACCGAAGCGGCCACCGTTTCATGTCGGCAGGCCTCGAGCAGGCGCTGGGTGGCCATCACGTTGCGCCCGAGGTACTCCTGGAAGTATTCCCCCCAGCTGGCGCGGACTCCCGCCTGGGCCGCCAGATGGAAGCAGGCCGCCTTCCCGGCCAGCAGCGCCACCGCATCCAGGTCCTGCAGGTCATCGGGCACGAAGGTGAACCGTTCGTGGTCCCGGAAGCCCGCCATGTTTTCGTGTTTGAGGCCGATGTCGTAATAATCGGTGAGGCAGTCGACGCCCGTCACATGACAGCCCAGTTCCAGCAGGGCCTCGGTCAGGGTGCTGCCGATGAACCCCGCGCATCCGGTCACGACCACCCGGGCTCCGGGATGAAGGATCTCCGTGACCCGGACCGGCAGATCAGCCACGAGGGCTTTCAGCTCACTGCCCTCCATCATTGTCCTCCAGGGCCCTGTCGATCCGCTGCTGTTCGCGGTCGAGCGCATCCTGCCGCATCTCCTCCAGGCCCTTGACCATGTCCGGCGGGCGCTCGCCCGTCCGCCTCTCCCAGGCGTCCACCACTTCGGCGGCCTGCTGGCGCATCCCGAGTCTCTGGTATATGTGGAACTGCAGCTGGCGGTAGAACAGGCGGTCCGGATGATCGGCCACCTGCTGCTCGATGAACTCCAGGGCCAGGTCGTTGGCCCCGCCGCCAACGACGCCCTTGAGCGTGTTGTAGAGAACCCGCTCCTCGACCTCGACAGGCACGTTACCCTCCAGCGAGCGCAGGAAGTCCTTGGCCTCCTCGTCCTTGTAGGCCTGGATCAGCAGCAGCGGATAGTACTCCAGGGCCAGGTCGTTGTAGGGCGCGATGGCCAGGCTGGCCTGGAAGGCCAGCACCGACTGCAGCAGCAGGCGCCGGTACTCGAGGGTGTCGGACCGGGCCACCTGGCTGGCGCGAATGTAGCTCTCGTAGCCGGCGCGGTTCAGGGCCGCGGGGTAGTTGCCCAGCAGATGGCGGGCGTTGGTGTTGCGGAAGACATCGGTCCGCGGGGCGCCGACCATGCGGGCCAGGGTGTCCAGTTCCGCCAGCGACAGTTCCCGCTCGGGCGCATCCAGCACCGGGGGTTCGCGGTCGGTGGCCAGGCCCGCCATCTCGAGATACTTGCGCTGCCGCTCGGGCGTGTTCCCGTCCATCAGGGCGCCCAGCCGGTAGACGCCGAAGATGTTTTCCAGGACCTTCTCCGGATCGACACGCGGCATCCCCTCCGGACCGGTGACGTCGGTCAACCGGTAGGCCATCCCCTCCATCAACATGTTGGGGAAGTAGCGGGACATGTTCTCCTGGGGAATGGTGACGGCGAAGAACACCGGACGGCGGATGTTTTCGTAGTTGGTGGTGATGATGTCGTGGACCACGTAGTCCTTGATCATCAGGACCGTGCGCTCGCCCGTCTTGGGATCCTCGAAGACGCGGTGTCTGAGGGCGTCGATTTCCGCATCGGTGCGTCCCATGGCCAGCGGCTTTTCGGGGTTGTGTTTCAGCTGCTTGACGTACCAGGGCAGGTTCACCAGCGACAGGTTGACCACCGTGACGTCGGTGCGGAATTTCTCCACCTCCTGCAGATACCAGATGGGGAAGGTGTCGTTGTCCCCGTTGGTGAAGATGATCGCGTTCTCGTCGAGGCCCGCCAGGATGTTCCAGGCGTACTCGTAGGCGATCCGGTTCTCGTGGTTGTCGTGCTCGAAATACTTCGTTTGTCCGGGGATGGCCGGGATCAGGGACATGGCCAGAAGCAGGACCACGGTGCCGATGGCCAGGGGGCCGGGTTTGACCCGCGGAATACCCGTACGCCAGTCCACGCCCTCGGCTTCGGCCTCCTCGGCGGACTTGCCTTCGCCCCCCACGGCGTACCTCATCAGTGCCGAGGCCCCCAGGCCGATGAACACCGCCATGAACATGAAGGCGGCGAAGTAGAAATAGTCCCGGTCGCGGACTTCGTGATCGGTGAAGTTCAGGTACAGGGTCAGGATCTCGCCGTTGATCAGGTAGCTGGTCAAGGGCAGGAAGATCAACGGGCGGATCCGCCGCAAGCCCTGGAACAGGCCGACCAGGGCCAGGAAGATCGGGCCCAGCACCGTGGTGACCACCGTCAGCATCCCCTGGCCGGGGCCCAGGAAATAGAACTGCTTGAACAGGTAGTTGTAGTAGTAGGAGAACTGCCACCCCAGGGGCGCGCGGCGTTCGAAGGGATTCAGCGGAGGATACTGCTCGCGGCGGATCACCGTCATGAGGGTCTCGAAGTTGTCCGGCGCGGTCTGGTTGACGAAGGGTTCGGGACTGGCGCCGGCCCGGATCATCATCATCAAATGGACGGTCAGGCCCACGAAGAAAAGGGCGCTGCCGATCAGGGCGAAGTGTTCGCCCCGGAAGCTCCGGACCGCGACCACGAGCACGTACACACCCAGGACAAAAAAGACCAGGTCATTGTTCCGGGTGGCGGTCGAAAGCAGGAAGATGAACAGGCCGGTGCTCATCAGCATCAGGTCGAACACCGGCAGATGACGCCGGGAGGCCAGCAGCACCAGCACGAAGATGCCCGGGTAGGCCAGGATACTGCCGAGGTGGAAGCCCACCCCCAGGGCCAGCAGGTAGATCATCAGCAGAAGAAGGTTGTTGCTGCCCGCGTGTTCCCGGTGGTCGTACCACCGGATGGCCAGCCAGGTGAACAGGGCCAGCATGAAGGCCGAAAGCCCGTACACCTCCGCTTCGATCGCGTTGCTCCAGAACGTGTCCGAGAAGGCCAGGAAAAAGGCGCCCACCAGCCCCCCGGCGTGGGCGAGCCAGCCCGCGTCGGGATCCGCCCGGCGGGCCAGTTCCCAGATGATCAGGTAGATCAGCACCACGGCCAGGGCGCTGAAGAAGGCGGACATGAAGTTGACCGCCCAGGCGGTGTGCATGGAGGCGGTGGTGATGTCCGCCGATCCGAAAATCACGTCGAAGACCCTGCCGACCAGGACATACATGGGTGTTCCCGGCTGGTGCGGCACCCCCACGATGTGGCTGGTGGTGATGAATTCGCCCGCGTCCCAGAAAGGCGTCGTGGGATTCAGGGTGGCGATGTAGACCCCGAGGGTCACCAGGAAAACGACCCCGGAGATAAGCAGTTGGGGACGGCGCAGCCACTTGTCGGTCAAGACATCACCTTCGGTTCAGGCAGGCAGGGAGGGGCCCGGAATCGGGCCGGTAAAATCCAAAATAAACTAACACACGCAACAGGGACCAACAACCGTTCCCTGAACTAGTTCCCTGGTTCGGAGGACCGGCTCCAACTGCCCAACCACAGCAGAATCCCCCCCTGCAGGCTGAAAACGACCTGGACCAGGAACGCCACGCCTTCCATGGCCACGGCCTGCCCGGCGGTCAGTCCCGCCCAGGTCAGCAGGTTGGCCGAAAGCGATTCGCGCAGCCCGATGCCGTTGATGGTCACCGGCAGGGTCAGGCTGATGGCCAGCAACGGAATCAGGACGAGCAGCTGCAGGACCTGGTCCCCCCCCAGCCGGAGGCCCAGACCCGCGGCCACCAGCAGGTGGGTGGCCAGGCGCAGGAACTGGACGCCGACGCTGAACAGGAAAATGCCGTTCAACCAGCGGACCCGGCGACGGTATAGACCGAATTCCGTGGTGATCTTGTCGAGCTGAACGGCCAGTTTCTCCATCTTCAGCCCGCGGAACAATCCCGGAAGATGCCGGCCGATCCGGCGCGACAGCAGGAAAGCCAGGGCCAGGAACAGCACCACCAGGACCGGGATCAGGAACAGGGCCGAACCCGGCAGGGGAATGCCCGCCACCGAGGCGAAGGTCAACACCACGACACCCAGGGTCGTCAGGGCCCCCAGCCCGATCAGCCGGTCCAGCAGGGTGGCGCAGAAGACCCCGTGGGCCCGTTGTTCGCGGCGGCCCAGGTCGACGATCTTGTAGGCGTCGCCGCCGATGTTGGCCGGCAGGAAATTGTTGAAGAATAGACCGATGAAATACAACCGCTGGATCTCGCGCCTGGGCGCCGTGATGCCCGCGGTCTGCAAAATCCAGGACCACTGCAGCGCCCCGCCGAAGGCCGACAGTCCGTACACTCCCAGCGCGGCCAGCAGCCAACCCCACCGCGGTTGGTCCACGGCCTGGCGGATATCCGCGAAGGGCAGGCGGGACAGAAGAAAACCGATCAGCACCGCGCTGACGGTGAGCTTCGCCAGGAAAACCAGCGTCGTCCGCGCGCGTCCGGCGGTCATGGCGTCACCGGGGGGCGGCGCCTGTCGGCGACCTGCCGGAACAGTTCCAATGATTCCCTCACGCATCTGGGCCAGCTGAACGACGCCGCCCACTCGCGGGCCGCCCGGCTGCGCTCGGCAAAGAGGTCAGGGTCCCGCAGGATCTCCAGGGCCGCGGCGGCAAAGGCTTCGTGGTCCCCGTAGGGCACGAGGGCGCCGGTTATCCCGTCCCGCACCGAGTCCTTCAGGCCGGGCCGGTCACTGGCCACCACCGGCAGGCCGCACTGGTTCGCTTCGACCACCGTCAGCCCCCAGCCCTCCTTGGGGCTGGGATTCAGAAACACGTGACACCGGTGCAGGGTGGCCACCAACTCGTCCCAATCCATGAACCCGCGGAATTCGACGACATCCTGCAGGCCCAGCTTGCGGGTCAGCTGCTTGAGGCGCTCCTCGTCGGGCCCGCGGCCCATGACCAGCATGCGGGCGTCGGGCATCTCGCGCCGGATGACGTCAAACGCCTTGATGGCCACGTCCAGGCTCTTGTAACGGCGCAGGCGGCTCCAGCTGACCACCAGGGGCGTGGGACTTCGCGGCGGCGGTTCGGCCAGGGTGAACCGCTCGTGATCCAGGCCGCAGTAGATGGTGCGGATACGGTTCCCATCCATGCCGCGGGTGATCAGGTCGTCGCGGGTCGAGGGGCTGATGACCTCGAAATCGACGTCGCGGTAGATGCGCGGGATCAGGCTCTCGGCGCCGTAGACGTAGGTAGCGGTGAGGGGATTGGCCTCGCGGTACACCGTGGTGCCGAACAGGTGGGGCACGATGGCGACCAGGGGCGTGTCGCCGCGGTACAGCGGCGTGTAGAAGGGGATCTTGTTGATGTCCTCGACCAGCAGGTCGTACGAACCGTGCTTCAGCATCCGCCGCACGACCGGGGGCAGGACGAAGTTGGCCACCGTCCAGTGGCCGTGGCGGAAAATGTTCACGCCGTCGATGACGTCGTGCGCGGGCGCTCCCGCGTAACCGGCGCAGACCAGGTCCACCTTCCAACCGGCGTCCACCGCGCCCTTGAGGATGTGGTGGAGGTGGAGCTCGGCCCCGCCCCCCAGGGGATCGTTGATGTCGCGCCAGTTGACCGCAAGGATCTTCAGGGCCGGGCCTCCGGTTTGCGGGCGATCACCCCGATGGTCGGCGTGGTGTACAGCGACAACCGCCGGCGGCCGAACCAGCCGCGCCATTTTTCGCCCAGCCGCGCCAAAGGCGGAACCGGTTCGGGATTCATGGGCAGCTTGATTCCCAGCCGCGTCAGCAACAGCTTGCGCACCGCCCGATACCACAGGCCGGGCACCATCCAGTCCCCGTAGGTCCGCGTCACTTCCAGACCCTGGTCCCGGACCAGCCCCTCGAGCTGGGCCGGGGTGAACTGGGTTTCCCAGCCGGCGAACCATTTGTCCAGGGCGATCAGGACCTTCTTGCCCAGCGTGTAGTAGTGGAAGGTCTGGGGCACATCGACGATGACGTGGCCGCCGGGTTTCAGGATGCGGGCGTTGTCCCGCAGCAGGGGTGTCGTGTCGCGGAAATGCTCCAGCAGGCCCTGGTGGAAGACCACGTCAAAGGACCCTTCGGGAAAGGGGGAATCCAGGGCGTCCCCGCAGACGGTGATCACCTCGACGCCCGCCGCGGCGGCCGCCTTCCGGGTCAGCTCCAGCGAACCGGCCACGTAATCCAGGGTCAGGACCTCGGCGCCGGCCTTGGCCAGGGCGACGGCGTCCCGCCCGGTGCCCGCCCCCACTTCGAGGATCCGCCGGCCCGCCAGGGCCTTCCCGCCCGTACCGTAGAGGCCCATCACCTCGCGCACCATGCGCCCGTCGGTGCCGTAGACGTCATCCAGTTCGAGACCGTCGGCCTCTTCCCAGAACTTCTGCCAGTGTGCGGGGGTGGATTCTCTCACGCGCCGTCCTTGTCGTCGTTCGCCTGGTCGGCCGCCTTGGCGGGGGCCTGCTGCGGATACACCTGGCCCGCGGCGGTATCCAGGATTGCGTTGACGAATCCCACCGCCCCGTCATCGCAATAGCGGTGGGCCAGCTCGCAGGCTTCGTTGATGACGACTTTCCAGGGAACCTCGGGACTGAACTTGAGTTCCGCCAGCCCGATGGTCAGGATCACGATTTCCAGCGACCCCAGGCGGGAGGGGTCCCACTTGCTGCTGACCATGGTGTTCAGCCAGTGGTCCAGTTCGGGGGCGTGGTCCTTCACCTTCTTGGCCAGATCCTTGGCGAATTCCCCGGTTTCGTCCGCTGATTCCCGGCGTTCCAGCTGGTCGTCCAGGGTGTCGTTCAGGTCGGCGCCGCTGATCAGCGAGGCGTACATCGACTGCAGAACGATTTCACGGCCTTTTCTGCGTTTACCCACGAGCTATTCCCTTTTCAAAGATCGGAACCGGATCAAGAACAAACGGGGAAGGCGGCGCCTTCCCCCGCACAAGTTTAAGCGGGACCGGCCCAAAATGCAACATGGCGGCGATCAGCGGGCCCGATCTTGTCCGACCGGCCCGATTGCCCTAAGGTGGGGCGATGAACACGCCAGTTAAATCCTTTACGACGTCGGTCCTCGCGGTCGTGGCCGTCCTGCTGGCCGCCACGGTATTCCTGGTCCTGCGGTTCGGGGAATTCCCCGTCGGGGCCGGCATGGACGACGCCTATTACGTGGAACTGGCCCGGTCCCTGGCCGAAGGGCGGGGGCCGGTCATCCACCTGAACGACGTGACTCCGCCGGTGCGGCCGGACATCTTTCCGCTGGGTTTTCCCCTGCTATTGAGTCCCCTGGCCTTCCTGGCGCCCGGATCGTTGGGCATCCTCAAAGCGATTCCGATCCTGTCCTTCCTGGCTCTGGCTCCCCTCTGCCTGTGGCTGGCCCGGTCGTCCGGACGGGGCCTGGGCGTGGTCCTGATTGCCCTGGTCTGCCTGAATCCCTGGATGATCGCCTTTGCCCTCCGGGTGTTCAGCGACCTGCCCTTCACGGCCGTATCCCTGGCGGCCATCCTGCTGTTCATGGACCAGGTCCGGCGGCCGCGACCCTCGACGCCGGGGGCCGTGGGCGTGGTCCTTTTGACCGCGGCGGCCATCATGATCCGCACGATCGGCCTCGCCCTGCCCCTGGCGATGGTCGGCACGCTCCTGACGCAGCGGCGCCCGCGGACGGCTCTGGGCCTGGTGTTGGCGGTTGGGGCGGCCCTCATCCCCCACGCCGCGCTCACCGGCAGATCCGGTGCCGGACTGATCACCGGCGCCTACCTGGACCAGGTCTTCCATGGAGGCGAGGCCCGGATTCCGCGCGTGACCCTGGTGGTCACCAATTTCAGCGGTTACCTGAAGGAACTTCCGGTGGTGATGATGCCCATCTTCGGCAATCCCCTGGAGCACCTGTTCGCGCGCGCGCACCTGGCCTGGCTGTACGGGCCGGTCCAGTTATTCATCGGGATTTCCCTGCTGTCGGCGTCCCTGGGAGGATGGCTGGGCACTTGGCAGGGTGGGCAAGCCGGGTGGAACGGGCAAGCCGGGGTCAAGGTGAATCCCGCCGCCGGATTCGTGATGCTGTACCTGGGGATTTACGGGGGAGCCCTGTTGAATTTTTCCGGATATCCCTCGGGCGTCCAGGCCCGGTTGCTGCTTCCGGTCCTGCCCCTGCTCTACCTGGGCCTTTTGTTGGGTGCCCGCGGTTACGGCCCACGAATGGTCCGACCCATCATCATGGTGATCCTGGCGGCGGCTTTCATCCACAACGGATTCCGCGTCGCCCGGCCGCTGACCGAAGGACCGGCCGAAGGGGAGCAGGTCTTCATCGATCCCCGTCCGGGATCCGAATGGATCCAGGCCAACACCGACCCCGACGCGTTGATCATGACCCGCTGGCCCCTGCGGCAGCACATCCATTTCCGCAGGCCGGTGATCGGGTACGGGACGCCTGAAGCGGGGGATTTCGAGGAGCGCCTGGAGAAGTTTAAAGTGGATTACATCTGGGTGGCCCCACCGGGCCCGCATGCCGAGGGCGAGGTCAGGAGCCTCCTCGCCGCCAACCCCCGGCGGTATCTTCAGGTTCAGGAGGGCGACGAAAGTCCCGACGAAGGTCCCGAAACCGACTGGGTCCTGTTCAAGGTGCGTAAAGAGCCCTGATTTCCGCCACGTATGCCGACCAGGAGGCCAACGCCCTCTTGTCCGGCCCCACCTGCACGCCGGCCCCGCCGGGCAGAGCCCTGGCCCGCGCCGCGGTCATGTTTTCCGGGTCATAGCCGAAGAGCCATTGCAGGAAATCCCGCCAGCGCGTTTCCTCGTCCACCAGCGTCCGCAGGCAGGGCACGCCCACCACGACCACCGTTCCGGCCTGGAAGTCCGGCCTGCCGGCGGCCACCTCCCGGGCCAGCCCTTCAAACTCGTAAACGACCCGGCGGTCGGTAAAATAGAGCATTTCCTGCTGGACCGCGTAACCGGTGACCAGGACCGATCCCGCAGGCGCGGTCCGGTCCAGGGTCAAGGCCAGCTCCCGGCCCGGGCCCGCGTCCCGATGCATGGGCCCCAGGGTGAAAAACAGGTTGCCCACCCCCAGCAGCAGCACGCCCGCGATCCCCACGGCGGGGATCCTGATTCTTTGCGGAAGATCATCCAGCATGATCAGCGTCAACAGCCACAGGGGCAGCAGCGTGGCGACGAAAAAGTCCGTGTCCGACGGCATCCACCACAGGAAAAACAGCAGGTAGACCGCCAGGAACACCAGGCCGAACAGGCGGAGCTGCCGGTGCCCGGACCCGCGGCGAAGATGCCCGAGATGCCAGGCGACCAGGGCGACCAGGGCAACGGTCATCCCCACGCTGCCGAAGACCGCCGCCGAATCGCGGACCGGCAGGATCATGCGGGCCTGGCTCAGGGTCATCTGCCCCAGGCCCCCGAGGGAATAATAGTCGAAGTTCCCCCAGGCCTCGATGGGGGCCCGCGCGTAGTTCAGGGCAAAGGCCCAGAAGTCCGTGGGCGGATCCTGGCGCGCGGCGGCCAGCAGATACAGGGCCACCACAAGGATCCCGGCTCCGGCCAGGACCCCGCCGACCCGGGCCGCCGAACGGCGTCCGTCATGGGGCAGCAGCACCAGCAGGGGCAGGACAAACAGGACATTGGTCTGGTGGTAGAGGATCGCCAAGGCCAGGACCGGAACCAGCGGCGCCAGGCGCGCGGGCCGTGCGGTGGCCAGGACCGTCGCCAGCGCCAGGCAGGCCAGGGCCGGCAGGTAGGTCTCGACCCGCACGGTGTAGATCATCACCCCGCGCAGGGCCAGCAGGCCGACCGCGGCCACCACGGGCGCGATCCGGCCGGGAAGGATCCGTCCCGCCAGACGCCAGGCCGCCCCGGCCAGCACCACCATCCAGAACAGGTTCTGGATCAGCGTGGCGGTGATGGGGTCGACCCCGACCGCAAGGTGGATGAGCCGGGCGACCGGAACGTAGAGCAGATGGTGGGGATGGAACATGTCCACCCCCGTGCGGACGGCCAGCGCGTAGCTCAGCCCGTCGGGTGTCTGGTTGGCCGCGCGCCACGCCGCGAACACGACCAGCAGCAGCAACGTGGGCGCCGCCATGTCGACCAGCGATCTGTCGCGTGCGGATTTCACCGGCGACCGCCTTTCCGCCAGGCGGTCAGCCCTTGTCGATGTTGTCGCACAGGTCGATCATCTCCAGGGCGGTCATCGCGGCGTCGAAACCCTTGTTGCCGGCCTTGGTGCCCGACCGCTCGATGGCCTGGTCCAGGGTCTCGGCGGTCACGATGCCGTAGATGACCGGGACGTTCGATTCCAGGGAAACCTGGGCGATGCCCTTGGTCACCTCGCCGGACACGAATTGGAAATGGGGCGTGTCACCCTGGATGATGCAGCCCACGCAGATCACCGCGGCGTACCGTCCGGTCTGGACGAAGCGTTTGGCCGCGAACGGGATTTCGAATCCGCCGGGCACCCAGGCGGTGTCGATCTGCTCGTCCGCCACGCCGTGGCGACGCAGGCAGTCCAGCGCCCCTTCGAGAAGCTCACTGGTGAAGAAGTCGTTGAAGCGGCTGGCCACGATGGCGATCCTGGCGCCCTTCGCATCGAAACTGCCTTCGAATTTCTTGCCCATCGTCGTTCTCCTTTAGAGGTGATCCAACAGGTGGCCCATGCGGGCCTTCTTGGTCTGCAGATACTTCGTGTTGCTGAGGTTGGGTTCCATCTGCAGGGGCACCCTTCCTTCGATGACGAGTCCATAGCTTTCCAGGCCCACGATCTTGCGGGGGTTGTTGGTCATCAGGCGCATGCTGCGCACACCCAGGTCGCGCAGGATCTGGGCGCCGATGCCGTAGTCGCGCAGGTCCGCGGGAAAACCCAGCTTTTCGTTGGCCTCGACCGTGTCCGCCCCTTCGTCCTGAAGCCGGTAGGCCTTCATCTTGTTGATCAACCCGATGCCCCGGCCCTCCTGGCGCATGTACAGGAAGACCCCCGAGCCCTCGGCCTCGATCCGCGCCAGGGCCGCGGCCATCTGCTGGCCGCAGTCGCAGCGCCGGCTGTGGAAAAGGTCGCCGGTCATGCATTCGCTGTGCACCCTGACCAGGACGGGTTTCTCCGGATCGATCACGCCCTTGACCAGGGCCACGTGGGTGGCCGCGTCGATACTGGTGGAGTAGGCCACCATTTCGAAATCACCGTATTCGGTGGGCAGCGGGACCTGGGCCTGGCGCTTGACCAGCTTGTCGTTGTCGCGCCGCCACTTGATGAGGTCGGCGATGGTGATCAGCTTCAGGTCGAACTCCGCGGCCATCTCCCTCAGGCGGGGCATGCGGGCCATCTCCCCGTCGTCGTCCATGATTTCGCACAGCAGGCCCGCGGGGTACAGGCCGGCGGCCTCGCACAGGTCCACCACGGCCTCGGTGTGGCCCGCGCGTTTCAGCACGCCGCCGGGCTGGGCCTCGAGGGGAAAGATATGGCCCGGCCGGGCCAGGTCTTCCGGGCGGGTCTTCGGATCGATGAACACCTCGACGGTGCGGGCGCGGTCGGCGGCGCTGATGCCGGTGGTGACCCCGTGGGCGGCATCGATGCTCACGGTGAACCGGGTCCCCAGGGACGCGGTGTTGCGCGCGACCATGGGCTGGATGTCCAGTTCCTCCAGGCGCCCGCCGGTGGCCGCCAGGCAGATCAATCCCCGTCCGGTCTTGGCGATGAAGTTCACCGATTCGGGGCTCACCTTCTCCGCGGCGATGATGAAATCGCCTTCGTTCTCCCGGTCCTCGTCGTCCACCACGATGATGATCTCACCCCGCCGCAGCGCCTCGAGGGCTTCGGCTATGGTGTTGACGGAAGTTCGTTCGTTCATGATGCCTTCATCCGTTCTTTGCGGACCGGCGCCTGCCGAAACCCTTGCTCAGCAGGCGCTCCATGGTCCAGGAGGATTGGGGTTGGGCGGAGGACGCGCGCTTTTCCGTGATCGGCGGAAGGGTCAGCCGGCCCTCGCCGCGGGCGGCCTTCACCAGCACGTCCATTTCCAGGTTCACGCGTCGGCCCGGCCGCAGCGCGTCGAAGGTCGTCCAGGCCAGGGTGTGGCCGATCAGGTTCACGGTGAAGCTGTCGGTGAACGGGCCCTCATCAACCGTGAGGCTCACCCCGTCCACGGCCACCGACCCCTTGGCCGTCAGATAGGCGGCCAGACGTTCGGGCAGGCCGATGGTCACCAGCAGACTGCCTCTGGCGTTGCGCACCGCCTTCACCACGCCGGTGCCGTCGACGTGGCCCTGGACCAGGTGACCGTCCAGGGGGTCGCCCGCGCGCAGGGCCGGTTCGAGATGGAGCCGGTCTCCCCGCCGCCAGTTCTTCATGGTGGTCAGGCGCCGGGTTTCCACCGCGGCCTCGACGCGGAAAACGTCCCCGGCCGCGGCGGGCCGGTCCTGTAGTCTGACCGGACCCTGAACCGCCCCCGACAGAGCCTGCCCGTCGACGAGATCCTCCCGGAGTTCCTGAGCGAGC
>Ga0210065_1000077_pt1 | contig 29769 bp, 27 predicted proteins | sample Muzzi_PWB_D1_FD_185533 | JGI IMG/M metagenome (GOLD analysis project Ga0210065, IMG submission 185533) | Wetland microbial communities from San Francisco Bay, California, USA, that impact long-term carbon sequestration - Muzzi_PWB_D1 (SPAdes) | ecosystem: Environmental > Aquatic > Marine >... | reverse complement strand
GTCTGTACCCTGAAATCGTCCGGCTCTCCTGGCTTGAGGCCGTGCTCCTGGCGTAATACACGGCGGATCCGGTCCTTGACCTCGTCCTGCCGGTTCATGTCATCGACCAGCAGTTGGATCTGGATATCCAAATCACGCGACGCACCCATGATGCGCTTTGCAGTGCCATAGGGCAGCAGCACGAAATTGTCCTGCGAAAAGCCAAAAAGTTCGCCTCGCTTTTCAATAACCCCGACGATCTTGCACCACTCGTTACCCACGCGGAAATACTTGCCAATCGGGTCGCCGGGTATTTCAAGGTCCTCGATCACATCGACACCGACCGCACATACCAGGCGCCGGCGTGCATCATCGTCGGCCGTAAAGAAACGGCCCTGCTGTGGATAGACACTGTTGACATCGAGGTAACTTGGACCGATTCCAATCACACGGGAAAATGATACCTGTGAACGATAGCTGATCGAGCCCTGTGAACCTGTCTGGGTAAATAACACCGGTGTAATCTCGGAAATACCATCGATACGCTTTGAAATGACCTGCATATCGCTGTCCCGCAGCTTGGCCAGGCGCCCCTGTAGTTGCTTTTTGAAAGGTGTGTAAGAACGGATGGTCAATGAATTTCCACCCAATCCGGCAAACTGTGCATTGATGGTGTAAGACAACCCCTGGACAATCGAGACGACCGCGATCACCGAGGTCACACCGATGATGATACCCAGGGAAGTCAGCAGCGATCGAAAGCCGTGGGCGCGGATCGACTCGAGTGCTGAACGGAAACTTTCAAACAGCGCAAACATCAGGCAGCCACGGTCCGTTTGTGTTCGTCTGATTCGACCTTGCCGTCGGTCAGGCGGATGACGCGCTCGCAATGCGCGGCAATATCGGGCTCATGTGTCACCATGATGATGGTCTGACCCTGTTCATGCAGCTGATCGATCAGGCTCATGATCTCCTGGCTGGTCTTGCTGTCCAGGTTACCGGTGGGCTCATCAGCCAGTAGAATTGCCGGGTTGCCTATCAATGCGCGCGCGATGGCGACACGCTGCCGTTGTCCGCCAGACATCTGGTTGGGCCGCGATTCCAAACGGTCGCCAAGGCCCACATGACCCAGTGCCTCGCTGGCAAGGCGTTTGCGCTCGCCACGTGGAATACCGCGGTAGACCAGCGGTTGCATGACATTTTTTAGTGCAGAGGCGCGTGATAACAGGTTGAAGCTCTGAAAAATGAAACCGATTTCCCGGTTACGTGCTTTTGCGAGGTCCGCCTCGCTCATTTCACCGACGTGTGTTCCATTGAGCAGGTAGTCGCCCTTCGTCGCCCGGTCCAGACAACCGATGATATTCATCATCGTTGATTTGCCGGAACCCGAAGCACCCACGATTGCGACATACTCATTTCGCGAAATTTCCAGGTCCACGCCGTCCAGCGCATTGAGTACCTGGTCACCCATCACGTACGTCCGGTATATATTCTTTAACTGGATAACCGGCGGTTCTGTTTCACCCGCTTGCATTAATCGATTTCCACCGTCACGGAATTTTCACCTTCGATTTTTTTATCAGGTTCCTTTTCCTCGACCGCATCACCATCATGCAGGTCCCGCAAAACCCTGAAAGGGCCGTATATAACCATCTCACCCTGTTCAAGACCTGCGATAATTTCCTGGTCACTGTCACTCGAAATACCGACTTCAACGTCCTTGCGGACGGCTTTCCCGTCTTCGATCACAAACACATAGGTTTTATCCTTGTTGTCCTTTTTATCGCTGGCTTTTTCATCCCCATCCGAATCCTCGTCGTAGAGTACAGCCTGCACCGGCACCGCCAGCGTCTCTGCACTACTCTGGGTATAGATATCAGCACGCACACTCATACCGGGACGGATGACCATGGCATCCTGCTCATCGAGGAGAATCTTCACCAGGAAGGACAGGCTCGCCTGGCCCTGTGTCTGGCGGGCGACCGTTGCGATCGACTGGACGGTGCCGGAAAGCGGTGTATCGGGATAAGCCGCCGTGAAAATATCGGCGCTCTGCCCCACGCGAACCTGCGCGATATCTGCCTCGTCGACCTGCACTTCAGTCAACGTTTCCGAAGGGTCGGCGATGACCATCATGGTCGAACCGGGGATGTTAGTGGTACCGGCAATAACGGTCTCACCCACCTTGAGATCCAACTGGATGACAACACCATCGATCGGCGACAGGATACGGGTTTTGCTGAGCAATTCCTCGGCCTGGTCCAGCGCGGCACGGGCTTGTGTAAGGGATTCCTGCAGGGAACGAAGATCTACTTTGGCCAGCGCCAACTCACTTTCCAATGCTTCATAAGAGTCCTCGTCCACCAGGTTTTTGGCAAACATGGTTTTCTGCCGTTCAAAACGATCGGCGAGTGTCTTGATCAACAGGCGCTGCCGTTCAATCGCAATCTGCTGGATACGGACCCGTGCTTCAGCCTGATCCACCTGGGCCTGGTAAGTCTTGGGATCCAGCGTGATGACCGGATCACCTTTTTTAACCCGGTCCGCCTCCGCGACATGTAACTGGATGACCTGGCCGATAACCTCGGAACGTAATTGCACCTGCTCACGATAGGCTAGCGTGCCGGAAGCCAGGATCGAACTCTTGATCAACTTGAGTTCAACCTGCTGAACTTCGACCTGCCTGGCGTCAGTGCCGCGGGTCCATTTCGAAAAAAAGGGCACGCCAATCAGTAATACCGCCAGCGCGGCAAAAATCAGGATTTTTTTCATAGCACAGGCTACCGTTAAGCCATCGCAGCCCAGATACCGAATATCATCGCCCAGGGAAGTACCGCGATGACGGTCGATTTCATCATGTCGGCACCGGTCCAGCGTGCATATCCGATGCTCATCAGGAATAAGGTCCAGAAATTGATCAGGGTCAACGAATTGGCCCAGGTAAATAACGGATCACCCGGGCTCGCGTGAATAAATAACGAGTTCAAAGACAATACTGACAGGCCTTGTGTCGATAGCTGATTTGAATCGGCCAAAAAGATCATGACAAAACCGGCCAGCGAGCCGAACACACCCACAAAAGCCGTCCAGACACTGAAAGAAAACCACTGGCCAAAGCCGATATCGGCCCCGGTGATGAGCTTGTTCGAAAGGTGCAGGTAAGAAGCCTGGAGGGTGTAAATAATAAAAGTCACGATCACGATGGCCACCACCGTCGTCCAGGTGCTGCGACCGGGTTGCATAAACTGCCTGACCGCATCGGCGCTTTCAGCGCGGCTTTCAGCAGGTATCTGGCGGATGGTTTCTTCAACCAGCCACGGAAAATCTACCCAGTTGTAATAGTAAGCCAGCAACCCGCTTGCCAGTGTGATGGTGATCACTAAAGGCAGGCCAAACCAGGACGTATGTAGCTTGATTTCATCCAGGGCTTTGCCTGGTGCGGCGACAATATCTACCATCGCATTGAAGACTGAATAGGAACTATCCGTCATTATTATCTCTCCCTCTTGAGCAACGGCTGGATGGCATTGCACCAACAGGGCCGCCGATTGTTGACCGGCATCAATTATCCACTGATCCAATGACCTGTAACAGGGTCAAAAGTAGTGCTCTCTGCATCAAAAAGTATGATATTGGTTCCAGCCTTAAGCACGCGAGGCCAAAAGTAATTGCAATTTCCTTATAAGGGCTGCCAATCCAGCATTGTGCCTGTTTCACCGTCCTCGCAAATCCATGCAATTGCACTCATACCCTCCATTAGAACACCTGGCTCCACCTCTATTTTGGCCCAGTCATCCTGCGTGAAGGGCTGACCCTGGTAAAGGAAATATGGAACAGGGCTATTGGTGTCGACGTAGCCAATCGTTACCGTCTTAAACGCACCCCATTCTGCCTGGATAATAATGGTTATGGTTTCATCACTTCTCTGGTAGCTGGTAACTTCGCCATTGAAGGAGTCCAGAAGATTGCGGTCACACGTTACCGATGCGGGTGGAACAAAGCGTCCACGATGGTCAGATTGACCTTCCGTTGCCTGCTGGGCCAACGCAGGCAGCGCCAACATCAATACCAATGCCGGCACGACTGCAGTGATAATTTTGATTGATTTGTTTTTCACGACATTATTCCCTGGTGCATATAAAACTGCGGGTTCATGTAAAGATCATGAAGCTGTTCAAGATCAGAATTGCAGATTATCGGTGGTCTTGACGGTGCCTTTCAAGCTCAGCCAGTTGATTCTTTAAACGGTTATCATACGTTAGCATATAGCTCATAACTGACAACATGGCCCCTGCGGATAAACCAAACATCAAAACTCCATTGCTGGCTTCTAGCGCGCCCAGTAACCGCCATTGGTCACTCGTGACAATATCACCATAACCAAGTGCGGTTATCTGGATGCCCATCGTAATGACGACCGTGGCACAACCCAGCAACAATGGGATTAACATCAATTTTCTCCGACGGACCTGGTAACGCCGTGCCGCATGAACATTTATGCAAAAACAGAAGGATCGGGAAACAAAATATAGACCACATAAACATTGATGTCGATCAGGTTCAGAACCATGCCACAGCGTTGCTCTGGCTTTCTCTAGGGTGTTATAATGCCGCGCTAAATAGCGACAAGCCGGATTACTGCTTTCTGCTACTAAATTTTTGACACAAGTGTCCCCGGACGGGGCATAAAATTGAGAGCGGACTGTTATCCATGTCAAGCGGCACCGAACAAATCAGCACTGGCGAAGTAACCACCGGCGAATACATCGGGCACCACCTTCAAAATTTGACCTTCGGTCAGCTCCCTGATGGTACGTGGGGTTTGGCCCATTCCGCCGCAGACGCGCAAGCCATGGGTTTCTGGGCATTCAACGTCGACACGATGTTCTGGTCAATTATCCTCGGCCTTGCGTTTTACGTGATGTTTAGAAGTGTTGCCAAAAAAGCCAATTCCGGTGTCCCTACAAGGTTCCAGGCTCTCGTCGAAATAATCGTTGAGTTTGTCGACACCAGTGTGCGTGAGTCCTTTCATGGTACCAGCACATTTATTGCGCCGTTGGCGCTGACCTTGTTTGTATGGATCTTTTTCATGAATTTCATGGACCTGATCCCGGTCGACTGGTTGCCCTGGGTGGCCAAAGAATCAGGTATCCATTATCAGAAAGTCGTACCCACCACCGATATCAACGCCACCATGAGTATGGCCTTGACGGTGTTCGTCCTGATCCTCTTTTTCAGTATCAAGGTCAAGGGTGTCGGCGGATTTATCGGTGAACTCACCGGTCAGCCTTTCGCTTCCAGCACCACGGTTGGAAAGGTCGTTTTCTTTTTACCCAACCTGCTGCTTGAAACTGTTGCACTGCTGGCCAAGCCGGTATCTCTCGGTTTGCGACTGTTCGGTAACATGTATGCAGGTGAATTGATATTCATACTGATCGCGGTGGTTTTCACGGCAGGCTCCGGAATCATCGCCGCGGGTCTCAGTTCATTATTTGGCGAGCATATCCCAGGCTGGTTCTGGGTATCGGCCACGGCCATTGTTTTCGCGACGCTGTGGCTGAATATGAAGGGTAAGTTAGACACTAAAAAAACACTTTGGATATTGATGGCAGAGATGCTCCTGGTCGGCGGCCTTGCGTTTTTAGGCGGCCAGTTAATGCATTTTATCTGGGCTGTGTTCCACCTGATTATCGTAACCTTGCAGGCATTCATCTTTATGATGCTGACCATCGTGTACCTGAGTATGGCGCATGAGCATCACTAAACCCTTTAATGGGTAAAGTGTTTTTTGTTTGAATTGATTTTTTTATTAGCGTTTATTTTTATTTTTTTAGGTAATCAATCTCTTGGAAAGGGAGTTATAAATGGAAATTGTAATTGGTATGACCGCAATCGCCGTGGCGCTGCTTATTGGTTTGGGCGCATTAGGTGTTGGTATCGGTGTGGGTATTCTGGGCGGTCGCCTGTTGGAAGGATCTGCACGTCAGCCTGAGTTGGCTCCGATGTTGCAGGGTAAATTCTTCCTGGCAATCGGTCTGTTGGACGCGGTCGCGATGATCGGTGTAGGTATTGCGTTGTTCTTTACCTTTGCAAACCCGTTTGTGGGTCAGTTGCAAAACGCCCTGGGCCTGTAACCAGCCAGATCATTGAGCCTGCCCGGAAATCCGGGCAGTTAAACTGAACCATCTGAACGAGGTAAGGCATGAATATCAATGCCACTTTAATTTTGCAGTCAATCGCGATGATGATTTTCGTGTGGTTCTGCATGAAATTTATCTGGCCGCCTCTGCTCAAAGCGATGGATGATCGCCGTGCAAAGGTCGCTGATGGCCTGGCCGCGTCTGATCTCGCCGAAAAAGAGCTGGAAGCTGCAAAGCTGACTGCCGGCGAGCAGATTCTCGAGGCCCGTAATAAAGCGGGTGAGATCGTGGATCAAGCCAATCAGCGTCATACCCAGATCCTGGATCAGGCAAAAGATGACGCAACCAGCGAACGGCAGCGTCAGGTGACGGCAGCCGAGGCCGAAATTGCTTTGGCAGCCAACCAGGCACGTGAAGAACTTCGTGCTTCGGTCGCCAGCCTGGCAGTTTTGGGTGCATCCAGGATTTTGGAAAAAGAAGTGGATGCGCAAACGCATCGTGAGCTTCTCGACAAGCTGATCGCCGAGATCTGACCATGAGTAATGCGACGACACTGGCCCGCCCTTATGCCAAGGCAGCGTTTGAACTGGCTGTAGCTGAAGACGCTACAAACCGTTGGAACGATATGCTTGATCTGGCACACGAGGCGGTGACGGAAAAGTCACTGGCCGGCCTGCTGGAAAGCCCGCACGCAAGCAACAACCAGATTGTACAAATTCTCTCGGATACAGCAGGCGAGGCGTTCAGCGCCAGGTTCCGGGATTTTCTGTCCGTTCTGGCTGAAAACAAGCGCTTGTCGCTGTTACCGGAAATCGCGCTTTTGTACCAGGAACTGCGTGAAGAAGCCGACGGGTTGCTGCGCGTCAGGGTCGTTTCGGCCATTGCGCTCGATGAAGACCAGTCCACACGCATGAAGGACGCCCTGGCCAAACGTTTTGATCGCGAAATCCTGCTGGAGACCGAGGTCGACAGCAGCGTGATCGGCGGGGCAGTGGTTTACGCCGGCGGTCAGGTTATTGACGGATCGCTCAGAGACAGACTGACAAAGCTGTCGAACAGCCTTTCTAACTGAATTTTAAAGAAACAAAACGGCCGCTGAAAACCGGTGGGCCAATAGGAAAAAGACGATGCAGACGACATTGAATCCATCTGAAATTAGCGAGTTGATTAAAAAACGTGTTGAAGAGCTGAATATTTCCGCTGAAACACGTAACGAAGGCACGGTAGTCAGTGTTTCCGATGGTATCGCCCGTCTTCACGGTCTCGAAGACGCCATGCAGGGGGAAATGATCGAGTTCCCCAAAAACACCTTTGGACTGGCGCTTAACCTTGAGCGTGATTCAGTCGGTACGGTTATCCTCGGTGACTACGAACACATCACTGAAGGCGACACCGTCAAATGCACCGGGCGTATCCTCGAGGTGCCTCACGGTCGTGGCCTGCTGGGTCGCGTGGTTGACGCACTGGGTAACCCGATCGACGGTAAGGGAGCGATTGATAACGATGGTTTCGCGCCGATCGAAAAGGTTGCACCGGGCGTAATCTGGCGTCAATCAGTTTCCCAGCCGGTCCAGACCGGTCTCAAATCAATCGATTCGATGGTGCCGATCGGCCGTGGTCAGCGTGAGTTGATCATTGGCGACCGTCAGATCGGTAAAACCGCCATCGCCATCGACACCATCATCAACCAGGTCAAGTCCGGTATTAAATGTGTCTATGTTGCCATCGGTCAGAAACAATCTACCGTTGCCAACGTGGTCGCAAAGCTGGAAGAACACGGCGCCATGGCCCACACCATCGTGGTCAACGCCTCGGCTTCCGAATCAGCTGCCATGCAGTATATCGCGCCGTATTCCGGTTGCACCATGGGTGAGTATTTCCGCGATCGCGGTGAAGATGCCCTGATAATTTATGATGATTTAACCAAGCAGGCCTGGGCGTACCGCCAGGTATCACTGCTGTTACGTCGTCCGCCGGGCCGTGAAGCTTACCCCGGTGATGTTTTCTACCTGCATTCCCGTCTGCTGGAACGCGCAGCGCGGGTCAACGTAGACTACGTTGAAAAATTCACCGAGGGCAGGGTCAAAGGCAAGACCGGTTCACTGACAGCTTTGCCGATCATTGAAACCCAGGCAGGCGACGTATCGGCCTTCGTACCGACCAATGTTATCTCTATTACGGATGGTCAGATTTTCCTGGAAACCGACATGTTCAACGCGGGCACACGCCCGGCAGTACATGCCGGCCTGTCCGTTTCCCGTGTGGGTGGTGCCGCACAGACCAAGGTCATCAAGAAGCTGGGCGGCGGTATTCGCCTGGCCCTGTCCCAGTATCGCGAATTGGCGGCTTTCGCCCAGTTCGCCTCTGACCTGGATGACGCGACGCGCAAGCAGCTGGATCGCGGTCAGCGTGTAACCGAGTTAATGAAGCAGTCGCAGTACAGTCCGATGTCCGTAGGCAATATGGCGGTCTCATTGTTCTCTGCAGACCGTGGTTACCTCGATGATGTCGAATTGCTCAAAATCGGTGCATGTGAAGCGGCATTGCTGGAATACATGGCCAGTTCCAAAGCAGACTTACTGGAAGCCCTGGATCACGGTGACTGGAATGATGATCTCGAAGCGCAGCTAGTCGCAGCCCTGGAAGATTTCAAGGCAACCGGTTCCTGGTAAGCGGACCAGTAAAAACGTAGGAGCGAGTCAAATATGGCAGGCGGCAAGGAAATTACAAGCAAGATTCAGAGCATCGGTAACACCATGAAGGTGACCGCGGCTCTGGAAACAGTTTCTGCCAGTAAAATCAAGAAGTCACAGGCCCTGATGAGTGCCACGCGCCCCTATGTGCGCATGATGCGCCGTATCTCCGGCCATCTGGCCAAGGCCAACCCGGAAATCCGTCATCCGTTTACCATTGAATATGGAAATGTGGAGAGAGTCGGTTATATTATCGTCTCAACGGATCGCGGGCTTTGTGGTGGTCTTAACAACAACCTGTTCAGAAAGACCCTTAGAGACATGTCGGAGTGGCAGGCTAAGGGTGCGGAAGTCAGCATTGTAACCCTGGGTAAAAAAGCAGCGGCTTTTTTTAAGAACGTCAATGTCGAAATCATGGGGTCGGTCAGTGGACTGGGTGAATCACCCAAGATAGAAGACCTGATCGGTGCGGTGCGGATCATGGTGGAAGCCTACCGTGATAATGGCATACAACGTCTTTACATCGTTGCAAACCTGTTTATCAATACGATGACGCAGGACCCGGTAATCATACAAATGCTGCCGTTGCCACCAACCGATGATGAAGAGTTGGGTGAAATTTGGGATTACATCTACGAACCGGACGCCCAGACATTACTGGATGAGGTTTCCGTGCGTTATATCGAAGGCATGATTTACCAGGCAGTTCTGGAAAACCTGGCATCGGAACATGCCGCCCGAATGTTGGCGATGAAGAACGCCACGGATAATGCCGGCGATCTGATCGACGAGTTGAAACTGGCTTATAACAAGGCGCGCCAGGCAGCGATCACGCAGGAGATCTCGGAGATCGTTGGCGGCGCTGCGGCGGTTTAGAGACCCGGGCATATATTTATAGAAGACATTAATTATTTGTGAGTTAAGCGGGACTCAAGGTTTTAAATCCCACAAATTCACATCTCACCAAAAGAGTGGAGCGAGTTTTATGAGTGCTGGATCAATTGTTCAGGTAATCGGTGCCGTTGTTGACGTGGAGTATCCACGCGATGCCATGCCCCGGATTTTCAATGCGTTGACCGTCGATAACACCGACATCACGCTGGAAGTTCAGCAGCAACTGGGTGACGGCGTGGTGCGCACCATTGCACTGGGTTCCACCGATGGATTGAAACGTGGTATTTCGGTAACCGACACAGGTGACGCCATCAAGGTGCCCGTTGGTGAGAAGACCCTGGGTCGCGTAATGGATGTGCTGGGACGGCCGATTGATGAAGCCGGACCGATCGGTGAAGAAAAGCGCATGCCGATTCACCGCAAGCCACCTTCATACGAAGACCAGGCCGGCGGTAACGACATCCTGGAAACCGGCATCAAGGTCATTGACCTGATCATGCCGATCGCCAAGGGTGGCAAGGTTGGTCTGTTCGGCGGTGCCGGTGTGGGTAAAACGGTTACCCTGATGGAACTGATCCGAAATATCGCCATCGAGCACTCGGGTTTCTCGGTATTTGCCGGTGTGGGTGAGCGTACCCGTGAAGGCAATGACTTCTATCACGAGATGAAAGACGCCGATGTACTCGGCAAGGTATCACTCGTATACGGCCAGATGAACGAGCCACCGGGTAACCGTCTGCGTGTTGCCTTGACCGGTCTGACCATGGCTGAAGAATTCCGTGACCAGGGTAATGACGTATTGATGTTCATCGACAACATCTACCGCTACACCCTGGCGGGAACAGAAGTGTCGGCGCTACTGGGCCGTATGCCTTCAGCGGTGGGCTACCAGCCTACGCTGGCCCTGGAAATGGGTCTGCTGCAGGAACGCATCACGACGACCAAGACCGGATCTATCACATCTTTCCAGGCGGTATACGTACCAGCCGATGATTTGACCGATCCTTCACCGGCAACCACCTTTGCGCATCTTGACGCGACCCTGGTACTCAGCCGCTCTGTTGCAGAACAGGGCATTTATCCGGCTGTAGATCCGCTTGACTCAACCTCACGTCTGTTGGATCCGAACCTGATTGGTCATGAGCACTATGACGTGGCCCGTTCTGTTCAGGGCGTGTTACAGCGTTACAAAGAGCTTAAGGATATCATCGCGATTCTGGGTATGGACGAGTTGTCCGAAGAAGATAAAGCCGTCGTATCACGGGCACGTAAAGTTCAGCGCTTCCTGTCACAACCTTTCTTCGTTGCTGAAACCTTCACCGGTTCTCCAGGCAAGTACGTAACCCTTAAAGACACCATCCGTGCGTTCAAGGGTATCGTTGCAGGTGATTACGATCACCTGCCCGAGCAGGCCTTCTACATGGTCGGCGGTATCGAAGAAGCCGTGGCCAAGGGTGCTGAAATGGCCAAGAAAGAGGCTGCCTGAGCAACCTCTTTAAGGCATTCTAATTATACGGGGCCGGAAAAATGACCAAGACAATACAATGTGACATCGTAAGCGCCCACGAAGCAATCTTCTCGGGCGAAGCAACGATGATATTTGCGTCCGGTGTTGCCGGTGAACTGGGTATTGCCCCGCGCCATGCACCTCTGATCACCCAGCTTAAGGCGGGTCCGGTACGTGTACAGCAGCCCAATGGCGAGGAAGCTTTTTTCTTTGTCAGTGGCGGGATACTCGAGGTGCAGCCGCATATGGTTACCGTTTTGACCGATACGGCGATGCGCGGTGCCGATCTCGATGAAGCTGCCGCCAAAACCGCCAAGGCAGAAGCCGAAAGACAACTGGCCGACCGCAGCGGCGAGATGGATATCGCTGAAGCACAGGCCCAATTGATGCAGGCGGTCGCTCAACTGGCGGCACTGGAACACCTGCGCAAAAACTTAAAGCGTTAGACTCCCGGGTAATGCCGGGGTCAGAGTAAAGTGCCAGAGCATTTACGCTGGCACTTTACTCTGACCCCATCACTTCACCCCGTCACTTCTATGGGCTGATACGTTTCGCCAGGTCGATAATATCCCTTTCGCAATAGGTGCAAACGTAGCGGTGACCCTCGTCAGGACCCAATTTGAACTCGCTTGTAATGGGTTCGTTCTGATTCGATATGCAATTTGGATTTGAACAGGTCAGGATACCCCTGACGACCCTGGGTGCCTCGGCATTGAATTTCCGGACGACCTTTCCTCCCACGATGATATTGATCGTCGCCTGCGGTGAAACCAGTGCCACCAGGTTCGCCTCCTCAGCGGTGAGCTCGACGTCTTCAAGCTTGAGAATGTCCTTTTTACCACCCTTCTTTGAATGGCTGTTCACCAGTATGCTCATGGTCCTGTCACCCGACAGCCCCAACACCCTGAGTACATCAAAGGCCTTGGATGGCAATATATGGTCAATCACGGTGCCATGGTCGATTCTTTCGACTTTCATATATTTATGTGACATATCAGACTCCACTAATCACCATCGCGAGCAATGCCATTCTCACCGGCACGCCGTTAAAAGCCTGGGCGAAGTACTTGGCCTGCGTCATCGCATCGACGTCCGGGGTGATCTCGTTGATCCTGGGCAGGGGATGCATCACGATCATGTGATCAGGCCCCTGTGATACCAGTTCCGGGTCGATCAGGTACTTGCCCGCGACCTTTTTGTATTCAACCGGGTCGGGGAAGCGCTCTTTCTGAATCCTCGTGACATAGAGGATATCAGTCGTCGCTATGACTTCCTCGGGGTTATGACAGGCGAGCCCAAACTGGCCCGATTCCTCGAGGTGCTCAACAACCTCGGCCGGCATTTCCAGCCCTTCCGGCGAAACGAGGTTGAGGGTGTTCCCGAACTTCGACAAGGCATACGCCAGCGAGTGCACCGTCCTGCCATAACGAAGATCGCCGACAAGACTGATGTTCAGACCCTCGAGCCGGCCCATCTCCTGCCTGATCGTGAACAAATCCAGTAAGGTTTGTGTTGGATGCTGCCCGGCGCCGTCTCCTGCATTGATGATTGGTACATCCGAGAACTCGGTGGCCAGTTTGGCCGCGCCTTCGCGTGGGTGTCGTAAGACAATTGCATCGGCGTAACCACTGACCATTCTTATCGTATCGGCGAGGGTCTCGCCCTTGACGACCGAGGTTGCATCGGTTCCCGCGAAACCTATAACCCTGCCGCCCAGACGGTTCATTGCCGTTTCGAAGGACAGCCGGGTTCGCGTCGATGGTTCAAAAAAGATACTACCCAGGATCTTACCACTGAGACAGTCTGATACCGCCTCCCCCCTGGCGACCGCCAGATTACTTTCGGCGCGGTCGAGAATGTCAATAATCGCCTCAGCCGAAAAGTCGTGAACCGAGATCACATGACGCATGATATCTCCCTGAAGGTGGATACGGACTCGCGTATTTTAAACCATTTGCCATCATCAAATATAATGGAAACTTCGCTATGGAAAACCTTTCCACGGTGCTTAATCACCATAAATAATCCCATCAACATCATTCGAAACCAGCGTACCGGCATCACCGGTCATGATTTCCACCAGTTCGGAAAGCTGACCGATGGCGCTTGTATAACCGGTTTTGCGAACAAATTGGCAGGCGCCGCGTATTTTCGGACCCATGGAACCGGCAGCAAATTCCAGTCGCTCCAGTTCATCGGGATGTGCAGCCCTGATGGGTCGCTGCCGGCGGGTCCCGAAATCGGCGTAGACATTGGCAACATCGGTCAGCATCACGAACATTTCGGCACCCAATTCCCTGGAGAGCAGGGCGCTGGCCAGATCCTTGTCGATAACGGCCTCCACACCATAAAGCTTCTGTTCCCTGTCATAAGCAGTGGGAATACCTCCACCACCTGCGCATATGACTACGACCCCGTTGTCCATCAGGATGCGGATTGCGTCAAGTTCGATAATTCGCTGGGGTTGCGGTGAGGGTACAGCCCTGCGGAAGTGCTGCCCGTCGGGTACCATAACCCAGCCTTTTTCCTTGCGCAGCCTTTCCGCTTCAGCCTGCTCATAGATCGGCCCCACCGGTTTACTCGGGTTCAAAAACGCGGGGTCCGCAGGATCAACCAGAACCTGCGTGAGAACCGTGACAATATGATCATCGAGCGGAATGATATTACCCAGTTCCTGCTCAATCATATAACCGATCATGCCGATGGTTTCCGCACCCAGGACATCAAGCGGATAGGGATCAACGGCCGTGTAGGCCGCATCCATCAACGCCAGCAAGCCCACCTGGGGTCCGTTGCCATGCGCAATGATCAGTTGATGATGCTTGTGGATTTCGGCCAGTTGTCTCGCCGCTATGCGAATATTTCCGCGCTGATTTTCGGCATTTAGAACCTGGCCACGCTGCAACAGCGCATTGCCGCCCAGTGCCACCACCACTCTCATGAGTCAAGTGGTGCCAGGGCCAGGTACCGGAGTCGCGACTCCGGTACCTGGCCCTGGCACTTTCCCTGGTTCCTTTCCCTGCTCATTGGCTGCCAAGCGTTGCCACCAACAGCGCTTTGATCGAATGTACCCGATTTTCTGCCTGTTCGAACTGGATGGCGGCATCAGATTCGAAAACCTCCTCGGTGACTTCCATCGCCTCCAATCCGAATTTCTCAAATACCTGCCGGCCTACCTCGGTTTCCAGGTTGTGGAACGCAGGCAGGCAGTGCATGAAGCGGACCCTTGGATTACCACTGGCAGCCATCAACGCGGCGTTGACCTGGTAGGGTTTAAGCAAGCTGATGCGCTCCTGCCAGCTTTCGGGTGATTCGCCCATGGACACCCATACATCGGTATGGATGAACTGCACGCCCTTTACTGCCTCCATCGGATCTTCGGTCAGTGTCAGTGTTCCCTTGTTTTTCTTTTCGAGTTGGCGTGCATACTCGACCAGCTTCGTGTTCGGCCATAACTCACGCGGCGAGGCAATACGCACATCCATACCCATCAGGCAACCGGCGATCATCAATGAGTTACCCATATTCGAGCGTCCGTCACCTACGTAGGCGTATTTGAAACAGTGCCATGGCTGTGGCATGAACTCACGCATGGTCATCAGGTCGGCACACATCTGGGTAGGATGGAATTCGTCCGTCAGACCATTGAAGACCGGTACACCGGAATAGTCCGCCAGGTCCTGTACGATCTGCTGGCCCGAACCGCGGTATTCGATGGCGTCATACATACGACCCAGTACGCGGGCGGTATCCTTGACGGATTCCTTCTTGCCCATATGTGAACCGCTCGGATCAAGATAGGTCACATTGGCGCCCTGATCATATGCAGCCACTTCAAACGCGCAACGTGTCCTTGTCGATGCCTTTTCGAAAATCAACGCGATGTTTTTACCACGCAGTTTCTGTACCTCGTTACCTGCATACTTGGCGCGTTTCAGATCCCGTGCCAGGTCAAGGATGTAGGTCAGATCCCGTTTCGAAAAATCCAGCAGTTTGAGAAAACTGCGATTCCTGAGATTAAATGACATGATCGTTTTCCTTTGAAAAGGGTTCCCCTGGAACGGTTTCAGACAAACAACCGGACAAGCGATCCTTCGTGAATCATTTCATCAAGTACAATAAACTTCGGCGAAAAACTTTTCCTGACCTACATCAGGATTTGTTGTAATTCTTTAACAAATCTAACAACCGGGAAACTAAATGGGGTCAGCTGGTAAAGCGGTGTCAGGGTCAGGTGCCAGAATGAGCACTCAGACACCTGACCCTGACACCGCACGCTTGATAGCTTTCTGGAATCACACTCGCACATTGCTAATTATCTGCCTGGCCTGTGCGTTGAATTCTGCCCCGGCGCTGGCAACAGCCGATGAGGCCATGGGTGCGGGTGATCTGGCCTGGGCACAACGGGCGGAAGGTCACCAGGGTTCCCGCGCTGCCCTCGCTCCCATCCAGGCAGCCATCGACGCCTACGCCCTCGTCCTGGATGAGAATCCCGAAAACCTCGAAGCACGCTGGAAACTCCTGCGCGCCCTTTATTTCAAAGGCGAATTCGTGCTTCAAAACGACAGTGAGCGCCTGGCGCTTTACAAAACAGGCCGCGAAATTGCCGAGGTTGGAAGACTGCAGATCGAGTCGCAATACGGTTTAAGCAAGGGCTTCTTTCATACGAAACCTGCAGAAGTAGTAAACGCGGTAGGGAACCAGGCAGACGTCGCCGAATTTTGCTTCTGGTCGGCGGCCAACTGGGGTCTGTGGGGACAATACAGCGGCAAGTTGATTTCTGCGCTCGCCGGCCTGGTGAACAAGGTACGTCAGTTTGCCGAAGTCATGGTCCTGATGGATGACTCCATCGAGAACGGTGGCGGCCACCGTTTACTGGGTCGTTTTAACGCAAGGGTTCCAAGGATTCCGATTTTTACGTGGTGGGTCGACCGGGACCTGGCCATCAGCGAACTGCGGCTTTCCCTGCAGGTCGCACCCAACAGTCTTCTGAGCAGGATCTTTCTGGCTGAGGCCTTATTGAAATTCCGCCCCGAAGAAAAACACGAAGCACTGAACCTGTTACAGGGCATAGTCAAAAGCAGCCCCGACCCGGACCGCCTGGTGGAAGACACCCGGGTGATCGAAGATGCCAGGGCTCTGCTCGCTTATGAAGCGGGTTCCGAGTGAAGCGGAATACCACTCCGGCAGCCAAGGAAGATTTCGCTGATTGGCAAACCTGAAAAATCGTAAAGTCATCGATCAAATCATGGGCGGGCTCAATGGCTTTGAAGCCGATTTCCATATCGATATTTATTTAATCTAAAAAATCAATTATGATGTTTTTTATATTCATTATTAGACTTTAAAACACCTCTATTATGTTAAAAACATGATTACCGGAGCTCAACTAAAAGCGGCGCGCGCCCTGCTTGGCATCAATCAACGCCAACTTGCCGAAATCTCGGCACTCTCGGTGCCCACCATTCAGCGTATGGAAGCCAGTGACGATGTCATCAGGGGTAACGTGGATTCCCTGATGAAGGTGGTCGAGGCGCTCGAAAACGCCGGTATCGAAGTCATCGGCACTGACGCCATTAGCAGTGCTGGCGGCCGCGGTGTGCGATTAAAGGCATGAAAAACGCATATACAATTAGTAACATCGGCTGTTGTTTACAGTCGTCAGTACTTATCTTTTAAACGACCATGACGCCCCTGCTGGTTCTATTCGGATGCCTCGGTACATTACTGGCGCTGATGCCGGTCGCCATCTTGTGCCGGCGGTTTTCTTTCGTTTCACAACTGGTCTACGTTACCAGCCTGATGGCCAGCAGCACGGCCCTGGGGGCGGTACTATTTCACCTTTTAATTAACCCCACCCTCGCCAGCAGTTTGCAGCTACCCCTCGGACTTCCCTGGCTCGGTGCTCATTTCCGGCTGGATGCCCTGTCGGCGTTTTTCCTGGCGGTGGTCAATCTCGGTGGCGCGGCTGCAAGCCTGTACGGGATGGGTTATGGCCGGCACGAAGAATCACCGGAACGTATCCTGCCATTTTTTGTGATGTTTCTGGTGGCAATGAACCTGGTCGTGCTGGCGGACGATGCCTTCACTTTTCTGCTCAGCTGGGAATTCATGTCTTTGACGTCCTGGGCATTGGTCCTGTCCCATCACCGGCAGCGCGGGAACCTGCGCGCCGGTTACGTCTACCTGCTGATGGCCGGGTTCGGCACATTGTCATTGCTGCTGGCATTCGGCCTCATGGCCGGTTCCGGTGGTGAATTCGGCTTCGCAATGATGCGGGCAGGTGAGCTTTCGCCAGGCCTGGCCGGTGTAGTACTGGCCCTCACCCTGCTCGGTGCAGGATCCAAGGCGGGTATTGTACCTTTGCATGTCTGGCTGCCACTTGCCCATCCCGCGGCGCCAAGCCACATCTCGGCCTTGATGAGCGGCGTCATGACCAAGGTCGCAATCTACGGTTTTATCCGGATCGTATTTGATTTGCTGGGTTCACCAGCCTGGTGGTGGAGTATGGTGGTGCTGGTGATCGGTGGCCTGACAGCCGTGATAGGTGTGCTTTATGCACTGATGCAGCACGACCTGAAGCGTCTGCTGGCCTATCACACGGTAGAAAATATCGGCATCATATTCATAGGCCTCGGCCTGGCGCTGGCGTTCGAGGCCAATGGCCTGAATGCACTCGCTGCGCTGGCGCTCACCGCCGCCCTTTTTCACGTACTCAATCACTCCCTGTTCAAGAGCCTGTTGTTTTTTGGCGCAGGTGCGGTTTTGACCGCCACCGGTGAGCGTGACATGGAGCGACTGGGCGGACTGATTCACCGCATGCCGCTCACGGCCTTTGCCTTCCTGGTCGGATCGGTGGCGATATCCGCGTTACCGCCGTTAAACGGATTTGTTTCCGAGTGGCTCACCTTTCAGGCCATACTGGTCAGCACAGAACTGCCCCAATGGAGTCTGAGACTGCTGGTGCCCGCAGTGGGTGCCTTGCTCGCGCTATCCGCTGCGCTGGCTGCGGCTTGTTTTGCAAAGGCCTTTGGAATTACTTTTTTGGGTCGTGCGCGCTCCCAGGCGGCGAGTTTGGCCAACGAGGTCGACCGGCTATCTCTCGGCGCAATGCTGATCTTTGTCGTGTTGTGCCTGTTAGCCGGTATATTCCCCGGCTATGTCATTGATGCGATCGCGCCACTGACGCGTTTGCTGGTCGATGGCAATATGCCCGTACAGGCAGGCGAGGCGTGGTTAACCATCGTGCCTATCAAGCAGTCACTCAGTTCTTATAATGGTCTGATTGTCATGGTATTTATTGTCACGTCGGCATCACTTTCCGCTTTCGTGATCCATCGCATTGCCTCGCGAAAAACCCGTCGCGCGCCCGCATGGGACTGCGGGTTTCCCGATTCGTCCACCAATACCCAGTACACGGCCGGCAGCTTTGCCCAACCTATCCGCAGCGTATTCGGATCAAGCCTGTTCCAGGTCCGTGAAGAGATACATATGCCACCCCAGGGCAGTACCGAGCCGGCACGTATGACCCTGCGTATGCGCGATCTGATCTGGGAAAAGCTGTTTGCACCGATTGAAGGCCTGGTTGCGGCAACCAGCGCACGACTCAATCAATCGCAATTTTTAACGATCAGAAAATATCTCACCCTGGTGCTCGTATCACTGGTATTCATGCTGATGGTTGTAGCGCTATGGCGATGATCATTGACCTCTTCATTCAGTTTATTCAAATGCTGGCGGTGCTGCTGCTCGCACCGCTGCTCACCGGTCTTGTCCGCTGGGTCAAGGCGCGCTTATTACGACGCCGTGGAGCATCAATATTCCAACCTTACCGGGACCTGGTACGACTGATGCACAAAGAGGTCGTTCTGGCCGATAACGCCTCCTGGCTGTTCCGCGCCGCACCGTACCTGATTTTTGCCACGACCTGGGTTGCAGCCTCGCTGGTTCCGACCTTCGCCACCGGCCTGATCTTCAGCTGGGCCGCCGATTTAATCGTAATCGTTGCATTACTCGGCAGCGCGCGGTTTTTCCTGACCCTGGCGGGTTTGGACGTGGGTACGAGCTTCGGCGGACTGGGTTCAAGCCGCGAGGTCATGATCGCCTCGCTCGCGGAGCCCGCGCTGATCATGGTCGTTTTTACCGTCGCCATGATCGCCGGATCGACACAGCTTTCCACGGTATCGGTATTTATGTTATCGCCGGAAGTCGGTCTGCGGGTATCGCTTGGCCTGGCGCTGGTGGCGCTGATTATTGTCGCCCTTGCAGAGAACTCACGGATACCTGTGGATAACCCGTCAACCCACCTGGAATTAACCATGGTTCACGAGGCGATGATTCTTGAGTATTCAGGCCGCCACCTGGCTGTGCTGGAAATCGCGTCATCGTTAAACCTGCTGTTATATGTTTCCCTGATTTCCAGTATTTTCTTTCCGTGGGGTCTGGCCAACGCGAATGCCGCGCCGGCGGAACTTTTCACGGGTTTTATATTTTACGTCGGTAAACTCGTGGTGAGTGGCTGTCTGCTGGCCGTTTTTGAAACCTCCATTGCCAAGATGCGGGTGTTTCGAGTTCCACAATTTATCGGGACGGCATTGATGATGGCGCTGCTTGCAGCGCTGCTTATGTTTGTGACACGAAGCTTATGATCAACGAAGCATTCAGCTATGACGTTGCACACATGCTGGCCGGCGGTATGTTGCTGGTCAGTTTCATGCTGTTGTACCAGGATCGCATGTACGGCCTGCTCAACGTCTTTGCACTGCACGCCTTCGTGCTGTCGCTATCGGTCGCGTGGGAGGCCTATGTCAACCAGTCACCCCATCTCTATATCACCGCCGCGATCGCACTGATACTGAAGGCCATCATTATTCCGACAGCGCTGCACCGCATTGTCCAGCGTCTCGGCATACACCGGACGGTGGAAACCTCTGTCGGCATCGGTGCAACCATGCTGGTCGGAATTGGCCTGGTGGCCCTGTCCATGGCACTGATGTTGCCGGTGACAGATGCCGCAGATCCGTTGGCCAGGCAGGATCTCGCCTTTTCCCTGTCAATCCTGTTATTGGGAATGCTGATGATGGTGACGCGCCGCAATGCGGTCGGCCAGGTGGTTGGCCTGATGTCCATTGAAAACGGTCTGATCCTTGCTGCGGCAGGCGCAAAGGGAATGCCGCTGGTGGTGGAGATCAGTGTTGCATTCTCAGTTCTGATCGCGTTCATGGTCATTGGCATTTTCCTGTTCAGGATACGTGAACGCTTCGATACGGTCGACGTGCAGGTGCTCGACAGTTTCCGGGGCGAACGGAAATGAACCTGCTGCCTTTCAATAGCCTGATTGCGATCTTGGTCGTACCGCTGGTTGCGGCGCTCGGCCTGGTGGCGCTGCCGGGTTATAAAAGCACTTCGAGGTTGAACGTCTTCGCCTGTTTTCTGACGCTCGTATTTGCAGTCTCGCTGGTGCTTGACCGGCCGCCAGTTGGTACGCTGCTGTTCGTTGATGACCTGAGTATCGTATTTGTTATTCTCAATACGTTGGTGGGGTTCACAACCAGTATATTCAGCGCCAGTTATATCGCCCACGAACTCGATACGGGCAAGCTCAACAGCACTTACGTCAGGTTTTATCACGCCACTTACCAGATCATGATGTTCGCCATGAACCTGGCGCTGGTTTCCAATAATATCGGCCTGATGTGGGTGGCGGTTGAGATGGCGACATTGACCACCGTGTTGATGGTGGGTATTTACCGCACACCCGAGGCACTCGAGGCGGCCTGGAAATATTTCATACTGGGAAGCGTCGGTATCGCGCTCGCCTTGTTCGGCACCATTTTGTTCTATGTCGCGGCAGTACCCATTGTCGGCCAGGGGCTCGATGCCATGACCTGGACCCTGTTGATTACCCGGGTCAGCGCGGTCGACCCGGCCCTCATCAACATTGCATTTGTTTTCCTTTTGCTGGGATATGGAACAAAAGTGGGCCTGGTACCCGTGCACGCGTGGCTTCCCGATGCCCACGCGGAAGGCCCGACACCCATATCCGCCGTGTTATCCGGGCTGCTGCTCAACGTCGCCCTGTATGCCATTTTGCGATTCAAGCTGCTGATGGTCGCCAATGGAGACGCCATAGCACCGGGGCCCATGATGATTGCAATGGGTCTCACCTCGTTGATTTTTGCGGCCTTCATGCTCTACCCGCGCAGGGACATCAAACGGTTGTTCGCCTACTCGTCGATTGAACATATGGGTATCATTACCTTTGCATTTGGTATTGGCGGGCCACTGGCAAACTTCGCCGGGCTGCTGCACATGACGATGCACAGCCTTACAAAATCGGCCATTTTCTTTTCGGTCGGGCAGATTACCCAGGTTAAGAAAACTCAGAATATAGACGACATCCGCGGTCTGACCGTTAGCCACCCCGTGCTCGGATGGGGGTTGGTGGTGGGTGTCGTAGCCATCGCCGGTTTACCTCCGATGGGTGTGTTTATGAGCGAGTTCCTGGTCGTTACCTCGACCTTTGCAAACGCGCCCTGGCTGGCGCTGCCGTTGACTTTCGGGTTACTACTTGCACTCGGCGCGCTGCTCGGCAAAATGAGCGGTATGGCCTTCGGCAAACCAAGCGGCGGCCTGGGCCCGGTGGAAGCCTCGTATTTCCCCATGGTGCTGCACCTGTCGCTGGTACTGGTAGCGGGGTTTTATATCCCGCAGCCCATCGTGGTGTGGTTTCAACACGTGGCTGCATTGCTGGGTTAGGCCACGGGGATAAAGATCATGACTACACTCAAAGAACTACTGGCATGCGGAAGCCCCGTTGAACGGCAGCGGCCGTGGCCGCGTAGTGTCGTCAACATCGAGACCTGGCAGCTTGCGGCACAGCAACTGCTCGCGGGCGAGGTGGCCATGTTGGGCCTGTGGGCCGATAACGCCGCCGTGCACCTGGCGCTAAGCAACGAGGAGGGCACGGATGTCGCGGTGCTGACGCTGCCCTGTGCCGATGGCCACTTTCCCTCCATCGGCCAGTATCATTCACCTGCGATCAGGCTGGAGCGTTCGATACAGGACTTATTCGGTATGCGGGCCGACGGTTTACCCGACACACGACCCTGGCTCGACCATGGTCGCTGGGGCCAGCAGTATCCCATGGGTGCGGCTCTACCCGCCCCCGACAATGGCATCGTCTATGAATTCCTGGCGGCCGAAGGGGAAAGCCTTCACCAGATACCGGTGGGGCCGGTACACGCGGGTATTATCGAACCGGGACATTTCAGGTTCTCGGCCAATGGCGAACTGGTGGTGCGCCTGGAAGAACGTCTGGCCTATACCCACAAGGGTGTCGAAAAACTGATGGCCGGCAGCGACCTGGCAACGGCCGCCAGGCTGGCCGGCCGTGTCTCCGGGGACAGCACCGTTGCCTATGCCTGGACCTTTGCCCGTGCTGTCGAAGCGGCCCTCGGTATAATCGTGCCGCAACGGGCGCTCTGGTTGCGTGCGCTGATGGCGGAACTGGAACGTCTCGCCAATCACCTCGGGGACATCGGCGCAATCTGCAATGATGCCGCTTTCACGTTAATGCATGCGCAATGCGGTGTATTGCGCGAACAGGTCCTGCGCGTGTCCGCCAGCGTCTTTGGCCATCGTTTGATGATGGACCGGATCGTCCCGGGTGGCGTCAGCACCGATATGGACGAAGACGGCGCACGGCAGGTCAGCGATCTGATCGGGATTATTCGCAGCCAGTTGCCGAGCCTGCTCGAGTTATATGACAACACGACCTCGCTCGAAGACCGCACCGTCGGCACCGGTATCGTGGAACACGCGCTGGTGCAGCAATTTGCAACCGGCGGCTTTATCGGCCGGGCTTCCGGGCGAAAGTTTGATGCCCGCAAAAACCTGGCTTATGAACCCTATGAAAAACTGGTGTTCGAGATACCAGTGCGTCACAAAGGTGATGTGAATGCCCGTGTCTGGATACGTTTTGACGAGGTCGGTCAGTCCCTCGCCATGCTTGAACAAATCATCACGCAATTGCCCGGCGACATGGACATCCACCAGGACACAGATCAGCGCACTTTTAGCGGTGGTGAAGGCATTGCCCTTGGAGAAGGGTTCCGTGGCGATATCCTGGTATGGGTGGACATCGATGAAAACGGCAGGATTACACGTTGCCACCTGCGCGACCCGTCATGGTTTCAATGGCCGTTGCTCGAGGTTGCGATCAAGGACAATATCGTCGCCGACTTCCCGCTCTGCAACAAGTCATTCAACTGTTCCTATTCCGGTCATGATCTTTAGGAACCGCTGATGCGTAAGACACTTTTCAAGAACCTGTTGAGCCACCCGGTTAGCGAACCGCCCCCTGCCGTAGACGATGACGAGGTCAGCGCGCTGGCAAAGAAATTGGAACGTTTGTCAAAAGCAAGGCTGGGGCGCAGCCTCGCCATCCGCATGGTGGATGCGGGTTCTTGCAACGCCTGTGAACTGGAGATCAATGCATTGAACAATCCGGTCTACGCACTCGACCGGTTTGGTATCAACTTCGTTGCCTCCCCGAGGCATGCCGACGTGTTGCTGGTAACTGGTCCCGTGACGAAATCCATGCGCGAAGCACTTGAGCGAACCTACCAGGCGATGCCCGCACCGAAATGGGTCGTTACGGCAGGTGTCTGCGCCCAGAACGGCGGCCTGTTCGCGGGCAGTTATGCCTGTGTTGATGGTGGAGTTGCCGCGGTCGTACCGGTTAACCTGCACATTGCAGGTTGCCCTCCCAGTCCTGCCGAGCTGTTGCGGGGTCTTCTGACGTTGTTGTCCGCGACGATGGTAAAATAAAAAAGTGCATCAGAATAAGGTAGAAATCAGCCTTGCCCGTTTGTCGGTGCTGGCACTCATCATCGGTGTCGCCACGGGTTATGGAGCAGTCGCTTTTCGCGGCCTGATCGGCCTGATCCATAACTTCGCCTTCCTTGGAATATGGTCCTGGAATTACGACGCCAACGTGTTTACAGAACCCAGTCCGCTGGGTGCATTCATCATCCTGGTACCCGTTGCCGGTGCGGTCATCGTGACCTTCCTGGTGAAGAATTTCGCACCCGAAGCCCGTGGACACGGGGTGCCTGAAGTAATGAACGCGGTGTACCACCACGGCGGGTACATCCGGCCGATCGTGGTTGTCGTCAAGTCCCTGGCCTCGGCCATTTCCATTGGTACCGGTGCGGCTGTGGGCCGCGAGGGGCCGATCGTACAGATTGGCTCGGCGATTGCGTCCACCATCGGCGGCTGGAGCCGGCTGGTGCCGTGGCAGCGCATCACGCTGGTTGCCGCGGGCGCGGGTGGCGGAATCGCCGCCACGTTCAACACCCCCCTGGGCGCCGTATTGTTCTCCGTGGAACTGATGATGCCCGAGGTCAGCGTGCGGACTTTCATGCCCGTGGCCATCGCCACGGGCACTGCAACCTACATCGGCAACATGTATTTCGGTGACCAGCCTGCATTTTTGCTGCCGGTCACCCTGCACGGCCTCGACCCTTCGCTGTTGTCGCTCGCGGCGTTCACGTTGCTGGGTGCTTTCACCGGTGTGGCAGCCGCGCTTTATGTTTACAGCATCTACTGGATGGAAGACCGCTTTGAAGGCCTGATCAAAAACGAATACCTGCGCCACATGCTGGGCATGGCCATACTGGGTTGCCTGTTCTACAGCCTTTTGCTGACCCTGGGCCATTACCACGTCGAGGGTGTGGGGTATTCCACTATCCAGGCCATCATGGATAGCAAGCTGACCCTTGGTGCCTTGTTATTACTGTTGTTTGCGGCCAAGCTTTTTGCCACCTCGATCACACTGGGATCGGGCGCCTCGGGTGGTGTCTTTTCACCCGCCCTGTTCCTGGGCGCCACGCTCGGTGGCGCATTCGGAGCATTCTACGGGGTCTGGGTGCCCTCCGAAGCCAACGCGATTCCAACGTTTGCAATGGTGGGGATGGCCGCCATGGTAGCCAGCAGTACGGGTGCTGCGATGACCGCTATCGTGATGATCTTTGAAATGACGCGTGAATATGACATCGTCTTACCGATGATCCTGGCCGTAGCCATGGCCCAGGGTGTACGGCGTTACATCATGCAGGACAATATTTACACGCTGAAACTGTCGCGGCGCGGCATCCATATTCCCACCACGCTGCATTCCCACATGTTCCTCGTCAAACGGGCCAGGAATGTTATGAACGGCATATTGTCAGTGTACCCCGCCAATATGGGACTGAAAGAATTCAGTACTGAAACAGGCGGTCAGTCGCTGTTGGTCGATCATGTCGTGATCACCCGTGGCCAGAGAATAGCCGGGCTGGTATCTGTCCGTGAAGTCGAACGCCTCATGGGAAAAACAGAGGCATCTGAACTGACACTGGGAGATCTGTCTGACCATCATTTTACAATCGCCCGTGAAAAAGACGTCATGTTTGACGTGATAAAACGAATGTCACGCCGGGGTAACAAGCTGGCCCTGGTAGTGAAAGCCAATACCGGCATACCCCGGGCCGATGATCTTCTTGGTTACATCACCAACGACGACATCGCGGAATCTGTTGCCGAGAGTCTCGCGTTCCGTCTAAAACAAAACGATTAAGGAGTGATGGTGAAGACGCCGTAGGGTTTGGCCTGGCCGGCGACCAGGCTTACTGGTCAGCTATCAGCTCGCGCAACGGCCGGTCGTAGTAGACCATCATATCTTCGGGGGCAAGCTCACGTGCACGCAGGAGGCTATTCTCCGCTGCTGCCAGTTTGCCGGATAAGTACTGGGTTTTGGCCAGTGCGAAGTGCAGTTTGTGGTCGTCTTTTTTCTTCCTGATCGCGCTTTGCAACAGGCTGATGGACTCCTCAAAATGCTGCTGCTCGAGCGCCTCATCGCTTAACTTCAGCAGGTAGTAAGGGTTATTCCTTCTATATCTATCTACCCTGGGCTCGAGTTCCTGGGCAGCCGCAAAGTTCTGCTGCTCTATGTAAACCTCGTAAAGATTGCTCATCGCAGAGTGTTCATCCGTGTCGATCCGCAGCGCCCGGTTAAATGCGAGTATCGCGTCATCCAGTTGATTGTTCCGGCCATATATCACACCGAGGTTCACCCAGGGATCAGTCGTCCTCGAAGAAGCGGCAATGGCTTTGCGCATATACGCATAGGCCGTTGGCAGATCATTTTCCAACAGTGAATCAACGGCAATATTATTCCAGTACAGCGCCTTGGCGTAACCGTCATCGATGATCTTTCGGCGGGCCGTCGGGTGGATCTTGATGCCACTGACATCGACGACCCAGGTATTTCGCGGGGTCTCCACCACGACGTTGATATGTTTTACCAACAGCACGGTGTCATCTTCGTAGTCGGCCCATTCAGGCCGTCTGAATACTTCCTGGTAACGGGCATCCAAACCGGCCCGGCGGGCCAGCGCAATCATCATATTGGCAAAACCAATACAGTTACCCGTGCGCTTTTCAAAGGCTTCTGAAGCGGTTAAGGTGTAGGACTCATCATAGTGAAAACCGAGAACGCCGGAACTGGTGACAGCCGAGGTGAGCAATTCGAGACGCGTTTGCTTATTCTTGTATTCCAGGATGTAACGCTCGAGGAACTCTTCCATGGCGGGTGAAACCGCCAGCACATCAACATCATCGACCTGGATCGCAGGTCCTTCGATCTGCAAAGGCGGGGGAGTGAGTTTTCCCAGTTGCAATGTGGAGCATGCACTGAGCAGCAGCATACCGACCAGCAGAAGCGGTGTCCTGCCAGGTAAAAAAGGACGTTCGGTAATGTTGTTTAACAGCTTCACAGTCAGATACTTACCGCCTATATGGTAGACCACGACAAGCGAATCGTGGTTCCCGTTCCTCTACCAGGGCGCTATTGATCCAACAAACCCTGTTGAGGCTCAGGAAATTTTTTAAAACAATCTCAGCTTTTGAGAAATCTACCAGTATGATAACCCCATGACATATTCCCGCTCAGACGTTTCAACGCAAATACCGGGGTTTTCAACTCAAACACTTGGGCATGAGGCCTTATTCAAACGTCTGCGGTCGGGCCATACGCTGATTACCGGTAATAGCCGACTCGCACGCAATTTAACCGGCCAATACAATCAATGGCGTGTGAGCCGGGGTGACCGGCAGTGGTCAAGCCCCGAGATTTATTCCTGGAGTCTTTGGCTGGACCAGTATTGGGAGCTGGCCTGCCTGCAGGGAATTAGCGGAACCGAGCGCGCCGTGCCAGGCAACAGACAACTGATCAGTCTGTGGGAAAGCACCTTAAAAAATGAACAACTCGCTCACCATCTGCTACGCCCCGAATCACTGGCAAGCCAACTTCGCGACACCCGCAGGCTGATCACCGAATGGCAAATTGATAAAAGGGATCCCGCCTGGTTTGGTGTCGACAATGAAAATCATGCGGCTTTCCACCATTGGAATAAATCCTTTGAAAAACGCTGTGACAGTGGCGGCTGGATTAGCCCGGAAGACCGGACAGCACTTTTATGCAAAGCAACAGGGGAGGGCATATCATCACCCTGGCAGCGCATCGATCTCATTGGCTTTGATGAATTTAACCCCGATCAATCGGACTTGCTTGCGAAGCTGATCGAAAACGGCACCGACGTCTGCCGGTTGACGATTGCATCAAGACAAAAGAGGGCGGTGCTGTGGAAGAGCAGGGATAACAAGAAAGAACTCGTACAGATGGCGCGCTGGGTACGTTACTGGTTCGAGAAAGAACCGGGTTCCAGTATCGCCATCGTTGTACCGGACCTGCAGGCACAGCGGCAACTGATTGAACGGCACCTGGCAGATATCATCACACCGGGTAGTGATCAGGCAAACCAGCAAACCAGGCCCTGGAATATCTCCATGGGTATACCGCTTGCACGTTTACCGATGATCGAAACGGCTTTTGACCTGTTGAAACTGTTGGATAATCGCATCGATATCCAGGATATCGGTCGTGTCCTGAGATCACCCTGGCTGCGTGGCGCAGCAGCCGAAAGAAATAATCGCGCGCTACTGGAAAAATGTCTGCGGGAAAAATATCCACGCCAGCTGAAACTAAGTGAATTGCTGTATCGTGCCAGTGAAATAAGAAAACATGACCACCATCACAATGAGCTGCCCGAAGACCAGCACGAACCCCAGGTCTGGAACAGCCCGGAACTGAGTGTCGTGCTCAATGCCCTGAAACGATTTGATGTCGAGAGCAAGGGACCACGCCTGGCATCTGCCTGGGCCGAATCTATTGACCAATTGCTCGTGAGCCTCGGTTGGCCCTTGCCAGGTGAAACCGGAGACGAAGTGCCTGCTGAAGATCGCACACAGGAACAGTCTTACAACTGGCAGGCGTTGCAGGCCTGGCGGGAAAGTTTACGCGAGCTGGCCTCGCTGGATGCCACCACATCCACGCTGGGACGCAAGACGGCGATCAGCCAGTTGAAACAGATCTGCCGGGAACGAATTTTCCAGCCACGCACACCGCTGGCACCCATCCAGGTACTGGGATTGTACGAGGTCAACGGATTGCGCTTTGACCATTTGTGGGTGGTGGGTTTACACAATAATAACTGGCCAATGAGCGCAAAGCCCAACCCGTTTATCCCCGGAAAGCTGCAAAAAGCTGCGGAGCTGCCCAACTCGTCCCCGCAGCGCGAGTTGAGCGTGGCACGTACAATTACCCGGCGTCTTTTGGCTACCGCCCCGGATTGCGTATTTAGCTACCCTGGTCAACTTGATGGTGAGGACGTTTTAGCCAGCCCCCTGCTTGAAAGCGATGAAATTGAATGCGTTGACGAGTTGCCCCAGTGGCTGGATCCCGACTGGCCCGCATTGATTGCCGATTCCGATAAGCCACGGATACAGGCGCTAATTCCACCGGGCGGACTTAAGTATGGAACCGCAAGAGGTGGCAGCTCCATTCTGAAACACCAGGCATTGTGCCCGTTCCGTGCCTTTGCAAGCAACCGGCTGGGCGCCGAGGGCCTGGAGACACCCGCTGATGGTATTAGTCCGATGCTGCACGGCAGCCTGGTGCACAGCGTACTGGAGCACTTCTGGAAAGAGACCAGAACCCAGGCAGAATTATTATTGCTGGACGAAGAAACACTCAGCACAAGGGTCCGTAAACACGTGAACCACGTGATCAGCGAGGAGCGCGGTCTGCAACAGCGTCCGGCTTTTCGTGAAGTCGAGGCAGCCCGCGTCTACCGTCACGTGATGAATTTCCTGCAACTGGATAAACAACGCTCTGCATTTGAAGTCATCGGTTTCGAAAAGGAGATTCTTCCCGAAATCGATGGCCAATCCATTCGCCTGATCATCGACCGGGTAGACAGATTGCCATCCGGTAAAGAGATCATCATCGATTACAAGACCGGCAAAGTTGAGCCGAAAAAGTGGTTTGGCGAACGGCCTGAAGATCCGCAATTGCCCCTCTATGCGATCTCTGCGGCGACGACCCCGGCAGCCGTTGTTTTCGGCATTATCCGTGACGACGAAACTGCATTTAAAGGCGTGGTTACACAGGCGG
>Ga0210065_1000073_pt1 | contig 31663 bp, 29 predicted proteins | sample Muzzi_PWB_D1_FD_185533 | JGI IMG/M metagenome (GOLD analysis project Ga0210065, IMG submission 185533) | Wetland microbial communities from San Francisco Bay, California, USA, that impact long-term carbon sequestration - Muzzi_PWB_D1 (SPAdes) | ecosystem: Environmental > Aquatic > Marine >... | reverse complement strand
CAGCTGATCGACCGGGTGGATGTGGTCATCGCCCTGGGCGGTGATGGGACCATGCTGCGCGCGGGCCGGGTTCTGGGCCTGTCGGGTGTCCCTCTGCTGGGGGTCAACCTGGGCTCCCTGGGGTATCTGACCGATGTTCCCCTGGACGAGTTGGAAGTGGCCGTGGTCCAGTTGCTGGCCGGAAAATTCCATCTGGACAACCGCAGCCGGGTCTACTGCTCGGTTTGGCGCGACGGCCAAAAGATCGCCACGGCCAGCGCCCTGAACGACCTGGTGGTGAACATGGGTCCGCTTCCCCGTGCCCTGGAAATGGAACTGCTGATGAACAAGGACTCCCTGGGACGTTTCCTTGGGGACGGCATCATTGTCAGCACGCCGACAGGATCCACGGCCTACAACCTGTCCGCCGGCGGGCCCATCTGTCAATCGACGGTGGATTGCCTCCTGGTGGCTCCCATTTGCCCCCACAGCCTGGGTATGCGTCCCCTTATCGTGGCCGGTGACACTAAAATAGAGCTTATTCTTCATGAAACAGGTGAAGGGGCGGTCCTGACCGCGGACGGGCAGAAATCCAATACCCTGGCCAATGGGGATCGCCTGGCCTTCCAGGAGGCCAACCGGGAAGTCCGGCTGATCAAGTTTCCCCAGAGCAATTTCTACCGCGTCATGCGCCACAAACTGAACTGGGGAGCCACCCGGCGTCGCTGGGAGAAGGATTCCTGATGCTGCGCGAGTTGCGAGTCGGCAACCTTGCCCTGGTGGATGACCTCGTTCTTCCCCTGGAATCGGGGTTGACCATGCTGACGGGGGAAACCGGCGCGGGCAAGTCCCTGATCGCCGGGGCCCTGTCCCTGCTGACCGGCGGCAAGGTGGATCGGGGCATGATCCGCCAAGGTGAGGATTTCGCCTTCGTGGAGGGTGTTTTTGACCTGGAGGAAGCTGAGGGCGTCCGGGGCCTGGCCGCCGAGCTGGGTATTCGCCTCGGTCCGGACGGCATCCTGGTCCTGCGCCGGGAACTGAGCCGTGAAGGGCGGGGGCGCGTCCTGATCAACGGTCTGGTGTCGTCCTTGTCGCTTCTGGAGCAAATCGGCGGCGTTCTCCTTTCCATCCAGAGTCAGGACCAGCAGCGCCTGCTTACCCGCGCCTCGTTTGCCGGGGAATTCCTGGACGACGCCCTTGATAATTCGGAACTGACCGAGGCGGTGGCGACGGCCCTGGAGCGGTATCGCTCCCTCCAGATCCAGTACGAGGACCGGGCCCGGGAAGAGCAGTTCGCCCGCGAGCAGCTCGACATGTGGCGTTACCAGCACCGCGAGCTTGATGAGGCGGGCCTGACCCCCGGGGAAGAGGAGTCGCTGGCGGAAAAGCTGAGCCTGGGACGGAACGCGCGCGCCCTGCTGGAGGCTGCCGGGTCGGCCCTGCAGGACCTCACCGAGGGTCCGAGCAACGCCCGGGATTTTCTGGGGTCCTCCGAGGGGGTGCTGGCGCCCCTGGCCGGGGCCAGTGGCAGGATCCAGTCCATTCTGGAACTGGTCCGCGATGCCGAGGCGGCCGTCGGCGAAGCGGCCACGGCTCTCGAACGGTTTCTGGATGGTTTTTCCGCGGACCCGGAACAGCTGGACGAAATGGAGGCCCGCAAGGCCCTGTACGAGGTCCTTCGGCGCAAGTACGGACGAACCTGCGACGGGTTGATCGAGCTCCGCGATTCCCTGGAGCTGCGGATCGTCCGCCAGCAGGACGCGGCCTCGGACCTTGAGGCCCTGAAGATAGAGCGCGACCAGGCCCGGGATGACCTTGCGGCCGCGGCCCTGGCCTTGCGGGAAAACCGCCGGCGGGGGGCGCCGCGGGTGGCCGCCCGGGCCGTGGAGAAGATCCGGCCCCTGGCGCTGCCGGACCTGGAGCTGGAATTCCATGTCCTCGAGGATCTCGATGATGACAGCGCCATCCAAGTCGATGGCCAGCGGTGCCGGGTGACAGCCCGGGGGGCGGATCGCGTCCAGCTTCTGGCGCGGACCAACCGTGGCGAGGCCATGGGTGAAGTCGGCAGGATCGCCTCCGGCGGAGAAAAATCCCGTATCTTTCTCGGGCTGTCGGTTATGCAACGCGGTTCGGGGGGCCAGGGCCTGCAGCTCTTCGATGAAATCGATGCCGGTCTGGGCATGGACAACGCGGTGCCGGTGGCCGATCTGTTGGGGCAGTTGGCCCGGACCGGGCAGGTCATCTGCATCACCCACCTGCCTACTGTGGCCGCCCGGGGGGACCGCCATCTGAAGGTTTCCAAGGCGGTGGCCAAGGGACGGACCACGGTCAAGGTCGACCCTATTCCTGGGGAGGCCCGCGTGGAGGAAATCGCCCGACTTCTGGGAGGGCGGCAAAGTGGAGGAGTCGAGGGAGGGGCCGAACAGGTCGCCTACGCGCGCCAGTTGCTGGGCAGGGGATGAGGTCGGGGTATATGGGATTTGACGCCACCGTCTCCATGTTCCATACTTCCGCCACTGCAAGTGCGCCCGTAGCTCAGCTGGATAGAGCGTCTGCCTCCGGAGCAGAAGGTCGTGGGTTCGAATCCCGCCGGGCGTACCAACCAACCCCTCCGTGGGAATCATGAATATTATTCGTCTGCTTCTGTTTGTCCTGCTCGGCCTTTTTGCCCGACGGGTCTATCTTTTTGTCAAGGGTCTGGGACGGTCCGCAGGGCCACGGACCGCGGCCCCGCCCGAAGTTCCCGATCCCGGCTTGAAGGACCTCACGGAACAGGATATCAGTGATGCTGATTTCGAAGAGATCCCGTAGGAAGTCCGAGCAGTTCGAATCCCGGTTCCGGGACGGCAGCGCCGGGAATTTCCCCCTGCGGCAATACTTGCGCTGCCGCGATGATTTTACCAGCGGCCTGGTCCACATCCTCCTGCTGGTGGTTTTCGTGGGTACCCTGGTGATGTTTACCCGGACCGTGGTCGGGCTCTTTGATGCCCATGGCACCAATCTCAGTCCCTGGTACCGTCGCGGCGCCCTGCTCCTGATGGGGCTTTTTATCCTTTCGGTTCTGCGCCGTTTGTATTACAAAGTGTTGGAACTGCGGCAAATCAGGGCCGAAATGAGGTATTTGAAGGACGAGTTCCGCAACCAGGGGGATGATCCCGAGTGAAGGCTCCGGTCGCGGGACCAGGGTCAACCCGATCGCTCCCTTGCCGATAACAGGGCAAAGAGGTGTCGGGCGCTTCGGCGACACCGGATTTTGAATTTCCATCCAGACTGTCGAGGGTCTTTCATGCAGAAAATGATCAGCAAACTGAACAACAAGGAAGCCCGGTTGGCCGTCCTGGGGTTGGGATACGTCGGCCTGCCGCTGGCGGTGTCCTTCGCCAAGGTCGGTTTCCAGGTGACGGGATTCGACCTGGATGAAGGCAAGGTCGCCGCCGTGAATCGCGGGGACAGCTACATCATCGATATCCCGAGCGAGGAACTGGACGCGGTGGTCCGGTCCGGAAACCTGAAGGCCACGACGGATTTTTCCAAGCTGGCCGACATGGACAGCGTGAATATCTGCGTACCGACCCCCCTGGGCAAGACGCGTGATCCGGATATCACCTACATCCAGGCCGCCGTCGGTTCCATCGCCGAGAGCATGCATTCGGGGCTGCTGGTGATCCTGGAAAGCACCACCTACCCGGGAACGACCGAGGAAGTCATCCTGCCCCTGCTGAGTGAAAACGGGTTCGAAGTGGGCAAGGATTTTTTCCTGGCCTTTTCGCCCGAGCGGGTCGATCCGGGCAACCCCACGTTCCATACCATCAATATCCCCAAGGTGGTGGGCGGGGTGACGGCCAACTGCACCGAGGTGGCCAAGAGTCTCTATAGCCAGGTCATGGATACGGTGGTGCCGGTTTCCTCGGTCCGCGTGGCCGAGACGGTCAAGCTCCTGGAGAACACCTTCCGCAGCGTGAATATCGGGCTGGTCAACGAGATCGCCCTGATGTGCAGCGCCATGGACATCGATGTCTGGGAAGTCATCGACGGGGCGGCCACAAAACCCTTCGGCTTCATGCCCTTCTATCCCGGTCCCGGTCTGGGCGGGCACTGCATCCCCATCGATCCCTTTTATCTTTCCTGGAAAGCCAAGCAGGCGGGCAGCGAAGCCCGGTTCATCGATCTGGCCGGGCAGGTCAACGGGTTCATGCCCCGTCATGTCCTGAAGCTGGTTACCCAGGGATTGAACGACCGGCGCAAATCCGTCAACGGCAGCAAGGTCTTGATCGTGGGCGTGGCCTACAAGCCCGGAATCGACGACCTGCGGGAATCGCCGGCGCTGGACATCCTGGAAATGGTGACCGGGCTGGGGGGAGAGACGTCCTGGTACGACCCCCATGTCCCCGCGCTTCCTGCGGGCATCGAAAGCACCCGCCTTGAGGAGTGGACCCCCGCGGCCGTCGCCGGTTTCGACGCCGTGGTGATCGTCACGCCCCACCCTGGAGTGGACCATGCCATGCTCCTGGGCACCGGGCCGGTCATCATCGACACCCGCAACGCCCTGAAGGGGCACAAGTCGCCGGACCTGATCAGGCTTTGATCAGGCCGCCGCGGGCACACGGAAGGATAGCCCATTCATGAGCAAGTATCTGGTCACCGGGGGAGCCGGATTCATCGGTTCCCATCTCAGTCGGGAGCTGGTTGCCCGTGGTCACGAGGTGGTGGTTCTGGACAACCTGTCCACCGGCCGTGAAGAGAACTTCGCCGACTTCGTGGACCAGATGACGTTCCGCAAGGGTTCGATCACCGATATCGACACGGTCAGGGAATGCTGCCGGGGCGTGGATTGCGTCTTCCACCAGGCGGCCCTGCCCAGTGTCCCGCGGAGTGTCGCCGACCCCCTGACCAGTGACGAACACAACATCGGCGGGACACTGCGGGTTTTCTGGGGCGCCCACCTGGAGGGCGTGCGGCGCGTGGTGTACGCGGCCAGCAGTTCGATCTACGGAGACACCGAGGTGCTGCCCAAACACGAGGGCATGCAGCCCCGGCCCATGTCTCCCTACGCGGTGAACAAGCGTGTGTCCGAACTCTACGGCGCGGTTTTCAACGACCTCTATGGCCTGAGCACCATCGGGCTCAGGTATTTCAACGTGTTCGGCCCCCGGCAGGATCCGAACAGTCAGTATGCCGCCGTGGTGCCCAAGTTCATCACGGCCTTTCTCGAGGGCCGTCCCCCCGTCATTCACGGGGACGGACTGCAGTCCCGGGATTTTACCTATATCCAGAACGTGGTCGAAGCCAACATCGCCGCCTGTGACGCCCCGCCCGAAGCCGGGGGGCGTTCCTACAACATCGCCCTGGGCGGTCGGTTCACGGTTCAGGATCTTTGTCTTCGCATCCGGGAACTCGTTGGCTCGGATGTCGATCCGCAGTATGATGAATCCCGCCCCGGAGACGTGAAGCATTCCCAGGCCGATGTCAGCCTGGCCCGGAAGCACCTGAATTACCAGGGGACCGTCGACCTGGACGAGGGATTGGCCCGCACGGTTGCCTGGTACCGTGAGCATGCTTGATGAGGAGATTGATGATGACCAACCGCGCCGACTGCCAAACCGATATCGCTCCCTGCCGCTCCTGGCGGCGTCCGGTCGCCTGGGTCGTTCTTTTGGCCCTGGTCCTCAATCCTCTTCTGGTCCTGGGGCAGAACAGCAACAATTCCGAGATGGTCCTCAGGGCCGGCGACCAGATTCGACTCACCGTGCCGGGCCGGCCGGACCTCGACGCCGATTTGACCCTCGATCCCTCGGGCCGCGCCATCATTCCCCAGGTGGGTGAGGTTACCCTGTCGGGACTGACCAATTCCGAAGCCACCCTGTTCATCAAGCAGAAGCTGCGCCTGTTCTATCCGACCATCGATTCGGTGCACCTGGAAATCAACCGCAGCGGGGCCACCAAGATCTACGTCATGGGGCAGGTGGCTCGTCCGGGTGTCCAGTCCTTTGACCATGTGCCCACCATCTGGGACGTGATGCGGTCCGCCGGCGGTCCCAACGCCAGCGCGGATCTGCGGACCGCCAGGGTCATTCGCGAAGAGGACGGCATGCCCAAGGTGCAGACCCTCGACCTGTCGGGAATCATCGATGGTCGGTCCTTTCCGGATTTTGAATTGCGGACGGGCGACACCCTGATCATTCCGGCCCTCCTGGAGGGTGTCACGGGTGTTCCGGCAGCCGAAGGCGTGAAGGTATTCGGGGGGGTGGGGGTTGCCACCGTCGTGCCCCTGGAAGGACCGATGCCCATGCTCGACGTGTTGATGCTGGCCGGGGCTCCCTCGGACGAAGCGGATCTCAGTAAGGTCTACTGGGTTCATGAGGACGGGGGGCAGGCCATGTCCACCCTGGTCGATCTCCAGCTGTACCTGAAGGAAGGAAATCCCGTCGGCAACCCCCGGATCTACCCGGGCGACACCCTTCATGTGAAAATCGCGCGGCCGGGCTGGTTCCGGGCCAACGTTCCCTGGGTTCTTGGAACCATCGCCGCGGTTATCACCATCCTGCTGGGCTACGACAGGCTTATCAACGGCGACAACTAGAGGGGCTCCGCCGGCCCGGCTTCCGCTTCCGCAAACAAGGTTTTGCGGAAGATCAGGAAAAAGACCAGGCCGAGGATGACCGCCAGCCACAGGGTGAACAGGCGCACCAGCAGGGCGACCGCGGCGCCGGTGACTCCGGGGATCGCCAATCTTCCCAGCAGCCAGATGATGGTCGCTTCGGTCCCGCCCAGTCCTCCGGGCAGGAAGGACAGGGACCCCACCAGCGTCCCGGCGGCGTAGACAAATACCGCTTCTCCCAACGGGACCGGAAATCCGAGTCCCCGGCACACCAGCCACAACCCCGCGCATTCACACAACCAGGCCAGGGTCGACAGGACCAGGGAAAATACGGAGGACCGGAAGGCCAGCAGGCCGCTCAGGGATTCCACGGCGTCATCGAGGCTCACCTGGTGCCGGGCCAGGAAGTCCGACCGGGCCGCACGTTTCAGAAGACGGGCGCGCAAACGGCGGTTCTGGAAAAGGATCAGGAACAGGGGAATGGACCCGGCGACCACCAGGCCCGAGGTCAGTCCGGTCAGGGGGCCGGGCCAGAAAAAGACACCCGCGGCCGCCAGAACCAGAACAGCCAGGAAATCGTAGATCCGTTCGGCCAGGACCACCGGCAGGCCCCGCGAAAGCGGCACCTGGAATTTTTCATTCAGGATACCGGCCTTGAAAATTTCCCCGATTTTGCCCGGGGTGATGACCATGATGTAGGTGGAAAAATATAGGCCCAGGGACTCCCGCAAGGGAAGGCGGGCGTCCAGGCGCCGCAAATAGACTTCCCAACGCCAAAATCTCAGGCCGTAATTGACCAGGGACAAACCGGCCAGGACCCCGAGTTGCCACTTGGGATATCCTTCCAGTTCCCGCCGGATTTCATCCCACCCGAAATAGAGGGCCACGACCGCATAAAGCGCCACGGAGAAGCCGATTACGGCAAAGGAACGGGTCGTGAATCTACGGGGAAGCTTCATCGGACTCCCGCCAGCCATAATGAAAAATCAAAAAAGCTGGATTTGGGTTAATGATAATCATAACCTCAGTTTTGTTAGAATGGTGCCAGGGATGATTTTTGGCAACCAGGAAAATGGCCCTGATTGTGTTAAGATTCCGTCAAATATGGTCAAAATGCAATTTTTGTAGTTGCGTAGGGACAATTTCTCTGATACAATAAAGATCCTATCAAATGCACGTTCGGTTCGGGGGAATCCGGGCGTGCTTTAGTAACAACGACATCAGCACCGTTTTATCGGGCAGGACCATCTCAGAGGGTGAATTGGTGGGGATCATGCGAAAAAAGATATATTCCAATAATGGCCCGGAGGGGGCCGACATGAAAAGGCGGAATCGACGTTCGATTTCCGGCCACGGCAATCGGGGTGGGGGATCCGCAGCCTTTTTATTGTCGGAAATCCATTCCAATGACATTCAGGGACAAGCCATGGATTCCTTGACCGCCGAAGTCGAGAAAATCGGCGATGTGGGTCTGGATCTTCAGCACCTGCAGAACAGTTTCTATCTTGGGGTCAAACGGGCCTCGGATGTCGTCATCTCCCTGGTGGCCCTGGCGATTTTCGGCCTGATGCTGCCGGTCCTGACCCTTATCATCAAGCTCGATTCGCCTGGTCCGGTTTTCTATTCCCAGGAACGGGTCGGGCTCAACCGCCGGCGCGGCCGGGGAAACTTCTCCGGAGATGATCGGCGCAAGGTTCTTCAGCCGGGAATGCCTTTCCGGGTGATCAAGCTGCGGACCATGTCCGTCGACGCCGAAGCCGGAGGCCCGCAGTGGGCCACGGCCAACGATGTCCGGGTGACCAGGGTGGGAAAATTCCTGCGGCGCAGCCGACTGGACGAAGTGCCCCAGTTCCTGAATGTTCTGCGGGGGGAGATGAGCCTCATCGGTCCCCGTCCGGAACGCATGGTCTTCGTGCGCAAACTGGAGCAGCAGATCCCGCACTACAGCGACCGCCTGCTGGTTCTTCCGGGCATCACCGGTCTGTCCCAGGTGATCAACGGCTACGACGACGGTGTCGAATCGGTGCGCAGGAAGGTCGAGCTGGACCGCGAGTACATCCGGAAGTCGGGGTTCAAGCAGGACGGCAAGATCCTTCTGTCCACCGTCACGGTCGTGCTGAAGGGTGAAGGCGCCCGCTAGAGTCAAAGTTAAAGACTTGAATGATCGGTTAGGGGCCGCTCGCTGGAGCGGCCCCTTTGTCATGAAATACCGCCATCCCAATCCCCGCTTGCGCCTCCCGCGGACCCCATGCATAATTCGATCAAGCAGCGGCGAAGGATCGTCCAACCCGGGAACCCAGTGCCTTCATGAAACCCCTTGTTCTTGTCATCGACGATGAAGAGGCCATTCGCCTTTTCCTGGCCGCCACCCTCGAGGACGAGGGTTATGAAGTCGTGACCGCGGGAACCGGCGGCCAGGGCCTGGCCATCGCCAAGGACCGGGTACCCGACTTGGTGCTGCTGGACCTCATGCTTCCGGACATGAGCGGAATCCAGGTCCTGGGCGGTTTGAAAAGCGCCTTGCCCCACATCTGCGTGGTCATGATCACCGCCTACCGTGAAACCGACACCGCGGTCCAGGCCATGAAGCTCGACGCCTTCGATTACGTCAACAAACCCATCAACCTGGATCGCCTGTTGAAGGTCGTGGCCAAGGCCCTCGAGAGCAATTCGGAGGCGCGCCGGCGGTACCGCAATCAGACCCAAGGTGATCTTTTCGGGGGGATCGACGATGTCGTGCCCAGCCAGGCTCCGGCCATGCTGGCGATCTACGAGGTGGTGCGCAAGATCGCCGGGGGCGAGTCGACCACCGTGCTGATCGAAGGTGAATCCGGCGCGGGCAAGGATGTCGTGGCCAACCTGATCCACCGGACCTCGTTGCGCAGGGACCATCCCCTGCTGGAGATCAACTGCGCGGCCCTGCCGGAACAGCTGCTCGAAAGCGAGCTTTTCGGACATGAAAAGGGCGCCTTCACCGGGGCGTCCGACCGCAAGAGGGGACTGCTCGAACTGGCCGATACGGGCACCCTTTTCCTTGATGAAATCGGTGAGATGGCCCTGCCGGTCCAGGTCAAACTGCTGCGCGTCCTGGAGAAGATGACATTCCGCCGGGTGGGCGGCATCGAGGACATCTCGGTGAACGTGCGGATCGTCGCGGCCACCAACCGGACCCTGGAGAATCAGGTCAAGGCCGGATCCTTCCGGGAGGACCTTTATTTCCGGCTGAACGTGGTGCGCATCCATGTGCCGCCCCTGCGTGAAAGGCAGGAGGACATCCTGCCCCTGGTCGAATATTTTCTGGGGCATTTCAATCTCAAGTTCGACAAGAAGTTCGCGGGCCTGGACCAGGCCGCCCGCCAGGCTCTCCTGGAGTACGGTTGGCCGGGCAATATCCGGGAATTGAAAAACATGCTGGAGCGGGCGGTGCTGCTGGGCAGCGGGTCCGTGCTGGAGGTGGGGGACCTGCAGCTTCAGGACCCCATGGCGCGCGAGGGCGCCGAAAGTGACGGGTTGTCTTCATTCCTGCGGAATCCGTTGCCCCCCGGCGGTGTTGACCTCGAAGAAATCGTGCACCAGATTGAGGAGTCCCTGGTGAGGAAGGCCTATGAGGCCGCCGGGGGAAACCAGACCGACGCGGCCCGCCTCCTGGGGTTGAATCGCGACAAATTTCGTTACCGGCTCAAGCAGTACGGGATCAAGGAACAGTGATGGCCTTTTTTGAATCCAGTCGGGTCCGGCCTTTCGGGTTTTTCGGAATTGCCGGAGGCATTGTCCTGTTGGTGGCGGTGCTGCTCGGCGGTTGCGGTGTCTATTCCGGCAGCAGCGGACGGGTGGATGAAAACATCAAAATGGTGGCGGTCCAGTACCTGGAAAACCTGACCCCCGAGCCCAACCTCGGCGTCGAACTTTCCGACGCCATCATTGCCGCCCTTCAGGTCGACAACACCCTCAAGGTCGTGGACGAGGCCAACGCCGACAGCATCATCTCCGGACGGGTGGTCCGTTACATGCTGCGCGAGCTGGGGACCAACCAGGAACTGACGGTCGACGAATACCAGGTCCAGATCGCCGTCACCTTGACCTTCATGGTGCGGTCGACCGGGGAGAAGATCTTCGACAACCGCCGGTTCACCGGAACCGGCTCCTATTATCTCAACGACACGGATTCCGACGAGACCACCGCCCGGGACGAAGCCGCCGCGGAGATCGTACGGGATATCCTGGCCCAGGTCGTTGAAGACTGGTAACAGCGAGGAAACAGCTTGGCCTATTCAAGAGGAAAATCGGGAACGGCCCTTCCGGGCTTCAAGGACCTGGTGGAGCAGGATCTCAAGACCGGCAAGTACCGGCCTGTCTATTTGCTGGCCGGTGAGGATACCCTGCGCATCGAGGGTGTCGTGGAAAAGATCCGCAAGGATGTCCTGGGGCCAAGCGGTTCGGCCTTCAACTTCCATGTGTTCCAGGGTGACCAGGTGCCCGTGGAAAAAGTGATGCAGCAGACCCTGAGCCTGCCCATGCTGGGCAACCGCCAGGTCATCTGGGTCAAGCAGGCGGACCGGTTCCTGGGAAACCAGGACAGCCAGGTGCCCATGGAAAAATACCTGGCCAAGCCCGTTGTGGAAACGGTCCTCATCCTGACGGCCGACAAGGTGGACAAGCGCAAAAAGTGGGTGAAGCTGTGTCAGGATGGGGGGTTCCTGTTCGATTTCACCCCGCCGACCGGGGAAGCCCTGGTCCAATGGGTCCTGAAGGCGGCCCGGCGCGAGGAACTGCCGCTGGAGCCGGAGCAGGCGCGAATTCTGTGCGAACTGGTCGGTAACGACCTGATGAGCCTGAAAAGCGAGATCGATAAGCTGGCCCTGCTGGCCCTGGACCGGAACGAACCGGTCGGTAGCGAGGAGTTGGGGCGCATCATCATGGATCAGGCCGCCCTCGAAGGCTATGAAATCACCGCCAATCTCGAACCCGGCCGGGCCGCCGAGGTTCTGCGGACCTGGTTTCGCCTGTCGGAATGGGGGAAAACGGCCTATGAGATTGCCCCACTATTGATTTCCCGGGTGCGCAAGGGAGCCATCCTGTCCGCGGGGCGGGACTGCGGGATGGCCGACCAGGAGATCGGGTCCCTGAGCGGCCAGAATCCCTGGAGTTTCAAGTTTCTCGAGCCCATGGTGCGCGGCATGGGCACTCATGGCCTGGGTTCGGCCCTGGAAGCCGCCCTGGAATGCGACCGCAGGCTCAAGGGGTCGCCATTGAAACCGGATATCATAATTGAAAAGCTCATCCTGGATTTGTGCCGCACGGACGGATCCCGGTGAAATCCGCCCGGAATCCGGGCTCAACCAGCCAACCCCTGAAAGGAATCATCATGGCTGAAGGTTTGATGGAATTCACGGACGCCGATTTTGACCAGAAGATCAGCGGCAGCGACAAACCTGTTCTGGTGGATTTTTGGGCGCCGTGGTGCGGACCCTGCAAAGCCCTGACACCGACCATCGAAAAACTGGCCGGTGAATTCGACGGCCGGTTCCTGGTCGCCAAGATGGATATCCAAAGCCATCCTTTGGCCGCGGGAAAATTGGGGATCCGCAGCATCCCGACGCTGCTGATCTTCAAGAACGGACAGATCGTCGATTCGATCATCGGCCAGGCCAACGAGGAAAAAATCCGGGACAAGATGGAACAAGCGCTCGGATGAGGGCGCTGGTTGGGCCGGTGAAACAGGCCGGGGAGTCGCTCGGATTCCCGGCCTGTTTTGTGCCACAACTCTCAACTTAACATAATATACATTATGCGCAATACTGTAAGCGACAAATGCAGAGTATTGCGGGACAGCGGGTTTGGAGATCTGGTTTTAGTGGTTGACCGGGATCTTGTCCGCGAGATCGTCGAGATAAGGCAGCCGCCAGGTCTCGCCGAAGATGGCCTTGGTGAAGCCCATGACCGATGTGGACAGGACAAACAGGAAAAAGACCAGGCGCAGCGTGATCACCACGAGGAATCCCAGCAGGGGAAGCCGGCCCAGGGTCGTGTCGATGATCCAGATGAAGGCCACCCCCACCACCTCGAAAAACAGCAGGGAAAATCCCTGCCGGCAGTGGCGCGCCAGGAATTCCGATTTGGGGGTCGACAACATGGGTACCAGGACCAGAATCGACAGGTAGCAGATGGCTCCCATCCAGCGGTCGCGTATGGGGATCTGGTTTTCCATGGGTATAATTCCCTTTGATCCGGTTCATTCCGGCGGATGTGACCTGCATTGGTTCCGAAGCCTATTAGAATTAACGGCTGCCGGAAGCGATAGTTTAGCCAAGATTGGTTGAGACCGGAAGGCTTATTCTGTATGAATTTGTGGCGAAGGACCTCACGCAAGTGGCGCGGTGTTGATTTCATGGCCCTGGTGCCTGTCCAGGCCTGCGGTTGGACCGAAGGCGATCGGCCCGGTCAGGTGGTCGTGCTGCAGCCCCGGTTTCGATCCGGCCTGCTGGGCCGTTTCCTGCAGCCCAGGCTCAAGGAAGGCAAAAAGCACCTTCGTATTCCTCTCGAGGACCGCGGATCCTTTCTCTGGGGATTGATGGATGGCCGGCGGACGGTCGGCGAGATGACCGTGGCGTTTTCCGGGGAATTTCCCGAGGACACCGAGCAGGTACCTGAACGGGTGGCCACCTATCTTTACCAGATGGCGGAAAATAACCTTATTTTATTTGAAAATATGGACTTGTGACCTTTTGTTGATAATCATTTGAATGGGTGTCCAGTCACCTTAAATTTTTGGTGATGCTAACTTGTTTATTTATAAATGAATATGTGTTTTTGTTAAGGTTTTTTATGCCATTTTGTCCTGTCCCGGAGGTGATAAATCCGGAGGAAATCCATTGACAATTTCTCAAAAAATGGCATAGTCTTCAGACTTCCAGGTTGTGGGCCCATCTCGCCGGGCCCATGGCGTTCTTTTGGATATTGGCGGGAATTTTCACCTTCGGCGGAGACTCCCGGTGCAATCTGTCCTGGATATCGTCATTTTCCTGGCCCGCCACATGATTTTGGCCTTTTTCCTTTTTTGGGGCCTTTCGTGGCTGGGAATGGTCATGCTTCGGAACAGGACGGGGTCCCCCGCCCTGGCTTCCCTGCGGTTCGCCTCTTCCTCCGCCAGTGTCCTGGTCCTGGTGGCTTTTGCGGCTGTTTCCGTCTGGTACGTCCTTCAGCAGGGTTTCGCTGACGAAGTGGAGCCCGTGGTGTCCAGTTTGTCGTGGCAGGTGAAATCGGGACAAGCCCTTTACACCTCCTTCGACCAGGCCGAACGCTACAGTGTCCTCTACGGCCCCTCCGTCTTTTTGACCAACGGCTTTTTCCTGCAGATTCTCGGACCGTCGTTGATTTCGGCCAAGATCGCCTCCGCCCTGGCCGCCCTGGGCAGCCTGGTGTTCCTCTACGCGGCGCTGGCCCGGAAACAAAGGGATGCGTTGGCCCTGGCGGTTACCGCGGGCGCGGCGCTGTTCTATTGGGCCCAGGGTTTTTCCGTCTATCTGGTCCGGCCCGACGCTTTGGTGGTTTTTGCGGTGGGTTTGGGTTTCTATGCGGCCACCAGGACATCGCCCCGGTTGGCGGTCATTGCCGTGGCGGTTCTGGCCGGGTTCACCGTCAATCTGAAGATCCACTGCCTGGTCTATTTTTTCCCGGTCGTCGTGGTGCTGGCCCAGAGGCTGGGCTGGAAGCAGGCCTTTTGGGCCATGGTGGGCGCCGGGGTCGTGGCTGTGGCCCCATTTGTCCTCTATCCCCAGATTTCCGCGGTGAATTACGTGCGTTGGCTTGCCAACGAAACCGGGCACGGACTCCGTCCGGAACTCCTGGGCGAGCCGCTCCGCTTCATCGCTTTCCTGGGCCTGCCCCTGGCCGTGCTGGCCATGCTGCGGGGAAAAGGCCATGGATACCTGGGAAAGGATCGCGGGTTGGTGCTGAGCATCGTGCCGGGCGCCCTGTGCGGGATCGTGCTTTCGGCGAAGCCGGGTTCGGGCCTCGTTCATCTGCTGCCTCTGGTGCCGTCCACGATGTTCGCCATGGGCCTTCTCGCCCGGTCGGTCCTGGCCGGTGACATCACGCCCTGGAGGCCCGCGCTGACAAGGTCGGCGGCCGCGGCCGTTGTCCTGACCGCCCTGCTGACCGGTTCGGTGACCGAATATCGGACCGCCCGCATGATCCAAGCGCAGCTGGCCCAGATTCCCGGATTAGTCAATGACGTCGAACAGATCATGGAACGGTATGAAGGGCTGCCCATGGCCATGGCGATGGGCGGGGAGGAACGCTGGTACCGCTGCACCTGGCTCCAGCCTTTGCTGACCTTTCGGGACAATCCGGTTCTGGTCGATCCCATTTCCGTCATGGACACCGTGAAGTCGGGCAGGACGTTGGCCAGGGCCACCTACAACGCACTGACCGAGGGACGGGTGGCGCTCTGGCTGGTCCCCCGCTCCCAGGTCCCCTTCCAGAAGATGAGTTGGTACGATCCCCACATCCCCATCTTTCCCCAGGATTTCATCCAGGAATTCCAGAACTGTTATTCCCTGCGCGGGCAGTCGCGCTACTTCGACCTCTGGTTCTGGAACGGCCTTGATCCCATGCCCGGAGAGGCTCTGGTGCTGAAGACGCTGCCGGTTGCGGAGAATCCGGGGCGCTGAGCGCGCCGTCGCCGGTTCAGTCGCGGTCCGAAACCCCTGTTCGGAAACGCCGGAAGGTCAGGGCGGGGAACCCCACCACCACGTAGGCCAGGTATTGGATGCTCCTGCCGAGAATCCCGATGGACGCCCCCAACGCGCAACCCGCCGCTTCGTAGAGATAACTGAAGGCGCTTTCGGTCACCCCCACGCCACCTGGCGTGATGGGGACCACGTTGATGACCATGGCCAGCGGATTCAGCATGAACTGCTGCACCGGGGGGACGTCGATTCCCCCGAGTAGTTTCGCGGCGATGAGGAAGGTGCTGCACACCAGGGCATGGTTGACCAGGGAGAGGCCGATGCATTTGGCCAGCAGCCGTGGGCGCCGGGCAAAATCATCCCCGGCCGCCACGGCTTTTCTCAAGCGGGGTGACAGGAGCGCCCCCCATCTCCCCTCGCAGAAATTCCCGAACAGGCGTCCTTTTCCCAAGACCACCACCACGGCCGCGATCAACAGGACGACCGCCGGAGCAATGAACAGAACGGGCGAGCGAAACGGAAGGTGTTCGGTGGGCCAGCCGGCGACCAGGACAAGGGAACCCAGCAGGAAGAGGGAAAACAGCCCGACGGCCCGGTCCCAAACCACCGCGACGGTCGCCAGGGTGCGGTGCCGGGCGCCTTCCCCCCGGTAAAGATAGACGACCTTGACGACGTCTCCCCCCACCACTCCGGGCAGGATGGAACCGGAGAACAACCCGATGGCGGTCAGGGAGCAGGCTCGGGACAGCGAAAGCTCGATGCCCACCGCGTGCACCATGAGGCGAAGGCGCAGACCCAGCAGCAGGATCCCGACCCAGACCGCGCCCACGCCGGCGGTCACCAGAAATGCCGTGTGCGGCGAAAGGGGAATGTCGCGGAAATGGGAAAAGTCCAGACGGCCGGACGTGGCCAGCCAATACAACAGGAGCGAAGCCACCAGCGCCTTGAGGGCGAAGACGCCCATACTCCGCCAGAATCTCGGGCCTGAAACAGCCGGGGAAAGGGGCTCGTCCTGTGGATTGCGGGCGCTGGGCATGGGGTATCCGATTTGGGCCAACGGAATCAACGCTGGTCGGGTGAGGGGGCGAATTTCGGATAGACCGGAAAACCAGGATCCTGAGTGTGTGAGGATCCTACCAGAAAGCGTTCCTTTTCGCAACCGGACGTGCTTTTGTCGTGAATTCTGGAGGATGAAGGTGGTAAGTTGGTACCCCCGACAGGATTCGAACCTGTGGCCCCCAGATTAGGAATCTGATGCTCTATCCTACTGAGCTACGGGGGCACCGTATCTGATGGGCGGTGCCCAAAATAGACGTGTCAGGAATAGTTAACAAGGGAAAAAACCGGGCCAAGGTCCTCCAGTCGCGCCCTTCCGGCCAGGAAATCGAGCTCGACCATGAACAGGAAACCCGCCACGATGCCCCCCGCTTCGGTGACCAGCTGGGCCGAGGCCGCGGCGGTTCCCCCGGTGGCCAGCAGGTCATCCACGATCATGACCCTGTCCCCCGGCTTGACGCTGTCCACGTGCATTTCCAGGGTGGCCTGACCGTATTCGAGGTCGTAGGTGACGGCCCGGGTTTTGGCCGGGAGTTTCCCTTTTTTGCGCAGCAGGACCAGCGGTTTTTCGAGTTCCACACCCAAGGGCGCGCCGAACACGAAACCGCGCGATTCGATGGCGCCGAAAGCATCGAATGGAGTGTTCGCCAGCAGGCCCTTCATCCCGTCCAGGGCCGCGCGGAAGGCGGCGGGATTCTCCATCACCGGGGTGATGTCCTTGAAGAGGATTCCCGGCTTGGGAAAATCGGGGATGTCCCGGATGACGTTGCGCAGATCCACGTTGGTCTCCCGTCTGACCCGCTACTTGAGAAGCGGGTCGGGTTGGAGGGCCTTGTCGCCCTTGCGAAGTTCGAGATGAAGGTACGGCGGGGTGTCCCGGTCCGGGGGCGGCCCGGTGCGGCCAAGGTGGTCGCCCCCCAGCACCGCCTGTCCCGTTTCCACGATGAGGGTGGTGGGATCGAAGGGGGCGAACACGGTGGCGTATCCTCCCCCGTGTTCGATGATGATCAGGATCCCGAACCCGTCCATGGGACCGACGTGGCGCACCACCCCGTCCGCGGGGGCGGCGACTTCCGTTCCCACCGGGCAAGCCACGTCGACACCCGTGCTGGGCATCAGGATGCCCTTCTTCTTGTAGGGCCCGAAGGGGTGCAGCACCTCGCCGAGTTTGCGGCAGGGGGCGGTCCATTCGACCTTGATGTCCTTGATCAGGCGGAAGGGATTGGTTATCCGGATCTTTTGGCCGATCTGCAGGACGTCGGACGACAGGTTGTTGGCCGAACGAAGGTCGCTGATGCTGACGCCGAACTTGTGGGCGATGAGCCCCAGGAAGTCGCCCGCGCGGACGGTGTAGGTGGCCGGAGAAGCGGAGTCGGCGAGGGCCGGGGAGGCCGTCAGGGAAACAGACAACCCGATGAACAGGCAGAGAAGGGACAAGGAAATGAAACGTGAAAGATTCTTCAATTCAGGCCCTTCGTTCGGTCCGTGGGATGGCGTTGGTCTTGAAGTCGCTCCTGACCCTGATGGTTCCTGCCGATTGCCATGAAAGGTACAACGGCGCTGGGGTCTGGACAATTCAGAATGTACCCACATGAACTGATATTCCATGAACAACCGGGGGAATTCCACCTGGACTCTGCGGACGACTTCAAGTTTGAATTCTCGACTGTAGCGCCGCGGGATCCGCTCTTTCAAACACCTCCAGGCTGCACATAAATAGCCTTTTCGAGATGTCAGAAAAAGGCAGGCAAGTACACATACCTATTATCCGAAAGTGCGTAGGCTACTCGTCGGAGTCTGACTTCCAGATCGATTCGCTCCATTCGGCGCCCCTGGATGTCGACATGACAATCGCTATCAAGGAAACCACGGCAATGATCAGCATGACCCCCCCGATGATAATGATGCGCAGCATGATGCCTCCTGGCAATGGCCAGATGTTTCATGGCGGTTGCCCTTCGTGGTGGTTTTTTCCCCGTCTTCGCGGACATGAATGGCACATGGTAAGCAAGCTTCAGGATGACCGCTGGAGGAAGCTTCGGCGATTGCAGCAACCAGCCGCCTCCCAACTCTGGATGTGGTACAAAATGTGGGGAGAGGTATTGGGCTCTTGCCTCGGAAACATGGAATCCAGGACTCTCAGACTGAAATTGAGGTCATTTGGCGAAAATGTAAGGACTAAGGGAATCCCGCCATTTCACCTCAGAAAGTTCGTATTAGGAAAACCTGGGTTCCCGACCGGGACGGGGAAAGCGATTTCATCTCTCAGAGGATCAACACCTCCAGGCTACACATATAGCCTTTTCGAGGTGTCGGAAAATGGCAGGCAGGTTCACTATCAATTCCGGCCAAAAAAAATTGCCCTTCATTGAAGGCAACCCAAATAAATTGAAGGAATTACATGGTCGGGGCGGGGAGATTCGAACTCCCGACCTCCTGCTCCCGAAGCAGGCGCGCTAACCGGGCTGCGCTACGCCCCGACCCAAGACGGTGATCATACCGGACGAAAAAGTCACCCTACATGTTCCAAACGGAGATAACTCCCTGGGAGGCAAGAGTGACCACCAATCCGGCGATCAGGATGCCAAGAATGATACATGGGATAGCCATCCGCAAGGGAAGTTTGAACAGGTAGGCGGCCACGCTCCCGGTCCAGGCGCCGGTCATGGGCAAGGGTATGGCCACGAACAGGATCAGGCCCAGGCTCTCGTATTTCCGGATCAGATCACTGCGGCTGACCGTGCGTTGGAAAAGCCAGTCGAAGAACCGGTCCATGACCGGGAAACGGCGCAGGAACCTCTCGGTGGGGCCCAGCAGGGTCAGGATGGGAATCACCGGGACAAAGTTTCCCGCCACGGCGAACAGGTAGATCAGGCCCGGATTGTCCATCCCCATGGCGTACCCGACGGGGATGCCGCCCCGAAGCTCGAACACCGGCAGCATGGCCACCACGAAGACCGCCAAGGGCGGCGGCAGATGCTGCACCCATTCCAGAAGCTGTTCACGCACGCTCTTCTCCTTCGGCCGTCAGTCCGGTCAACAGGGGCACGAACCGGCAGGAAACGGACTGTTCGATGGAGACTTCGTGGCCCTGTCTGCGGTACCGGTACAGGATCTGTTCCTTGCCCTTGCTGATGGGAATCAGCAGGTGGCCCCCGTCCTTGAGCTGGGATACCAGCTGGGTCGGCAGGGTGGGCGCGCAGGCGGTGACCATGATGGCGTCGTAGGGAGCGTGGTCGTGCACCCCTTCGCTGCCGTCGTGGGCCAGCACGTTGATGTTCTCCACGCCCAGCCGGGCCAGGGTGATGCGGGACATCTCGGCCAGGGGCCTGATGCGCTCGACGGTGATCACATGATTGGCCAGCCGGGCCAGGATGGCGGCCTGGTACCCCGAGCCCGTGCCCACTTCGAGGACGAGCTCATGCCCCTGGAGCTCCAGAAGAGAGGTCATCAGACCGACGGTGAACGGCTTGCTGATGGTCTGGCCGTGGCCGATGGGCAGGGCGCTGGGCTGATGGGCCCGGTGCTGCAGCAGCTTGGGCACGAACAGGTGACGGGGCACCTCCTCCATGGCCTTCAGGACCCGCTTGTCGGTCAGCCCCTCGGCGACCAGTTGTTCCCGGACCATGCGCCGCCTGGCGACGGCGTAATCCTTCATCGGGCGCCGCCGCCTGGTTGGTCGGAAAGACCCTCGCGCTCCAGATACTTCATTTCCTGCTGCAGTCCGTAGTGGGTCAGGTCGACCATCAGCGGGGTCAGGCTCACGTAACCCTCTTCGACCGCGTTGTAGTCGCTGCCGTTTTCCCGGGTCCAGGTCGGACCCTGGCCGCCTATCCAGAAGTAGGGCCTCCCGTGGGGATCGACCTGGTCGGTGATGACGTTGCTGTAGACCCGGCTGCCCAGGCTCGTGACCTTGATGCCCTGGATGTTGCCGGGCGGCCCGTCAGGCACGTTGATGTTGAGCAACGACCCTCGCTGCAGGGGAAACTCGAGGATTTCCGGCAAGCTGCGCCGGATGAAATCACTGGCGCCGCTGAAATCGGTCGGATGCCAGGCGGCCAGGGAGATGGCGTAGCTGGGGATGCCGAACATGGTGCCTTCCATGGCGGCGGCCACGGTGCCGGAATAGAGGACATCCTCCCCCATGTTCGGGCCGTGGTTGATACCGCTCAGGACGATGTCCGGCGGATCCGATCGCAGGATCTTTTCCATGGCCACCAGGACGCTGTCGGTGGGCGTGCCCGTGACGGCGTAGCGCCCCTCACCCATTTCGAGGATACGCAGGGGCGAGGTCAGGGTCAGGCTGTGGCTGGACGCGCTCTGCTGGTCGCTGGGAGCCACCACCGTGATCCGGAAGTCGTCCATGCCCCGGATGGCGCCTTCCAGGACCCCGAGGCCGTGGGCGTCGATGCCGTCGTCGTTGGTGATCAAAACGTGCCGGGTGCTCATGCGCAAATCCTATTCTTGAAGAGAGCCGGGTCAGTCCCGGGAAAACATCAACATGAAGACCAGCCGGAAGAACCGGCCGGTGTCGACGAAGGGATTGATCGAGCTGACCTCGTCCCCGTAGACGGTCGTGATGGGTACCGACCCGATACGGTAGCCCCTGCGCGACATCCGGACCAGGATTTCCGATTCGGAGTCGTAGCGGCTGGTCCTGAGGGTCAGCCCTGAAAAACACTTCACCTGGTACAGGCGGTAGCCGTTCTGGGAATCGGGAATGACCTGCCCGGCCAGGCGGCTGATCACCCAGCTGGTGAACTGGTTGGTCTTCAGCCGGATCCAGGGCATGTTCCCGGTCCGGGCCATTCGTGTTCCGACCACGACATTGAAGCTCCCGGCGGCGGCGGTGTCCAGGAAGTCTTGCATCTCCGCGGGAAGGTGCTGCCCGTCGGCGTCCATGGTGAAGACCCATTCCAGCTGCTGGTCCTGGGCCCAGGCGTACCCCGTCTTGAGGGCCTCACCCTTGCCCCTGTTGACCTCGTGGACAAGGACTTCCGCCCCCGCCTGCCGGGCCGTGGCCGCCGTTTCGTCGGCGCTGCCGTCATCCACCACCAGGATCCGCATCTGCGGATGCAGGGAGCGGATTTCCCCGACCACTTCGGTCAGGAAGCGCGCGGCATTGTACGCGGGCAGGATGGCGCCTACGGTCATGAAAATCCTCGGGTTGGGGATGGTTGCGAATCACCCCCAACAATATCTGTCCCTGGGGTGCGGTTTCAATGGAAATAAATGAAGGCGGGATTCCGGCGCGCTAGCGGGCCCGGGCCACCAGGATGGTGTGTCCCCCCAACAGGTTTTCGGGGGACATGAGCCAGCGGTACACCTTTCGGTTGTCTGCGGTGTGCCTGGCGTCGGCGTCCTCGGGAAAGCAGGACCGGCGCGTGCTCCAGCGGATCAGGGGGTAGAACAGGCCGTACAGCCAGCGGGAACCCTTCCGGAATTTGGACGTGGCCAGTTTCTCTATCGGCAGGCCGGTGCGTTCGCAGGCGAAAAAGAGCTGGGAAAAGCTCAGGGGATTGATGTGTTCGAAAAAGATGTTGGGGGTGTCCAGCGGGAAGGGCCCCCGCTCCATGCTGTGGAAGCCCGACAGGAAAAATTTCCAGCGGCTGGTCAGGGTGCCGATGTTGGGCGTGGTCAGCACCAGGCGGCCCCCGGGCTTCAGGACCCGCTTCACTTCCGCCAGAAAAGCGAAGTGGTTCTGGATGTGCTCGATCCCCTCGATGGAGACGACGTAGTCGAAACTGGCGTCGGGAAAGGGGAAATCACCGCACATGTCGACTGCCGCGTAAGCCACGCCCTCGAGGACATGAAGGCGGGTGTCGATGTCGGCGGCGACCCCGGTGAAGCCCAGGGCCTGGAGGTCCTTCAGGAGATACCCCGGGCCGGCGGGGATGTCGAGGACGCGGCCCGGGGTGAATCCCCTCATTTCCTGAATGACCCGTTCGTGCAGATGCACATTGTGCCGGGTCGGGTTTTTGGTGTCGGTTTCCACGTGAGCCATGGATCAAGACCCTCCGTCAGTATGGGGGCTACATTTCCACGCCCAGCAGTTCCGCCAGTTCGGTGATGGTGCGGTCGAACCTCCGCAGCGCCGCTTCGACGGCGGTGGGACTGGTCAGGTCCACCCCCGCCTTAAGAAGCAGGTCCAGGGGCGGCTCGCTGCACCCTCCCTTGAGCATGTCCAGGTACCCGTCGACCGCCGGCTGACCCTGGTCCTTGACGCGTTCGGCGATGGCCAGGCCGCAGCTCAGGCCCGTGGCGTAGCTGTAGACGTAGTACTTGTAGTAGAAGTGCGGAATGTAGGCCCATTCCATGCCGTCGTCCGGGTCGACGGTGAATTCCGGCCCGTAGTACCGCTGGATCAGGTCGGTGTAGGTTTCATCCAGAAGCGTGGCGGTGACCGGAATCCCCTCCTCGACGTAGCCGTGGACCAGGCGCTCGAATTCGCTGAACAGGGTCTGCCGGTAGATGGTCGTCCGGATGCTTTCCAGTTCGGCGGCCAGGATCCCGGCCTTTTCGGCATCGCTCTGGGCGTTGGCCGCCAGGTAGTCCGACAGGAAGGCCTCGTTGCAGGTCGAAGCGATCTCGGCCAGGAACGGGACGTAGCGATAGTTCTGGTAGGGCTGGAACTCCATGGCCAGGGCGCTGTGGATGGCGTGCCCGTATTCGTGGGCCAGGGTGGACATGTCGTCCAGGCTGTCCTGGTAGTTCATCTTCACGTAGGGATGGCTGCCGTAGACGCTGGCCGAAAAGGCCCCGCTGTCCTTGTCGCTGCTGGGGTAGACGTCGATCCAGCCGTTGCGGGGATCCAGGCCATGGGTCAGCAGGTCGACGTAATCCTGCCCCAGGGGCGCCAGGGCGGCCGGCAGGATCTCCAGGGCTTCCTTGAAGGGTACATCCATTTCGGCGGCCTGGACCATGGGCACATACATGTCGTAGATGTGCAGATCCTCATAACCGAGGACCTTCCGGCGCAGTTCGACATACCGGTGCAGCGGTTCGAGGTTCGCGTTCACCGCGCTGATCAGGTTGTCGTGCACGGCGATGTCCAGGTTGTCCTTGTCCAGGTAGGCCTCCAGCGCGGTGTCGTACCCGCGGGCGCGGGCGTATTGGACATCCAGGCCGAACTGCCCGCCCAGGGTGACGGCAAAAACATGCTGGAACTGCCGCAGGGTGGCGAAGAAGGCCGTCATGGTTTCGGCGCGCACCGCGCGGTCCGGCGAGGCGCGGAAACGCCCGAGGTTCGACAGGGTCAACCGCACCTCGTTGCCATCGGCGTCGTGAACCATCGGCCAGGTGATGTCCGACAGCAGGGCGCCGAAGGCCTCCTCCAGGTCGCTGGGGATTTCGTTGAGATCGATCTCGGCCCACAGGTTGTCGCCCATCAGCTGAAGGACAAACTCGGCTTCCTCTTCGAGGACACGGGATTCCCGGCGGCGCAGATTGTCGATGTAGTCCCGGTATTCGACCGGGCCGTCGGGCGCCAGGTAGGCCTGCTCGATCTCGGCGTCATCCATGGCCAGGATCTCGCCACGAATGAATCCCGCCGCGCCCATGAATTCATCCATCAGGGCCAGCCCGAGGGTGGAACGCGCCTGCAGTTCCTGATCGGTCAGGTTGGTGTCCAGGGCCAGGTTGGCGTACTGGGTGACCCGGCTGGTCCTGTCGTGCAGGCTGAAGTAGAGGTCCAGGCAGCTCTTGAGGACGGCGGGGTCGGCCAGACGGCCCTGGAAGGCGGTCAGCCCGACGGTTTCCACGCGCAGCGCGTCCAACTCCTCGGCCCAGGAATCCGGGGTGGCGAACAGGACCGTCAAATCCCACTTGTAGACATCCGGGATGTCGGCTCGGTCGGCGTTGGCGTCCGGAATGTAGTCGGGAAGATCGGCGGCCAGCGCCAGGGTGGCGGGCACGGCGCAAACAACAAGGACAAGAAGAAGACGCATCCTGGACCGGAACATGAATAGCCTCCCTGTGGGTTTCCGTAAGAAGATCGGACAAGGGAATTCTGGGAGAACCGGCGTCAGGAAACAAGGCATTTCTGGGTGTCAGGGGAAGACCGGGAACGGGCAGCGTTCGCCAAAGTTGGCGGGTGGGGCTATCTTAAATCTATACGACCATGCGGGGCGTAGAGCTGACTTCCCGTCCACTGATGCACCCGCGCCGGTCAGTGGCATGGGAGACTCGATTGCGGAAACTCAAAGTCGGCATTCTCGATCTGGTTCACAAGGCTCCCACCAAGGCGCTTTACGCCAGGGTCATGCACGCCAATCTGGCGGCCATCATGCCCCAGGTTGTCGGTGCCTGGTGCCAGGAAATGGGACATCAAACGGATTTTGTCTGTTACACGGGTCTTGAGGATTTGTCCCGCGAACTTCCCTCCGATTGTGACATCGTCTTCATCTGCGGGTTCACCGAATCCGCCCAGTTGGCCTACGCCCTCAGCAATTTTTTCCAGTCGCAGGGTGCGGTCACCGCCCTGGGCGGCCCCCACGCCCGCTGTTATCCCGAGGACGCGCAGCTCTATTTCGACTACGTGCTCGGTTTCACGGACCGCGCCCTGGTGCAGGACGTGCTGCAGGACTGCAGTCAGCACCGCCCCCTGGGCGTTCACATTTCCGCCGCCCGCCAACCGCGGAGCCTGCCGGACCTGGCCCAGCGCTGGCCCTTCGTTCAGCAGGCTTTGCGCAAGGCCCCCCTGCTGAAAATGGTGCCGATGATCGGAAGTCTGGGTTGTCCCTACACATGCTCCTTCTGTATCGATTCCACGGTCCCCTACCAGCCGCTGTCCTTCGATTCGCTCAAGGCGGACCTCCGGTTCCTGGGCGCCAACATGTCCAACCCAAAGGTGGGCTGGCACGACCCCAACTTCGGCGTGCGGTTCGACGACTACATGGGTGCGATCGAGGAGTCCGTTCCGCCGGGGAGCATCCAGTTCGCCGCCGAGAGTTCGCTGTCCATTCTCACCGAGGACCACGTGGTCAGGATGGAGAAGAACGGCTTCAAGGCCCTGCTCCCGGGGGTCGAGTCCTGGTTCGAAATGGGACAGAAGTCACGGGTCGGCGACCGGCAGGCCGAGGACAAGGTGCGGCACGTCTCGGACCAGATCAACATGATCATGCGCCACGTCCCCTATGTTCAGGCCAACTTCGTGCACGGCCTGGATTGCGATGAAGGATCCCGGCCGTTCGAACTGACCAAGATGTTCATCGACCTGACCCCGGGCGTGTTCCCGGGCTACTCCCTGTTGACCGCCTTCGGCCGCGCGGCCCCGCTGAACCTTGAACTGCAGTTCAACGGCCGGGTGATCCCCTTCCCCTTCCACTTCCTGGACAACAACCACGCCATGAACGTGAGGCCCCTCAATTACGACTGGCCCGAATTCTACGATCATGTGATTGACCTGACCCAATACTCCTTCTCCTGGAAAACCATGGGCCGACGGGTGAAGGCCAACCGCACCGCCCTGCCCAAGTGGCTGAATTTCGTGCGCGGGGTGTCGTCGGAAGGGTCGGGACGATTGAAACAGTTCCGCGCCCTGAGGCGGCGGCTTGATACGGACACCAGTCTGCGCGCGTTTTTGGACGGCAAGACCTTGACCATTCCGGAATATTACGTGGACATCATGCGCCGGGATCTGGGTTCCATGTGGAAGTGGTTGCCGACCGGAGCCATGGCCCACAACTCGAATGCCTATCTCGAGAAGTCACGGACGGGAACCGACCAGGTGGCCGGAAGCGTGGCTGAGGTGTTGCCCCTTCTTGGACTCGAAGGTGCGGGATCCTGAAGGACCTGAATTTCGGATTACCCTCTGACAGGCTTGAATCACGGGTCCGGTAATGGTATCGTGACCTTCGAGGGAGAGAAGTTTTTATATTCCGACCACTGCATTGTCACTTCGCCCAAGTGCCGTCCGGCGCCTCTGACTATTGCGCAACATGGAGATGCATCACATGAAACTATTAGTGTGCCTGGTTGTCCTGGCCAGCCTGGTGGCGGGGGCGGTTTCCTGGGCGAACCCCGTAGCTGGAAGCATACTGGCGGCCCTGGATCCCAATTGGACGGATATCGCTTCCGGCCCCACTGCCGATCCTGGCCGTAGCACAGGACTGGCCTGGGGTGATTTCGACGGCGACGGGGACGATGATCTCTACCTGGTCAAGGACGGCCCCAGCGGCCCCAATGTCCTTTTGATGAACGACGGATCCGGCACTTTCAGTGTCTGCGATGTTCCCCTGCTGGCCGATACCGGCAAAGGTCTGGCTTCCTCGTGGGGCGATTTCGACAACGACGGGGATCTGGATCTGTTTCTGGCCAACCAGGACGGCGGCAATCGTGTCTTTCGTAACGACGGTGCGGGCGGAACCTGCTGGCTTTTCAGTGAAGTGACATCCGCGGACCTGGCCTTGAACCTGGAATCGGTGGCCGCCGAATGGGTGGATGTCGACCATGACGGAAGTCTTGAGATCTATGTGTCGAATCGTGACGCCGCCAACCAGCTTATGTCCAGCGACAACGGATTCCTCGATCAGGTCCCGAGCGAACTTTCTTTTCCGGGCGCTTCCCAGGGCGTGGCCTGGTGCGACTACGATCTCGACATGGATCCGGACCTTTTTCTGGTTTCCGAAACCGACGAGGACTTCCTGTTCACCCAGGACAACGCCTCTGGTTTCGGGGAACAGATATGGACCTCGGTCATCAGCGGCCAGGGTTGTTCGTGGGGTGATTTCGACAATGACGGTGATTTTGATGTCTACGTGACCTTCTGGGGCCAGAACGACATGCTTTGGGAAAACCTGGGTTCTGCCCAGTTCCAACCCGTGGCCAATTCGGGTCTCGACCTGAAAGGTTTCGGACAGGCCGCCGCCTGGGGCGACTACGACAATGACGGGTTCCTGGACCTTTTTGTCGCCAACTCCTATGGGACCAATTGGCTGTTCAAGAATCTCGGAGGCACCGGTCAATTCAGCAGTGTCGTCGATATTGGCGGCCTGGCGGTGGACCGCAGCATCGGAGGGGCCTGGTCCGACGTGGACCTGGACGGGGACCTGGACCTGTACATCTGCAATTATCTGGAGAACAACAAGCTGCTGCGTAACGACGGGCCCGCGGCCGGAAATTGGCTACAGGTCGATGCCCGTGGATTTTCCGGGGGCACGAAATCGAACCGGGCGGCCCTGGGGGCGATCATCAAGGTGGAAGCCGGCGCCCTGACCATGTGGCGCTCGATCGGTGGCAGCACCGGATACGGAAGCCAGGGATCCCTGGTGCAGCACTTCGGTCTGGGTGCGGCCACCATTGTGGATAAGGTGACGGTTTACTGGCCTTTCGACCTTGGCAACGGGGCCCACTCCCCCAGCATCATCACCGGGGTGGCCATCAACCAGAGACTGCTGGTTGAAGAGCAGGACAACCCGCTTTCCGGAGTGCCCGGTGCCGACCCGTCCCGATTGTTTACCCTGGGCGACTGTTATCCCAATCCTTTCAATCCCCGCACCACTCTCGAGTTTTCCCTGAAAGGTGAGGCCAGCGTCGATTTGCGGGTCTACGACGTGTCGGGGAACCTGGTCAAGGTCCTGGTGGAGGGGCGTTCGTTCTCCGCCGGGGATCACCGGGTGGCCTGGACAGGCCGGGATGAATCGGGCGGCCGCGTGCCCGCCGGCGTTTATCTCTATCGCTTCGCCAGTGGCGGCAGGGAAGAGATCCGACGGGTGGTCATGGTGAAGTGACGGTTGGCTGGATGGGGCCTTTGGTCTCCCGGCAACCAGGACGGCTCATCTCAGCAGAACGGCCCGCCGCGCGTGGGCCGTTCCTGCTTCTTCCAGTCGGAACAGGTAAACCCCGCTTGACGCCTCCCGTCCGTTCTTGTCCTGGCCATCCCACTGCAGAGTGACCTCACCCTTCAGGCCCTCGGGCACCTCCAGGGAACGAATATGACGACCGGCCATGTCGTAGATCTCCAGGCGGGGCTGTCCTGTCCCTTGAAGCACGAGGCTGATGTTGGTCCTGGGATTGAACGGGTTGGGGTGGATGCTGCTGATGGTGGAGGTTCGACCCCTGGGCAAGGCGACCCCGGACACCCGGGAATCCAGGCTCAGGGGCAGGCCGCTGACCAGGGACTCATCGCTGAGGTCACAATTGCGGAAGCCAGGGCTCATGGCGACTGTCCCGGCGGCCACGGGCCGGAAGGACATCTGCGCTCCGGCGAGGGCCTCAGGGGACACCGCCAGCAGGGTGACCCTGGCGAGGGCGGTATTGGCCGGCAAGGAAAAACACAAACTGTTGAAGCCGTAAATTTTCCAATCGATCATGGTGCCCAGGTTCCGGGTCTGGTTGTGGATCACTGCCGAACTGACCACCAGGATGTCAGGGGAGCCTGGATCCAGACCGAATTCCAGGATTTTGGTCGATTGCGAGGGTCCGATCCAGTGAATGAATACGTCAAAGGGCACACCGGCAACAACATGGGAATTGTCCCTGTCGATGTTCCCTTGGTTGAAACTGAATTCGAGGGCCAGTGGTGGATAGAACGGAACGGTCAGAAGGCGTTGATCAAAGGAGCCATTCCACTCCGCCTCCAGGGTGTACTGGGCGTCGGATTCGGGATAAACAGTAAGGCTGCCGACGTTCGGTTGGCTTCCGAACCCGACGAGGGTGACATTGGCCGTCCCGTCCACCTCCCAGCTCAGGACGACCGGCTCTCCTTCGAAGAATCCCGGCGGGTCGGCGCGGAATGAAGTGATCAGGAAGGGTTCGACCGCGACGGTTGCCTGCGCTGATTGCTCACCGAATCCCTCGTTAACAGCGGTGAAGGTATAGGTTGTGGTATCGAGCGGCGACACGGTCCAGTAGCCGGTGGGCGAAGATGAAGAGAATCCACCGGGTTCTATGGTTATGGTATCGGCCCCAAGGGCGGTCCAACTCAGTTTGGTTGTTTCATGGCGGGAAATGAGACTGTCGGCGGCCACGAAACTGAAATCGAGGAACAATTCGGTGTCCACCGGGACGGTGGCGGTCATGGATCCGAAGCCCGTGTTTTCGGCGGTCAGGGTGTAGATGGTATCGGCGAGAGGATAGACGACCAACGATCCTGCGAACTGGTCGCTGGAAAAGCCTCCGGGTTCGATCCGGATCTGGTCCGCCCCTTCAGCCAGCCAGGTAAAAGTCACCGGATGGCCCAAGGGAACCAGGGAATCCGAGGCCGTGAATTCCAGCGCCCCGATGACCACGGTTTCCACCATGGTGGTCAGGGACGTGTCCCCGAAACCCGTGTTGGTGGCGAACAGTTCATAGGTGGTGTCTTCGACGGGGTAATAGCCGTGGCTGCCGATGGAAGCGGTGCTGGTCCAGCCTCCTGGTTCGATCCTGATCAGGTCCGCGCCTTCGACAATCCAGTTCAGGAGGACCTGGTCTCCCTTGGGGACAACGGCCGGTAAAGCCTCGAAGCGGCTGATGCCGAAGGGTTTGAATGTCAATTCGACCTGGGACTCAGCCGTGGCGAATCCATTGGAAACCGTCAAGGTGTGGGTTCCCTCGGAAAGACCGGCTGCCGAGGTGCTGCCTTCACCAAGCGAGCCGCTTTCCAGGAGCTGACCGTCGATCTCCAGCCTGTCCGCGCACTGAATGGAATACTGAAGGGTCGCCATTTCCCCGCCGACGGCGGGGTTGGGCGAGAAATAGCCACTGACGGTGGGAACGATTTCCTGATGCTGGACCTCGATGCTGTTGCCCCGCCTGAAGGCCAGGACAAGGCCCGTGATGGGATGGGTGGCCGAGGCGGCATCGAGGATGGGGTTCCCGTCGGCGGCAAAAACCCGTTGATCCCAGGCGTTGGCGCCAAGGCGGTTGGCCACCACGAACGTCCCGGTCTGCTCCTGCATCAGGGTTACATTGATGTCATTTTTCCGTGGCTCCTGGTGGATGGAGAGCTTGGGGTAGGTGGAGACGTCAAAGCGCCCAAGATATTCGTGGGACCAGGATGAATTTCTGACACTCCGGTACACCGCATCGTGGGAGGACCACGCCACGTTCGGATTGCCGCTATTGTCCAGCATGATCGAGGGCTTGCCCCCCAATCCCGTGAAGCCTTGTTGGACAAGATCTTCGAACCAGGTGCTTCCAACCCTCCTGAGAACGACAACCTCCTGGCTCCGATAAAACACCACCCAGGGGATTCCGCTGCCGTCCATGGTCAGGTCGCCCTGTGCGTTGGCGTCGCCCAGCCGGGTCGGAGGGTGCCATACCCCGGCGATACGTTCCACCAACCAGACGCCCCCGTCCACCGGGGCGTAAAACAGGACCTTTACCCGGCCCCAGTCGTCGCAAACCATCGCCACCCTGGTCGCCACGGGTCCGGACGGATTAACAAGGACGGCAGAGGACGAGCCCAGAGCGGGATCGACCCACATGACACCCCCGTTGGCATGGTCGACATAACTGACGTAAGGACTTCCGCCGGGTCCGAGGTCCAAGGCCAAATCGTCCACGTCGACATCGGTCACAAAATCCGTGGTATTCCAGTTTTGGTTCACACGCTGGGTAAGCCTGAGTGTCCTGGCTCCCTCGTCCCAGTGGGCAATGTGGATCGTGCGGTCGAATTCGACTTTAAGATCGAGGTGTCGTCCCGGATCTCCCGAGGAAACAGCGGTTTCCGCAATGTAGCAATCGACAAAGTTTCGGGCGTGGATCCTAGCCGCACCGAAAAGAACGAAGCAGGCCATCAGGCAGATCGGCAGAATGATTTTGAAGAGGCGGGAGCCGGAGAAACGTCCCCCATCGAAGCGGGTGGGCTTGTTGACCATGATGGCACCTCAAAAAAATACAAATATTTCCAAGTCGAGATAAAATAAGCCTATTGAAAAACCGGGATTAAATCAACAACAAACCGGAATGACGGGGCGCCGACATCAAACGAAAAGTGTGGAATGGACGGCCAAATCAATTTCCAACATTCATGGACTCCCCGTAACTTCCGGCAACAATTACCAGGCCGCCGACCACCACACCCACTCCCAAAATCAGCAGGGCCGAATCAACGACCTTGACTTCAGACATTATGAGGGAATCCACATCTTCCCGATTGAATTTCGGTCCGGTAACCGCGACAGTGCTTATGGACCCGTCCACCACTTTATCTCCATCGGTCCAGAAGACAAGAGAGTCCTGGTCTGCGATTCTCACCCGACCAGAGTACATTTTCTCATCTCCGTCGGTCAGTATGTATCCGTCAATCTTTTGGCCTTTTTCGCCGAGGATCCCGGTCCCATGACGATTGACCTCATCGTTGACGCTTCTTACGACGTGGCGCGAGCACCCGCAAGTCATGGCAAAAAAGGCGACC
>Ga0210065_1000071_pt1 | contig 32478 bp, 27 predicted proteins | sample Muzzi_PWB_D1_FD_185533 | JGI IMG/M metagenome (GOLD analysis project Ga0210065, IMG submission 185533) | Wetland microbial communities from San Francisco Bay, California, USA, that impact long-term carbon sequestration - Muzzi_PWB_D1 (SPAdes) | ecosystem: Environmental > Aquatic > Marine >... | reverse complement strand
TAATGTCCTCGGGGCTTCGCCCCTGCGGATTATCCCGGCCATTTTTTCACAAACATGAACTACCGGTGCTCGACACCCAGCAGCCTCTTCCCAAAACCGATATCAGGGCGCCCCAGGAACAGCGGGGTCGATACGGCCCTTCAGCTGGAGTTTGGCGCGAAAGGCGTAGGTTTCGGCAAGGGCGCGGTTGGCAGCCTTGTCACCGGGAGCGAGGCGGCGCAACAGGGATTTCAGGCCGTATTCGCAGAACTGGGCCAGGCGAAATCCCCACACCGAACGGGTGCCGTAATGTTTGGTGAGGAAGATGCGGTAGCTCTTCTGGAATTGTTCCAGGCTGAAGCGGCTGGCCTTTTCCGACGATTTCCCTTCCAGGTGGGTGATCTCGGTTTCGGCGCAGTACCAGATGTCCAGGCCCTTCTCGTGGGCCCGGTAACACCAATCGGTTTCCTCGAAATACATGAAGAAGCTCTCGTCCAGGGGGCCGACCATTCCGTAGGCCCGGCGGGGCATCAGGAAACAGGCTCCCATCACGTATTCAACCGTGCGTGACGCTTCGTGGCGGTCGGGGATAAAGACGACCCGGCGCGTGAGGGAGCCGCGCAGCCAGAGCCGGCGGGGATCCAGGAATCCCAGCCAGTGGAACCGTGCGCGGGGGAAGTAGCCGCCCGAGATGGTGGGCCGGGTGTCGCGGTCGACCAGGCGCGGCCCGACCGCGCCGATGTTCTCCTTGCCGTTCATGAACCGGTACAGCCGGGCCAGGCTGGCCGGCGGGCAGACGGTGTCCGGGTTCAGCAGCAGCAGCCCATCGCCGACCGCCCGTTCCAGGGCCAGGTTGTTGGCCCGGGTAAAGCCCAGGTTGCCGCCGGCCTCGATGGCCGTCACGTCCGGGAATTCCCTGCGCAGCATGTCCAGCGAGCCGTCGCCGGAGTCATTGTCCACGACCAGGACCTCGGTTTCCAGCCCCCTGGTGGCGGCCGGAAGCGAGGCCAGGCAGTTGCGCAGGTCGTCGCGGGTGTTCCAGTTGACGATGATGATGCTCAGATCCATGGCGACCGGGTCATTTGCGGCCGGCGCGGCGCAGGATCTCCTGTTCCTCGTCGGTCAGACTTTGCAGGCCTTCACGGGAAATCTTGTCCAGGATCAGGTCGATGCGCTGCTGGTCGGCCGACTTGGCGCCCTGGTCCCGCCGCGGGGAGTCGCCGTTGTCCTGGGGCCGCACGACGCGCATCTTCCGCTTGGTCTGGTACCTTTTCCAGGCACCGCCCAGCCCTCCGGGGCCGCCCATGGATTTTGGGATGCCGATACCGCCGCCAAGTGAGGGAATCGTCAGGCGCAGGAAGATGAACCCGGCGAGCATGCCGCCCAGGTGGGCCAGGTGGGCCACCTGGTCGGTGCCGGGAATGGACCACAGGTCGATGAGGGCCAGCAGGATAACGAAGTATTTGGCCTTCATGGGGATGATGAACATGAACAGGATGATCGAATTGGGAAAGGTCATGCCGTAGGCCAGCAGCACCCCCATCACCGCGGCCGAGGCCCCGATCATGGGGACGTAGGTGTCCATCCCGAACAGCTTGAACAGGCCGTAGACGATCGCGCCGCCCAGGCCGCAGACAAGATAGTAGATCAGGAAATTCCGCTGGCCCCAGCGGCGCTCGATCTGGGCGCCGAACATCCACAGGAAGAACATGTTGAAGGCGATGTGGCCAAAGCCGCCGTGCAGGAACATGTAGGTCACGAAACGCCAGACCTGGGCCTGGAAGATGGCCTTGTGGGGGACGAAGGCCAAGTATTCCGTCAGGGGGCCCAGACGGCCGGACATCCCGCCGCCGAAGAAGGTCTGCAGGGCGAAGACGGCCACGTTGGCGATGATCAGCATCTTGATGGCCGGGGTCATCATGCCCCCGCCGAAGGACATGCCCTGTCTGTTATTGTTCCACATAGACTGACTTTCGGTGAGCCGGTGGTGACCGGGGTAAGCGCACAGCAAAAGGTACACAAGATAAGGGTCGCCACCAACGAAAAATGCGGGAGGGCCGCAGCCCCCCCGCATCATGGTCACACCGCGGCCGCGGTCAGAACCCGCTCTTGATTCCCGCGAGCACCTCGGGCGTGATCGTGGGGATGGAGCCCGGAACCGCCTTGGTGGAGACGGGAACCCCGTAGGTGGGGTCCCAGACGAAATAATCCACGGGGACCTCGGCCCAGTCGGACCCTGTCACCTCGTTGATCTTCGCCAGGAATCCGTTGGCCGTGAACGCGTATCCCTTGTTGTTCGGGTGCACCCCGTCCAGCGAGAAATAGGTCCGCGCGGCGGTCTCGGCAATGGTGTCGTTCGGGTGGATGATCCTCAGGTAAAGGAAATGCCGTGTCGCTTCGGGCTTGGCCGCCCGCAGGCCGTCCATCAGGGCATTGAAGTCCACGATGGGGAGCTCAGCGATGGTGGCCCCGGGATTCCCGGTCACCAGGCCCATGGCCGCCACGATAGCCGCGTTGTAGGCTCCGATGACCTCGACGTCGAGGTAGTTGACCTCGGCCGGGTCCAGCGTCATGGCCGCCGGCAGGGTGCCGCCCGGAGTGCTCGGAAGATCCGAGGCCAGGAAATCCAGGATCAGGATGTAGGAGGCATCGGGCTCCTCGTAGGAAAGCTGAAGCAGCCCGAAGGTCGTCTCGAAAGTGGGCCTATCCAGGAAGTAGGCGATGTTCCGGACCTGGGGCAGGGTCGCGGCGATGATCGGTGTGTCGAACCCGTTGCGCCCCGCCAGACCTCCGGCAAGGGAGGCCAGGAATCCCGTGTAATTGGCCGCGAAAGTCGCCGCCGGGGTGATCAGCGCGTTGTAGGGAGAGCCGGGCATCGGTTCCCCGCTGGTGGCCCCGAACAGGAAGTCGTTGCCGCCGATCCAGGCCGTGACCAGGGCCGGGCCCTTGGCGATGGTCTGGTAGAACTGCGACCCCGTCTCGTAACCAGGGGCCGGAGGAGCCGCCGGGACCGCGTTGTTGCCGAACAGATTCACCAGCGGCCCGGACCGGTTGATGAACTCGAAATAGCTGTTGGGCTTGTTGAAGGGAGGCTGGGCGGAGTAGCTCGATGCCGCGCTGTAGGCGTTCATCAGGTCGGCGCTGAACGCTCCGGGAACTCCCTGGTTGTGGTATTGGGTCGGCTGGGCCGCGGCCAGCAGAAGACCGCCGACCTCGGTCTGGGGCGTGACTCCCAGCGGGGCGATCCCGGTGCCGGTGTAATACAGCACGCCCGCGACGTTGCCGGTCCCCACATTGGTCGTGCCGATGCCCGGCGCGTCGATCCAGGGCTGGGTGAAAGAGTCCGTGTCCAGGCCCATCTGGGTGGCCACGATCATCGGGTAGCTGTTGGCCTGGCCGGCCTTCATCAGGCCCGAATCCATGAAGCCGGCGGTCAGGCTGTTGCCGATGGCGACGTAGGGAGCGCTCGCGTCGGCGGGCGTCGGCGGATTGACCGAGCCGGTCGGATCCGCGGGAACATCGAGGGAACATCCGGCCAGCAGGAGACCCAGCAGGATCCCCAGCACGATGATTGATGCGTTGAGTTTTTTCATTTCCTGCACCTCCTCCTAGAAGTTGTAGCCCACGCCGAACCCGTACAGGTTGGCCAGGGATTTGTAGGTTCCGAACGGATAGTCGCTGGTGTTGCGCAAGGGTTCATTGTTCTCGATGTTGGTCCGCTCGGTGCCCACGACCAGCATGTAGCTGACGTTGAAATCCCATTTGCCGGACTTGTACATGAGGCCCAGCGAGTAGTCGTTGCGGTCACTGTCGGGCAGCAGGGGGCTGACCGCGATCAGGGGCTGGGGGGTCTTGTCGTGCACGTACCCGGCCAGGATGTTCCACTTCTCGCTGGCCTGGTAGTCGAAGCCGAAGCGGATCTGCCAGGAGTCCTCGTAGTTGAAATGGATGGTCTGGTCCAGGGCATCATTGTTGAAATTGAGGACCAGGCTCTCGAAGGTGCTCCAGCCGAAATGCACATAGTTGACTTCGGCCTTGAAGGCGGGGCTGAAGCGGTAGGCCAGGCCCAGGGACAGGATGTCGGGAAGGTTCAAGCTGGACGATAGTCCCTGGTCGCTGCCGAGGGAGCCGACGACCGTATTGCCCCAGGGATCGTTCCCGGGAGCCACGGCCTCGAGGGTCGCGTCGGCGTCGTCGAACTGCATTGTTTTCTTGAAGTGGTAGGACGCCCCCAGCGAAACCGCCTCGTTCGGCCGGTACATCAGGCCGAGGGTGGGGGTCAGGTTCAGCGAACTGGTGCCCTTGATGGTGGTGTGGATCGCGTTCTGGCCGAACTGCGGCTCCGGAGAATATTTCTGGAGTTCCAGGTGCTGGGTGGCGATGTCCATGCCGGCGGACAGGGCGAGGGTTTCACTCACCCTGAACGAAATGGCGGGGGTGACGTAGATGGTCTGGATCTGCACGTCATGGCTGATCCTGCGGCCGACCCAGGTGGCGCCGTCTTCCCAGACCACGCCCAAACCGTAGGGGGCGTAGACGCCGATCCCGAACGAGGCCAGGCCACCGGGATTGTTGGTGTAGTACGCACCGGGCACGGGGTAGATCTTGGACTCCGCTTGCCCGGTCGAGGTGGTGGGGTCGGTCTTGTTCAATTTCCCGGCGAAGGTAAACTGGGGGGCCACCAGGATGGCGTTCACATCGGCCCGTGACCCTTTCATGAACGAAAGCCCGGCGGAGTTGTAGAACATGGCCGAGCCGTCGTCCGCCGTGGCAGTAAAGGCGCAGCCCAGGGCCGTGGCCTTGGAACCGGCTTCGTAGATGCTGAATCCAGAAGCCAGGGCCGAGCTTGATCCGAAGATCAGCAGGCCCGCGACCCCCAGGGCGAATATCATTCTATTCCGCATTTCGCCTCCTCTGCATTGCGTTCGCAGACATCTGTCTGTTTCCCGACATTGGCCAGGTTCACCCCGACCGCGGAAATTAAGTCTCCATACCCACCGGACCCTAGCACAGGGCCAACGGGGTGCAAAGACCTTTTCAAAGATGTGATATTGGACCATATTAGGCCGGTTAACACCGTTAAGGAGGGCCCATGCTGTTCGTGTCAAACCCCGAGCCATTCCGGAAGCTCCTTCCAGGGTTCCTGCCTGTCGTGGGGGGATATCCCGGCAGCACGGACCTTCCAAGCGACCTGGTGGCCATTTTGCGGACCCTGGACATGGCGGGTGGGAATTCCCTGGGCGTGAGCGCGGCGCAGCCCCGGCTTGTTCCGCAATCCCCCTTCTGGACGGACTGGTTCCTGGCCGACGCGGCGGACGCGTCCCAGTACGACCAGTTGAGGGACGCGATGTCCACTCCTGGGAGCGCCTCTGGTCGCCTGGTTTGCCTGGCCCTGTCCGGAAGGGGATTCCACGGTCAGGGGCATCGGGCCTGGGAGGCCGCGCGAGGGAACCTTCATCTCAGTCTTGGACTCCGGTGCAACCTGGACGCGGCGGTCTCGGGACTGGCCTTACCCATGCTGCCGGCCGTGGCGGTGGTCGATGCGCTCATCGGTTTGACCGAGGGCCGGCCCCGGGCGCCGGCGCCCGGCATCAAGTGGGTCAATGACATCCTGGTCGGGGAGCGCAAAATCGGCGGGGTCCTGACCTCGGCCAAGTCGCAGGAAGGCCGCATCCGGACGGTGGTCTGGGGCATCGGCCTGAACGTCGGCACCCTTCCCGACGTGATTCCGACCCCCTTCACCCCGGCAGTGACCTGTCTCGATGAACATATTCCCTTTACCGAGAACAACTTGAAAAATGCGCTGGGCGCCGTTCTCAGCGCCGTGGCCGCCCGTTTCGATGAGTTGGCTTCCAGGGGGCCCCAAAGGTTGCTGGAGGCCTACCGGGATTATTCGCTGATCCTCGGCCGGGAGGTGGAGGTCCATCCCGAGGACACCGGGTCTGCTCCGGTCAGGCGAGGCCGGGCCCTGGCCATCAACCCGGATCTGTCCCTGGTCCTCTCGGACAGCCCCGTCCCGGTGACCGGCGGGCGGCTGGTTCTGTGCAACCATCCGGATTAAGTCCCCAAAATCGACCAGTTGACTGGGGTATCTCAATTTATAGTACAGTTTTGGGCTGTTGGGACGATGTATGAGACAGATAGCCAATGAGTTGATCCCAATCCCTGGCGGCCCTCATGCCTCAAGCCCACATGTCACCCGGATTCGAAGCCGGCAAAAACGTCCGGATCGCCCGGCTGCTCGCCCGACGCGGCGCCCCGGGTTCCTACGCCTATGCCCTCTTCACCCTGCTGGTGGTCAGCGTGACCGGACTGTGGAAGCTGGAACCGGTTCCGGTGGGGATCGTTTTGGTCGTGAACGTGATCACCGGTTGGGTTCGCCGCCGGCTCAGCAAGGGTTTCGATACCGCCTACCGCAAGAATCCCACCCTCTGGGCCGGCATGTTCCTGTCCTCGACCATGGTGTTCGCGGTGGCCTGGGGCCTGTTCACGATCCTGGTGGCGCGAACCTTCGGCCTGGGTTGGGAAATGCTGCTGACCATGCTGGTCACCACCGGGTTGGCCTCCGGCGGCATCAGTGCCCTGAGCGCCGACGCGAAGACCATCATTCCCTACCTGGGGGTGATCCTGGGTCTGCCCGTCGTGGCGGCAGGAACCCTGCCCGAACCGGAAAATTTCCGCATGGCCCTGATCTTCAGCCTCTACCTGGTCTATTGCCTGACCCAGACAAGGATCCAGAACAGGCACATCCTGCGGGATTTCGAATCGGCCGACCTTTTGCAACAGCGCACCCGGGAATTGGCGGTGGCCAAGCGCCTGGCCGAATCGGCCAGCGAAGCGAAGAGCCTGTTCCTGGCCAACATGAGCCATGAGATCCGGACGCCCATCAACGGCATCCTGGGCATGACCGAACTTGCCTTGGCCACCGACCTTGACCCCGAACAGCAGGAGTACCTTGAGCTGGCCCGCTATTCGGGGACCAACCTGCTGACCCTGGTCAACGACCTGCTCGACTTTTCGCGCATCGAAGCCGGCCGCATGGAACTGGAGCCCAAGCGCGTGGATCTGAGGGAGCAGTTGTCGCGCAATGTGGAGGCCCTGACCAAGGGGAACAAGGCCTGCCGCGTCCCGGTGACCTGGAGGGTGGCCGACACGGTGCCCGCGGTCCTGATCCTGGACGACAACCGCTACAAGCAGATCCTGATCAACCTGCTGGGCAACGCCATCAAGTTCACCCCCGACGGCGGCATCACCGTCACGGTGGACGCGTCCCCTTCCGGGGGCGGGATGCTGGAAATCAGGACCACCGTCCGGGACACAGGGATCGGCATCGCTCCGGACAAGCAGGGCACCATCTTCGGCACCTTCAGCCAGGCCGACAACTCGTTCGTTCGCCAGTACGGGGGCACCGGGCTGGGCCTGGCCATCAGTTCGCAACTGGTCCAGCTGATGGGCGGCACCATCAAGGTGGAAAGTGAAGAGGGTTCGGGAAGCGCTTTCACCTTCACCATCCAGGCCTGTCCCGTCGGCGAGGAGTCCCCATGCCCCGAGGCGCCGGCCTCCACAAGTTCGAACGGACCGGAACCCGAGGGGAAATTGCTGGTGCTCGTGGTCGAGGACAATCCGGTGAACAGCCGGTTCGTGCAACGCTATCTGGAAAAGAGAGGCCACCAAGTCGTGGTCGCGGCCAACGGGCAGCTGGGAGTGGAGGCTTTCACGGCCCATGATTTCGACCTGGTCCTGATGGATGTCCAGATGCCCGTCATGGATGGGCTGCAGGCCACGACCGCCATCCGGGACCACGAGGGCGATCCCGAAATCCACGTTCCGGTCGTGGGACTGACGGCCCACGCCTCGGCGGAAGATCGCGAGCGCTGCCTGGAGGCGGGCATGGACGGCTACCTGACCAAACCGGTCGACCTGTCCATGCTTGACAAACTCCTGGCCGACGTCCTGAATCGGGAATTGATCCCCGCCTGAAGGGGCACGCGACTCGTCAAGCCGGCGGAACCATCATGACCGATCTTCGTTTACCTCACCATGCGTGACCGGCGTGACCCCTGGAAATGGCCCCTCTGCAGCGGCCTGACGGTCGCTCTCTTCCTGGCGACCTTTATTTGGCTTCCCTCCAGCTGGATCCATTCCTTTTTTTCTCCCCTGTCCTTCGGCGATCGCCTGGAGCGCCAGGCCCCGGCCCGGTGGATGATCCTCCAGCCGCCCCCGCAGGTGGAAGCGGTTCCGGACCGGAGTCCGGTGCCCGAGGATCAGGACAGGGACCGGAATTCCACCCCCTTACACCAGGACCCGGACTGGTGGACGGCCGGATGGATTGTCCGGGCGGGGCCGGAGGACCCGTCAGGATTCCGTCCCGGGAGCTCGGCGGCCTCCGACAGCGTGGCGATTCTCCTGCAGGCCCTGGGCGTGGAACGGGATTTCATGGCGCGGACCCGTCCCGACAGCGTGCTGGCCACCCGCCTCTTCCTCCTTCAGGTCGAGGATTCCTTCCGCTTCGACGAGCTGAAACCCTATCTGAGCGCCATGGCCCGGGCCCGGGATTACGCGGATATCATGTCCCGGGCGGCCGACATGTACGATAATTTTCTCGACCAGGAGATCATGACCCCCGACTGAGGACGCAACCACCCCGGTCAAAAGAGGTTGCGTAATTCCTGATTTTGGGTAGTTTGGTAATACTTGACCTTTGAACTCTAGGTTTTCGGGGCCGCCGCGGTCCCGGCCTTGTTCTTGTAAAATACAGAGGATGAATATGTTTCGTGTCACCAGGGCCGAAGAGCAGGCCGTCAGGCTGATCATGCGTCTGGCGATCGTGGGTGAGCAGTTGACCTTGGCCGATCTCGCGGTGGCCGAGGACCTTCCCGAGCCCACGGTGGCCAAACTGCTGGGAATGTTGCGACGAGGGGGCGTGGTGGAGGCCGTGCGCGGCCGCAACGGGGGTTACATCCTGGCCAAAAGCCCCGCCCAGACCACCGCCGCCAGGGTGATCCGCAGCATCAGCGGCGATCAGGTCTTCGAATACCCCTGCAGCGAGGCGCACGAAGAGCCGGATTGTCCCCGCACCGAAAACTGCGGTCTGCGTCCGGTTTGGCAGCATCTGGGCAACCGGGTGGCGGAAGTTCTCGAGCAGACCAGCATCGCCGACCTGCTGCAAAAAGAAGAATCCGCCTCGGCAAATCTCCAGACCCTGTGGCCTTTGGCTGGCAAGTAGCCGGCCAACTTCGAAGGCCTCAAAGGAAGCGGACCAGCCCGCCCCACCGTTCGTCCACCCGGAACCCGTGCTTCTGGTAGAAACGGCGCAGGAAAAAATGCGTCTTGATGGTCTTGACGCCCACCGCGGCCAACCGCGTGCAGAAATCCGCCAGGATGGCCCGCGCGATGCCCCGTTCACCCAAAGCCTGGGTGACCACGATCCCGTCCAGGAAAACCGTTTCTTCGTCCAGGTTCCGGTAGACCACGCCGCCGACGATCTGTTCCGCCTGGTCGGTCGCCACGAAGTAGCGGTCCGCCTCGCTGATGGTCTTGGGAAAACCGGCCTTGAGGAACAACCGGTAGAGCTCGCCCACCTCGGCCGGGCCGGCGGGTTCGCTGACGGAATACTCGTGGCCGTGTTGATCCTGGATGGTGGCGCGGACCACGATCTGGGTGTGCTCCGGATCACCGACGGCCCGGACCTCGACGGTGTCGGCCCGCATCCGGTTGGGGAAAGCCAGCCGGTTGAAGGCCGACCGGTCGTCGGGATCGGTCAGGGCCGCCTGCAGATCCGAGAGCTCCACCATCTGGGTCGCCCGGCGTTTCGGGTGCCGGAACATGCGCACCAGCAGGCGATCGAAAATGTCCTGCAGCCCCGGTTCGGCGTGGTCGAAATAGGTGTTCCGGTACAGGGTGAACCGGGCGATTTCCGGCAGCCGGTCCAGCTTGTAGAGGCGGGTCAGCTCCTCGATGATCTCCAGTCGGGCCTTCAGGAGGGCCTGGGGATTGACCGTCTCCCATTCCTGGAACCGGTTGATGGCGCCCAGCAGGTTCAGGGGGGGGTGGTAGCGATCCTTGAGGGTTTCGAGAAATCCGTCCAGGGTTTCGGAGAAACCCAATCCCATCTCGTCGAAACCGCGTTCACGGATTTCAGCCTGCAGTTCCCTGAGCAGGTCCAGGGCCTCGTCCGCGCCCAGGGCTTCGACGATGCTCTCGAAGATCCAATCCCTTTCCAGGTATTCCTGGCTCCAGGGATAATGGCTGATGGAGTGCTGGTAGATGTTTCGCCACAACGGCCGGATGAGGGAGAGGGGGCCTTCATAGTATTTCCAGCCGGACAGGCTGTTCTGCACGGCGCCCTGACGAAAGTCAGGTTCGGGAACCACGATATTGTTGGGTGTGATCAGGCCCGGAATGATGCGGCGTCCGCTGTTGTGCCAGGCGCGGACGACCACGCTCATGGCGCGGACCATCAGCTGGTGCCAGCGCATCCGGGTGGGCGGGGCGGTCCCCGGTCCGCGAATGCCGCTGAACTCCCGGATCTTCTCCCACACCGTCAGGTCACTCACGTAGGCCATCGACAGGGCGCCCAGTTCCGGCCGGAAGCAACCGAATGAAGGCAGCACCGCGGTTCCGAACGGGTACCCGCCCAGCACGATGTACCAGTAGATGGTGCGGCGGATGAGATCCTGGTCGAAGTCCTGGCGGATGATCACCTGCAGGTCGAAATGTTTGCCGCTGTTGGTGTTCACGCTGACCCGGTAGCGGGAGTCCTCATACCTGGAAATGATCCGGGAAACCCAGATGCCGCCCGGTCCGATCTCGTCCAGGGCCAGGTCCTCGCCCTCGAAGGCGAGCATCAGCGAGTGTTTCAGGAAGGTGGTTCCGATCAAGACTTCCCTGAGCCGGCCGACCTCATCGGTGCTCAATCCCTCCTGAAAGACGATCTTTCCTTCCCAGGCGGTGGGGTCCAGGCCCTGGTAGCCTGACTTCAGCTGATCCTCGAACCAGGCGGCCAGCTGCAGGAATTCCCGCTCGGCGGCGGCGGCCAGGGCGGGGTCCTCGTCGTGCATGGCCCAGCTGACCAGCTCTTCGCGGATGGGACCATAGAATTCGGGATGAAAGCGGCCGAAGTCCGCCAGCAGCCGGAAAAGGTCCACGAACAGGGGCTTGGTCTTCTCCGGTGCCGGCCATTCCAATTGGGTGCGGTAGGTGTGCAGCCGCTGCCTGAGGGCCTGCAGCCGGCGCGGTTCGATGCGGGCCCGGCTGATGGCGCGGAAACTTTCTTCATCCAGGAACGGCTGACCTGATTCGATGAAAGCCGGGAGGTACCGCAGATAGTCCGGAGTGGGCTGATCCAGGACCAGCACCTGGTAGGCCCGGCAGCGCACCGGTTTTTCGGGATGGCCGGCCAGCGCCTCCAGGCGGCGGCGGATGACCCGCCCCTGGCGGGCGCCCGCCCGTGACAATTCCCTGTCCAGTTCGATGATGGCTTCCAGGGCCTGCTCCCGGTCCCCGAACATGGCCCGGCTGCACAGGGAATTGACCTCGGCCAACTGGGGGTCCACCTGGCCGGAGACCACGGGCCCCGAATAACGGAAATCCGGGCCCGCAGGCAGATGCACCTGTTCGGAGAAGACGCCCAGTTCGGTGTCCCACCCGGTGCGGCAGGGGCTGAAGTTGATCAGCTGGGAATTGGCCATCCACAACAGGGGCTGCCGGCTCATCAGGCCCAGGTCGACCACCTGCCCGGACATCTTGTATTCCAGGTCCCCGACCCGGACCCGGCCGTCGGCGCCCTCGGTCACGGCCAGGGTCCGTCCGGACTCGTTGTTGACCAGGCCATCGGGCCGGGCCTGGACGGCATTCTCCAGGACACCCAGGTCGCGGAAGAACCACAGGGGGATGCGGACGGAATAGGGCCCGACCTGCAGGACGCGGACACTGGACTTGTAGAGTTCGGAGATCACGTCGGCGAAGTTGGCCTCGATGGCCTTGCGCCGGTAGGAACCCTTGGCCGTGAGTTCACCGTGCGCGTCGCTGAAATCCCGATCCAGCACCGCGAAGTTGACCACTCGTTCGAATGCGGCCAGCACCGGATTGGCCGTGCTGATGATCTGCTGGAAATATTCCCGGCGGTCCTCCTGCCTGGTCAGCGACTTCAAAACGTCGTCCTGGTCGTCAGGCACGATCAGGAGGGTGTTGTAGCTGCGGCCGTCGCCGGCAAGGAAGGTCCGCTTGATGCCCGGCACCTGTTCGAACACGGCCTCGACCACCCGGGGGGCGATGGTCTGTCCGCGGTTGTTCTTGTAGATGTCCTTGATCCGGTCGACGATTTCCAGATGGTCGCGTTCGGTGGTGCGGAATAGATCACCGGTGGCCACCCAGAAATCGTCCGAATCCTGTTTCTCGACGGCAAGGGAGCCGGCGGGGGCCTCCTCGGGCAGGTACCTGGCGATGTAGCAGCCGGCGATCTGCAGTTCCCCTTCCTCGGAAAAGCGCACCCTCACCCCGGGCAGGGGCACGCCGACGGAATTCTCCACGTAATCAGCGGGCGGGGTCATGGTCAGTCCGCCGGTGCCTTCGGTCATGCCGAAGCCGCTGCAAAGGCTCACCCCGTTGCGATGGAAAAACCGGAATACCCTGGGATCCAGGTAGCCCGCGGCCGACAGGCCCCAGGCCAGCCGGTCGCCGACCACGTCCCGGAAAATCTCCTCCTGGGGCCGTTCGACCTCCTCGCCCTGGGCCAGTTCGATGACGCGGTCGCGGATCTGGACCCAGCGGACCGGAACGCTGATCAGCGCGGTGGGGCGCACCTGCTGGAACTGGGTCAGCAGCGTGGCTGCGGAGGGATTGCCGGCGAAGATGTAGGTGCCGCCCCAGAAGATGGTGCCCAGCATTTCCAGGAAACGCCCGAAGGTGTGGAACAGGGGCAGGTAGCAGAGCAGGACCTCGTCACGGCCGACTTCGGGCAGGGCGGCGGCCCGGGCAAACCTTTTGGTCACCAGGTTGTGCTGGTTGAAGGCCACCCCCTTGGGACGGCCGGTGCTGCCGGAGGTGAACATCACGGTGGTCGGTTCGCGCATGGTCCGCCGGGGTCGGGCCGACAGGATGGCCGCAACCTCCGTCGCGTCCAGCTGGGCCAGCCGTTCGTCCAGCAGGTAAATTCCGGGATCACCCACCCGGGGGCACTGGTTCAGCGTGAAGATGACGAAGGACTGCTCGGTCTTGGCCCGCACCGCCAGCAGGGTTTCCAGCCTGTCGGGATGGTCGCACACCGCGGCGGTGATGCGCAGGCGATTGAAGATCCAAACCAGGTTGTCCTTGGCGAAATGCGTGTTCAACGGCGAGACGAAGATGTCGTGGGTCAGGCAGGCCAGATCGCAGCAGGCCGAATCCAGGCTGTTCTCGCAGAGCAGGGCGACGCGGGGCCCGTCCTGGCTGCGGGATCCACCTTCGGCCAGTTCGGGACGCCCGCCTTCGTTCAGGAACATGGCCGCGATGGAGCGCACCCGGCGAAGGATCTGCGAATAGTTCCAGCTGCCGCTTCCGGGTTCGGCCAATTCCTGGAACAGGATGTGTTCCGGCTGCTCGGCCGCGCGGCGGTCGAGCAGGTCCCCTAGGGTGTAGGAGATATCCTCGATGACGGTGAAGGTGGTTTCCGCCCAGCGCACCCGTGCGGCGGCATCGGGCAGGGCGGTCAGGAAATCGGGATGCCGGGTGACCGCCAGGTATTCGCACCAATGGTCCCGATCCTCCTCCCGCGCTCCTCCGACGTCCAGAAGCTCCTCGGCGCAGGCCAGGATCTCCCCGACAACCGCGGCGGAATCCGTACCCGCGTCCACCCGCAGGCGCTCGAATTCCCTCAACAGTTCGCGCAGGCGCCTGGCCGGTTTATCCATCAGCTTTCTCCGGGCGGGTCGATCACCAGGCGGTATCCGACCCCGTGCACGGTGAGGATATGTTTCGGATTGCGCGGGTCCAGTTCCACCACCTTGCGCAGCGACAGGATGAAGTTGTCGACGGTGCGCGTGGTGGGGTAGGCCCCGAATCCCCACACCCTGTCCAGAATGGTCTCGCGGTCCACCGGTTCCCCGGCGTGTTCGCTGAGCAGGCGCAGGATCATCACTTCCTTTTCCTTCAGATCCACGGTGCCTTCTTCGGTGACCGCCTGGTAGGCGCGCAGGTTGACCTCGGCGCGGCCGATTTTCAGCAGGTGGACGGTTTCCTGGCCGCGAAACCAGTCCTGTCGGCGGAACAGGGACTTGATACGGGCGAGCAGCTCGGCCAGGTCGAAGGGTTTGGTGATGTAATCGTCCCCGCCCTCGTCGAGCCCCCTGATCCGGTCCTGGCCGGCGCTGCGGGCGGTCAGGAACAGGACGGGGATCCGGTCGCCCTCGCGGCGGACCCGGCGGCAGAAGGCGAAGCCGTCCATGCCCGGAAGCATGACGTCCAGCAGGATGAGCTCGACCCCTCCGTTCTGCCAGATTTCCAGGCCCTCCTCGGCACTGCCGGCCACCAGGGGCTCGTAGCCTTCCAGTTCCAGGTTGATCTTCAGGCCGTCCGCCAGATGGGCATCGTCCTCGACGACTAGAATCCGCCGTTTCATGGAGCTCCTTAACGTGGGGGTGACCAGGAGCCTCGCGGAATGATCCCGCTCAGCCTGTGGTCGTCAATGCCGGCACGATGAGCGTGAAGGTGCTGCCGTTTCCTTCTTCGCTTTCCAGTTCCACCCGTCCGCCCATCATTTCCAGGTTGCGGCGGACCAGGTGCAGCCCGACGCCCGCGCCGGGCCGACGGCTGTCCTTGTTCCCGCTATAGAAACACTCGAACACCCTCTCGTGCAAGCGGCGGGGAATGCCCGGGCCGTCGTCGGCCACCTTGATCCAGTGCCACCTGTCGCCGGGTTTGACAGATACCTTCACCTGCACGGGGTCGACACTGTGGTTGATGGCGTTGACCACCAGGTTTCTCAGCGCCAGGTGGAAAGCCAGCCGCCGTCCCATGACCGTGGCCCCGGCAGCGGCGTCCAGGGTCAAAATAGCCCCGTGATCCGCCGCGAAATCGGCCAGATGGTCCAGGACGGCCCGGCACTCGGTCGCCAGGTCCAATTTCACTTCCGGGCCCTGGGCAAAGGTGTCGTTCGCGCTCATGGACAACACCTCGTCGACCAGGGTTTCCAGCCGGACGATGTCCTCGACCATGCGCACCCTGATGCGCGACCGGTCGTCTTCCTGGAGCCCATCCCGTCCCAGGGTTTCGGTATACAGACGCAGGCTGGCCAGGGGTGTCTTGAACTCGTGGGTGGCGCCGGAGAGGAAAAGTTCGCGTGTCTCCTTGTACTTGACCTCGCTGCGCCAGGAGATGAAGAGGATGGTCGACCCGGCCACCAGCAGGATGATGAAGAAGAACCCCTCGTAAAGGAACATGTTGCGGGTGGCCCGGGCGTCCTCCCGGATGGACTTCAGGACCTCGGGGTCCACCTGGACCTCGACCCCGGAGTCGGTCCTCAGGAAACGGAGGTGGGGAAAGGCCGGTCCGAGGAAGGCCTGGGGGTTGGCCTGGACCTGGGGGTCGGCCTGGATGAGGAAAGAGGCGTGCATCTTGTCGGAGGCAAGCTTCTGGATTTCGTAGTCCGCCCGGTCGTTGCCCACCTGGGTCAGGAAATACAGCCACCAGGCCCCCATGACCAGCAGCAGGAGGACAAGAACCGCGTAGAAAACACCCAGTCGATTGCTCATGCGAAGTTCATGCTCCTACTGGTATTCCTTGCCCAGGATCACGCTGACGATGATCGCGCCCACGGCCAGGGGCGCCATGAAGCGGATCAGAAACCGCCACAGGCCATAACCGGCCATCGGACCGTGGCCCTTCTCGAGTTCTTCACGGGTCGTCCTGGCGTTCAGGACCCAGCCGCAGAACATGGCGATCAGGAACCCTCCCACAGGAAGAAACCAGTTGCTGGCCAGATAGTCCATCGTGCCGAACACGCCCTGGGTGGACTGGCGTCCGATCAGGTTGATGGAGGTCAGGGCGGTGTTTCCTCCCAGGCTCAGGGCGTTCAACACGCCGAACAGGGCGATGACCGAACCCATGGTCAGGGTGGCGCGGTGGCGTGGCCAACCCAATTCGTCGATGGCGAAACTGCTGACCACTTCCAGCAGGCTGATGGTGCTGGTCAGGGCGGCGAATCCGATCAGGATGTAGAACATCCCGATCAGCAGGCCGCTTCCCGGCAGGCCGATCAGCACCGTCGGGATGGTGGTGAACAGGATGGTCGCGCTCTTGTTGACCTCGATGCCCGAAGTGTTGATGATGGAGAACATGATCACGCAGGCCATCAGCGCGATCAATGTGTCGAACAGGGAGATCTGCAGGGCCGCCCGGGGGATGGATATCTCCTTGCCGATGTAGCTGCCGTAGGTGAGCATGGCGCCCATGCCCAGGCTGAGGGTGAAAAACGCGTGGCCGAGGGCTTCCAGGACCGCCCCTTTGGTCAAGGTGGAAAAATCCGGTTTGAACAGGAAGGTCATGGCCTCACCGAACCCGGAGGTGCGCGTGCTGTAGACCAGCATGATCAGCAGGATCAGGAACAGCAGCGGCATGAGGATCTTGGCCACCCGCTCGATGCCGCCCTTGACCCCGAAATACACCGAGCCGATCGTCAGCCCCATGAAAACCAGGTGGAAGAAGACCTGCTGGGGCCCGTTGGCCAGGAACTGGTTGCCGAAATAATCGCCCAGGGCCACCGGGTCGGCCGCCATGGTGGCCAGCTTCCCCGACAGGGCCAGCCAGGTGAAATGGATGGTCCAGCCGGCGACAACGCTGTAGTAGGACAGGATGGTGAACCCCGACACGACGCCCAGCCAGCCGACCCCAGGCCAGGCCCGGCTGCCGGTATGCCCGGCGGCCATGGCCTTGAAGGCGCCCACGGGGCTCTGCTGGGTGCGGCGGCCCATCAGGATTTCGGCCATCATGATCGGGACCCCGACCAGGGCGACCATGGCGATATACACAAGGACAAAGGCTCCGCCGTTGTTCTCGTGGGTGATGTAGGGGAATTTCCACAAATTGCCCAGTCCGATGGCGCTGCCGGTGGCCGCCAGGATGAAGCCGAGCCGGCCGCTCCATTGTCCGCGGGGTTCCGTCATGGGGACTGCCTTTCCTGCCTGGGGTGAAAAAGGGGCGCTCCTTGGGGAACGCCGCCTGCATCATATCCCAAGGTGGGGCAAAAAAAAAGGATCCGGTAAAACCGGATCCTTTTAATATTTGGTAGCGGGGACAGGATTTGAACCTGTGACCTTTGGGTTATGAGCCCAACGAGCTACCAGACTGCTCCACCCCGCATCCAATTCTGATTTCTGGTTCCACCGGCGGTGGGCAGGGAATATAGAGCCCGGTCAGGGGGCTGTCAAGAAACGCCGCGGGGTAGTTCAGCGCGCCCCTGTTTCGGGTGTCAGCACCATCAGGACTTCTTCCTCGGGGCGCCGCATGTTCTCCTGTTCGCGCGCGATTTTTTCCAGGGCCGCCGGGTCTTTGGCGAGGGCTTCCAGCCTTTCGCTCAACTCCAGGTTCTTCTGTTCCAGGGCGGCCACTTCCTCGCGCAATTGCTCCTCCCGGCTGACGAGCCGGAACCAGGACACGATCCCGTTCTCGCTGAGCTGGGACAGGACCACCATCATCAGCAGGCCGCCGCCCACCAGGATACCCAGGGAATGCCGGGCCAGGAAACTGCCGGCGGCGGCGCCCCGTGGGCGGCCGCCGCGGATAAAGGAGCCCTGGACCTCTGGGTCCCGGCCGGTGGGGTGGGTGTTCATGTTCATGCTCCGTCATCTCCTGGACCGAAGATCCTTCTTCGGCGGGGCCGGCCCGGGGGCCGGCCGGTCCATGGTTTATCTCAGGTTGTAGAAACAGCCGAGACCCGGGTACACCGCCAGGTCGTCCAGCTCCTCCTCGATACGCAACAGTTCGTTGTACTTGGCGACGCGGTCGCTGCGGCACAGGGAACCGGTCTTGATCTGACCGGCGTTGGTGGCGACGGCCAGGTCGGCGATCGTGTTGTCCGCGGTTTCGCCGCTGCGGTGGCTGATCACGTTGGTGAAGCTGGCGCGCTTGGCGATCTCGATGGTTTCCAGGGTCTCGCTGAGCGACCCGATCTGGTTCAGTTTGATCAGGATGCTGTTGGCGCAGCCTTCCTGGATGGCGCGGGTCAGCTTTTCGGGGTTGGTGACCAGGAGGTCGTCGCCCACGATCTGGATCCGGTTGCCCAGGGCCTCGAACAGGCGTCCCCAACCTTTCCAGTCGTTTTCGTCCAGGCCGTCCTCGATGGACATGATGGGATAGTTGCGGGCCATCTCGCTGTACATCTCGATCAGCCGGTCCGCCTCCCAGGGCTCGCCGCCTTCGGCGCCGAGATAGTACTTGCCGTCCTTGAAGAATTCGCTGGCCGCCGCGTCCATGGCCAGCACGATGTCCTCGCCGGGAATGTAGCCCGCCTTCTCGATGGCTTCCATCAGCAGATCCAACGCCTCGCCGTTGCTGCCCAGGTTGGGGGCGAACCCGCCCTCGTCGCCGACGGAGGTGGCCAGGCCCTTGCCGTGGAGGATCTTCTTCAGGGTGTGGAAGGTCTCGGCTCCGTACCGGAGGGCCTCGGAGAAAGTGGGCGCCCCCACGGGCATGATCATGAATTCCTGGATGTCGACGTTGTTGTCGGCGTGCGAACCCCCGTTCAGCACGTTCATCATGGGCACCGGCAGGGTGCGTGCGGAGGTTCCGCCGATGTATTGGTAGAGGGGAAGGCCCACCGAGGCGGCGGCGGCCTTGGCCGCGGCCAGGGACACGCCCAGGATGGCGTTGGCGCCGAGCTTGCTCTTGTTGGGGGTGCCGTCGGCTTCGCACAGGATCCGGTCGATGAGGAGTTGGTCCGTGGCGTCGATTCCCACCAGTTCCTCTTCCAGGTCCTTCACGTGGGAGACGGCCTTCAGCACACCCTTGCCCCCGTAGCGCGATTTGTCGCCGTCCCGCAGTTCGATGGCCTCATGTTCGCCGGTGGACGCCCCGCTGGGCACACCGGCCCGGCCCACGCTTCCGTCCTCGAGAAAGACATCGACCTCGACGGTGGGGTTGCCGCGCGAATCAAGGATTTCGCGGGCCTGGATCATCTCGATGAAACTCATGGGACTTCTCTCTTTTCAATTGGGTCGGGCCGCCTGAAGGGTGATCCGAAGATGCGTTCAGGGGGAGTTTAGATCCCGTTCCGGCCGGTGTCAACGCGCAGGAATGGCCCACGCCCAGATAACCGTCCACCGGAAGTCCGTCATATATATTGACCGGGGGGTGCCCGGGCTTCTATTTTCGCTGGCAAGATTTTCCCCGGCCTGGAGGCTGCATGTTCGACCGGCATCAGGACCTGAAAACCATCCGCCGCTGCAAGCGGGGCGAAGAGGAGGCCTTTGCCGAAATCCTCGGACGCTACCGGGGGGCGATCTATAACCTTTGCTACCGGATGACGCGGAATCCCGAGGATGCCCGGGACCTGGGGCAGGAAATCTTCATCAAGGTCTTTTCCCTTTTGGACCGGTTCGACGAAAATTACGCATTCAGCAGCTGGTTGTTCCGGATCGGGACCAATCACTGCATCGACCACCTGCGCCGCAATCGCCTGCGATTCCTGTCGCTTGACGGAAGCGTGGGACCCGACGGCGAGGAATACGAGTTCCAGTTGCCGGATTCCGGTCCGGAGCCCGACATGGTCCTGCAGCGCAAGGAGGCCCTCGAGCGCCTCGAAGAGGTGATCGCCGATCTTCCGCCCCATTATCGGGCCATCACCTTGCTGCGGCACGATCAGCAGCTGACCTACGAGGAAATCGCCGAAATCCTCCAGTTGCCCCTGGGGACGGTCAAGGCCCGGATCCACCGGGCGCGCAGCCAGATCCAACAGATGCTGTCGGCCCGGGCCTACGACATCTGAGGGACCGGAAAAAAGATAAATTACCCTGCAACAAAGGGTGACGGGGGGCGTAACGGCTTCAGGCGGGTGATCAAATCAATGTCGGGGGATACGACACCTGCCTAATCAAGGGTGGGAAACGGTGTCGGGCAGCTGCCCAGCCGTTTCCCCCCAACCACAGAATTGTTTCCGCTGGCCGCCTCATGGGACGGGTTAGACCGGTCGAAGGTCAGCGGGGAAGGAGCCGGAAATGTACGGCAAGAAGAATAAACCGGACCTGCCGCTGGGCTGCGACGAATGCCGCCAGGGCCTGCAGGAATACCTGGACGGCACCCTGGATAAACCGGAGTCCCTGCGGTTTTTCCTGCACTTGCGGGAGTGCCCGGGTTGTCAGGATGAACACGATCGACTGCATGGGCTCTTTGCGATGCTGGAGGCCCTTCCGGACCATGAAGTGCCGGCGGATTTCGACGGAGCGGTCCTCGCTTCGGTACCCTACGCCGCCTATCGGGCGATGGAGCCGTTGCGGAGGGAACGCGTCCCGGTCTATCTGGAGGAAGCCTTTTTACCCCGGTTCGTGCGTTCCCGGTTGACGCGACTGGTGGGGGTTGGTATTTCCTTGGTAACGGCGGCCTTGGCCCTTCGGGGCGATATGTCCGCGGCGGCGCCTGTTCTGATAGTGGCCGGCCTGGTGCCGGAATTCCTGATCCGTCTGCAGGGGCTGGGGCGCCGCGCCATGGCCTCCGCCAGAAGGGCCGAAAGCTGATCCCCATGCGTCCGAACCTTGGTGCACTCGCCAGCGCTGACTTCGTTTCGCCGCAGGTCCTGCGGTCGAATCGCTTGCGGCGCATGGGCGGTGCCAACCTCGGATGGCTGCTGGTGACCCTGAATCTCCTGGCCTTGAGCCTCCTGGCCCAGGGTCTTTTTGTCCGGGTGTCCGAAGCCCGGACGGTGGCTGTCGTGTCGGACACCGGGGATACCTCGCAGACGTTGGATATCGAGGATTTTTTTGGAGCCGAAACCAGCGACCGTGACTCCCTCATGCTGGAAATCAGGCGGTATTCCGCCATGGTGGCCGCCATGCGCGATTCCCTGGCCCGCAGCAACCAGGGCATCCAGCTCACGGAAGACCAGAGGCTGCTCATCGAGAAGAACATCGAAGAGGTTTCGCAGGTCATCGATGGCATCGGCAGCGAGCTGCAGAAGCTCGAATTCGAAGTCAAGGGCAACACCATTTCCTTCGTGAACGAAGCGGGGGAAGGGATTGTCATCAATATCCCCGAGAATCTGGATGAGCACCTCAGCGAAGGTCTTGAAATCCTTTCCAAGGTCATTTTGAGTGAGCTTCCCGATTCGGTCGAATTTGATCAAAACAAATCCTGGGATTGGTCACGCTTTGCGCCCCATGCGCCGCCGCCGCCCCGCAAGGTCGTGCATGGCAATGTCTTCAAGGTCTGGGATGACCTGCAAATTCCAGCCAAGGATGATATCCGCGGCAACGTGGTGGTGGTGTTCGGCAACAGTGAAGTTGCCGGGCGCGTGGACGGCAACGTGGTGGTGGTTTTCGGCAATCTGCTGCTCGACGACACCGCCGAGGTGACCGGAAAGGTCGTTTCGGTAGGCGGTTTGCTGGACCAGGACGGCAACGCCGAGGTGGGGGACATCGTTTCGGTGGACCTTTGGCCCGGTGACGAGGAAGGGGGACTGCTCGGCATGCTCGGGCAGGGCATCCTGCCGTTCCTGATGTGCCAGGGAGCCTTCCTGCTGACGGTCCTGCTGGCGGTCATCGCCGTGAGCGCCACCCCTGGTCGGCGCTTCGATATCGTGACCGATACCCTGCGTCGCTCGCCGGGGGCCTCCCTGGGCCTGGGGCTGGTGCTGTCGATCGTGGGGCACCTGATGGTGGCCCTCCTGATGGCGGTCCTGATCCTGACGGTCATCGGTATTCCCCTGGCCCTGCTGGTATTCCTGGCCCTGATCATCATGATCATCCTGTCGGTGGCCGTCTGTGGGGCCGTCCTGGGTGCCCGGGTCTGCCGCATGTTCGGCGGCGGTTGTTCCTCGGCCTGGCTGACGGTGGTCGTGGGAATGTCGGTGCTGCATCTGGCTTCTTTCCTGGGGTCGGTCCTTTCCCTGTCACCGGGAATGGAGGTTCTGGCCAACGTTCTGGTGGTGCTGGGCCTCGGCATCAAGACCCTGGCCTTCCTGCTGGGCCTCGGAGCCGTGGCGGTTTCCCGGTTCGGAACGCGGCAACCGGCCTAATATCCTGGCTTTCCCCTTCTTGACATCATTTGGGTATCATTCCCCACTTTTTGGGTAAAATTCCCCAATCCGGCTTTTCCCCGGCCATGGATGGCAGGAAACCAGGCCGGACCGGGAATAATTTTCGATATTTTAACTTATTTCATGGTATGATGTTATCCTGACGGGCCTTGGTGGCAACCTCCGTCCTGACCCTGCTTTTCAGACCCGGAAAAAGTTGGCGTAAATTCTGCGGTATCCTGGAGTAGGAGTAAGAATTGTGGCCGATCGCGGCCCGTCGGGGTTCAACGTTCCTGAAAAGGGACAGGCAGGGAGCATCGTGGTGAATAAGGGATGCAGGCAGGGATTCGGCATCGCGGCGGCCATGGGGCTGCTGGGGCTGCTGATTTCGTTGCCGGCCCTGGGGGTGGAGGTTCACCATTTCGCCAACGGTATCACCGCCAACGTCTACTCCCCCGAAGAGATCGTCGCCGAATGGACCACCTACGAAAAGGGCACGACCTACCTGACGCATCCGGCGGCGGGCTTGGTGGAACTCCAGGACAACAAGGACGTCATGCATCCTTTCGGCGCTGGTGAAGTCGTGGCCGCCCTGGAAGAGATGCGCGGCTTTTCGACCCGGGTGGACGTGGATGTCTTCATCCTGCCGTCCACTCCGGCGGCCACCGGCAGCAGTTTCGCCCGGCGTGGGGCCATCTATCTGGCGCCTGGCACCGGTCCGGTGGATCCGTCCACCCTGGCCTATATCACCACCCACGAGATGGGTCATGTGCTGACCTGGGCCTTCATGGACGCCTATTCCGCCCGCTGGTCCGCCTACCTGGATCTTCGTGGCCTGGATAGGTCTTCCCTGGATCCGGTGACCCGCCATGCGGACCGGGCCCGGGAGATCCTGGCCGAGGATATCCGGGCTCTCTTCGGCGGGGTGCTGGCGACCCGTTCGGGCTCCATCGAGAATCACGATCTCGACCATCCCGACGCGGTGGAGGGGCTGGCGGACCTGTTGGCCGGATATTTCCGGGAAGCGCCTGCCCAGCCGCGGCAGCTGGTCAGCACTGCCTTCCCGAACCCCTGCAACCCGATGACCACCATCGAGATGGTGATTCCCGCCGGCCAGGTTGTCGCAGGCCAGGACGGCGTTTTGCGGATGTACGACATCCGGGGCTCCCTGGTCAAATCCATCTCCGGAGGCCAGCTGTCCAATAACCGGCTGATGATCCGGTGGGATGGCACGGGTCCTTCCGGGGAGGTCGTTTCCTCGGGTCGTTACCTCTATGTCCTTCAGGTGGGACAACTTGTCTCCCGGGGGTCCGTGACGCTCGTTCGCTGAGACCATCGATTTTTTACCAATCTTCCCGGATTATTTGGTGTTTCCCCTGATAATTCCTTAAATTTCATGCCTTAGGGATTGTCGGCCTCGGGGGATGGCCGGCAGGCACGGAAGCTGCATTACCCGGTTTCAACCAGACACCAGGAGAGACAACCGTATGCGCCCAGCAACCGGGATTTTTTTCGCTTTTATGCTCGTCGCCCTGGCCCTTGGTGGCTGCACGCGCGAGGAGCCTTCGGTGCCCCTCAAAGCCGAGCGGATGCCCGTAGTGACGCAATTGACGGATAATCACGAGGTATTCGAAGCCAATCCCATCTATTCCCCGGATGGGACCCAACTCCTTTTCGAATCCGACGTGACCGGCAATCGCGACCTCTGGTTGATGCCCGCGGCCGGGGGAGAGCCCACCCAGCTGACGTTCCATCCGGGTTTCGACAGCGCCCCTTTCTGGTCCCCCGATGGAACCCGGATCGTCTTCGAGTCCAACCGCTCCGGCCACAAGAACATCTGGATCCTGGACGTGACCACGGCCGGGGCCCAGCCGGTGGCCCTGACGGCGGGGCCCTGGGATGACGCGGATCCCGTCTGGTCTCCCGACGGAACCCGGGTGGTCTATGAATCAAACAGGGAAAACGACTTCGGCACCGACTTGTGGGTGACGCCCGTCGCTGGCGGGGTCACCGTCCGGCTGACAACCACCGGTGACGGAATCTATCACCGCACGGTCGACTGGTCCCCCGACGGGACGCGACTGGTGTTCGAATCCAACCGGGCCGAAAATTCGTCGGCACTGCACACCATGCCCGCCGAGGGCGGACCGGTGACCCGCATCACGCGCTTCAACGGGTATGAAGGGCATCCCGCCTATTCCCCGGACGGGACCCAGATCGCCTACGAATCCTCATGGGACGGAACCATGGAAATCTTCGTCATTCCCGCCGAAGGGGGCACGCCCCTTCAGGTGACCGACCAGGGCGGTTACTGGCCCCGCTGGTCGCCCGACGGTTCGCGGATCGTCTATTGCGTCTTCGGGAATCCCGAACCCAATATCTGGACCGTGGATGTGGATTGGCGCTAGGCCGGCTCAGGAAGGTCGGTATCGGCTGGCGATGAACTTCTGGACCACGCCCAGGTTGAGATATCGGATCTGGATTTCGCGGGGAAGATGCCGGAAGTCGCCGACGACCTTCCGGCAGCCCGGATCACCGCAGCGGCACTCCATCGTCCAGAAATTCTCGGCCATGGTGGTGGAATAGTCGAAGCAGATTTCATCCCCGGGCTCGATGGGGCGGATGGCGATCAGATGGCGGTTTCCGGTAATGCCGGCGTTGGGGTTGCAGGAGTGGTTGGCGAATACCGCGGGGTCCTCCAGCAGGATATAGGTGCGCCAACCGGTCTGCAGCAGGTTGGCGCCCGCGTCGGTCTGATGGATGGGGTCGTCCCGATCGTACCGGGGCCCGTCCAGGTGCATGATCAGTTCACCGGCTGTGTAGGACCGCTCGGCGAACAGACCTCGGCCCGTACGCGAATCGGCGACCCTTAAACCATATCGGACCATGGCCCTCCCGTGTTCCGCTCAGACCAGGGATTTTTCCTGGAAGAGCCGGTTCAAGCGCATTTCCTTCCTTGTCCGCCAGCTGCCGCGGTGCCAGGCGTCGCTCACCATCAGGGGAACCGCGACGGTGGCCTCGCAATAGACCATCTGCTCGAACGAAATGTCGACCTTGCCCCAGGAACAGGCCTCCTGAAGCGTCGAGCCCGACAGGGCCCCGTCCCTTTCGTCGGCGACGGTGATCTGGATGGCGTACTTGTGCATGGGCTGCTCCTCACCGAGGATGTCCGTGGCCACGACCACGTCCTGGGTGAAGTTCTTCGGAACCCCGCCGCCGATCATCAGGATGCCGGTGTCGCCCACGGCCATCTTCGCCTGGGTCAGCTCCCTGAAATCGGCCACCGAATCGATGGTCAGGTGCCGCTCGTTGTGCCACTGGTGATGGACCAGACCGAAGCCGGCGCTGCAGTCGCTGAAGGCGGGGCAGAAGATGGGCACGTCCTTGAGGTAGGCGGCGTGCACGATCGAGTGGTCGGCCTTGACGCCCCGTTTGTCCAGCCAGGCGCCCATGGCCCGGATGAATTCCCGGGACGAATAGGCGGCCGGGGGCAGGGTGCCGGCGATCTCGGCGATGGTCATGTCGCAGACCCGCAGTTCGTCCTCGTCGATGAACGTGTCGTAGATCCTGTCGATGCCCAGCTCGCGCAGCTGGTTGTCGTCCACCTGGGGCGAGCCCTTGTAGTGGCGGAAGCCCAGGGCCTCGAAGAAGTCCTGGTCCACGATGTTGGCCCCGGTCGAGACGATGGCGTCGACCATGTTGTTCTCTATCATGAGGGCGATGGCGTCCTTCAGACCGGCCGAGAACAGGGAGCCCGCCAGGGTCAGGATGACGCCGCAGCCGGTGTCGGCGAGCATGCGGTTGTTGATGTCCGCGGCGGTGGCCAGGTTGCGGGCCTGGAAGGCCATGTCGCGGTAGGCCGACATCAGGGGACGGGCGTCGAAGGTCGTCACGTCGACGTGTCGGACAACGTCCTTGAGGAAGTCACTCTTTTGCAATTCAGCTCTCCCGGGTACGGGTCAGGAAGGCCATCATCTGGTAGACCAGACGGGCGGCGAGAAAATCAGGGGCCTTGTTGTCGGGGTTGGGCAGCAGTTCGACCACATCGAAGCCCACAACGTTCCGGGCCCGGCAGACGGCGTCGAGCAGGCGCGTGACCTGGCCGTAACGCAGGCCGCCCGGTTCGGGGGTACCGGTCGAAGGCATCTCCGCGGGGTCCAGGACATCGAGGTCGAAGGTCACGTAGACCGGGTCACCCAGTTTCGCGATCACGTCGGGTATCCAGGAGCCCGCTTCATCCATTTCATGGGCGAAGAAGATGTTGTCCCGCCGACGTCCTTCCCATTCGGCGGCATCCATGCTGCGGATTCCCACCTGGACGAAGTCGCAGACCTCGGCGGCACGGGCCATGACACAGGCATGGTTGCAGGTCGAACCCTCGTAGCTGTCCCGGGTGTCGGTATGGGCGTCCAGCTGCAGGACCGAAAGCCCGGGGAAGCGCTCGGCATGGGCGCGGATCAGGCCGATGCTGACCGAGTGTTCCCCGCCCAGGCCCACGAGGACCTTCCCGTCGGACAGGACCTGCCTGGCGATCCGGTGGACCTCCTCGGCCATGGCCTCCGGCGTGGGGCATTCCTCGACCGGGGCCAGGGTCACCATTCCCTCGCGCCACGGTTCGGAGCGGGTCTGGATGTCGAACAGTTCCATGTTGGCCGAAGCCGACAGGATCGCCTCGGGGCCGCGGTCGGCCCCCTTGAGCCAGGTGGACGTCCCGTCATAGGGCAACGGCAGGACGGCAAACCTGGCGTTCTCGTAATCCGGCGCATCTGGCAGGCCCCCGAAGGCTCCGGGGTTCCTCCCCAAAGGCCAGGTCATCGATCGTCATCCTCGTCGTCTTCGAAATCGAGATCATCTTCGAGGTCGAAATCATCGTCCTCATCGAAATCGTCGTCGTCGAAGTCGTCGTCCTCGTCGAAATCCTCGTCGAGGTTTCCGTCGAAGTCGGGATCAAAATCATCGTCATCGAGATCGGCCTTGCGTCCCTTGCCCACGCGGTCGATTTCCGTGCGCCGTTTTTCCTTGCGCTTCGTCTTTGGTTCGAAACGACGCTTGCTCCGGGGTTTGGATTCCCCGGAATCCTCAGCTGAGTATCCCATGTTGGCATAGGACATTGGAGGTCCCTTTCCCTGTGGCCACAAGGGGCCCGACAACATAACCGGCGCCGGCGGAGCGGCGCCGCCTTCAGGTCTGCGTGGCCAGTTCCGCGGCGAAGCGGCCCACCATGCGCAGTGATGCATGTTCGATGGACAACCTGTCTCGCACGAATTCCCAGACCACTTCGGGGTCGGTGTGCCCGCAGGTGAAAATATCCATCGCCAACATTCCCAGGTCGGCATACGTATGCACCGAGCAGTGGCTTTCGTCGAGCATGACGATAGCCGTACATCCCGCCGGCGAGTTGTTGCCAAACTGATAGCGGATCTGGGAAATGACCGTCGCTCCGGCGAACTTGGCCGCCTCGGCCATGGTCTCGAGCAGCAACTGGTCGTTCAGACACAGTTCCCGAGACACATGGTGACAGTCAATCAGAAGGTGTTTTCCCTTGTGCAATCCATTTAGCCCCCCGTGTTGGAGAAACGCTGACGCCGCCTTACGCTTCTGTTCCGGGGGGTCCAGGGCTTGGGGACGGCATGAAAGCCACAGTCATGCTGTGGGCGTCGGTAAAAACGGTAATGTTTTTTTCCCAGGCAAGTCAATAACAAAATCCTGACTACCGGAATGGGGTTTCAGAATAACATAACATGTTGTTGTAAAACAATTTAAAAAACATGAAAGAGAGGGCGGCCAGGCGGCGAAAAAGGCCTCCAAACCTTTTTGCAGGGTTTCCGGGTAGATGGGCTTCCAGGTTGAGGAACTTCCAAAAAAGCGGCCGGCCCATTCAGGGGCCGGCCGCTTGAAGGTATTTGGCATCCCCGACGGGGATCGAACCCGTGTTGCCGCCGTGAAAGGGCGGTGTCCTAACCACTAGACGACGGGGACGCCTTATCACCAGTATGAGGGCAGTAAGCTACTGTCTGCCCCCCTTCCTGTCAAATATTCACGTGAATCCGGCCCGTAATTGGCATCAACCCTGTCGGGCGGCTTCCTCGAGCAGGATGGCCGAGGTGCGCGCCCCCCGCCAGAAGTTGTCCAGGTGGAATTTCTCGTTGGGCGAATGGATGTTGTCGGTGGACAGGCCGTACCCCAGCAGCAGGACCGGGGACTTGAGGCACGCCTGGAAGGTTCCGACGATGGGAATGCTCCCGCCCTCCCGGATAAAAACCGGCTTGGCGCCGAAGCCCTGCTCCAGGGCGGCCATGCCGGCATTCATCATGGGGGATTTGCGCGGCACCAGCACCGGGTTGGCGCCATGGTGGTCGATGACCTCGACCTTGACCCCCGCCGGCGCGATGGCCATCACGAAATCGGTGAAAGCCCGGGCGATCTGTTTGGGGTTCTGGTCGGGGACCAGGCGCATCGAAACCTTGGCCATGGCGTGGGCGGGAATGATGGTCTTGGCGCCCTCGCCGCCATAGCCGCTGAGCAGGCCGTTGACGTCGCAGGTGGGGCGGGCCCACATCCTTTCCAGGGTGGTGAAACCCTTTTCCCCGAAAGCGGCGATTGCCCCGGTTTCCTGGCAAAGGATGGCGTCGGTGTAACCCAGTTCGGCGAAACCGTCGCGCTCTTCCTGGTCCAGTTCCAGCACATTGTCGTAGAAGCCGGGCACCAGGCAGCGGCCGTCCTCGTCCTTCAGCTTGGCGATGATCTCGGCCAGGGCGTTGGCGGGATTCTGGACCGTACCTCCGAAGCTTCCCGAATGGAGGTCCATGGCGGGCCCGGTTACACGGATCTCCATGTAGGCCAGCCCTTTAAGACTGTAACAGATGCCGGGCGTGGTCTCGTTGTACAGGGCGGTGTCGGAGATGATCACCGCGTCGCAGGCCATCTTTTCGGCATTCTGCTCGGTGAAGGTGTAGATGCTCTGTCCGCCGCATTCCTCTTCCCCCTCGATGATGAACTTCACGTTCACGGGCAGCTCGATGCCCTGCTTGAGGTAGGCTTCGACGGCCTTGATGTGGGTGTACATCTGTCCCTTGTCGTCACAGGCGCCCCGGGCGTAGATGATGCCGTTTTCGATGCGGGGCTCGAAAGGCGGCGTGTGCCAGAGATCCAACGGATCGACGGGCTGGACGTCGTAATGTCCGTAGAACAGGAGCGTCTTCCGCTCGGGCTTGATTTCGGATTCCGCGTAGATCAGCGGGTGGCCGCCGAGGTCGAAGACTTCCACGCTCAATCCCAGTTCCCTGAGCTCGTCGGAGACGAAGGCGGCGGCACGTTTGATGTCATCGGTGTGGTCGCTTTGGGAGCTGATGCTCGGTATCTTCAGAAACTCGACCAGCTGGTCGACGTGTTCGTTTCGGTGGCTGTCCAGATAGCCAAGAATCTTTTCGCTGGCCATGGGAAACTCCTTTTGGTAGCTTTTCGGGGCTTGGGGGCCTTCTGGCGGGTTTTTTCCGTTGACGGGACCACAGGTTAAACTACTCTTGACAGCGATGCCTGTCGAGGCGATTGTGGCGCAGCTTGCCGGAGACGCGATATTCCGGAGCTGGAAACGAAGGAAGTCCGCTTCCGCCGCTGGCCGGGCCCACGGGCCGCCAACGGTTGACGCCGGAAAAGGACCAACACTCTTAAGGGAGGAACCCGATGGCTGACATGATTATCAGCAAGAGCAAGACCAAGGAATCCGTTAAGGAATGCAACGTGTCCGGTGAGTTCTACACGGCCCTGGACGCCAAGGTCCGCGAAATGATCGCTGCTGCCGAGGGCCGCGCCAAGGAGAATGGTCGCAAGACCGTCCGTCCCTGCGACCTGTAGGATCAGGAGCCTTTGATAGGGTTCGGTCTTCAGACTGATCCCAGTGGATTCAGCGGGATCCCCTCAGGGGATCCCGCTTTTTTCGGGCATTCGTCCCACGCCACCCCGCCAACGGCCGTTACCGCCGCTGGGTGAGGCCGTCAACCGGCGGGATCCGGATTGCCGGACCCCGTTTTTATCTTCCCGGCGCGATCGCCCCCCAACTCCCCATTCTGGTCCGGATACCGTCACCTGTCGCCTCGGGGCTCGCTCGGCGGGCTCCTTGCTTTCCCAGTGGCGAAGACGCGACATCCGGAAGGGAGGAAGATGGCGACCAGGATCAAGACCGGGGCCCTGGCCGGGATCGACGGTTTGGCGGTGACCGCCGAGGTGGACATCAGCCGGGGTTTGCCCGGTTTTCACCTGGTGGGGTTGCCGGGAGCCGAGGTCCGGGAAAGCAGGGAAAGGGTGCTGGCGGCCCTGCGGCACAGCGGGGTGCGCCTGCCGGTGGGCAAGATCACCGTCAACCTGGCGCCGGCGGGCATCCGCAAGGAAGGCGCGTTTTTCGACCTGGCGATCGCCATGGGAATCGTGGCGGCCGGCCATCCGCCAAACCGCCAGGATGGTCCCGGCCGGCGGTCGGAGGCCCTGTTTATCGGCGAGTTGTCCCTGTTCGGGGAACTGCGCCCGGTACGAGGGCTGCTGGCGATCGTGCTGGCCGCCGCCCGCGCGGGAGAGGACCGGGTCGTGGTTCCGGCCGTCCAGGCAGGGGAGGCCGCCCTGGTCGCGGGCGTGGACGTGGTGGGGGTGTCCAGCCTGAGCGAGGCCATCGGCTGGTGGCGCACCGGCCGGGTGCCCGCTCCGGTCAGGGGGAATCGTTCCGGGAAGCCCGCCCAGGGGGCGGACGGCCCAGGCCGCACACCGGCGGCGCTGCTGGCGGGCCTGGAAGGACAGCCGCTGGTCCGCAAGGCCGCGGTCCTGGCCGCGGTCGGCGGGCATCATCTGCTCCTGGTCGGGCCGCCGGGCACGGGCAAGACACGCCTGGCCAGGATTCTTGGCGACCTGCAGGCCCCCCTGGAGGAGCGCCAGGCCCTCGAGGTGACGAGGATCCACAGTGCCGCGGGACTTCTGTCCGAGGCCGCTCTCATGACCAGGCGGCCTTTCCGCGCCCCCCACCACACCATCACCCGGACCGGGTTGGCCGGCGGCGGCGCCGGACCCAGGCCGGGGGAGGTGACCCTGGCCCACGGGGGCCTCCTGTTCCTTGACGAATTTCCCCAGTTCGCGCCCGCGGTCCTGGATGTTTTGCGGGAGCCCCTGGAAGAGCAGTCCATCTCCCTGGTCCGTCAGCGGGGCCGCCGCACCTTTCCTGCGGATTTCCAGCTGGTGGCGGCCATGAACCCGTGTCGCTGCGGATATCTGGGCAGCACCCACCGTCCCTGCCGTTGCAGCGCGGGGGAGCGGGCCCGCTATCTCTCGCGAATTTCCGGGCCGCTCCTGGACCGCTTCGATCTTTTTGTGGAGGTTGGGCCCTGGCAGGGCCGATTCCTGACCGCCCCTGGCGGGGGCCTACCCGGGGGGGCGGTCTCGCGGTCCGCGGGCGCGACCTGGCGGGAATGCCCCCAGCAGGAGGATATCGAGGCGGCCCGCCTTCGTTTGCGGGGCTGGAAGCAGGTGCCAAACGAGGCTATGCTGACCGGTCAGGCGGCGGTTTTCCTGGACGAATCCCGGCAGCCGTTGGGTTTATCCCTGCGAGGGGTCAAAAGATGTCTGGCGGTGGCCCGGACCCTGGCGGCGCTGGACGGGGCCCGGCGGATCGACAGGGTTCAGGTAAGGGAGGCCCTGGAGTTCCGCCGTGAGATCGCGCCCCTGACCGGTGAGGCCGCCTGGTAGGAAGGAAAAAAGAGGCGGCCCCGCGGCCGCCTCGAAAAGTTTTCCCCAACCGGATTTTCGGTCAGAAGGTCCCCTGCACGCCGATGCTCCAGTTGAAGAGCAGCAGATCCTGGGCCGAATATTCGGTGACCCTTTCCACGGTCACCGAGCCGTCGGGGTTCATGGGGTATTCGTCGAGGGGAACAATGACGGTACCTTCGTCCAGGGAGGTGAAATAGGGGGCGGGCTCGAACTGGAGGCTGTGGGAATGGGCCAGGATCTCGAAGCGGATGCTGATGTTCTTGTCCGCCAAAATCCTCAAGCCAATGCCGCCGTTCAGATCATTGGCGCCGGTCATTCCTTCGAAGTAGTTCGAGTTCATTTCGTACCACATCTTGCCCGCGCCGACGGTCAGGTAGGGGTGCATCTTGCCCTTGCCGTCACCGGAGATGGCCAGGGGGTAGATGACGGCGTTCACCGAGGCCTGCATCGTCAGCAGGGAGCGGGCTTCGGCGTCGTAATCACCCAGGGGCGGGTTCTCCTCGATGGCCGCGTCGGGCTTGTTGTCACGGGCCCGGCGATTCTCGATGGTCGAG
>Ga0210065_1000070_pt1 | contig 32652 bp, 26 predicted proteins | sample Muzzi_PWB_D1_FD_185533 | JGI IMG/M metagenome (GOLD analysis project Ga0210065, IMG submission 185533) | Wetland microbial communities from San Francisco Bay, California, USA, that impact long-term carbon sequestration - Muzzi_PWB_D1 (SPAdes) | ecosystem: Environmental > Aquatic > Marine >... | reverse complement strand
TACTTCGACCAGGGCACGGCCCACATGGCCCGCGCCGATGACCAGGAAGGGAACCGCCTGGAGGACCGGTTCGAGAAAAATCTCCATGTGGCCCCCGCACACCCCGAGATCACCCGCCAGATCCACCGGCAGCAGGCGGGGCTTTCCCTCGGCCAGCACCACGCGCGCCTCTTCCATCACACGGGCTTCGGCGGCACCGCCGCCCACGCTGCCGATCACCGCCCCGTCAGGCAGGATGATCATCTTGCTCCCCTGTTGCCGGGGTGTCGACAGGCGTGTTCGGATCACCGTGGCCAGGACACCCGGGCGTCCCTGGTCGACCATCTCGGTCAAACGGCGGTAGATTTCCCCGTCATCGGGGGCCAGACGGCGGTCCTCACTCATGGGGCTTCTCCGTTGTCGAAGGAATCATCGAAAGGGGCCAGATCCTCGGGACGGTCAAAATCCCTGGCCACCCCCGGGTCGCCCACGGGGACCAGTTCGGGTCCGAAACGGAGACCGTCAAAAGAATCGGCATCAAGGTAGTCACGCAAAGGCCTGTCATGATATAATATACAACTTTCAAGATGAATCAGGGCACTGGCGGGCAAGAGGACGGGATGACCAGGATTGTCTTCCCACACTGGCCTGATGACCTTGTCGGGGTGCTTCCGTGAAATGTCCCGCAGCAACTCAAGGGTGGCCGGGCGAACCAACGGCAGATCCACGGGATGGGCCCACACATGGGACCAGGCGATTTTGTCGGCCCGCCAGGTCCGGCAAGCGATCAGGACCGTCAGGGCGGTATCCCCGCCGGGTTCGGCCGCAAGCACCCTCCCCTTTCCACCGGCGGGCATCACGGCCCGGTACCGGTCCGCGGTTCCGGCCAGGGCCACCACGTCGCCGGGCACCCCCAGGCCGCCGTACAGGGCGGTCAGAATCCCAAGGAACGTATCCCCCGCAGGATCGAGCCGTAACAGACCCTTGGGCATCCCCATTCTTCGGCTTTGGCCGCGGGCCATGATGACGGCCCGATCGTGCCGGATTCCGTTCATGACTCTTCGGGCTCCTCCTGGCAAACCGTCCGGATCACCGGCGGTACCGAGGCAAGGTCGCAGAATAGCGTCAACGGCAGGCGGGGATCGGCCATGGCCCGGCCCACGAAATCAAACAGGCCGATGCTGTCCGGCTGCTCGTCCATTCCCGTCAGGGCCAGGACACAGGGGACCTCCAGCGGGACGTGGTCCAGATAACCGCCCGGTTCCCGCAGCAGGGTCAGGGCATGATCCCACTCCCATATCGTCCAGGACTTCAAATCCTCCAGGGGCTTCCAGGCCTGCCGGCCGAACCGGTGCAGGACATGGCCCGTCTGCGCCCCGATCGCCGCCGTTCCTATGACGACAACCCCCAGGGAAGTCCTGGCGGGCCAGACCGGCTCCCCTTCACGATGCAGCTTGACCGGCAGTTTGGCCGCCCCGTCGACTTCGACCAGGACCATCCGGTCAGGCAATAGTCCCCCGAGGTCATCCACCTGGCCGGGACCCAGGCCCCGCCACTTGCCAGCCTCATCGCGGCCCCCGTGCAGGAAGAATTGATCCGGCAGTCCCGTCTCCATTTTAGCGGGCAGGTCCGTGAATTCGACCTCGACCACACCCCCAAGTTCCTCGCACGCGGTGGTCGTGGTCATGACCACGGGGATGCCCAGTTCGCGGTAGACTTCGGCCATGGCCCGCATGAGGGAGGTCTTTCCGCCCGAACCCATCAGGCTGATCACGTGACCGGGCTCACGGGGTAAAAACAGGTGCCAGGGATCGACGAATCCGAAGTTCACGGGACATCCCTCCTGCCGCCGGGAATGAGGGTGGAATACCACGTCAACAAACGATCGATCATGATATCACGCGAGTAGCATTCGCGGAAACGTCGCCGGCCGCCTTCCCCCAGCCGGCGCGCCAGAGCCAGGTCATCCTGGAGGCGTCCCATCGCCTCGGCCAGAGCCAGGTCATCGCTGGGCGGAACCAAAAGACAGGTCTCCCCCGGAATCCCGACCTCCCGGACACCCGTCGGCAGATCCGAGGCGATGACCGGAACACCGGCCGCCATCGCCTCCAATTGGACAAGGCCGAACGTTTCACTGGAGTCCACGCTCGGAAGCACCAGGGCCCGGGCCCGGGTCAGGTGCGCGGCGACACCCGTCTGATCCATGGGGCCCACGAAACGGATCCGGGATTGGCACCCGGCCTGGTCCGCTTGCTTGGCCAGGGGTTCGGCCAGGGGGCCCTCCCCGATGACGACCAGTTCCGTTTCCGGCAGCCGGGCGACGGCCCTGATCAGGAACTCCAGTCCCTTATAGGGCACCAATCGCCCCACGAACAACATGGGACCGTCAAGACCGGCGGTCACATCCAGCCAGGGCCAGGGGTCGATTCCGAAAGGAATCACCTTCGTCCTGCTTCGCCATCTGGCCAGGACCGGGGACTTTTCGGCCAGGGTCGCCGAGGAAACGCTGATCCCCGCAGCCTGTTTCAGACAGGAGTCCACGATGGGTTTGACCAGCCAGCGCCCCAGCCTTTGACGGGTGATGTCGGCATGGTACCACACCGCCAGGGGCGGCAGTTCACCGGCAGGTGAACAGGACAAGGCGAGCCAGGCCGAAGCCGCCAGGGGGTTGGGCAGGTGCAGATGAACCAGGTCGGGTTTCAGCCAGGCGATCTCCCGCCGGATGAGACCGGGCAGGGTAAAGGTCAGGGGCTGGGAATTGAGGCGGCCGCAGACCCCCGCCCGGATCAGGCGGCCCTGGCGGCCGGACTCCGGGCCGGTGACCGTTTCCTCGCGATCGGTCGATTCGTCCCCGGCGGTCAGGACCGTCACGTCACAGGACCGATCCAGCAGACCCTCGGTGAGATTGCGCAGGACCGTTTCCATCCCCCCCAGAACGGGCGGATAGTATTTGCCGATGTGGAGGATTTTCATGGAGGCATCCTAGGTCATGGGATTCCGGAGGTCAAAGACCGTATGCCAGGAAACCTTGTTGAAGAGTGGTTTCTATTTAGCCTGAAGGTGAGCGCCGACCGGGCCCGGACGACCAGCAGGGACTGACCTTCCGGGATATCAAGACACAACCCTCCCGGTCCGGGGACCGGGAGGGTTTTCCACTGGGACACGGCGGGGCCGGGCCAAGGGGATCGTGGACAGGAACTACATCATTCCGCCCATGCCACCCATGCCGCCCATGCCGCCCATGCCGCCCATGTCGGGCATGCCGCCGCCATCCTTCTCGGGCTCGTCGGTCACGCAGGCCTCGGTGGTCAGCAGCATCGCCGCGATGGAGGCGGCGTTCTGAAGCGCGCTGCGGGTCACCTTGGCCGGGTCGATGATCCCGGCGGCCATCAGGTCCTCGTACTCCATCGTCGCGGCGTTGAAGCCGATGTTGCCCTTCTTCTCGTCGCGCAGGCGCGCCACGACCAGGGACCCCTCGATGCCCGCGTTCTGGGCGATCATCCGCAGGGGCTCCTCGACCGCACGCATGACGATGTCGCGGCCGACGGCCTCTTCACCGGTCAGGTCCAGGGCCGCGATGGCCTTGGCGGTCCTCAGCAGGGCCACGCCGCCACCGACGACGATGCCCTCTTCCACGGCCGCGCGGGTGGCGCTCAGGGCGTCCTCCACACGGTGTTTCTTCTCCTTCATCTCGACCTCGGTGGTGGCGCCGACGCGAATCACCGCGACGCCGCCGGCCAGCTTGGCCAGACGCTCCTGGAGCTTCTCACGGTCGTAGTCGCTGGTGGTGTCCTCGATCTGCGCACGGATCTGGCCGATGCGGGACTTGACGTCCGCGCCCTTGCCCTTGCCGTCCACGATCGTGGTGTTGTCCTTGTCGATGGAGACCTTGCCGCACTGGCCCAGGTCGGCCGTGGTGGTGTTCTCCAGCTTCAGGCCGGCATCCTCGCTCATCACGCGGCCGCCGGTCAGGATGGCCAGGTCCTCGAGCATCTGCTTGCGGCGGTCGCCGAAGCCGGGCGCCTTCACCGCGGCGATGCTAAGGGTGCCGCGCAGCTTGTTGACCACCAGCGTGGCCAGGGCCTCACCCTCGATATCCTCGGCGACGATCAGCAGGGGACGGCCCATCTGCGCGATCTTCTCCAGGATGGGCAGAAGGTCCTTCATGCTGCTGATCTTCTTGTCGTAGATCAGGACGTACGGATCGTCCAGCTCGACGCGCATCTGCTCGGCGTTGGTCACGAAGTAGGGGCTCAGGTAGCCGCGGTCGAACTGCATGCCCTCGACGACGTCCAGTTCCATCTCGGTGCCCTTGGCCTCTTCCACCGTGATGACGCCGTCCTTGCCGACCTTGTCCATCGCGTTGGCGATCATCTCGCCGATGGTCTTGTCGTTGTTGGCGCTGATCGAAGCGACGCTGGCGATGGTCTCGCTGTCCTTGACCGGCTTGCTCTGCTTCTTGATGTCCGCGACGGCGGCCACGGTGGCGGCCTCGATGCCCTTCTTGACGAACATCGGGTTGGCGCCGGCGGCCAGGTTGCGCAGGCCCTCGTGGATCATCGACTGGGCCAGGATGGTCGCGGTGGTCGTGCCGTCACCGGCGACGTCGTTGGTCTTGCTGGCGACTTCCTTGACCATCTGGGCGCCCATGTTCTGGAAGTGGTCCTTCAGCTCGATCTCGCGAGCGATGGTCACGCCGTCGTTGGTCACGGTCGGGGCGCCGAATTTCTTGTCCAGGATCACGTTCCGACCACGGGGGCCGAGGGTGATCTTGACGGTGTTGGCGAGGGCGTCGACGCCCTTCTTGAGTTCGTCGCGGGCATCCTCGCTGAAGTGGATCAGTTTAGCCATGTGTCTATCTCCTTCATTGGCGGCGCGGACCTGGGGCCGACGCGCCTCGATCTCGGGTTCTCGGTTATCTGTCGGTCCGGCCGGGACTAGCCCAGGATGGCCAGGACGTCGCTCTCACGCAGGATCAGGTAGTCGTGGCCGCCCACGCTCACTTCGGTGCCGGCGTACTTGCCGTACAGGACGATGTCGCCCTTCTTGACTTCGGGAGCGACACGCTCGCCGCTGTCGCTGATCGTGCCGGGACCCACGGCCACGATCTTGCCCTGCTGGGGCTTTTCCTTGGCGGTGTCGGGAATGATGATCCCGCCCTTCATCGTCTCCTGCTCCATGGGCTCGACGATAACGCGGTCGGCCAGGGGTTTAATGTTCAAAGCCATCCTATATCCTCCATTTCAGGCTGGTTGAACCAGCGTCCGGGTTGAGGGCGCGGCTTTTGGCAGTCGCGACCATTGAGTGCTAATGTGGCCGAAATATAGGTGATCCCCGGAAGGTGACAAGGTCATTCGCGGAATTTTGCGATGAAAATGAGTTAGACGGTCATTTCTGCCATAATGACAGCAACCTAGGTGAGTCCTGACAGGACAACGGCGCCCCGCATGGTCCAAAATGGGTCGACATACCAGGAATCCTCATGGAAATATCCGCATAACCCCCCGGTGATGATCACCGGCAGGTCCCCATAATGTTTCAAAAGCCCGGCCACCACCGCGCGGACGCCTCCGGTGCCGGCGTGCCAGGCCCCGCCCACCATGGCCGAGTGCGTGTCCCGGCCCACGTCCCAGCCAGCCGGACCAAAGACCACGGGTTCCAGACGGGCGGCCTTTTCGCCCAATTTTTCCGCGGCGAAGGCCATGCCCGGGGCGATCATGCCCCCGACGAAGGAACGGTCCAGCAACAGATCGAAGGTCGTGGCGGTCCCCACGTCCACCACCAACGCCGAGGAAAGCCCCGCCGCGGACGCGGCGGCCATGTTGCACAGGCGATCAGGCCCAACCTGGGCGGGCACCGCGACTTCCAGGGCAAAAGGGAGGTCACGGGTGTGATCCACGATTTCCACCCGCACCCCGGTCGGCAGCAACTTGTCGACACCGGGCACCACGGTGGCCAGGACGATGGCCTGGCAGGCGGCGGCGGCATGGGCGCGAACCAGTGATTCCCGGAAGGCCTCGGGGCCCTCTCCCACCGGGTGGGCGATGGGTCCGGCTTCCTTCAAGGGGACCGCCGAAGCCAGGGCCGGTTCCGTGGCCAGTTCCGGCGAAGGACCCTGGTGCGGGCCCTCCCACACCGCCGCGCTGACCCGGGTGTTGCCGGCGTCAAGAATCAGAAGACGCATCTTCGTCCTCCCGTTCGTCCGGTGAACCATGGTCGGGTTTCAAATTTTCCAGGTGGACATCGCCGGCATTCAAACTGGTGATCGTCCCGGCGGCATCTTCCAGCATCAGGTTCCCGTGATCGTCGATACCCAGGGCGCGGCCCCTATGTCTCCGCCCTCCGGAAACAAGTTCGATTTCCTGGCCCAGCAGGCAGTCCAGGAAAGAGAGCGCGGCCCGGTAGGGAGCCCACCCCTTGGCCTCGAAAGTATCGAGTTCAGCTTCCACCCGCGTGATGATGCGACCGCCCACTTCGCCCGGGCGAAGCAGCCGTCCGGTTTCGATCAGGATGCTGGTCGCCGTTTCCATCAACCGGGGCGGGAATCCGCCGCGGGGAGTGCTCAGGTTCAGACCCAGGCCCGCGACGACCATCTTCTCGGCGGGGCCGCGGACGCTTTCCAGGAGGATGCCTCCCAATTTGCGTCCGCCGACCATGATGTCATTGGGCCATTTCAGTCGCGCGTCCACCAGGAAATCCTCCCGCAGGACCAGCACGGTCAACAGCCCTACCCAGACGGAAAACCCCTTGGCGAACGAGGCCCGGTGCGGGGGAACCACCACCGAGAGGTGCAGCCCGCCGCAGTCATCCCACGATCGGCCCTGGCGTCCCTTGCCCGCGGTCTGCCGGTGGGCCACCACGACCGTGCCGGGACGGGGATCCTGGACCGGAGCCAGGCGCGCCTGCAGCTGGGCCTTCCACCCCCACCCATCCCACTGGCAAAGGCGTCCCGGCGCGTCGGGGCCGCGCCCGCGCAAAAATTCACTGGTGCTGCCGACTTCGTCCAGCAGGTAGAGATGTCCGCTGTCCCGCAGGAACCGGGGTCCGACCAGGAAGGCGTCCAGGCCGAACCAGTCGCGGGCCACCGCCCCCTGCCGGAACAACTTTTTCATGCGGTCTCCAGATCCAGGCCCAGATCCAGGGCACCGGCGGAATGGGTCAGGCGCCCGACGGAGGCCCCGTCCACCCCGGCCCTGGCGTAGCCTGCGATGGTATCCAGGGAAATGTTGCCCGATGATTCCAGAAGAGTGGGCACCCTGGCTTCGTCCCGGAACTGGACGGCACGGGCCGTGTCGGTCACCGAAAAGTTGTCCAGAAGGATCCACTCGACACCCAGCGGCAAAACCTTCTCCAACTGCTGCAGGTTGTCCACTTCGACTTCAACAGCCAGATCGGGAAATTCGGTTCGCGCTCGGGCCACCATCTCGGTCACGCGGCCGCCGCCGGCCGCCCAGTGGTTGTCCTTGAGCATGACCCGGTCGTACAGCCCCAGGCGATGGTTTTGCCCTCCCCCGCAGCGGACGGCGTATTTGGCCAGGGCGCGGTAACCGGGCAGGGTCTTCCTCGTATCCAGGACCCGGCAACCTGTGCCCGCCACGGCGGCCACGTACCGGGCGGTCAACGAGGCGATGCCGCCAAGGTGCTGCAGGAAATTCAAGGCGGTGCGCTCGCCGGTCAGCAGGGCGGCCGCGGGGCCGGTCAGGCGCGCCACCACGGTGCCTGGCTGCACGGCATCCCCGTCGGCGGCGACCCGCTCGACCTTCACGCCCTTGTCGAGCCGGTCATAGACCAGATCCAGCAGGGGCAAGCCCGCCACGACGCCCTCCTGCCGGGAAACCACCTCACCGCGGCCGGTGGCCACCCCGGTCATGGACACGGCCGTGGACACGTCCCCGGAGCCGACGTCCTCGGCCAGGGCTTGGCCCACCAGGCGATCCACCCAGTCCCCGAAGGGAAATTTCAAATCCCGTTCCTCGGTCATATCCATTCTCCCGGTGCCGGGGTCCTGCCTATTCGCCGCCGATCCCCCACTGCATTTTCAGGTCATCGATGCGATCCCGCAAGGCGGCCGCCTTTTCGAAATCGAGTTCCTTGGCCGCGGCCATCATCGCCTCCTCGAGCATGTTCACCATGTCCCGGGGTGAAAGATCGTGATCCACGATCTTTTCCCAGGGACGCGGATCGGGAGCCGGTTTCTCCAGACCACGGTTTCCCGCCGCGACCGTCGACTGCAGGATCTCGTCGCGGCTCTTGGTTATCGTCCGCGGCACCAGGCCGTGCTCCTTGTTCCAGGCCAGCTGCCGCTTCCGCCGCCGCAGCGTTTCATCCATGGCCAGCTTCATCGACCGGGTGATCCGGTCGGCGTACATCACGACCTCGCCGTTGACGTTGCGCGCGGCGCGGCCCGAGGTCTGGATGAGGCTGCGCTCGGACCGCAGGAAACCCTCCCGGTCCGCGTCGAGGATGGCCACCAGCGAAACCTCGGGAAGGTCCAGGCCCTCGCGCAGCAGGTTCACGCCCACCAGGACATCGCTTTCCCCCAGGCGCAGCTTGCGCAGGATCTCGATCCTGTCCAGCGCGGCGATGTCCGAGTGAAGATAGGTGACCTTCACCCCCGCCTGGGAAAGATAATCCGTCAGGTCCTCGGACATCTTCTTGGTCAGGGTGGTGACGAGAACACGTTCGCCGCGCGCGCTCACCACCCGGATGCGTTCCAGGAGGTCGTCCACCTGGTGGGTTACCGGAAGCACCGTCACCGGGGGGTCCACCAGGCCCGTCGGCCTGATCACCTGCTCCACCACGACGCCGCCGCATTTTTCCAGTTCGTAATCCGCCGGGGTGGCCGACACGAACACCGTGGTCGGCATGAGTTCCTCGAACTCGTGGAACTTGAGGGGACGGTTGTCCAGCGCGCTGGGCAGACGGAATCCGTGTTCCACCAGGCTGGTCTTGCGTGACCGGTCGCCCGCGTACATGGCGCCGATCTGGGGAATGGACGCGTGGGATTCGTCGATGATCAGCAGGTAGTCGTCCGGGAAATAGTCCAGCAGACAGGCGGGCCGCTCCCCCTCCTGGCGGTCATCGAAATAACGCGAGTAGTTTTCCACTCCGGCGCAGTGACCGATCTGCTGGATCATCTCCATGTCGTAACGCGTCCGCGAAGCCAGGCGCTGGGCCTCGAGGGTCTTGCCCAGGGCGTCCAGTTCCCCCAGGCGGATCTCCAGGTCGCGGCCGATGGCGTCCACCACGCGGCCGATGCCTCCCTTGTCGGTGACGAACTGGGTGGCCGGGTAGATGACCGCGTTGTCCGCGGACCCCAGGGCCCGACCGGTCAGGGGCTCGATCCAGTTGAGGGATTCCACTTCGTCCCCGAAAAACTCGACCCTGAGCACCCTCTCCTCGAAGGCGGACCTGATTTCCACGGTGTCCCCACGGGCGCGGAAGGTCCCGAAGGCATAGTCGTGGTCGTTGCGGCCGTAGCGCATCTCCACCAGGCGCGCCAGGAGATCGTCGCGGTCGATCTCCATGCCCACCCCCAGGCCGATCATGCTTTCCTTGAAGGTGCGGGGATTCCCCACGCCGTAGATCGCCGACACGCTGGCGACCACGATCACATCCTCCCGGGCCAGCAGGCTGCTCGTGGCGCGAAGCCGCAACCGTTCGATCTCGTCGTTGATGCTCGTGTCTTTTTCGATGTAGGTGTTCGTGGCCGGGATGAAGGCCTCGGGCTGGTAGTAGTCATAGTAGGAGATGAAGAACTCGACCGCGTTGTCGGGAAAGAAACTCTTGAGCTCACCGTAGAGCTGGGCAGCCAGGGTCTTGTTGTGGCTGAAGACCAGGGCAGGCTTTCCCAACTGGGCGATGACATTGGCCATGGTGAAGGTCTTGCCCGACCCCGTGACCCCCAGCAGGGTCTGGAAGCGGGAGCCGCGACGCGCCTCGCTGACCAGTTCGGCAATCGCCGCCGGCTGGTCCCCGGTGGGCTCGAAAGGGGCGACGAGGCGGAACAGGCCCATGGCTAGCGGTCCGCTTCCGGATCGGCCGCGTGGGCGTCCAACACGAGTTCCTGACCCGGTTTGAGGCGCCCGAGGTCGTGGGGACGTCCATTGACGGCCACCGAGGCCGCCGACGGCCGGGCAAGGATGAGGCTGAAATGATCCTCCGCCCCCCAGAACACCACCAGCCTGCCGTCCTGCCGATAGGCGCGGCCTGCCTCAAACCCAGCGTCCGGAACCGGCCCCGCTTCCTGCCCGTCGGCGGGCCAGCGCACGTCGCTGAAGGTGCGGTCCCCGTCGCGCTTGACCTGGATCTTTTGGGGGGATCGGCACACGATGCTCAGGACCAGGGGCCAGGATGAGTTTTCCCAGCCCGCCGGAGCCGGCACCAGGGTCTTGACCTTCGATTCCGGTGCCGGTCCGGTGATGACCACGGGCTTGTCGGCCGAAGGTTGTGTTTGGGCGCTGGCCTCCACTTTTTCGGTCTGGACCACCGAGGGTTTCACGGGCGGATTTTCCCTGGCCCGCTCCACGGATTTTTCCGGAACCGCGGCGGAAGTTGTGTTCGCCTGGGAAGAACCCTTGTCCGGTGGCGAAGCGGCCGGGTGCGCCTTTGCCCCCTCGGGGATTTCCGGATTCAGTATCCAACCGAGGGCCAGGGTATCGGGCGCGGCCACGACCAGGTCCTGGGTCGAGGTCCTGTTTTCCGAGGCGCTGTCCACGGCCGCCCTTTCCAGGAGAGCCTCTTTGGTCTCGGGGGGAATCAGGGTTTCGATTTCCCTGTCCACACCGGTGGATATTGTCGCCGGGACCTTTTCAGGCGCGGCCGTTTCCATCGCGGGATCTCCATCATGGCCACATCCCCGCATGGCAAAAAGGACCAGCCCGATGAGCACCGCCGCCACCCCGACCACCATGACGATCTGGAGCCACGGCAACCCGATGCGGCTGACCTTGACCTCATCCTCCCCCCAGACCGTTTCCTCCCCCGGTGCTCCGGGTTTCTTTTCTCCCGAAATCTTTTGGTACAGGCCCAGGACGACTTCCGGTTCGAGGCCCAGGTCCATCGCACAGGTTCGCAGGAAACTCTTGATATACAGCGGCCCGGAAATCTTGTGGTACTCGTCGAGTTCGAGGGACGCCAGGACCTTGGGCGGGATCTTGGTCCGCTCCGAAAGCTGGGCCAGGGTCAGGCCCTGGGCCTCCCGGGCCTCGCTGATCATTTCCCCGGGGGTCTTGAGCAGGGGCATGTCGTACATCGCGGCCTCCTAGGAACCAAATATCATCCGAGGGAGTCGAGCATTTCTTTAAGCTTGGCGGCCTTCTCTTCGTTTTCCGCCAGCATTTCCCTTTGCTTGGCGACCACCTGGTCCGGGGCGTTGGCCATGAACTTCTCATTGGCAAGCTTGGCCCGGCAACCCTTCATCCAGCCCTCGATGCCGTCGAGCTCCTTGGCCAAACGGGCTTTCTCGCGGCCGATATCCACCAAGCCCTCCATCGGCAAGAATATTTCCACCGTGCCGGCGACGCCCACGCCGGCGGGCGAGGGATCGTCTCCACCGGTGACCACGGTCACCGTCTCCATCTTGGCCAGCAGGGCCACCAGATCGGAAGCCTCCTTTAGGTCGGCGACCTGTTCGACCCCGGGCGCCCGCAGGACGGCCTTCCCCCTTTTGCCCGGCTGCACCCCCAGTTCGTTGCGCAGGTTGCGAATCACCCCGACGATTTCCATCACCTGGCCGTACTGTGCCCTTTCCCGGACAAAGGGAGCCTCCCCGCTGAAGGTAGGAAAGGAGGAGTTCATGAGATAACCCCGGGAAGGCGGCAGCCAGCTCCACAGTTCCTCGGTGATGAAGGGCATCACCGGGTGCAGCAGCTTGTAGCTGACGCCCAGGCCGAGCACGGCGACGGCCAGGGCCGGCCCCCTGTCCTGTTCGTCCCGCAACCTGGGTTTGATGGATTCCAGATACCAGTCGCAGAACTCGTGACGGAAGAAATTGAAGACGCTGTAGGCCGCGTCGTTGAGGCGCCGCCTCTCCATGTTGGTGTTGCCTTCGGCGATGGTCTCCAGCAATCGACCCAGAATCCAGCGGTCTTCGGTTTTCAGGTCCCCATCTTGGAGATCAAGCGGAGGTTCCCCGCCGAAGATCCCGGCCCACAGGGCCTGGAACATCCGCGCCGGTTCCGCCGACCAGTCGTCCGTCGAACCCAGGGAAGCCACGTCCAGGGTCCGCGGGGCATCCTGGCCGGCGGGCACCGCGAGTTCCGCAGCGTCCCACACGCCCAGCACCAGCTTGGTCGCCTGGAAGATCTTGTTGCAGAAGTTCCTCCCCACTTCCAGGGTGGTCTCACTGAAAAAGATGTCCTGGCCCGTGGGCGTGAGCATCACCAGGCTGCAGCGCAGGGCATCGGCCCCGTAGACCTCGATCAGGTCGATGGGATCGGGACTGTTGCCCAGCGACTTGCTCATCTTGCGGCCCTCTTCGTCCCGGACGATCCCGTGGAACAGGACTTCGCCGAAGGGCTTTTCCCCCAGGAACTCGTAGCTGGCCATGACCATCCGGGCCACCCAGAAGAAAATGATGTCCGGGGCGGTCACCAGAACCGAGGTCGGGTGGTACTTCTTCAGGTCCGCGGTCTGATCGGGCCAGCCAAGGGGCGAGAAGGTCCAAAGCCAGCTGCTGAACCAGGTGTCGAGCACGTCGTCTTCCTGCGTAAGGTGGGACCCCCCGCAGGAGGAGCAAGCCTGGGGTGTCTCGACCGCCGCGATTTCCTCCTGGCAGTCGTCGCAATACCAGACCGGAATCCGGTGCCCCCACCACAGCTGACGGCTGATGCACCAGTCCCGGATATTGTTCATCCAGTTGTCGTAGACCCCGATCCAGCGCTCAGGGAAAAGCTTGATGTCCCCCTCGGCCACCGCCTTGACCGCCGGGGCGGCCAGCTGATCCATCTTCAGGAACCACTGCCGGGAAAGGTAGGGTTCGATGATGTGACCGCAACGGTCGTGATGCCCCACCTGGTGCACGTGCTTTTCGACCTTGTCCAGCAGGCCCGCTTCCTCAAGGGCCCCCACCACGGATTCGCGGCAGGCGTAGCGGTCCAGTCCCTCGAAGGGACCCGCCTGTTCGTTCATGACCCCGGCGGGCGTCATGCAGATGACCTGCGCCAGCTCGTGCCGCCGCCCGACCTCGAAGTCGTTCGGGTCGTGGGCCGGCGTGATCTTGACGAAGCCCGTGCCCTTCTCCGGGTCGGCATGGTGGTCCCCGATGATGGGAATCTCCCGGTCGGTCAGGGGAAGCTTGACCATGGTTCCGATCAGGTGTTTCCGCTCGGGGTCGTTGGGATGCACCGCGACCGCCGAATCGCCGAACATGGTTTCGGGGCGGGTGGTCGCCACGGTCACGTGACCCGAACCGTCAGCAAGAGGATACCTGAGATGCCACAGGCTCCCCTCGATTTCCCTGTATTCCACCTCGTCGTCGCTGATGGCCGTCAGGTCGTGCGGGCACCAGTTGACCAGGTAGACGTCGCGGTAGATGAAACCCTTTTCCTTCAGGCGCACAAAGGCCTCGGTCACGGCCCTGTTGCGGGCCTCGTCCATGGTGAAGGCTTCACGCTTCCAGTCCAGCGAACAGCCGAGGCGACGGATCTGCTGGGTGATCCGCCCATGGGTCTTTTCCTTCCAGTCCCAGGCCCGTTCCAGGAAGACCTCGCGGCCGGCCTGCCGTTTGTCCACGCCCTCGGCGGCCATCTGCCTGCTGACCACCTGCTCGGTGGCGATGCTGGCGTGATCGGTGCCCGGCACCCACAGGGTCGGGCGGCCGCTCATGCGGGCCCAGCGGACAAGGGTGTCCTGGATGCTGTTGCCCAGGCAGTGCCCCATGTGCAGGATGCCCGTCACGTTGGGCGGCGGCAGGGTGATGACAAAAGGTTGGCTTTCCAGGGTCTCGTCGGGTCCGAAGAGGTCGGCCTGCTCCCAGGCCTCATACCACTTGCCCTCGACGATGCCGGGGGTGTACTGGGACATGTTCCGGATGTCTTCCACGCTCTGCTCCCGCAATGATGAACCGCCGCGCCGCCGCGCCCGTCGATTCCATATGGTTATCCTGCCTGGGAATGCGCAAATCTAACATCTGGGCGGGGCCGGAGCAATGGGATAGAAACTGGGCCGGATTTCCTGCACGGGCCACGGTGATGTGCTAGTATGCCCGCACAACAAATGGACCCGCAACCTCGAGGCCCCGACCCATGCGCCAGCTGGCGGTATACCAGGAAACCACCTTCGAGCGGATCACCCGCCTGATCGGCCTGTATCTGCTTGCCCCCATCTTGATGATCCTGACCCTGCCGGTCCTGTTGAACATCGCCCACAAACCCGATTACGGGTTTTCGGTCAACCGCATGGTCATCACCGAAATCGCGGCCCGGGGTCCCGCGGCCCAGGCGGGACTGCGGGTCGGTGATGAAATCATTTCGGTGGACGGACGGGCCCTGGACCGGATGACCACCTGGTATGGAACCCTCGCCGCGCGGCCCCACAACTCCCCCCTGGAGCTGGAAATCCTGCGTGGGCCCGACAGCCGCACGCTGGCCATCACCCCGACCCCGCCGGGCCAGGGAATGAAAATCCGCAGCTACGGCACCTGGGTGTCCGGGTTGGCCTTCCTGATGATCGGCTTCTGGGTCCTGCTGCGCAGGCGCGATCCGGTCGCCCGCAATTTCTTTTCCCTCTGTTTCATCTTCGCCTTCTTCCTGCTGGACATTCCCGATCATTCCGGCAGCGCCTACATGACCGGCAAGGAACTGGTCCGGTATCTTTTCCAGCTGCTGCTGCCCGCCTACTTCCTGCGGTTCATCCTCCAGTTTCCCAGCCCGCGCAGCCGCCTGGCCCGCGAGAAGAAGAAGATGCGCCTGCTGTTGGTCCCGGGCTGGATCCTGTTCGGGCTCATTGTCTGGCTGTTCATCCTCAATCCCCCGCTGGGCGGGCTGTTCGAAACCGTCACCGAGAGCCTGTCCGTGGTGTACCTGCTGGGGTATTTCCTGACCGGGCTGGCCATTTTCGCCCGCCGCATCATGCGCCGGGACCGTCCCATCCAACAGACCAAGCTCCGGGTTATCCTCCTGGGCCTGGTCTGCGGGTTGACCCCGTTTTTCGCGGGCATGGTCCTGGCCAACCTGGGCCCCGGCACGTCCCTGCCCCAGTGGCAGTACCTGGCCTTTTCCCTGCTGCTGGTTCCCGCCAGTTTCGGCCTCGCCATTCTCAGGTACGGGGCGCTGGACAGCGCCTTTGTCGTTCGTGCCAGCCTCATCTACGGGCTGCTGACCCTGCTGGTCCTGCTCGTCTATTTAATCATGGTGCTGGGATTGGGGGAATTCCTGGCCGGCTATTTCCAGGTGCAGACCCAGTCCCTCCTGTTGGTGATGATTGCCGGCAGCGGCCTGGCCATCCTGCCCCTGAGACGACGCATCCAGGGAGCCATCGACGACGCCTTCTATCCGGCCCGCCGGGCGAACCGCCGGGCCATGACCCGGCTCGCGGACCGGTTGACCGGCCTGATCGACCCCACGGACGTGATCCAAACGCTGCTGTCCAATCTCGAGGAACTGTTCCGGCCCCAGGACATCGCCCTGTTTCTCGCCTCGGGTGAGGGACCGGCTCCCTTTCGTCCCCGGGTGCCCACTTCCCGGGACCCGAATCCCCGGGGCAACAGTTATCCCGAGCTGGAAGCCGACAGCGGCCTGGCCATTCTCCTGAACCGCATCCGGCGCCCCGTGTTCGCCGAGGAGCTGGAAGACTACCTGTTCACCGGCGATTCCGATGAAGCCTCCCTGAACATGCTGACCCGTCTCCGCGCCGAACTGCTGGTGCCGTTGATCGCCGGCAACCGCCTGCTGGGGTTCCTGGCCTTCGGCCCCAAGGTCAGCGGGGCCCTCTACAGCCAGGAGGACCTGGCCAACCTTCGTGCCCTGGCCATGCAGGCCGCCTCGGTGATCGACAGCCGTCTGCTCTACCAGGCGAGCCTGCAGCGCAAGCGGCTCGAGACCGAACTCGAGGTGGCCCGTGACATCCAGGCGCGGCTGCTGCCCACCGGTCCGCTGGACACCGAGATGTTCAGCATTTGCGGCCGCAATGAGCCCTGCCGGATGGTGGGTGGAGACTACTTCGATTATTTCCAGCTGGAAGACGGATCCCTGGGGTTCGCCATCGCCGACGTTTCCGGCAAAGGCATCCCGGCCGCCCTGATGATGACCTCACTGGTGGTTTCCTTCCGCCGGGAGGCCAAAGCCGGGGCCGATCCGCGGGGGGTCATGGAAAGGCTCAACCCGGTGATCGCCTCGGTGGTGTCGGCCGGCAGCTTCATCTGCCTTTTCTTCGGCATTTGGGACCCGTCGACCGGTGTCCTCCATTACTGCAACGCCGGCATGGACCCGCCGGTCCTTTTCCGCACGAGGCAGGAATTCCGGCATAAATTGAAACGGGGAGGTCCCGTTCTCGGCGTCCAGTCTGAGCGCCACTACCGCGAAGGCACCCTGGCCCTCGAAAGGGGCGACCGCCTCTTCCTGTTCACCGACGGGTTGACCGAGGAGCAGAATCACCTGGGTGACTTCTTCGATACCGACCGCCTGTTCGAACTGGTGGCCATCAATCCCGAAGCCACGCCCGCCCGCCTCATCGACAAGATATTTTCCGCCGTCAACGCTTTCGGGGGTGAAGAAAGATCTGATGACAGGACAGCTATGGTTCTGGAAATAAAGAATTAATGATTTTTCAACCTGATAGGTCCCCTTCTTGCTCAAGCCTGCCTGGGGACGGCCGATGATCAGGGGTTTTGGCACCGCGAAATATCCCTCAAGGCCCCGGGCTTCCGGTCGATTCCCATTAAGTCCGTATCGTTCCACACCAAGCCCGGAAAGGGGGGATCGACATGGCGCCCGAAATGTATGTTTTGGTCAGCTTGTCCCTGATTGATCTCTTTTGGTGGTTGAGAAAATGATGAGCGCGCTCTAGCCCCTGGCTGACGGTTTCCACCACAGCCAGGGGTATTTTTTTGCCCTTGAGAGGCCTGTCTGACAGAAAATCGGAACGGGGAATTCAAACGGCGGGCCTCTGCAAGGCGGCCGACCCCAGGGGAATCGGCCGCCAGGACACATCAGGGAAACATCAGGAACCGAGGACTTCCTTCACGGCTCTTTCGTATTCAGCCTTGCCGAACCCACCGACCCATTTTTCGCGTATGATGCCGTTGCCGTCCACGAGGAAGGTCGTGGGAATGCTCTGGATCCCGCCGAAGGCGGTGATCAGGTTCGGATCATTGTTGAACATGACCACGTCAAAGGTAATCCCGTTCTTGTCGGTGAATGCCTGGACTTTTTCCTGGCCTTCGCGACCCAGGGCCACCCCCACAACGACCAGTTCACCGGCGTATTCGACACTGAGTTCCTGCAGGTGGGGCATGGCCTTGATGCAGGGAGGGCACCAGGTGTCCCAGAAGTCGATGATCACGGCCTTGCCCTTGAGACTGGAAAGCTGGAGTTCGCTTCCGTCCAGCCGCGCCAGCGTGAAATCGGGAGCCGGGGCGCCCTTGCCGGCAGGAGCAGGAGGAGGAGTTGTCTCCTTGGCTGCCGTCTCGGCGGTGGCGCTGTCCTCGGAAGAAGAACTGCACCCGGACAATAGAACGCCTGCCAGGAGGGCCATCATCACCAGGGAAAAAATTTTCATCATTCTGCTCACGGCAGTTCCTTCCGGTTGGAATTTCTTATCGGCTTCCCGGGACGCGGACCCGACCGGGATTTCGACCGGGGAAGCAGCCAGGTGCCCCCTGCACATATAGGAGACTAATTTGGGAAATACTCGGGCGTTTGGCAACTTTCCTTGCTCGGGCGGGAACCTGGGCTTGTTTGTGGCCTATATCTTCCTATTGTTTCAGGCATAATCCCGTTTCCCGACCGGTTGGCGGAAAACACCCCCAACAACCATGACAAGGATCACCTGCACATGCCCCTTCATCTGCGAAATTCCATGGCTTTGGCATCGGGCCTGGTTCTGGCGTTGTTTCTGGGGCTTTTCCCCGGCTCGGCCACCGCCCTGGAGATCAACGTCCAACCCCGCGGGGAAATTGCGGAAATAGGCAAGGACCTGGTTCTGGTGGTCGAGATCACCCCCGGCCCCGGCGAGGTCCTGGCCGAGGGCGTGACTGTCGAAGTGACCGCCGACGGTGACGGCGCCTTTTTGGGCGTCCCCTACCCCCTGAAGGCCCTGACCTCGGCGGGAACCGTCCCTTCCCGTTTCGAATGGGCGGCGCCGGTCGCCCCGGATACCGAACCCTTCACCGCCAAGCTCCAGGTTTCCGTCACGGCTTTGACCACGACCGGGGCCAACGTGACCGCCGACTGGGACGGCACCCTCGCGGTCGATTTCGGTGATGAATGGTCCGCCGACAAGATCAGTGACTTCATCGCCCGCAAGGGGATCGGCTTTTTTCTGGTCCTTGTTTTCGGCTTCGGCCTGCTGATGAGCCTCTCCCCCTGCATCTACCCCATGATCCCGATCACCCTGGCGGTGATCGGGGCGCAGAGCCAGGAGAAGGGCGCGGCCCACGGGTTGGCCATGTCGGTGACCTACGTGGTGGGCATGGCCCTGGTCTACGCCGTCATGGGCGCCCTCAGCGCCACGGTTTTCAGCGGCATCACCGCCTTCATGCAGAGCCCGGCCGTGCTGATTCCCATCGCCCTGCTCCTGCTGGTCCTGTCCTTCAGCATGTTCGGCGCCTTCGAACTGCAGGCTCCCGCGTTCCTGCGGGACCGTCTCCAGGGACCCGGTTCCTCCAACCGCGGCGGCCTGATCGGCGTCTTTGCCATGGGCCTGGTGGCCGGCCTGGTGGCCTCGCCCTGCGTGGGACCCTTCCTGGCCGCCCTTCTGGTATGGGTCGCCACCACCGGGGATTGGGTGCTGGGTTTCTTCTCCCTGTTCACCTTCGGCATGGGCATGGGGCTGCTGCTGATCGGCGTGGGAACCTTCCCCGCCCTGCTGGGAAACATGCCCCAAAGCGGGGGCTGGATGGACACCGTCAAAAAAGGGATGGGCCTGCTGCTCGTGGCCATGGCCTTCTACTTCGTCAGGCCCGGCAGTGTCCTTCCGGCCCACATTTTTTACCCCTTGGTCGGGGTGACGACCATCCTGACGGCGGTTTTCATGGGGGCTTTCGATTCCCTGGCTCCGGAGGCCGGTTGGTGGCCCCGCGCCCGCAAGGGTCTGGGCCTGGTGGCCTTCGCGGCCGGCATATACTTTCTGGGGGGGTCGTTCCTGCAATACGGGTTCCTGATGCCGTCTCCCCTGGCCAACCACGGTCCGGCGATGAATATCACGGAGATTTCCCAGCCGGTCGGCGCCGGCGAACCGGCCCTGAGCCTGGCCCCGGCCGAAGCCCTGCCGGATAAGGTCCAGTGGACCAAGATCCACACCGGGGAAAACGTCCAGGGCTTCCTTGACGAACAACGCGCGGCGGCCAGAGCGGCCGGACGACCCCTCATGATCGACTTCTGGGCTCAATGGTGCGTCTACTGCAAGAAGCTGGATAAACTCGTCTGGAACGACCCCGAGGTCGTGGCCGAGGCCCAGCGTTTCGTGACCATCAAGGTGGACGCCACCGCCCCGGACGACGAGGAAATGACCGCGATCAAGGAAGAATTCCAGGTGCCCGGCCTGCCTCGGGTCATCTTCATCGACAGCCGGGGCGAGATCCTGCACGGGCGGTCGGCCGGCTTCAAACCCGCGGCCGAAATGCTCGAGGTCATGAAGAGCATCCGCTGATCACGTGGCCCGGTTGAAATAATCCACGCCCAAGGCCGGGGTCCCAGGACCCCGGCCTTTACTGGAAACGGACTTCTGATTTGTAATCCGCGTCGAAGACCTTGATGGGTCCGTCCAGCGGGTTTTCCGTAAGGATTTCAGGAATACCGTCCCCATCGATGTCGAAGAGTTCGATCTTCGCCAAAAAGGGCTCATCCTCCCATTCGATATCCCCCGATACGGAATCGACCACCTTGCCTGAATTCAGCACCACCTCCTGGCGCCGGTCGCCATCCACGTCCCCGCAACGGATCATCGTGGCTTCATAGTTGTTGATGCTGGTGAACTGCTTGGTGAAGGACACCCCGTCGATGTAGACGATCCGGCTGTCGGCGATCAGGACGATTTCGTTGGCCGGGTCATCGTCCATGTTGCCGGTGGTGAAACAGGACACCAGCCTGTACTCACTGGGCAGGGATTCCCACAGCAGCGTGTACCCATCAAGAGCCCAGACATAGATCTTGCCGTTGTTCGTGCGGCAAAGCAGGCTGTCATCCAGCCCGTCCCCGTCGAGGTCGGCGGTGAGTAGTTCGTCGGGCACCCCGCTGACGGCCTTGCTTTTCCAGACCCGGCGAACCCCCTGGGCGTCCATCTTGGCCACCTGGACGGTGCCGAACCTTTCCCCGATGGCCAGATACATGCCCTCTTCACCATGGATAGGTTCGAACATGGTGATGTGGTTCATCCGGTCCGCCAACCAGGCCAATTTGCGGTATTCGGTGTAGCTCAATTCACCCTGGGCCCGCACCGAAACCGGACCGGCCAGCAGGGCAAAAACCAATCCCAGCATGGTCACGACCGGGGCCGGCCCGAAACCCGGGAGCCGAACAGCCGAAGACAGGGAACGAAGACTAGGCATGAAACACCTCGGTGTGGAAGCCCGCGACCCGGACCAGATTTTGGCCGATCGCGAAGGGTTTGGGGGGTGACGCCATCAGTATAACCCAAGAGGGCTCGTGGGTCATATACAACATGTTGAGGGAGTACCGGTTCCAGGAAGGCTCACCAGGGCCAGGCGGCCCCGAATCCCACCATCGCGGTCCAGGTCTGATAGGTGCGCCCGGCGTCGAACATCCACCGGTACTGGCCCTTCAGGAAAAACATGAAGCCCGGGCCGACATCCCACTCCTGCCCCACTTCGCCCAGGACCGACCAATAGTCGGCGTTGGCAGCATCCGCGGGATCGGGCAGTCGGATGCCGCTGGCCCCGGTTCCCACGCCCAGGAACAGCCTGGCGGCCGGGTCGCGTCCGACCCGATCGTTGAGATAGTGCCGGAGGATCAGATCCCCCGACAGGATACTTCCCCCCGAACGAATCATTAGGTAATCCACCTGCACGACCAGGGAACAGTTCCAGTCCAGCAGCGTCCCGAAAGGATTGACCGAGGAGCCGGGACGGAAAATCAGGGACCCGCCGTAGCCGCTGTCCCCGGGCTGGTTGCGGAAACCACCGCCAAAGCCGTAGTACCCGGTCGCGAACACCGGACTGGTGAAGGGCGCGTCCAGATGGGACGGCGGCAGGGACAGGCGGGGATTCTCATCCGGGGAGCCGGCGACCGCATCGTGGGGCACCAGGATCACCAGGCAGACCAAGGCCGCCATTATTCCCGCGGGAGCGACAAATGGTCCTCTAATGGATCGCAAAATTCGAACTCCCAGGGGAAATACTTCTGCCTTGGCCGCCTATGTCACCGGCCACCTAGCAAACAGGATGCCAGGGCCATGGCATTTTAATGCCTACAACTATTTGCCACTAAACGAAATACCATATATGATGAATCCCCATGGCCCCGGTGGTCCGGGCCACGGCCCGGAATCGCGCATCGGGGCAATATTCCATCCACCCGCCTGGAAGGAATCGATTGTGACCGTTTCCAACCACCCAATGGCCGAGACCGACCCGCCGGATAGCTTCCGGACTCTCGCCGCGGCTTCCGAGGCGGAAATCAAGGTCCAGAAATCCCGGTTCATCGCCCTGGCCCATCCCGCCGCATCGGAAGACCGGATGCGGCATCTCCTGGAGGAGACGGCGCGCCGGTACCATGATGCCCGGCATGTCTGTTACGGTTGCAAACTGGGCGTGGGCCTGGAATCCCTCCTGCGCAGGAGCGATGACGGGGAACCTTCCGGGACGGCGGGGGAACCCATCCTGGCGTCCATTGAAAAGCGGAACCTTACCAATGTCCTGGTGATGGTGGTCCGGTACTTCGGCGGGGTCAAACTGGGCACCGGCGGCCTGGCGCGCGCCTACGGGCAGGCGGCCGAAAACGCTCTGGACGAGGCCGCCGTGCGCACCGAGTTGCTGGGCCGGGATTTTCGGATCACCTTTCCCTACACCCAGGAGAAGACGATCCGGCTGCTGATCGCCGCCCACCAGGGGCGGATCACGGAACAGGAATACGGCGCCGATGTCTCGTGGGACATCTGGCTCCCCCACTCGCAATGGCGTGGATTCGGCGCCGCCCTGACCGAAACCACCGCCGGCGCCGTCGTTCTGGCCGAGGCCGGTCCCAACGGACCCTGATCCCACGAAGCCAACCAAAAAAAGGGCCCCGGTGCCACCGGAGCCCTTTCCCATTCGCCCGCTTGGAAAGATTCAACTCGGCTGCGGGTCGCCGAATCCAGGACGACTAGACCGGAGTTTCCTCCGCGTAGTCGTGCATATATTTGAAGGCCTTGCTGGAACGGATCTTTTCGAAGGCCTCTTCCTTGATCTGACGGATCCGCTCCCGGGTCAGACCCATGATTTGACCGATCTCCTCCAGGGTCATCTCCTGGTCGCTGCCCAGACCGTAGTACAGACGCAGGACCTTGGCCTCGCGCTCCTTCAGGTCGCCGAGCATGCGCCCGATGCTGGAATTCAGGTCATCGTCCAGGACCTTGTTGTCCGGACCGACGCTGGACGTGTCCTCCAGGAAATCCAGATAGGTGCTGTCCTCGTCGTTGCCCACGAAATCGTCCAGGAAGAAATTGTCCTGCATCAGCGGCAGGGTGTCCTTGACTTCGTCGATGGACAGGCCCAGCAGCTTGGCGATTTCCTCGGGCTCGGGCTTGCGGCGCAGCTTCTGCTGGAGCTCGCCGCTGGCCTTCTTGATCTGGTTGAGCACGCGGGCCCTGTTCAGGGGCATCCGCACGATCTTGCTGTGGTTCGCCAGGGCGGCCAGGATGGACTGCCGGATCCACCACACGGCGTAGGAAATGAACTTGAAGCCGCGGGTCTCGTCGAACCGCTGGGCAGCCTTCAGAAGGCCCAGGTTGCCCTCGTTGATCAGATCCTCCAGGGGCACGCCGTAGTGGGCGTATTCCTTGGCGATGGAGACCACGAAGCGCAGGTTGGCCTTGACCAGCTTGTGCAGGCTTTCGCTGTCGTTGGAGTGAATGCCGCGGGCCAGTTCGCATTCCTCAGCCCTGGTCAACAGGGAATAGGCCTTCACTTCCTGAAAGTACAGATCCAGGGTGCTCATCAGCTGGGCGGCCGGGGCGACCTGGTCACTTGAAACCCGGGCGGAGCTTCGGAACGCCTTGGCCTTGACGGCCTTTTTCCCGCTGACGGCCGCTTTGGCCTTGGGAGCCCTGGTCCGGGCGGAAGTTTTCATTTTCTTTTCCATCGTCTTCTTTTCCATTGCCATGGCGATTTCCTCTCCGGTCAATCCTGCATTTTATTTCCGGACGAATCATCCCCCGGGTCAGGCTTGGATGCGGGGTGGGGGCAAACTCGTAATCAGTCACTAACAATATCCATACCATAATTGCGGGAATTCTTAACAGAAAAATAAACATTTAAAGTGTTGTAAATAAACAAATTAAAAACGGGACCATCTGTTGATTTGCTAACATGGCTTCATTTTCGAAATGATTTCGACATTTTGTCAAAGCCAATCCTGCAGGCGCCGCCACTTTGTCAAATAAAATTTTGAAGAAATACCGATACGGATTTAGCTTGAACCTCCGGGTGGGAATAAACCCGGCTATCCCTTACGATAGCCCCGTGAATTAAGTGTCAGGCCTTTCTGGATCCCAGCTGGAGTAGTTTATGCCTTCCTCCCCGCCACGGCCCTCCCTGCCTTCAGGGAGCGCAACGTCCCATGTATCGCCCTGGTGGGGACTGCCGTCCCTCGTGATCCCCCTTGTCACCGCCCTGTTCCTGTCCTGGCACAGCATGGGAGACCTGGATATCTGGTTCCATCTGCGCGCCGGACGCGACCTGCTTGACGGCCAGGGAATCAGTCAGGTCAATAAGTACTCATTTACCGAACCCGACCATCCCTGGGTCAACCATGAATGGATGTTCCAGGTCTTGACCGCCTGGACAGGACCGGAATCCCCCCTTGGACCCGCCAGCCCCCCCGCACCCGATGTCCGCGGATGGAACGGGATGAGGACGGCCCTGGTCCTCCTCATCGTCCTGGCCGTCCTGGCCGGTGATGGGCTTGGCGACAGGCTGCGAGGCCGGCAGGGGACCCTGGCGGCCGCCTGGGCGGGCCTGCCCCTGGTCGCGGGCCTGGTCCTGATGTGGCCCCGGCTGACCCTGCGGCCCGAGCTTTTCTCCTACCTGTTTTTCGTGGCCGCCCTCCGGGATGCCGAGCGGGTGTTCCATTCGGCCGGGGACGGCCGCGGCTCCTGGCGGGATCTGGTCGATCCCCGGTTACCTTCCGGCCGTCTGGTCCTTCTGAGCGCCCTTTGGGCCCAATTCCATGGTTTTGCCATTCTGGCACCCGGACTGGTCCTGCTGGCGGTCATCCTGGCTCCCAGGCAACGGGGAACCGCGGGGCCAACCAGCCGGAATCCGTTCAGCCTGTGGCAGTCGATCGGGCTCGTCGGCCTCGTCCTGGCGGCTCTGGCGGTGACACCCAACGGTCCGGCGGGCCTGCTGATGCCGATCCGGGCCCTCGGGCAGTTCCAGCATTCGGACGTCAACCTGCAGACAACCGTCTCGGAACTGGTTCCCCTCCAGCAGACCCCCAACGCCCTGGGCCTGACCATAGGACTTTATCGAGCCAGCCTTTTATTCGGGGCGGCCTGGATCGTGGCCACCTGGGGACGCATCGGCCTTCTACGCCTGCTGGTCTTCGGTTTGGCGGCGGTGGGCGCCTGGATGACTCAGAGGACCATAGGATTTTACGGATTGACCTTCATCCTCCTGCTGACCGGAACGGGCCCGGGTCGCTGGATCTTCGGTTTGGAACGCTACGGCCGCCGCCTTCCTGTCCGTTTGGCCGCGGGAGTCGGCCTGATCATCAGCGCCGTTTTCGCGGGTCTCCTGTGGCCCGGTCTCATCAGTGATGATTTCTACCTGCATGAGGGAGTGGGACGCCGGTTCGGCGCCGGGGTCAATCCCGCCCGCTTCCCCGGGGCCGTGGCCGCCGGCCTGCGGGAGGCCGGCCCGGTTCCCTATTTCGCCAACCTGGATGCCGCCGCTTATCTTCTGGCCAACTCCCCTGGGCCCATATTCATCGACGGGCGCACCGAAGCCTATTCCTCCGACCTTTGGGCCCAGTACAACCGGATCAAGAAAGGTAATGCGGAGGGTTTGGCCATCCTCGACACATGGAACACCGAGGCGGTGGCGTTGTCGCTGGGAAGCGGGGCGTTCACCCCCTTGGCCCAATCCCTCCTGGCCGCCGATTCCTGGCAGCTGTCCTGTGCCGATCCGGCAGGCCTGCTATTCCTGGCTGACGACCCATCCCACCCATCGGGGGACATCCTCGAGGCGGCGGCTCTCAAGGCCCTGGAAAGAGGCGCGGAGGAATCGTCCACCCGCCGGGCGGACTGGTGCCTCGCGGCAGGGGAACTCTACCGACTCGCGGGCAACGGCAACCGCACCGAAGAGGCCTTCCGCAGGGGCCTTGCCTCCCGGCCCGATCACCCCACCCTGAACCACAACCTCGGCAACATCCTGCTCGGCCGGCAGGATTACCCCGAGGCGCTGCGCCGCTTCGAAATGGCCCTGAAGACCAATCCCCGGCTGGGTGGGTCGGCCCTCAATGCCGGAGTCTGCCAGATGCGACTGGGCCTGCCCGACAAGGCGGCCCGCCTCTTCCGGCAGGCCGCCCGCATCGATCCGGGGAGTTTCGAGGCCTGGGTCAACCTGGCCGCGGCTCGGATGGCTTTGAAAGACCGCCCGGGGGCCGTCCAGGCCCTGGAAAAAGCCGTGCAGTTACGGCCCGATGACCCGCGATTGGTCCAGCGGTTGAGAGAATGGAAACGCGGGGTCGGAAACTGATCCGGCCCCGCGCCCATCCTTGCTAATATTCAAAAATTAGTATCGGACCTGCACCGTGTAGGCCAGGACCGTCTCCCCGTCGGCGGCAACCGGCACGTCGAAAGCGAGTTCCGTCGCGCTGACCTTGCGGTACGGCAGCGACGACTGGGCGACTTCCCAGTACCCCCCCACCGGTTCGGAAACCTCGACCACCACATCGTCCTGGCGATGGTTGCGGATGGTGATCTCGAACGAGGTCCGGTAGAGATTGTCGGCCAGCTTTTCACTGTTGGTGCGGACCCTCTCGGCCACGAGGTCGAACGCGTTGCCGACCGTCAGTTCCACGGTCTCCTTTTCCGGAGTGTGGTCGATCCTGTCCTCGCCCAGCAGTTGCCGGGAGCCCGCGGCCGAGCGCCCGTAAACCCGGAAAATGCCCGCCGGAAGCGGCATGCCCAACTGGTTTTCCTTCTTGTTCTCGAAGCTGTAGCTGACACTCACCTTGGATTCCATCCGCAGGCTGCCCCCGCCGCGGAAATATTGCGCCTGGGCGCGCAGCCGGTAATGCTTGGCCACGTCGATGCCCTCGGTGTCGAACAGGGATATCTGCTTGATCTGGTTGTCCATCAGGTCGGTCGGCCGCTGCATGGTGTACAGGTGGTAGTCGTAAAGGGCTTCCTCCTGGAAGGAGGCCCCCGCAGGCGCGCGCATCGCGTTGTCCATGGCCATCAACTTTTCCATGGGGGGCTGGACCTGGTTGATGTCCCCGGCCACCAACAGCAGGTTGGCGTCCCGGTACGAGGCGCCCGTCCGGTTCTCGACCGTCACCCAGGCCTGCAGACCCGCCTTTTCCCCCTTTTCATCCAGCTGCAAAACGTAGTCGGCATGCCAGGAGAAGCCGCCCGTCAGATAGGAGGTTTCCACCTTGGTGGACCCGCTCTTTTTCGCATGGGCCAGCCACACCAGGGTGGGCCGGGCCCGCAGGTTCTCCGGAAGTTCGGCCAGGGCCAGGCGGCCGGGCATCTCGAAAACGATTTCATTGTCGACCAGATAGACCGGCCCGCTGGTGGTCCCCAACAGGGTGCCGGTCCGGCGGGTGCCGTCCTCCTGGATCCAGGTCAGGGTCCGGCCGACGTACTTCTGGAGGATCTTGTCGGGAGACATCAGATCGAATTCGTAGTTCTGCTCGTAGAGTTCCAGTCCCGTCGAACCCGAAGACGAGACCAGCAGGGTCACGGGATTGATACGCGAGGGGACATCCCGGAACTCGAAGGAGAAATCCCCCATGGGGAGGTTCACCTCACGGATTTCCCGGACCAGGGCCAGATCCCGGTTGTAGACCGTCACATCGATCCGCTGACGGTCGTCCTCGCCCGAAACAACCGCTCCCCCCTCCTGACGGGTCACCGGGGCCACCGCCGCGGCCGGCAGGGACGCCCCCAAGATGACAAAAGTCAAAGCGTTAAGGACTTTGCGATTCATGTCTGAAACCTCCGTCTGGATTCGGCGCCGAACCGTCGGCCGGTCAGGCAGGACCCGTAAACTTTGCCCGGCAACCATATCAATCTAAAGTAGGAGACGGTTCGGACGATCATTTTGTTGACCCGCGTGGTTCGGGTAAACAACAATTTTTCTCCGGGGTCCCCACAAAATTCCCCGGTTTCGATATCGATGTCACTGTTGGAGGTGCCTGTTGGACCACACCATCCTCATCGCGGACGACGCGGCATTCATGCGGAACATCCTCCGCGAAATCATCGAGGATATGGGGTGGATGGTCACCGGGGAAGCCACCGACGGGCAGGAAGCCATCGCCCTGTACCGCGAGACGGTTCCGGACCTGGTGTTGCTGGACATCACCATGCCCAACCTGGACGGAACCGAAGCGCTGAAGGCCATCCTGGCCGAAGATCCCCGGGCGCAGGTGGTCATGATCACCGCCCTGGGCCAGAAGGACCAGGTGCTGGAGGCCATCAAGGCCGGGGCCCGGGACTTCATCATCAAACCCTTCGACCACGATCGTGTTTCCCACACCCTGTCGGCCATCCTGAACGCCTGCCCGGTTGCCTGACCCCCTGTCCCTGATACTCAGGCCAGGATCAGGAGAACCAGGACTCCCAGACCCAGACAATAGAAACTGAATTTCCAGAAGTGGGCCTGCACCACCGCCAGGGCGGTCCACCGGATGGCCAGCAAACCCACCCCGAAAGCCACCACCCCGGCCAGCATCAGTTTGCCCATTTCTCCCGTGGATGCCGCTTGGCCGTCAAGCAGCTGAAGGACCAGGGCGCCGCTTATCGCCGGGATGGACAGCAGGAAGCTGAATCGGGCCGCCTCGGCCCGCGGCAAACCGGCCCACAAACCCGCGGCAATGGTCGAACCGGAACGGCTCACTCCGGGCAGGATCGCGAGGGCCTGCGCCGCACCCACGGCCAGCGCGCGGGGCCAGGGAGGAGCGCTGGGAACCCAGGGATCGGCCAGGGCTTTCCCCGGAGCGGAATACCGGGTGGAGAACAAGAGGACGGAGGTCAAGATCAGGCCGCTGGCGGCGAAGACAGGACTGCTGAAAAGACTCTCGATGGTGGACTTGAAGGCCAGTCCGACAACGACCGCCGGCACCGTTCCCACCACCAGGCCGGCCAGGTACCCCAAGGCGGGCTTGTCGAACTTCAGCAAACGGAAAATCTCTTTCCGGTACACCACCAGCACCGAACCCAGGGTGCCCATATGCAGGATGATGTCGAAAAATACGTCGCCCTCACGAACGCCCAGGAAATGCTGGAACAAAACAAGGTGCCCGGAACTGCTGACGGGAAGGAACTCGGTGAGGCCCTGGACGACGGCCAGCAGCAGCATGTTCAGTAATTCAACCAATGACAAAATCCTCGTTCAAGGGGTAAGAAGAAAGTCGACCGGGCGGAAAGTCGCGGCCGCGGAACGATAATCAGGAAAACCGGCCGGCGTCCCCCGCGGCGCGGGCCTGACTGTAATGGAGACGGGCCTCCTGGGGCATGCCCAGGGCATCGCAGGTCAAGGCGATCTGGTAATGGGTCCGACCGTCCTCGGGGAAATACTCCAGGGCTTTTTCCAGGCTCCCCCGCGCCTCATCGTAGCGTTCGAGTTTGTGCAGACAGGTCCCCCGGTAATAGGGAATGCGCGCCAGGCGGGAATCCAGCTTCCAGGCAAGGTCGAACCGCAGGCAGGCATCGGCGTAGATCCCGCTCTTCATCAGGCACAGGGCGGCGTAGTAATGGCCCAGGGCAAACCCTGAATCGCACTCCACACTTCGTTCAAAACAATCCAGGGCGCGGACATAGTCATCCCGGGCGTAGTGGACCAGACCCAGGTTATGGTACCCCTCGGCATCCTGCTCGATCGCCAGGGCCGATTCGAAGGCCCTGATGGCTTCGTCGGCACGGCCCTCCTCGGCATAGATGGCGCCCAGGTTATGGAAAGCCACCGGACTGGCCCCGGCCTGATGGGTCGACTTCCGGTAGGCCCGCACCGCTTCATCCCGCCGTCCCTGTCGGTCCAGGCACACTCCCAGGTTGGTCAGGTAGGCCGGTGTGACCGGCTCGAGTTCCAGGGCCCGGCGAAAACAGTGTTCGGCGCGTTCGGGCAGTCCCAGTTTCATGAAAACGCACCCCAGGCGATAATGCCAGGGGTGCTGGTCAGGGGATTGGTCCAAGGCCATTTCATACGCCTGGCGGGCTTTTTCCAGCTCACCGGCCTTTTCGGCCCGACGGCCGTTCTGGAACAGTTCGGCGCTGCTCTGGGGCTCGTCATGGTTGGTTGAGGATTCTGGTGCCGTTGGATTCATCCGGGCAATCTACCCCAGAACCAGGCCTGGGTCAATGCCCGGAAAGACCGGGACGATGCTTAAAAAGTGGAGCTGTCGTCGATTTCCACTTCCAGCACGATATTGACCCGACCCTCACCCATGAGCAGCCGGCGGGGGATCTTGACCGGGATGACCACCGGGGGTCGCAATTCCTCGAAGATGGCATCACTGAGGGCCTTGGTCGAATCCCCTATCTCGGTGCCGGGAATGGGTGGCCCATAGTCGATGCCCAAGCCGGCGCCTTCCTCTTCCGAATCTGCGTTGGCAGGATCGGCCCGGTCGGGAACGGGTTCTTCGTTGGCGGGCGTATGGGCGGCGTCCCGCGGATTCTCGCGGATATGATTGACCGTCAGCCCCAGGATGGATTTCAGGGTTTCCCGAACCCCTTCGCCCTTGCCCGCACTGGCCGGAAAGGACAGCAGGCCCCAGGGGTTCAAGAGGCTCTCCAGCCGATCGACCGGCAGGACATTGCCCTTTTCCCGACCGTTGTACTGGATGACCACCGGGACTTCGGTCAAGTCGAGATCGAAGGTCCCCAGGTAGGTTTTGAGGGATTCGAAGGCCGACAGACTCTGGTCGAGCTGGTCCAGCCGGGAATCGACCACAAAGACGATCCCGTCGAACGGCGGCTTCTCGTTCGAGCCCGCGGTGCGGTACCGCTCCCGGCCCGCGTCCACGGACTGGACCAATACCTGCCAGGCACCGTCATCTCCCTGGTTGACCTTGAAGGCGATTTGCCTTTCGGGATCCTCGTTGGCCAGCGGGAGAATCTGCTCGGGCGGTATGGAATGATGAATGTAACGCAGATTGGCCCTTTTGCCAGACTCGGCAGGGCCGTAATAAAGCAGACGGCAGGTTTTCTGCGAGGTCATCATTTCCTGGGCCAAGACGGTATCCTTTGCATAAATGAATCCGGTTGCGGGCATCCCATGGGGAGGGACCCTATGGGTGTCATGCAAACAATGTGCCACCGAATCAGTAATCTTTCCCCCGTTTCCGCCCTAATTGGACCCTGAAGGGAAAGTGGGCAAGCAATTTGCATTGCTCCACCGGACGGGGGGGTTGAATAGCGCACGGTGGGCCATTCCGAGTACCAGCCGGGCATTTTGAGGTAAGATTCGCAACAGAAAGTGGCCAGATGACCACCAACACCGACAAAATCCTGAAGACCATGTTCGGTCGCCTGCTCCAGATCGAAGTCGAAGAGGAAATCATCGACAAACTCTGCGCCGTCATCGACAGCGTCACCGACCGTGTGGGCGGAAATTTCGACCTGGATACGGTCCAGGGGCAGAACACCTTCCGCGCCCTGCTGTGTTCCATGGTGGTCCACGGCTGGGGAAACGGGATGCACCCCTACCACAACCCGGGCGCCAACCAGGACGGCCAGGCGGTCGAGGTCAGGGTCAGCAAGGACATCCTCATGTCCATGGAGGACCTCCAGTCCCTGCGCTACGTCAAGAAGGACGAGCAGGGCCGGGTCAAACAGGCCCTGTTCGAGCCCGACCACAATGTTCGGGTCCGCCAGCAGATCGATGAAATCCTCGGAGAGATCAGCCGCAACAAGGGCATCAGCTGAGTTAATCCTCTGGAATTTTAAAATAAAAGCGCGGCTCCGGATCACCGGAGCCGCGCTTTATTGCCGGACATGCCCAATCAGAAAATTGTTTCCCCATCGGCGAGGATCTCGTTGAGCGCGTCGCGGAAATGGTTGGTGCTGTTGGCCACTTCGGGCGTGACCTTGTCCTTGTAGAGCTCCCAGGATTTCTTGATCTCCGAACCCAGGGCTTCCAGGAGGTTGTTTTCCGCCTTGGCCTGGTCGTAGAGGTCACGGTTGTAGACCATGATGTCCGAAACCAGGGCGCGGGCCAGCATTTCCTCTTTGCTGCGGCGACGGCGGGAGGACGGTTCCGCGGGGGCATCCATGACCGCCACCTGCGTCGCCGGCTCGGCGGCCGGGGGCGACACCTCGACCGATGCGGCAGGAGCCGCCGTCTGTTCGGGAGCAGATTCGACGACAGGCTCGCGGACCGGCTGGGCGGCGGGAGCTTCGGTCCGGGTCGGTTCGGGGGGCGGCGGGGCGAAATCACCATAACCGCTGGAGAAACCCGAGGGCTGCTCGACCGTTTTAGTTTCCTCGTTCTTGGCCTTGCTGCCGTCCAGGCTGAATACGCCGCCGCACGAGGGGCAGCGGACCTTGATCATCCGCGGGGGAATCCTCTCGGCATCCAACTGGTATCGGGCCTGGCATTCGGTGCAGGTGGTGATCATTACCCCGCTCCTCCTAAAAATTCCGGGTAAAAACAAATGGTACCTTGATAAAGCATCGGCCGCACGGGGGAGCAATTTAGCGCCGATTTCCCGGAAAATTGATTCCCTCAGGGACGGTAGATGAGATCCACCATCAACCGCCCCACCTGGGCGAGGCTTGCCGACGAGCAGAAGGCCGGAATATCGGCCGTGGTGTGCCATTGGGGATAATCGAAATCTATGAGATCGACCGCGGGAATACCCATTTGCAGGAAGGGGACATGGTCATCGAATACGGGGGCCCCGCGTTCGGCAACAAAACCCCCCAGCCCCAGTTCCGCCGCCCGGTCGAATACCGTCGCGACCCATTCGGGAGCGTTGACCAGGGAATAGGCCTCCATGGGGATCTGCAGGTCCTTGTCCCCGATCATATCCAGAACCACCAGCCCACGCGGCGTTCCCCGGGAAAGCGGATTTCCGAAGTCACGGCAGGTTTGGGCCAGGTGGCGGCTGCCCAGGCAGAACCCGTCGGCGT
>Ga0210065_1000069_pt1 | contig 32938 bp, 29 predicted proteins | sample Muzzi_PWB_D1_FD_185533 | JGI IMG/M metagenome (GOLD analysis project Ga0210065, IMG submission 185533) | Wetland microbial communities from San Francisco Bay, California, USA, that impact long-term carbon sequestration - Muzzi_PWB_D1 (SPAdes) | ecosystem: Environmental > Aquatic > Marine >... | reverse complement strand
GCGGAGGGCACCCGCGACAAAACGGCCCACGATCAGGATGACCAGGGCCGTCAGGACCTGGACCGCCAGGTCGGGGCCGTTTTCGGTCAGGAATTTCATGAACTTGGAGGGGTCGGTCAAAGTGTCCACCGCCGCGGCGGCATTGGGGCCGGCCTCGGCCTGGCCTAGGAATGTCAGCATGGGAATCCCCCTGGAGAGATCAAGGAAAGAGGAGCCGGGAACCCGGGTCATCACGACCGGAACTCCTCGAACTCGGGTTACTTTGAGCCCGGAAAACTAGCAGGATCGATCCCCGAGTCAAATCCCAAGTTGCCGAGAAATGATCAAGGAACCCGCAACATTATGCCAAAAAACAACTTACTCGGACTCCCTTATCACCACATCAATCCGGCGGTTCAACGCCCGGCCTTCAGGGGTGCTGTTCAGGGCGACCGGCCGATCGGGTCCGAAACCTTCGGTGGCGATGCTGTCCTCCGGACGGCCCAATTCCGTTTCCAGCAGGCGGGCCACGGTCTCGGCCCGGCGCCGGGAAAGCCTGAGGTTGGCATCATAACTTCCCGTGTCGTCGGTGTGTCCTTCCACCATGACTTCCGCCCTGGGGAACATCTCGATCGCGGCGACGATCTTGCCGACCAACGCGTCCTGCCCCGAATTCAGCGACGAACTGCCCACCCCGAAGGAAATTCCGTAGACCCTCAGGACCACCTCACCGCCCGGCCGGATCAGGATCTCGCCGTCCTCGGGGGAGAACGACGTCCGAATGGCCACCAGGGCCGCCTCCCGCTGCTGCTTTTGGGTCAGCACCGTTTCGGCCGCGGACCGGTCGGCTTCCGCGACCCCCACGCGCAGTTCGGTCTCCCACAACTGTCGGCGCAGGGAGCTGACCTCGACCTGCAGGGCGGTGATCAGGGATTCCTGGGCGGCCACGCGGCCGCCCACGGTCTCGGTGAAGCCGCGGTTGGCCACCGTCAGCGAATCGATCAGGACCTGCCGCTGGAGGTTCTCGTGGTTCAGCTTTTCGATCAGGTCGCCGGCCAGATTGGTGCCGCTGTAGACGGGGTTCAGCTCCACTCCGTACAGGGTGGCGATCTCCGCCAGAGCCTGGTCGAAGCGCCCCAGCAAGGCTTCCATTCCGCTTTTCTGTCGGCGCATTTCCTCGATAAAGGTCGCGGCGTTCAGAAGATGGCGCGCCTCGGTCTCCAGGGCCGCCCACTGCTGGTCGGTGGCGCCCTTCTTGGAGGCCTCGTCCAGTCCCGAATCCAGCTGCCACCAGGCATGGGGCAGCTGGCCCTTGGCCCCGGCCTTCTTGGCCTGGTCCATCACCGCGCGGACCTGTTCCTCCGGCGTGGGCGCCGGGTCCTGGGCCAGGACCGGCAGGACGGCCGCCGCCAGCAAAAAGGCGGCGCCCAACAGCAGATATTTCATCGACAGCTTCAAGATCACTCCTCCGGAACCACGCTTTGTCTCACCCGGACGACCTCCAGGGAGGCGTCCACGACTTCACCATCAATAATCCGGCTCATGCAATTGTAAAGGATGCATTTTTCCTGCAGGCAGATCCGGCGCGCCGGACAACCCACCTCCGGGACCAGGGCCCGGCTCAGGTTCCCCCTGGGCCCCCAGCGGTCCGGAGCCATGGTCACCACCGGCGGGAACAGCCCGACGGTGGCCAGACCCAACGCCGCGGCCATGTGCAGCGGCCCGGTCGAAGGGCCGATAAAAAGGTCGCCCGCGGCCAGGATCCCCATGAATTCCCGCAGAGGGAAACGGTCCAGCAGCACCCCCACGCCGGGCTCGAGATGTTCGGCGACCGCCGCGACGGTGGCCTTGTCGGCGGCGGAGCCGGTGACAAATACTTTCCAGCCCTCCTGCCGCGCCAAGGTATTGGCAACCGCGGCAAACCTTTCCGGTTCCCAATCCAGGGCCGAACCACCGGACCCCGGATGGACATAAACCACCGTGGCCGCACCCGGGGCTTCCTCCCGGCGGAATTTCCGCCCCAGGTCCCGTTGCCCATCGGTCAGATACAGGCGGGGCTCCGGATAATCACCCGTGGGGGCCCGGAACGTCCAGCCGTCGGTGAGGCGCCGGGACAGAAGCAGGTTGTGTTCCATCTCATGCCGCCGGCCGCGGGACCGGGACTGCCACGACCCCCGGTTGAGCAGGAACCAGCTGGAACTCTTGGAAAGAGGTCCGTACCTCCTGGGAATCCCCGCGTTCCGGCACAACAAAGCCAGTTCCTTCCGGTACTGGAGGATCACAACCGCGTCGAACCCTTCCTGCCGCAGCCGCTTGGTCAGGGCAGCGGATTCCGCTTCGGTTTCGCTGCCGGTCCAGGTCCACACCGCGTCGATATGCGGGTCGTTTTCCACCAGGGGAACCGATCCGGGCGCCACCAGGGCGTGCACCTGCCAGGATGGCCGGCGGTTCTTGATATCCTCGAACACCGGTAGGGAAAGCACCAGGTCCCCCAGCCGATCGGTTCTGGCGACCAGGACCTTCAAGGGCGCCCCATCCGCCAGAGCTTGGTGTACTTGCTCAGGACATAGAAGCTCGAGGCCAGGCACAGAACCGTCCCCGGCCAGCCGTCCAGGATACCGCCCTTGATCAGCCACATCCTCCAGAACGTCGCCTTGGCCCGAAGGACCGCCCCCATCAGGTTGGCCCGTCGGCCCGCGGCGAACTGCTCGGCCGCCGCCAGGGTGGTGTACCGGTTCAACTTGTCGATGTACTGTTCCATGGTCTCGTAGGTGTAGTGGAGCAGAAGGCCGTCCAGCCGGCCCACCTCCCCGCCGGCGTCCACGGCCTCGTGCACCGGCTTGTCGTTGAACGCGGCCCTTTCCCTATCGAAAAGCCGGGTGACGAATTCGGGATGCCAGCCGCAGTGCCGGATCCACCGGCCCAGGAACCGGCTCAGACGGTTGACGGCAAAGGCCGCTTCATCCGGCTGGTCGGGAAGGCCCTCGATGGCTTCCCGCAGCTCGGTGGTCACCTCTTCATCAGAATCGATACTCAACACCCACCGGTTCCGGCACAGATCCACCGCCTTCTGCTTGGTGGGGCCGAACCCCAGCCAGGATGTCTGATGCAGGACCGCGCCGTGGCGGGCGCAGACTTCCGCGGTGTGATCGGCGCTGCCCTGGTCCAGGACGACGATTTCGTCCGCGAAGGCCAGGGAGGCCAGACAGCGGTCCAGTTCGTTCGCGGCCTCCAGCGTGATGATGGCGACGGAGATCTTCACGCGGTGTCCGCCTTTCCGGGCACGAGAATCACCTTGCCGACGTTCAAGCGGTCCTCCAGGCGGGCATGGGCCTGGCCGGCTTCCTCGAAGGAAAAAACGCCGTCGATCACCGGGGTGATGAGGCCCGCGGCCAACATCCCCAGCAGGCCGTCCATCCAGGCCGCGGTCCTTTCCTGCTGGTCCCACATCCGGCCCAGGTTCACCCCGCCGACGGATTTGTTGTCGTTCATCAGGCTGACGGGATTCAGGCGCAGCCAGGGCACGCGGGCCAGGGTCCGCAACGCCGACAGGGTACCAGAACCGCCCCCGACCGCGGCACTGGAAAAACCGAACAGGACCAGCCGGCCGCATTTGGCCAGGCTGCGGTAGCTCTCCATGATCCAGGCGCCGTGGCGCGGCTCGAGAACCACATCCACCCCTCTGCCGCCCGTGAAAGCCATCACTTCCCGGGAAAAATCGCGGCGCCGGGAGTCGAAGACGTGCTCCAGGCCCTGCTCGCGCAGGAAGGCGTGCTTGACCGGGGAAGCGGACCCCAGAACCCGGGCCCCCGCGGCCCGGCAAAGCTGGATGACGGCCTGGCCCACGCCCCCGGCGGCCGAATGGATGAGCACCAGGTCGCCCTTGCCGACCGGGGCCATGACCCGGACCATCTGCCAGGCGGTCAGGTAGTTGACGGGAACCGCGGCGGCCGCGACCGGATCCACCCCCGCCGGAAGAGCCCAAACCAGGTCCCGGGGCAGGCAGACATATTCGCTGTAGCCCCCGAAACGGCACATGGCCACCACCGGGTTCCCCACCAGGTCGTCGGTCAGGTCCGATCCCACCGCGTCCACGGTGCCGGCCACCTCGTATCCGGCGACGGCCGGAAGTTTGGGCGCGTCCGGGTACAGGCCGCGCCTCATCATGACGTCCGCGAAATTGACCCCTGCGGCCTCGACCCTGATGCGAACCTGGCCGGCCGCCGGTTCGGGACGGACAACCTCCCGGACCTCCAGGACATCGACTTCTCCCTTGTGTTTCATCCATACCTGACGCATGGCGTCCTCTCCTTTTATCCCGGCCTTCTAGTTGAACTCGAACGGCCCAGGCCGCGTGCTTGGAATGTCGAGTTCCGTATAGTCAACCCGGCCGAACTTGAAGCCCACGATGACCCCGTTCTCCTCGACGCTGTTCAGGAACCCGATGCGGATTTCGGTCGAATCCAGATCCAGGTCGGGGTTGTTGATCCTGAAACCCAGCCCCACGCTGGAATAGACCTTCTGCTGGACCAGCACCTCCTTTTCCCCCCCGACGGCCCCGATGTCGGCATAGCCGAACACCATGAAACGGAATCCCATCAAGGTCCAGGGAGTGAACAGCCGGGATTCGAGCTTCAGGACCAGCCTCTGGTTGCCGCGGACCAGATTGTCGTCCAGGCCCCTGAGTCCCGTCCGGTCACCGAGGACCAGGGCTTCCCCGAAATCCCGGTTGAAGGCCAGCGTGTAGAAAAGGGTCGTGTAGAAGCGGTGCCGGTAGCGTCCCCCTCCGCTCAGCCGGGTGATGTAGACACCCCCCGCATTGAAGGCCCCGTCCTCCAGGACACGGTCATGGAAATATCCGCCAATATCCAGCACGCCGTAGAAAAACTCACCCTGGGGACGCACGGACATGTAGTGGGCCTGCGCAAAAAGACCGGTCCGGCCGTAGACCTCCCGGTCCTGGTATCCCCCCGACAGTTTCAGGGTGATCCCCGCGGGGACGTTTTCCGTCTCTCCCATCCGGAACAGATAACTGGTCTTGTAGTACCGCAGCCGCTGGTAGGTTAAACCCGCGAGGTAGTCAATGGTGTTGAGATAGGCGACGTTGGTATCGGCGGTGGCCACCGGCCGCACCTTGTAATCGATCTGCCGCAATCTGACCGCCGGGACCAGGACCGGACGGGCCTTCCGGGATGTCGCGCCTTTTTCCTTGAGGCGGATGGTGTGGCCCAGCCAGTAGTCACCCAGCTCGTATTTCTGGGGAATGCCGGCATTGTCGCGTACGTCCGTGTATTGCCAATCGGCACCGCCGACCCACTTGATGCGGGGATAGATCAGCGTGCGCTGGATCCCCGCCTGGCGCGACAGCTGCTGCCAGGAATCCTCGTACAACAGCCTGAGGTCGATGAAGGTGCCGGCGACGTTGTCTTTCCTCAGACCGCCCTGGTAACCCAGGTTCGGCTCCATGTCTCCCCGATAGATAGCCCGGTTGTTCAGCCGCACCCCATAGCCGGCGATGTTGGAGAAATACAGGTCGATGTCATAACGATCGACGTCCTTGATCCTGCCGCTGACGCCGAAGGGCCACTTGTCCCGGGTTTCCACGATCACCACCACCGAGCCGGGTTCCCCCTGCAGGGGCACCACGCTGATGCGTGCGTCGTTGATGAAGTCCAGGTTGCGCAACATGCGTTCGGAGTCGCCCAGCAGGAACGGATCCAGGGCCTGGCCCTGTTCGAACAGCAGGTAGTCCCGGATGAGGCGGTCCTTGGTGTAGGACTGGAAGGGTTGGGTGACGGCGTGAAACAGCTGGTCGGTGGTCCCCTGCCGCTCGTCCCAGTAGTTTTCGAAGCGGGTCACCTGGTAAACGAGGATCACGGCGATGTTTTTGCCGACATAGGGCTCGTAGGCGTCGACGATCTCCACCGCGCCGCCTTGCAGTTCATCACCCAGCTGGCTGCTGCTGCCGAAGTACCGCCGCATGGTCCTGGTCAGCCAGGAACCCTCCTGCGCCCTGGTCAGGGAGGTGTCGGCCGGAGCATCCCGGAAGGCCTCGTCCTGTCCGGAATCATCCTGGGCCCTGGCCTCGGCACCCGTCCCGATCAGGAACAGGATCAGCGCGCCGATGACCAGCGGCCGCACGGTTCAACTCCCGCAGCAGCGTTTGAATTTCTTGCCGCTGCCGCAATGACAGGGATCGTTGCGACCGATCTTGGGTTCGCTCCGCACCACCGGTTTGCGGACCCCCGGACGCCCTTCGGCGAAAAACCAGTCACCCTCGGATCGCTTGAATTCGGCCACCTCGTGGTACTGCTTGTCTTCGCCTTCATAGGTGTAGCTGGCCACGAATTCGACCATGCCGGTCTCGTCGTCCGCCCCACCGCCGGTGGTGGAAAGAATCTCCAGGCCGTGCCACTGGCTGTTCTCCGCCCAGTCACGCGCACCTTCGGCGTCCTCTTCCTGGCGGAAATCAGGGTGGACCGACGCCTGCAGGAAATCCATCTCCACCTGGGTGTAGGCGGTGTAACGGGCCCGCATCAGTTCCTCGGGAGTTTCGGCCCGGCGCTCAGCCCTGATGACAGGAAGGCAGCAGGCCGCGAATTCTTTTTCGGATCCACAGGGACAATTCATCAACGGCTCCATTGCGAGCGGGCCGCCGGATTCTGGATGACCAGAGCGGCGGCCCGGTTGGTTTCGGGAGACTTCAGGAACGTCAGTCCGATGCCGCGCTCCGGGCTCCCTTGTAAAGATACAGGCACACGCCGGTGAAAAGAACCAGGGCCAGCAGGGCCGACAGGGGGTTATCCTCAACCCAGCCCTGCAGGTTCAGGGCGTAGACCACCGACCAGCCTTCCGCGTCGACCACCGTCCCGTCGTGCAGGGTGCGGGTCCAGGTATCGCTGACGAGCATCTTGCCGAAGAACAGGACCAGGGCCGCGACCACGCCCATGATGGCGCCGCCGGCCACGAAACCCGAAGCCATCAACGTTCCCTTTTCCTTGCGCTTGCGCTGGGCTGCCTCGCTGCCGCCCTTGGCCACGAAGTAGGACACGATGCCGCCGGCCAGGATGGGGGTGTTGAGGTGGAGGGGCAGGTACATGCCCAGGGCGAAAGCCAGGGGCGGGACGCCCACCCACTCGAGGACCAGGGCCAGGAAACAGCCGCCCATGTAGAGCAGCCAGGGCGCGGGGTCACCGGTCATCAGGGGCTGGATCACGGCCGCCATGGCGCTCGCCTGCGGAGCTTCGAGCGGATGGGGCCGGGTCACGCTGGGGTCGCCGAAGCCGTAGGTATCGTTCAACAGCATGATCACGCCCGCGACCGCCGCGGCGGAGAAGAGCGTGCCCAGGAATTTCCATTGCTGCTGGACCTTGGGAGTGGTGCCCAGCCAGTAGCCGATCTTCAGATCGCTGATGAACCCGCCGCTCATGGACAGGGCGGTGCAGACCACGCCGCCGATGAGCAGGGCGGCCACGATGCCGCCGTCATCCTTCAGTCCGACCCAGTTGAGAATCACCGAACTGATGATCAAGGTCATCAGGGTCATGCCCGAGACCGGGTTGGTGCCGACGATGGCGATGGCCCGCGCGGCCACCGTGGCGAAAAGGAAGGCGATGATTGTCACGATCAACAGGCCCGTTACGGCCCAGAGAAGTTTGTGAGTGACGCCCAGCCAGAAGAACAGGAACACCGCGGCCAGGGTCAGAACCGTCAACGTGGAGATCCACTTCATGGAGATATCGCGCTGGGTGCGTTCGACCGCTTCGGCTTCGACCTTCTGGCCGCCACCCAGTTCCGCGGCCGCCAGTTTGAAGGCACCCCAAATGATTTTGCGGGACTTGAAAACGCCGATCATCCCGGCCATGGCGATGGCGCCGATACCCACCGGCCGCACATAGTCGGAAAAGAGGTTGGCCGGATCCATGGCCTGCAACTGGGCGATATTGAATTCATTGCCGAAGAACCCGACCATCGGCACCATCACCCACCAGGCCATGAACGAACCCGAGGCGATGATCAGCGCGTAACGCAGGCCGACGATGTAACCCAGGCCGATGACGGCCGCGTCGGTCAGCAGGCGGAATTCCAGGCGGGGTCCCATGGCCAGGCGTTCCCCCCAGGCGAAGACCCGGGTGGTGAACAATTCCCGCCATAATCCGAAGGTTCCCGAAAGGAAGTTGTAGATGCCCCCCAGGGCCGCGGCCTTGAGCAGGGTCGAGGCGGCGCCGCCGCCCTTTTCCCCGGCCATCAGGACCTCGGTGGAGGCGGTGGCTTCGGGGAAGGGAAACTCGCCGTGCATGTCCTTGACGAAATAGCGGCGGAAGGGGATCAGGAACAGGATACCCAGCAGACCGCCCAGCAGGCTGGCCATGAAGATGCGGAAGAAACCCGCCTGGTCCTCCAGGCCCAGGATGTACAGCCCGGGCACGGTGAAGATCGCGCCGGCCACGATCACGCCCGAAGCCGACCCGATGGACTGGATGATCACGTTTTCCTGAAGGGCTTCCTTGCGCTTCATGGCGCTGCTCAGTCCCATGGCCAAAATAGTGATGGGAATGGCGGCCTCGAACACCTGACCGATTTTCAAGCCCAGATAGGCGCTGGCCCCGGTGAACAGGACCGCGTAAAAAAGTCCCCAGAACAGGGAATATCCCGTCAGTTCGGGGACGATTTTCTCGGCCGGGATCACCGGTATGTAGATTTCACCCTCATTCAGCTTCCGATAGGCATTCTCGGGCAAGCTCTTGGGGCCTCCGCTGACTTCCATGGATACCTCCGGGCAGGGGGGCGGTTGGGACGATGAACGCCGGTAAACCTAACATTCCCCTAACTTTCAGACAAGCAAAGTGTCAGAGGGAACTTGCCTCGGGCCCGACCCGATAATTATGTTTGCCCTTCGTGATTCATCCGCGGTTCGGGACCGCCCCCGCCGGCCCCCCGCGGCGACCTGTATTTCCGCCGGAGGCCCCCCATGCTGGACCGTAAAGCCGATTCCCCGTTTCCCAAGCTGGTCGACCGCTTCGTGACCTACGCCAAGATCCACACCACGAGCAGCGAGGATTCCGAGACCTACCCGTCCACCGAACGCCAGTTCGACCTGGCCAGGTTGCTGGTCACCGAGCTCAAACAGATCGGCCTGGAAGACGCCGCGGTCGACGACCACTGCTACGTGACGGCCACCCTGCCGGCCAGCCCCGGCTGCGAAAAGGTCCCGGTGGTGGCCTTCATCGCCCACATGGACACCTATCCCGAAGTCAGCGGCGAAAACGTGGTCCCGACCTTCCACGAGAACTACCAGGGCGGCGACATCGACCTTCCCAAAGAGGGTCGCAAGATCCTCGCCGCCGAGAATCCCTACCTTCAGGAATGCCTCGGCGAGACCATCATCACCGCCGACGGCACCACCCTGCTGGGCGCCGACGACAAGGCCGGCATCGCCGAGATCCTCGAAGCGCTGACCCGCATCCACGAAAACCCCGAATGGGAACACGGAACGGTGAAGGTCGTCTTCACTCCCGACGAGGAAGTCGGCGCCGGGGTGGAGCACTTCGACGTCGAGGGTTTCGGGGCCACGGTGGCCTACACCATGGACGGCGGCCCGCGCGGCGAGGTCGAGGACGAGACCTTCTGCGCCGACAGCGCGATCGTGACCTTCGTGGGCCGGGACATCCATCCCGGCTTCGCCAAGGACAAGATGGTGCCCTCGGTCAAGGTGGCCGGCGATTTCCTCGCCAGCCTGCCCCGCGCCGGCGCCCCGGAAACGACCGAGGGCGCCGAGGGCTACATCCACCCCATCAGCATCAAGGGCAACACCAGCGAAACCGAGGTCCAGCTGCTGATCCGGGACTTCGACATCGACCAACTGCTCCCCAAGGCGGAAATGATCGACAAATACGCCGCCGCGGCCTGCGCCAAGTGGCCGAACTCCAGCTACAGGATCGAGATCAAGGAATACTACCGGAACATGAAATACGACCTGGAGAAAGAGCCCCGCGCCATGGCCTATGCCCTCGAAGCCGTCCGTAGGACCGGCCTGGAGCCCATCCAGGGATCCATCCGCGGCGGCACCGACGGGGCCACCCTGTCCGCCAAGGGCCTGCCGACCCCCAACATCTTCACCGGTGAGCAGGACTTCCACGGCTATGGCGAGTGGGTCTGCGTGAAGGACATGGAACTCGCCACCGAGGCCATTATCCGGATTATTGAGGTCTGGGCGGAGAAGGAGCGGTAGGCTTCTCCTTTTTGTCGTACAAACGGGAAGCCCGGAAAATGTCCTCACGCCTTCGGCGCTGCGGATTATTTCCGGGCTTCCCGTTTGTACGACAAAAAGGAGAAGTCTACCGTTCCGTTTCCTGGAAGATCAGTTCCACGGGGGCGACGTCCGGATCAAAAGCGGCGGCCAGACGGGGGCGTAAAATGTTCAGGGTGGTGGCGGGATTTTCGGTTGGGAAGGGATACGGCTCTTCGGAGGGTTCGCTTAAACCCAGCCAGGCTTCGTAGACCAGGCGATAGATGTAGGTGTATTCCCCGGGACCCATCCCCGCGGCCAGCAGGGCCTCGTTTCGCGCGGTCCAGAAACCGGCCAGCACCGGCGCCAGGTCCGAACCCGTGTTGACCAATTTCAGGAGATCCCTGATGCCGCCGGCCTGCTGGCGTTCCTGGTCTTCCCGGAACTGTTCACTCGCCGAACGGACGGTGCGTCGCCAGGGCTCCAGTTTCTCCCTCACTTCCAGGAAGACCTCCACGCGTTCGACCCCGGGTATTCCCCCGGACGGCGGTTCGTAACCCGTGTCCTTTTCGGTGGCCGCGATCAGGTTTTTTTCACTGTCGCGGACCTCCCTGTATTCCTCGTTTATCCTTCCGGCGTACCAGGTCGCCACCCCCATGAACCCCAGGACCACCAGCAGGAGGGCCCCGCATCCGATCCCCAGCCCCAGTTTCCACTTTCGCCCCAGCGTCATGCCTTCGCCTCCCGCAATGGTGATGATTCCCGCTGGACTAGTCCTCCGGCTCGAGCCCGTATTCCTTGATCTTGCGCCACAGGGTGGTCCGGTCGATACCCAGCCTGCGGGCGGCCTTGGAGCGGTTCCAGCCGGCGGCCGTCAACGCTTCGGCCAACAATTGCTTTTCCCTGTCGCTGTGCAGGGGAACCTCTCCCAGGGGCACCCCCTTCCGGCCTCCGGGCTGAAACAGTTCCGGGGGCAGGTTGGCACTGCGGATGCTTTCGCCCCGGCCGAGCACCAGGGCGTGCTCCAGGGCGTTTTCCAGTTCGCGGACATTGCCGGGCCAGGGGTGGTTCATCAGCAGGCGCATGGCCTCGCCGCTGACGGCCGGCGGCCGGGACAGACCTTCCCGGCGGGACATCTTATCCAGCAGGTGGATGATCAGCAGGGGGATGTCCTCCCGCCGGTCCCGCAGGGGAGGGATGGTCAGGCTGACCACCTTGATGCGATAGAAAAAATCCTCGCGCATGCGGCCGACCGCCAGAAGCTTTTCGAGGTCCCTGTTGGTGGCCGAGACCACCCGGACATCCACCGGGATGGGCCGGTTATCCCCCACCCGTTCGATGATCCGCTCCTGCAGGACCCGCAGCAGCTTGACCTGGACCACCGGACTGACGTCGCCGATTTCGTCCAGGAAGATGGTTCCGCCGTCCGCCTCCTCGAAGCGGCCGACCCGGTCACCCACCGCCCCGGTGTAGGCTCCCTTGACGTGACCGAAGAGCTCGCTTTCCAGGAGGTTTTCCGACAGGGCCGAACAGTTGACCTGCACGAAGGGACGGGCCGCGCGGCCACTGGCCTCGTGCACCGCCCGGGCGACCAGTTCCTTGCCCGTCCCGCTTTCCCCGCGGATCAGGACCGTGGCTTCGCTGTCGGCCACCTGGGTGATCAGGTCAAACAGTTCCCTCATCTTGGGGTCCCGCCCCACCAGGCGCCCCAGACTGTATCGGGGGCTCATCTGCTGGCGCAGGGTGGTCACCTCGGTCACATCTCCCAGGATCAACGCGATGCCGAGCGAGGCCCCGTCCCGGCCCAGCAACGGCTCGGTCCGCAGCAGGACGTGACCGCGCTGCCCATCGGCCAGCACCACCGTGGTCTGGAAATCAATGATGGCTTCACCCGAGCGCAGGGTCTCCTCCAGGATGTCCTGGGGACAAGCCGAGTCGCCGAACAATTCACACACCCGGACACCGGCCAGGTCGCTGCCCGATCGGCCCAGAATTTCCTCTGCCGCAGGGTTCATGGCCAGAATCCTGAGATCCGAATCCAGGGCCAGAATCCCCTCCCGCAGCGACCGGATGATCGCCAGCAGGCTCCCCGGATATACCTGGGACAGCAGCTTTTCAATGGTCATGGCACCCCTGCCGGACGCCGGATCGCCGTTCATGCCGATACCTCCACCGGGTCATGTGTTGCAATCAACGCTATTGTTGCAACATTATCGCTGCAAACAACACCGATCGCAAGTCCCCATTGTGATTCTCCCGTCTCCAGATTAAGTATAATTTGTTGTATTTAAACGTCTTGAATACATGGAGCCAACCCTTTCGTTATATGGCACGCCACCTGCAACCAAGGGATGGAGAAACAAAACATGATTGCTGGTGTTGCAACCGGAATCCAAAATGATCACCGAAAGGATCGCTAAAATGGCAAACGTGATGGAATTCAACGGCGACAACTTCGAAACCGAAGTGATAAAAAGTGACGTGCCCGTTCTTGTTGATTTCTGGGCCCCCTGGTGCGGTCCCTGCAAGCAGATCGGCCCCATCATCGAGGAACTGGCGGGCGATTTCGCCGGCAAAGCCAAAGTCGGCAAGGTCAACGTTGACAACAATCAGGACCTGGCCGCCAGGTTCGGCATCCGCGGAATTCCCACGGTGATGCTGTTCAAGGGCGGCGAATCGGTCAACAACTTCGTGGGCATGAAACCCAAGGAAGAAATGGCCAACGCGCTGAACAAGGCCCTGTAGCTGATCGTTCCCCCTGAGGGATCATGATCCCTCGCCCGGCCGTCGGTCCTCCCCCCTGGACCGGCGGCCAATTTTTCTTTCCTGGAACCCGCGCGCACCATTCCCATTGAAGTTCCGGGCGGAAAAGACCGATATTGTTATTCTGGGGTTGCGATAAGGCCACCCCACCCAGACCTACCAGACCACAGGTGGAACATGACCGGATTATTCGATGGTGTGAGAAACATCTTCCGCGGCGAGGAACGCAAGAACAACCTGTTCTTCATCGTCTTCGACAGTTGCCGATGGGACGCGTACAAGGCGGCCCGCACGCCCAACATGGACCGGATCGGCAAGGCGGAGAAGCGCTACAGCTACGCCAGCTGGACAAGTCCCAGCCACTACACCTTCCTGATGGGCATGGTCCCGCACCAAAGCCCCAAGGGTGTTTTCGCGTCCAACGTCTACCGGGACGAATTCGCCCTGTGGTCCGACCGCCTGAACGTCAAGGACGTGGAGTTCGGCAAATTCGTCCCCCAGTTGTCCCTGCCCCATTTCCTGAAGAACCAGGGATTCCGCACCGAAGGCGTGGTCAGCCTGCCGGTCCTCAATCCCATGACCAGCATGTCCGCCCATTTCGACCGGTATGAACTGGCTCCCAGCCACAACGATCTGGCGGTCATTCTCGACGGGCAGGGTGATTTCCCCGGCCTGCGGGTCTCGAAGGATGAACCGGGATTTTTCTTCCTCAACACCGGGGAGACCCATTACCCCTACCTGCTGCCCGGCGAATCGGGTGAGGACCTGCCCCACATCAGCGGCGTTCACGGCGTGTTCAAGCATCTTGACGATTTCCTCAAGAACCCCTCGGAGTTCCTGAAGGGGCGACAGCAGGATGAATTTTTTACGCCCCAGCAGTTCCGGGCCTTTTACGAGAAGCAAATCGTATGTGTCGAACATCTGGACAAGGTGGTCGGCAAGCTCATGGACCGCTGTCCGGACAACACCTACTTCATGATCATGTCCGACCATGGCGAATTGTTCGGTGAAGACGGTTTTTTCGGCCACGGCCCCATTTTTCACGAAAAGGTTTTCGAGGTGTTCTATCTGGAAGGGCGGTTGCCCTGAACCCGGGCATGAAGATATGCTGCTGCTACTCTTATTAATGACCCTCGGGAGTGGATCCACTCCCTTTACCGTGGAAGTCGCCCCCGGCGAGATGTTGACCGTCTGCGCCGAGGGGCCCGAGGGCGGGGACCCGGTGATCATCGTTCCGGGACTTTCGGGTTGCACCTACGGCTTCCGCAAGTTGACCCCCCTGCTGCACGGCCAGGGTCTGAGTACGATCATCATCGAGGCCCTGGCCGTCGGCGAATCTTCCCGGCCCGAAGGGGCCGACTACACCATGACCGCCCAGGCAGGCAGGATCGGCGCCGTTCTGGACAGCCTCGGCATCGACCACGCCGTTTTCGTGGGACAGGGCATCGGGGGCGCCATCGTCTTTCGGCTCGCGGCCGAAAGGCCGGAATTGGTGAGCGGGTTGGTGTCCATCGAAGGCGTGGCCACGGAGGACGCCCTTACCCAACACAACCGTTCCAGCATCCAGGTGGCCAAAGCGGTCTGCAAGCTCGGGGGTTCGGGCCTGCTGAAGGACCGTTTCGAGGAAAGCCTCCGGGAGGCCAGCGGCGATGACAGCTGGATCGACCGGCTGACCCTGGGGCGGTACTTCCGGGGCATCAACCGCGACGTCGGCGCCGCCCTGGACGCCTTTTCGGCCATGATGTCGCAAACCGAACCCTGGGCCATGACCCCCCGGCTGCCCACCATCGAGGTGCCGGTGCTGCTGTTGATGGGGACCGCCCCCCACGAAGGCGCGGTGTCGGTCGAGGACCTGGACGCCCTGAGCCAGGGTCTGCCGAGCTTCCAGGTCGTGGAGGTCGACGGGGCCGGCCACTTCATCCACGAGGAGCAGCCCCAGATCGTGGCCGACGCGGTCGTCCGCTTTGTTGCGGAAGTCAACGGGATCGCGGAGGCCTCATCCGGCAGCGGCGCCATGCCGACGGACAATGGCCGGAGTGACCTCGTCCAATCGGGTAACTCCCGCTAGAAAATCCTCCGCACCGTGGCCCCAGGCCAGCAGGGGCACCGGATTGACGGTGTGGCGCCTGGTGGTGGCGTCCTCCAGGTTGCCATGGTCGCTGGTCACCAGCACCAGGGTCTTCTCCCTGAGATCAGGCCCCAACTCCTCCAGCAAAGCCGACATGAAGGCATCCAGCTTGGTCAGCTCGGCCCTGATCCGCAGGGGATCCCCGCTGTGGCCGGCCTTGTCCGACTGGAAATACTCGAACAGGGTGAAGTCGTAGGCCCGCGCGGCGCGGGCGAGAATGACGCCGGCTTCGGCGGGCGTCAAGGGATCGAGGTCGAAACCGCGCTCCTTCAGCTCGGTGTTGGTGAATTCCTGGTAGATCGATTTTCCGGCCCGGATGTCTTCGAGAGTGAAAAAGGGCAGGTCGGCCGCCAGGTTGGCCACCGTCGTGGCCGAAAGCGTCAACTGGCGTTCCCGCGACAGTTCCCAGAAGCGCGGCCTGAAGGCGTTGAGAAACCTGGCCTTCCAACCCAGATCGGTCAGGGTCTTCAGGATCGACTTCTCCAGCAGGACAGCCCGCAGTTTTTCGTTGGGGAATCCCGTCAGGTGTTTGCCGAGGACGGCCTGGGCGTTGACGCCGGCCAGGAGGGTGGTCTGGCCGGTCGCGCTCTGGGGAACGCCGTCGATCCCGAGGACCGCATCCAGGGGGCGGGCCCATCCGTCCCGGGGTATCTTCTGGGGGATTCCGGCGATCGCGGGCAAGCGAAAGACATCGCCGCCGTAGGTATGCTGCGGATTGACATCGGGATCGGGCTGTCCCCAACCCAGGCCGTCGATAAAAACCAGGATCGTTTGTTTGTTCATGGCTTCCAATCAACCTGTTTGGACGGTTGTCCGCAAGCATCTCCACGGATTTGGCCAGATCCTGGTTGAACGGGCCCCGTCAAGAGGAGTAACCTGAATATCCTGGGACCAGGTTCCAGATCCGAGTCCTTCATTCGATCCGGGAGATCCCGTTTGACGAACCGTCCCATAACCAACTGGATACCCGGCCTCTTCTTCATATTGGGGGTGCTGGGAATCCTCGCCCTGCACGGCATGGTGCAACGGAACGAGAGGGAACAGATCGAGTTGGAAACCCAGGTCACCGCCGAGCAGGTCCGGCTGAGGCTGGAAGCCTGGATCGACGCCCGCGTCGCGGTGGTCAGACACCTGGGCAAGAAGCAGTTCATCGACCAGGCCGATATCGAGGCCCATTTCGCCGAGCAAGCCGGACATCTGCTGAATCTCTATCCGGGGATCCAGGCCATCAACTACATCGATGACTACTGGGTGATCCGGATCGTCGCCCCCGAGGGACCCAACCTGGCCGCCCTCGACCAGGACCTCCATCGCCACCCCAATCCCTCGGTGCCTGCGGCCCTGCAGCGCGCCGCGGACACCGGTCTGATCACCAGCACGAACGTCATCGAACTGCTGCAGGGCGGCAAGGGCTTCGCCACCTATCAGACCCTTCAGGACAAGAACGAACTGTCCCTGGGCTTCATCAACGGTGTCTTTCGGATCACCCTGATGCTGGACACCTGCCTGGCCGAGGCCAACCTGCGGGACAGGTTCCGGTTCCGTTTCATCGAGGAGGATGGCGCCACCGTCTACCAACATCCCCAGCTCGAATCCGGTGAGGAATGGGATTTCGTGGTCGACCATCCCGTGCGGATCGTCGAAAAGATGTGGCGGCTGCAGCTGGCTCCCTCCCCGTACTACCTGTCCACCGTCCACACCCACGCCGACGAATTCATGGCCGGCACCGGCTTGATCCTTGTCACCCTGCTGGCCTTGCTGCTGCGGGCCTTCCTGCTGCGGCAGGCAGCCCTCGCGGAAAGCAGGGCCCAGTATCGCCTCCTGGTGGAGAACCAGAACGACCTGGTGGTGCAGTTCGACACCAAAGGGCGATTCCTTTACGCCAGCCCCAGTTACTGCCAGACCTTCGGGAAAACGGAAGAGGATCTGCTGGGCCGGGACATCCTGCCCGAGGTCCACGAGGATGATCGCGCCATCATCGACCAATCGCTGACCGCCTTGGCTGAGCCGCCGCACCAGTCATTCCATGAAGTGAGGGTCCGCACCGAAGAGGGTTGGCGCTGGCTGGCCTGGTCCAACCGGGGAGTGCTGGATGACAATGGCCGCCTGGTGGCCGTCACTGCCGTGGGCAGGGACATCACCCACCGTCGCAAGCTGGAAGAGCAGTTGATCCAGTCCCAGAAGATGCAGGCCATCGGGCTGCTGGCCGGCGGCATCGCCCATGACTTCAACAACCTTCTGCACACCATGCTCAACAACCTGGATTTTGTCGTCCAGGAGGACCGTCTCCAGGGCCAGGCGCGCGATGACCTCGAACAGGTTCGGCTGGGCGTGGACAAGGCCATGGGTCTGACCCGGCAGCTCCTGGCCTTCGGCAGGCAGCAACTGTTGCAACCGGCAAGCCTGGACCTGAACGAGGTGATCTCGGGCATGCTCCAGATGATGCGACGGCTGATCGACGCCTCGGCCGACATCAAATTCGAACCCGACCCCTCCAGTGTTCGCATCCACGCCGACAAGGGCCAGGTCGAGCAGGTCTTCCTTAATCTTTGCGTCAATGCCCGCGACGCCATGGATGAACGCGGGGAGATCACCGTCCGGACGGAATCCCGGAACATCACCCAATCCTTCTGCGCGTCCCATCCCGACGCCAGCCCCGGCGCCTACGGGGTCCTGGTGGTCACGGACACCGGCCGGGGTATGACGCCCGAAATCCTGGAAAGAATATTCGAACCGTTTTTCACCACCAAGGAAGTCGGTCAGGGAACCGGCCTGGGTCTGGCTTCGATCTACGGTATCGTGCGTCAGCATGATGGATTCATGCTGGTGGAAAGCGAGCCAGGGCACGGCACCGAGTTTATGGTCTTCTGGCCTCAATCCGAGAAGGCGGTGGCGCCTCCCAAACCCAAAAAATCCCGACCGGCCAAGGGCGGCAGCGAGACCATCCTGCTGGCCGAAGACAATCCCGATGTGCGCACCCTTGCCGTCCGCGTGCTGAAAAAGGGCGGGTATCGCGTGCTCGTGGCCGAGGACGGCGTCCAGGCCATCGACCTGTTTCGTGAACATGCGGCCGAAATCGACCTGGTGATGCTGGACCTGATCATGCCGCGGTTGGGCGGCCGGGAAGCGGGAGAGGCCATCCGGGCCATCAAACCCGACGCCCTGCTGTTGTTTGCCTCGGGATACGACCCCGACAGTGTGACGAGCCATGGTGACAACCTGGGGCAGGCCGAACTCCTGATGAAACCCTTCGGCATTCCCGAACTCCTGGGCAAGGTGCGGGAAATCCTGGATCGTCCTTCCTCTGCCTGATTTACATCAGGACCGTCCCCATGCGTATTTTATGAATTTGATTATCATGTTCCCGAAAATCCCCTGATTGATTTTTTCTCCCGCTCCGGATTTCAGGTGGCCCATGACCCTGGTCGGCAAGAAGATACGCCAGTTCAACATCGTCGGAGCCCTCGGCCGCGGCGGGATGGGCGAGGTCTACGCCGGCTACGACGAGAACCTGAAGCGCAAGGTGGCCATCAAGGCCATCCAGCCCGGCCGCGGCCTGACCCCCCTGGCGCGGGCGCGGTTCCTCCGGGAAGCCCAGATCCTCTCCCAACTCGACCACCCGGGCATATGCCGGATCTACGATTACATCGAATTCGAAGGGGGCGAGTACCTGATCCTCGAACTCATCGATGGCCGCACCCTGACCGCCGCGGCGCCGGACCTCGATTTCCGCGCCAAGCTGGCCATCGCCCGGCGGATCGCCCAGGTCCTGGACATGGCCCACGGGGAAGGGGTCATCCACCGGGACCTGAAACCCGACAATGTGATGATCACCAGCGACGGCGAGATCAAGCTGCTGGATTTCGGCCTGGCCCGCAGCCTGGACGACGTTGCCGACAGTCAGGACCACGGGCAGATCCCCGACGCCGCCGACACACCCGACCTGGGCCAAACCATGCCTCTGCGGTTGAACACGACCCTGCCCGGAACAGTCCTCGGCACCCCCCTTTTCATGAGCCCCGAACAGGCCCGCAGCGAACCCCTGGCGGCCGCCAGCGACATGTACTCGTTCGGGCTGCTGCTCCAATGGCTCTTTACCGGATCTTTCGCCTATCGCGAAACCGACGACCTTCACCTCATGATCGACAATGCCCGCCATGCCCGGACCCTTCCGGTCGAAGGGGTGGACCGTGACCTGGCCGCCCTGATCGAAAGGCTCACCTCACGCTCGCCCGCGCGCCGCCCCACCGCCCTGGCCGCCGGGGAAAGGCTGGAGTGGATCGGCGGCAAATCCGCCCGGCGCAACCGCCGCCTGGTCGCGATCGCCGTCCTGGCCGTTGTCCTCCTGGCCGGTTTCAAATATACGACCGACCTGCGCCGGGAACGCCTGAAGGCGGACCGGAACCGGGACCAGGCCGAGGACCTTCTGGGCTTCATGCTCGGCGACCTGCGCGACAAGCTGGAACCGGTGGGCCGATTGGACATCCTGGACGAGGTCGGCAACAAGGCCCTTGACTACTATGCGGATCGGAGGACCGAGGACCTCGACGACCCGGAAACCTTCAAGCTGGCCAAGGCCACCATGCAGATCGGGGAAGTGCGGCTGGCCCGGGGTGAAATGGAAGCCGCGCGGGAGGCCTTCGGGCAGGCCCTCATTTCGTCCGAGGACCTGGTGGCCCGCGACCCGAGGAACACCGAATGGCTGGCCGGGTTGGGCGCTGTCCATTTCTGGATCGGCAACATCGACTACAGCCAGGGCCACCTGCAGGATGCCGAAGCCAGGTTCGTCCACTACCTGGACATCAGCCGACAACTGGTCGCCCTCGAACCCGATGAATCAGCCTGGCAGCTGGAGGTGGCCTACGGGTACACCAATTTGGCCGCCCTGGCGGAGGAACGTCAGGATTACGCCGCCGCGATCACCTTCATCGACCCGTCGATCGACCTCAAGCGCGCCCTGGTCGAGGCCCACCCCGACGACCGGGACCTGGGCTACAGCCTGGCCAATTCCCAGGGCTGGGCCGCGCGTCTCCTGGAGAAAACGGGAAATTTTTCCGGGGCCCTGGCCTACCTGGCGGACGCCGAAGAAGAAATCCGGGGCCTGATGGACCTCGATCCGCCCAACACCACCTATCAGTCGCTCCTGTCGGTCAATCTTCAGCAAAAGGCCCGGCTTCATGAAGCCCTGGGCGACGACGAGGCGGCCCTCCTGGCCTACCGGGCCGACCTGGAAATCAGTTCCCGGCTGGTGGACCACGACCCCGAAAACGCGACCTGGCGAAGTGATTTGGCAGCTTCCCAGCGGGCCCTCGGGCTGCATCTGATCCGGGTGAACAGGGTTGCCGAGGCCGGAGATCTACTGGCCGGGGCCCTTGGCAATCTGCGTATCCTGCTGCAAAACGATCCCACGGCCACCGAAAACAATCTTCAACGCGCCTACACCCGTCTGGCCCTGGCTTGCGGGGATCTGTCCGCGGACCGCCCCCGGGCGGCCATCGCCGAACTGGACACCTCCCTGGTGGAATTCCGGCAGAACGGCCTGGATCCGGAAAATTCCGCCTTTGATTTCTTCCGCGGCCGGGAGCTTTTGTGGCGGGGCCTGGCCCTGGCCGAAATGGGCCGGACCGAAGAGGCCGCCGGTTGTTGGGCCGAGGCGCGGGACATCCTGGAACCGCTGATGGCCGGGGCTCGTGATCCGGAATTCCACATGGTGTGGGCCCGTCTCATGACCGCGCAACAGGACAGGGACCAGGCCGTGGCCGCCGCGGCCCGGTTGGCGGACATTGGCTTTGCACGCAGTGATTTCGTGGCCCTGTGCCGCGACCAGGGGCTGGCGTTGGACTAGTCCCCCGGCGGCCGGAACGGCCCTTCCTTTTTCGTCGCGGGCCTGACGGAAAGGGACGGAAACATGGAAGGCCTCAATCCCAGCGGGAGAAATCCATGAGCAAGACCACCACCAAGATCAAGATAAACCACGACGGCAACGGCAACGTGACCTTCACCCAGAACGGCCAGACGCCCAGCAACCTGGAGATATCCGGCGACAACAACCTGGAAATCAAGCTGGGTACGGGGTTCTCCGGCAGCGGGTCGAAGGTTACCCAGATGGAGGTCTTTACCGACGTGGATCACGGCAAAGGGAATTCACTGGGGACCTGGCTGCGGTCCGACCCAACCACGCAGCCCACGACCGACATGGTGATCTCGAAGAAGGGCCACCATATCATGGTCGACGACAACAACAGCACCGGCGCCGACGATCTCTATTTCTTTTCCGTGACGGCCACCGACGGGACCAATGAGTACAGTTCCGATCCCGAGCTCCGGGTGAAAAAGACGACCAACGGCTAGAAGACCCAGTGCCTTCCGATGAGGACTCCCAGGAGGGTCAGGTACACCAGGGGAAAGACCACCCGGCAGGTGCGGTCGATCCTCTGACGGGCGGCAAGGTCCTTGAGGTCGCGTCGGTCGACCACGATGCTGACGGCCATGGTGGCGGCGATGGTGATGATGGACAGGGTCATCACCTGATCCGCCACCGTCAGGTAACTGACCCGCGGCAGGCTCGAGGTGGTCACGAACTGGTAGGCGATGACCGTCAGGATCCCGCTGCTTGAAATTCCCGCGCGACGGCCCAATCCCTCGCCGCTCATGAAAAAAACCACGAAGGTCAGGGTGGTGATGATGATGACCGTCAGAAAGATCTTCCACAGGAAATACCCGGACCGGCGCTGGATCCTGAACTCGTAGACCAGGTTCGAAAAGGCGGTCTTGTCCCTCGGCCGGAGGGTCTCCTTCGCGTGACCGGTCAAGCCCTCGATGTTCCATTCGGTCATGTTGAATTCAGGCGCCAGGCCCGTGCGCGACTCGTCCGGGACAAGCACCAGGACGTCCCTGTTCCAGGCGAAGGACTCCAGGGTCAAAGGGAGAACCTGCTGATCAAAGGGGAATTGATGGAAATCAAGGATGGCCCTGGAGGTGGCCGCCACCGAGACCGCAAGGTCGATCCGGCCATCCGCGTGAACGGTGATTTTCTTCCGACCGAAGCTGGGCTGTCCCACGGGATTGGCCAATCCGATCTGGGCCGTCCAGATCTCCTTGAGAAAGCTTTCCGCTTCCGCCCCCACGAGGATTTGACGGTCGGAGCCGGCCTCCCCGGGGTCAAAGGCCAGACGCGGGTCCGCCCACCGAACCTCCACCTCCAGTTCCGCGTCGAAGGTATTCCGGGTCTCATCGATATTCGTGATGTCCACCAGGTAGATGCCCACGCTGACCGGAACCGGCAACTCACCCGGAGGCGGGGTGACGCCTCCGGGTCCAGGGGCAACCTGGCCCCAGGCGGGCAAGGCGGACATCAGGATACCGGCAGAAAGGATCAACAGGAGTTTTTTCATGGGACAGTCCTGATGGGGAAGCGGGGCCCAGGTGTCGCGAGGGGACCGGTAAATCCTACCGCGTGGGCCGATATTTGCAACCACCACATGAGAGAAATCCGCGTCCCTTTCATTGACCACCGGCCCTTTCCAGAATTGAGGGGGCCTGCTCTTTTTGGGTACCGGCCAGAATGTCTCGCCGTCGATCCAGAACGTCGCTGACCACCGACAGGGTCGTCGGCCAGCGCCCGGCGCCCTTGCCCTGGAGGGTGACCTCCCTGCCGGTCGCCGTTTCCACCAGGACCCGGTTGTTCTCCCGGCCGCAGCCGAACAGGGGATGGCCCGGCGCCAGGGGGGCCAGAAGCACCCTGGCCGAGACGCCTCCCTTTTTGCGGTGGGCCCGCACCAGGAGTTTCAGTTCGCGGCCGTCCGCGCGCGCGGCCGCCAAACGCTCCGGCGTGGCCCCTTCGATTCCTTCCACTCGGATCAGGTCCGGAGCCACCGGACGGCCAAACGCCGCCCCGCAGATCAGGGACAACTTGTAGACACAATCCAGCCCGCTGAGGTCCAGATGGGCATCCGCCTCGGCCAAACCCAGGGACTGGGCCTTCGCCAGGGCTTCCTCCACCCCGAGACCCTGATTCATGAGATCCAGAATGAAGTTGCAGGTGCCGTTGATGATCCCGGTGACCGCCACGACGGGCTCCTCGGCGGCCAGGACCGCCAGGGATTCCAGAACCGGCACGCTGCCGCCCACGCTGGCCGACGCGGTCACCGAGAAGTCCTTCCCCACCGCGGTGTCCCGCAGGACCGGGTCCAGGGCCAACAGCATCTTGTTGGCGCTGACCACGGGAATCCCGCGTGCCCTGGAGGCGGTCACGACTTTCGCCGCCGTTCCGCAACCGCCCACCACCTCGATCACCAGGTCGGGCTTCGACGCCAGGAACGACGTCACCGAACCGGTGACCAGACCTGCCGGGACATCGCCCGCCCGTTGCCGGTTGGGGTCCTTGACAAGAATCCCGACCAGTTCGAAGTCATCCTTCAAGACCGACAGCCAACGAAATACCCCCAACCCCACCGTGCCCAGGCCGGCCAGGCCGACCCTCGTGCGCGGCGGCCGCGGCTCCACCTTCTCGAACCGGCTGGACACCGGACCGGCCCAGGTTCCGGAAGGGGATCCGCAGCGGGCGATGGTGAAGTGCAGGCCGCGGGCGGCCGCGAATTCCACGGCCTTGGGCTGGATCAGGGGACCGCCCACGCGCAGACATTCATCATAGTGGGCGGTTGCGTACCGGGTGCCGTGGTCCAGGCTGCCGTCGGGCCGAACCTTCAACAGCCCGTCCACATCCTTCAGCAGGCGGCACTCCTCGGCCTTGAGTCCGTCGGCCAGGAACAGGGCCGTCAGGTCGGACCCCCCGCGGCCGAACAGGGCCGGCGACCCATCCGGCTGCCGTCCGCTGAACCCAGGAACGATGACCACCGGAACCTTCCGCAACGCATCCCGAATCACGGCGGGGCAAAACGTGGCCGGCTCGGCGTCCCGGAAGCCACCGGCGGCCGTCAGCTCCAGCTGGGAAGGGTCCAGGATCCGGGCGGGGATGCCGGCCTGGTCGAGAACCAGGCCGAGGGTCGCCGCGGCGGCCGCTTCCCCGGTTTCCAGCAGGCGGGCCAGGCAGGCGGGATCAGGATCTTCGCAAAGGGCGTTGGCCTTGTTGATGAGATTGTCCGTCGTGTCGCCAAAAGCGGAAACCACGCCCACGACGCGGCGCCCCCGGCGGATTTCCCGATAGATTTCCAGGACGACCGTCGGCAGGGCCGCCTCGTCGGCCAGCACCGAGCTGCCGAATTTCAAAACCACGATGGGGTTAGACATGACGCCCCTCCCCGCTGCCGGCGGCGATGGCCTGCTCCAGGTCGGCGATGATGTCCCGGGGATCCTCCAGGCCTACCGACAGCCTGATCAGGCCCTCGGTGATACCCAGTTCGAGCCGGCGCTTTTCGGGCACCGACGCATGGGTCATCGAGGCGTTGTGGGTCACCAGCGTTTCCACCGCGCCCAGGTTTTCGGCCGGGGTGCACAGCTTCAGGGCGCCCAGGGTCGCGACGGCCGCCGCGAAGCCGCCTCTCAGCTCGAAGGTGACCAGACCTCCACCTCCATCCTGCTGCCTGCGGCGCAGGTCCCCCTGGGGAAAGGACGGCAAGTCGGGATGCCGCACGGCCAGGATCGCCGGATTTCCCTCGAGGGCCCGGGCCACTTCCAGGGCGCTCTGTGACTGCCGCGCCAACCTCAGCGGCAATGTCTTGAGGCCCTGCAAGGTGAGCCAGGCGCTGTGGGGCGTCTGGATGGTGCCCAGGGTCTTGCGGGTTTCGGCCAGTTTACGGCGTAGAATTTCGTCGCGGGTGCAGACCGCCCCGCCCACGGTGGCGTTGTGACCATCGATGAATTTCGTGGTGGAATAGAGGGTCGCGGCCGCCCCCAGGTCGAGGGGACGCTGCAGCACCGGCGTCAGGAAGGTGTTGTCGACCACGGTCGGGACACCACGCCTCTGTGCCAACTCCGCCAGGGCCTGGATGTCGCACAGTTTCAAGGTCGGGTTGGCCGGGGACTCGAGAAAGAGCAGCCTGGTTTCCGGCCGCAGCGCCGCCTCCACCGGGCGGGGATCGGCGGCATCCACGAAGTCGCTGGCCACCCCGAGATTTTCCAGGATCTCCTTCAGCAGGCGGTAGGTTCCGCCATAGACCACGTCGGAACAGATCACATGGTCGCCGGCCTTCAGCAGGGACAGGAACAACGTGGTCACCGCCGCCATCCCCGTGGAAAAGCTGACCGCCGGCAGGCTGTTTTCCAGGTCGCCCAGGCGCGCCTCCAGGCACGCGACGGTCGGGTTGTCGGCTCGGCTGTAGGAGAAGCCCTGATCGGTGCCGATTTTCCGGTAGCGAAACGTCGTGGATTGATAGATGGGAGGCAGAACGGCACCGTGGACCGGGTCGGCCTCGATGCCGCCGCGAATGCAGCAGGTACTGAAATCCCTGGAACCGGACATGATCGAATCTCCTTTGGGAATTGGGTGTGAGCACAAAAAAACCACCGGGCTCGGGCCGGGCGGCGGTGCTTCCCTCAGGATGTTCGTCAGGTCCGGATCAGATTCTCTCCTCTCCGGCGAACGCACCGCGGCCCGGCCATGGCATCGCCATGGCCATGGACATCACCATGTCCATCCTGCGGTGGTTGTTCTTGTTTCGGAGTCGGAAAAACATGCTTCTCCCCCGCCGTGGCGGGCTTTTGACGTTTCGGATTTCCGGGCAAGTTACAGGTGGCGGCCTCCCGTGTCAAGCCGCTCCTGCCCGGCGCGGCCGACCCGGGTTTGCCCTGGCGGGCTTCGGCCGATATTATTGCTGGCTAATCAGACCCTTCCAGGCTTCCCCCACCCCTTAGTGGATTGGGCAGGTTTTCTTTTTGCACAATCCCCTATCCCCTTCTTCCAAACTGAACAGGGCGCTGGTCATCCTGGTTTTCCTTCTGCCGGTCGGAAGCCTCGCCGCCGCGGACGAAATGCCGCCCGCCGACAGTTTTCCCGGCCCCTCCCATTACCTCCGGATCGGTTATCAGTACGGCTCCGTCTTTCAATCCGATCAATTCCTCCGCGGGATGAACAAGGCCGGGGAGGCCATCGACAGTTATCAGACGCTTCGCCTGGAGTACGCCTGGCAGACGGACGGCTCCCGGGATTGGAACCACGCCTTCAACTTCCCGTCTTTTGGCCTGGGCTTCTACGCCGCGGATTACGGAAACGATGAAGAGCTTGGTTCCCCTTGTTCGGCCTACGGCTTTTTTTCCTGGCCCATCCATCGGGGACAGAAGTGGCGGATCAACCTGGAATTGGGTTTCGGAGTATCCGCCGGGTGGAAGTATTACGATCCGGTCACCAATCCCGACAACGTCACCATGGGTCAGAACGTCAACATGCACATCGAAACCGGGGCCAACGCCGAGTACCTTCTGAGCGATCGCTGGTCGGTGATCGGGGGAATCACCAGCAACCATCTGTCCAACGGCGGGACCAAAAGGCCGAACTACGGAGTCAACCAGATCGGCCCCATCCTGTATGTCAAATACGCCACGGACATACCCCATCCCCTTCCCGCCCGGCGCCGCAACCTGCCCTTTGACAACGGCTGGAACCTGACCTTGACCGGCTCGGGTGGTCAGCGGAATCTGGATATCCTGATCGTCGAACCCGATCAGGTCTGGTATTACGTGAACCGGAACTACTTTGTCGGCAACCTTACCGCCGGACTGGGACGCCGTTTCTGGTACAAGTCGCGCTACGTCTTCGGACTGGACCTGGGTTATGACACCTCGGCCGCCGCCCTCACGAAAAACGAGGCCGAGAATCAGGGCCAAACCGTGGACCCGTCCCCCTGGAACAACTTTGAACTGGGAATTTTCGCCGGCTACGAATTTGTCGCGAACCGCACCAACCTGCAATTCCATTTCTGCTACACGATCCTCAGGGCGGATATCCCCAACCAGGTGCCCAACTATTACCAACGCATTGCCATAAAACATTTTTTTTATAAAGATTGGTTCCTCGGAATAGGCGTTCGCTTCCAGGAAGTGGGGGCGGCCGACAATATGGAAGCGACCGTCGGCTGCCAGATCAAAATGTGAAAATCACTGGGGGCACGCGACCCTACCTCATGACCCAGTTCTGCACGCCCTGTTCCTCCAGAAACGCTTCCGCCCCATCCCCGTGCAGCATGGCCAAGGTCGCCAGCAGGCCCGCCTCGGTGCAGGTGTCGCCCAGAACGGTCACCGAGCGCGGCGCCCGCATCACCGGCCAGCCGGTCCGCGGATTGAGGATGTGCGGGTAGCGGACCCCGCCCCGCAACAGGAAGCGACGGGCGTCGCCGCTGGTGGCCAAAGCGCCCAGGCCCAGCTCCAGCTGTAAGCCGGCGGTATCGGCCTGGCCGGGCAGTTCCACACCCACCTGCCAGTTGCGGCCGTCCTTGCGACGGCCCACCGCCCTCAGGTCTCCCCCGAAATTCACCAGCATCGAGGCCGTGGTCCGCTCGGCCAGGAGGGTCGCCGCCTTGTCCACGGCGTATTCCTTTCCCAGCCCCCCGAGGTCGATTTCCATGCCCACCGGAACGGTGATCCGGGGACGATCCCAGGTGACCTTCGGCCAGCCCACCAGGGGCAGCAGGGCCTTCGCCTGCTTGCGGGAGGGCACCCTGTCCGAACCGTCGAATTTCCAGATGCGGCGCAGGACCCCGCTGGTAATGTCAAAACGCCCACCGCTGATCTCGTGGCAGCGATGGGCGAAATCCAGCAGGTCGGCGGTTTCCTCATCGACGGTGACCGGCTGCCCGGCCCCGTTGTTCAAGGCATGAAGGATGTTGTCATCGCGGTAGCGGCTGAATTTGGCCTCGATACGCAGGGCTTCGGCCTTGGCCGCCTCGCAGAGGGTCCGGGCTTCGGCCTCATGGTCGACTTCAAGGAGGATTTCACAAGGGCTGGCCATGGCCGAAAACCGGCCCTGCCAATGGCCTTTCTGCCTGCGAACGTCCAAGGGCATCACTCGGGCAGGCTGAAGTTGAACCCCACCTGCATGATAAAGGCATCCACGGTCGGGAACAGATCGAAGTCCTTCAGGTTGCCGATGGCGTCCGGTGGATAACCATCCCCCATCTGGGCATAATACTCCAGGCGCAGGGTCAGTTCGTTCCCGCTGTCCAGCTTTCTGCCGTAGGTCAACCCGTAGGTCACCGTGTGCATGTCCCCCAGCCGGTAATCGGCCGAGACATTTTCGGGCAGCGCCTGGCCATCGACAAGATAACGCCGGTAGAAATCGGTGGCGGACTGGTTGTAGTAGCGGAGATGGGGCTTGAGGAACGTCCTGTTGCTGAGATTCCACCGGTAGGTAAGGTCCACCGTGTTGGAATGGACCCCCCAGTCATCCATGAAATAGCGGTAGGACAACTGGATGATGTCCCGCTCCAGGTGCCAGGACATCTTGCCGAACAGGATGTGCTTGTCGCGGGCGTCCGGACGGCTTTCATACAGGTAGGGGTCGGTGGCCCGCGGGTCCCCCGTGACGGGGTCCACGACACTGAAAATCTTGTAGGGATCGGTCTGGTAACCGGTCACGTTGCTGTAGGTGTAGTTCAGGTAGACAATCATCTTCCGGTTCAGCACCTGGGTCACGCCCAACCCCAGGTCGAGGATCTCCTTGGTCCCGTCCCCGGACAACTTGGCTTTGGGGAGGCCTTCGGGCTCCATCGGGGTGAAAGGATCCGGCCGCCCCCCCTCCGGAAAGATGGTGTCATGAAAATAGGCTCCATGCAGGGCGACCGTGGTGTTGCGCTGGTGGAGATCCCGGGTCAGGGTCAGGTTGCCCCCCAGGGACGAATAGTCGTGTTCCCCGGAACCGTACAGCCCGAAGTTCAGGTTGGTCATTCGGTTCAGCGGCAGGCCGAGGCCCACGCTCAGAGCCCCCCGGGTATCCTTGAATGTGTCGTCGAGGGGGGTCTCCCCAGGCGCCGTCTGATAGGACCCGTTGCCCGAAGGGCGGGTGAAGGTCTGGGTATAGGAAGCGGGAGTGGCCCCGTTGGCCGAGGCGCCGGTCAGGGCATCCAGGACCAGCCGGAAGTTCAGGATCTTGCCGTCGGAAAAATCGTGGTTCCCGTCGACGATCGCCTCGATGGCACTCACCCGATTGGGTTCGGTGTAGCCCAAAAGCGCGCTGCGGACCTCGGTCGCCTCGGCCCTGCTGCCCGCAAGACCCAGAAGGCCGCAGGCCCCCATGATGGCCGCCCGCACGGTGCCCTTGCCGCCGGCGCCGTTTCCGCGCCCCTTCCTGCTAGTTACAGCCACAGCCACCCCCCGCGGTGCCCAGCCCGCCGGTGGAGGCTTCCTTGCTGAAATAGATGTGCTCGTCCAGGGCGGTCACCACTACATCCGGGTCGATGGCCATTCCGGGTTCGGCCAAAAGGTCGCGTTCCCAGGGCTTGACTCCCATGTTCGCGCACCCCGTGGCCCCGCCGACGACAATACCCAGCAAAAGGGCGAGCCCAGCCCGACCCACCGCTGCCTTGACCCGCATCATTCGTCCTCCATGGTCAGGGTGGTCAGAATGGCCTGCTCCAGTTTGGGCTCATCCTTCTGATGGAAACCCACATGATCCGAAACGAGGTTTCCGGAGCGGTCGTAAAGGTAGGAACTCGGCATTCCCTCCAGTTCGTACAGGGTCGCCAACTCTCCGGCGGGATCCTGGAACTGCACGATGGACCCGGAAATGTCGGCGGCCATCTTTTCCGCGGCGGCGTAATTCTTGTCGAGGTTGACCATCACGACCTGCAATCCCTGGTCCTGGTATTTCACCTGCATCTCGTTCAGCCAGGGCAGGGAATGGCGGCAGGGCTCGCACCAGGAAGCCCAGAAGTCCACCAGGACCACCTGACCCTGGAAGACGGCCAGATCGAATTCCGCCACGGGCAAGGGAACGGAGGTTTCCTGCGGTTCGTCTTCGGCGTTGGCCATCCCCATGCAGGCGCACAACAGCAAAGCCGGCAAAAGAACCTTGAGGATCAAGCGCATCGCGACTCCTGAGTGATGTAGGGAAACCCGATTGTATTTTGAATTCGAAGTCAGCGCTATCTAATACCGACTTCGGGAATCGGTTCCCTGGGAAATAATACGAATGACTAAATCTCAGACCATTTCCTGGATGCGCCGCAGATCCGACGGGCTGCCCATGACAAGCATCCTGTCATCGGTTTCGAACCGGTAGTTGCCGTCAGGCACCTTGCCGACAATCTGCAAATTACCCTCACGCTTCTGCTTGACCAGGAGCACCGTCACTCCATAGCTGTTGCGCAGATCCAGGTCCACGCAACTGCGGCCGATGAAGACCGCCGGGACCGCGACTTCCGCCATGCTCATGCCCGCGACTCCGGGCATGGGTGAAAAGCGGCCGACACCCTCGACGGCCGTGGACATGCTGGAAGCCGTTTCCCGCTTGAACATCTCGTTGTTGTATTGATGAAGGACGTCCCGGATCAGGATCGCGCCGGCCAGGACCCCGTCATCCACCACCGGAACCTCATACTGGTAGTTGGCCAGCTGGCGAACGACACTGTCAAGTTTGTCTTCGGTCCGGACGACCGGGAACCCGTCGGTGTGCATGAGGTCATGGGCGATGACCGCCTGTCCCATGAGGCCCCGGGATCCCAGGAAGGGCCGCAGATCATCAAAATTGACGATTCCCTCGAGACGTTTCTCTTCATTGACGACAAATATCGAGTTGTAGCGGCTGGACATGAACATGGAAAGCAGTTCGAACAGGTTGGTTTTCGCCGTGGCGATGCTTCCCTCGGGTGAGCCCATCACATCACGGGCATACAAGTGACTCAAAACATTCAGGCTGCGGCCCTTGTAGAGATCCAGGCCGCGGCGAAGCAGTTTCATGGTGTAGATCGAGGCGCTTTCGATCCTCGCCGCGAGCATGGTGGCGATCACACAGGCGATCATCAGGGGAAGGATGATCTTGTAGTCCCCCGTCAGCTCGAAGATGATCATGAACGCCGTCAGGGGGGCGTGCGTCGTGGCGGCCACCACGGCCCCGGCGCCCACCAGGGCATAGGCCCCGGAGGTGGCCGTCGCCAGCGGCCAGAGCGTGTGGGCCACCGTTCCCAGCGCTCCACCCACCATCGCTCCGATCATCAGCGAGGGGGCAAAAATGCCTCCCGAACCCCCGGAACCGATGGTCAGGGATACCGCGAAGATCTTGAGGACCGTCAGCAGCAGCAGGGTCTTCAGCACCAGGTCTTCACGCAGGGCCATCTCGATGGCCTCGTAGCCCACGCCCATGATTTCCGGGAAACCCAGGGCCAGCAGCCCGATCATGAGGCCGCCCAGCACCGCCTGCAGAACGTCGGGGATCCCTCCCAGGGGGCCTTCGAAAAAATCCTCGGAAAAATACAGGATTTTGACGAACGCCACGGCCACCAGGGCGGCCACCACCCCCAGGACCGCGTAGATGCCCAGTTCCCCGGAACTGACCAGGGTGTAATTTGGAATCATGAAGGCCGGAAGGTCGGCGAAAAAATGATGGCTGACCACCGTGGCGGCCACCGAAGAGATGACGATGGGCGTCAACTGGGTCGGGGCGAAGTCTCCCAGGATCACCTCGGCAGCGAAGAGTGCGCCCGCGATGGGCGCGTTGAACGTGGCCGCGATCCCGGCCGCCGCCCCGCAGCCGACCAGGGTGCGCAATCGCCTTTCCCCCAGGTTCAGGATCTGCCCGAAGGCCGACCCCAGGGCTGATCCGATCTGGACGATGGGGCCCTCGCGCCCGACCGAGCCCCCGGTCCCGATGCAGATGCCCGACGCCACCATTTTCGCCAGCACCACCCGGGCCCGGATACGGCCGCCGCGCAGGATGACGGCTTCCATGACCTCCGGCACCCCGTGGCCCTTGGCTTCCTTGGCGAAAAAATGGGTGATCAATCCGACCAGAAGGCCCCCAACTGCCGGTACAATAATGATTTGCCAGGGAGGTTGGGCCCTCAGGCCATCCAGGGTAAATGCCGGCATGTGCCAGGCCTGGACCTGAACGATATGGATGAATTTGCGAAAGCCCACGGCGCAGAGGCCACCAAAGCCCCCCACCAGAACCGCCAAAAGGACCATGACCGAGTGGTAGGACTCGAGAAAACGGAAGCGCATGCGGCGAAAGCTGGGCAGTTGGGAAATTTTCATGGGGCCAATATCCGGCAAGATGGGCTAATGACCAAAGGTTTTTTGAAAGGAGGGGAGGGCGGCTAACCGCCCCCGGCAAACCCGATGAGCATGGTCTTCAGGGCCTCAAAGGCCTCCGGGTCACCCAGATTGTGGTCGGTGAGGTTGTAGATGCCCACGACCTCGTTGTTCTCGTCGAGAATGACCACATCGCGATACCTTACCGCCCAGGTGGTCCAGACCGGATGCGCCGGCACCTCCTGCAACCAGGGAATATCCTTGCCCAGACAGGCCGAGGCATTGCCCGACTCCTGGCCGATTTCGTTGATCCCGTGGATCCGAACCTCCACCGGAAGGTCCAGGGCGTCGATTTCCACCTGCAGGCTGTCGAGATGGCCGAACTGGCCAACGCAGTAGCCTCAGGTGGCATGGCCGAAATACCAGGCGGACACCTTTTCCAGCTCGTCGCGAGGGGAGACCGCCTGATCGAAGGTCGCGCTGGTGGGGTTCACGTCCATCAGCGAAAAATCGGGGACGGCGCCCGGTCCGGGGCCGGTGCCGGGGTTGACGGGGTCATCATCCTTGCAGCCTGTGATCACCAATACGGCGCAGAGGATCAGCAGGGGGATCCTGGTTCGGTCGAGCATGAACATTCTCCAAGAGGTTGACTTGCCATCGTGGCTTTTTGCCGATCATTCGCTACAGGGTAGCCTGGAATCCCC